>Ga0153916_10000220_pt1 | contig 36250 bp, 39 predicted proteins | sample Opewatmetagenome_FD_109642 | JGI IMG/M metagenome (GOLD analysis project Ga0153916, IMG submission 109642) | Freshwater wetland microbial communities from Ohio, USA - Open water 3 Core 3 Depth 4 metaG | ecosystem: Environmental > Aquatic > Freshwater > Wetlands | place: USA: Ohio, Lake Erie...
TACTCTATCACGCCCCGTTGGGGCTTATATGGATTTGATCGATATTTCTACCTGGGGCGTTGCCCCAGGCTACTCTATCACGCCCCGTTGGGGCTTATATGGATTTGATCGATATTTCTACCTCTACTACCCCCCGTTGGGGCTTATGAGGATTTTGGCTTACCAAGCAACCCCGCTCTTATTCCTCCCATAAAAGGGGGAAGGAAGAGTGGCACGACAGCATCCGGCAACGGTCAGAATGACCTACCAAATATAGCGTACCAGGTGAAAAACGGTGCAATTGGCAAAGGAAAGTCCAAAATACACTTGAAATATAATCAAAAATTTTATATATTGATAGGACTGGCTTTGGGACCATGACATGATCGAAATACGCATCCATTCCCGCGGAGGTCAAGGAGGGGTGATCGCCGGGAAGATTCTTTCGGTTGCCGCCTTCAAAGAGGGAAAGTACGTGCAGACATTTCCCTCTTTTGGTGTTGAGCGACGCGCGGCGCCGGTGCTGACGTTCGTCCGCTTGGATAATCAACCCATACGAAATCGCAACCAGGTGTATTCCCCGGATCATATCGTGGTGATGGACCCCAGCCTGATATCATCGACGGATGTCACGAGTGGTTTAAAGGCAGGCGGTTGGATCCTGATCAATACGGACAAGGATCCACACACCTTTTCACTTCCGGAGAGTTTTCGAATAGCCACGGTGGACGCATCGGCAATTGCATCACGCCATGGACTGGGGACGGTGACTCAGCCTATCGTCAATACCGCCATTTTAGGAGCTGTTTCGCGGGTCATCGGAGCTGCGGGAATCGATGCGGTGGTCGAAGCGATCCAGGAAGAAGTCCCGGCGAAGGTGGAAGCCAACATGCGGGCAGCGCGGGAGGCTTTCCAGGAAGTAATCACGGGCAATCATGGATGATTAGATTTACAATTCCGGCTGTGAAAATATCGCGATGCCATACTGATCCCAGACTATTTTTTTAAGCAAGAGGAGATTGATGATGCTAGATGCAAAAGAAGCGGCGGGGAAAGCGCTAAAGTACTTCCAGGAACTATACCCCCATCTTGGGGGACCCATTCTCTTGGAAGAAATTGAGCGCACGGAGGACGGGAAGTTCTGGCTTGTCACGCTCAGTTACGCAGCCGTGCCCGGTGACGTATTCGTCCTATCGAGAAGAGAGTACAAAGTCTTTAAGGTCAATGATGATTCCGGCGAAGTCGTCTCAATGAAGATCAGGACGATAAAATAGGGATGGACAACCTTTACTACTTGACTCAGAAGTATCGGAAAGCAGGTGTCATTTACGACACCAATGTCCTTCTTCTCTACTTCTGCGGTCTCTACAATCAACAACTGATCGGCTCATTTAAGCGAGTTTCAAAATTCACCGTCGATGATTTTGGAATTCTTTGCAAGGTGGCCCAATATTTCCAATCCCTGATAACAACACCTCATATTCTTTCGGAGGTCAGCAACCTTCTCGATGATGTCGAAGGCAGATTCAAAGATGCTGCCTACGCTGCCTTCGCCCGACAGTTGACTGAAGTAGATGAGATTTTCTTACCTGCGAAGGAAATATCTGAGGCTGAATGTTTTGGAAAACTCGGATTAACCGATTCCGGCATCAGAATCCTCGCAGAGGGAAAATACCTTGTCCTGACAGAAGATTTTCCGCTACTTTCCCGATTGCATTCTCTTGGTATAGATGCACTAAATTTCAACCACTTGCGCGGTCTAAATTGGTTCGATGGAAAGTGAATTCTGAAATTGATAATAGGATTGCAGGAGTTCAAGCAAGACGATTACCAATAAAGAACGATGATGGTAATTCTCCCGAAGATTCCCGACAAGAAGGTCATTCTATTCACCGGCAACTACGGCAGCGGCAAAACCGAGGTGGCGGTGAACTATGCGTCATGGCTGGCACGGAAAGGAGTGAAAGTTCAGATCGCCGATCTGGATTTAGTCAATCCGTATTTTCGGTGTCGTGAGGCAACGAAACCTCTGGAAGCACTGGGAATTACAGTGGTGGCGCCTGCCGGGGATTACCATAGCGCCGATTTGCCGATCCTCCTACCTCAGGTCCGGGGGATTATCGAACACCCAAGCGACTATACGATATTGGATGTGGGGGGTGACAATGCGGGATCGACGGTGCTGGCTGCGATGACGCCCTCATTCGAAAAGACCGGATATGAGATGATCTTCGTAGTCAATCGCAGCCGTCCGTTTACTGACACGGTGGACGGGTGCCTTCGAATCATATCCGAAATCCAGTCGGCATCGCGGTTGGCAGTGACGGCGATTGCAGGCAACACTCATCTGATGGATGAAACGACCGTTGAAACGATTCAACAGGGCATGGAACTGACGGAACAAGTCGCGAAAGCGTTGAGGCTGCCGGTGGTGTTTTTGTCGATTGAACGAGGCGTATTGCAGGCGATGGATACGAATAGCTTACTATACCCGATTTTGCCGCTGGAACGGCTGCTGCTTCCGCCGTGGCAGCAGAAGCAATTGATGCCATCGACGACGCATTCCCGGGATGGATTTGGGAGGTTGACGGCGCAAAGCAGAGATCCTTCACTGCCCCCGGATCAAATCCTGGGGCATGATTCAGGATGACATCGAAGCGTCAGGATCACGGGGATCCTGAAATGCTGCATGCCTTAAGGACCCCCTTCGCTTCCCCCTACTCCACAGGGGGGAAAGTACTGGATTCCAGCTTTCGCGGGAATGACACCCTTACGGATAACTGATAATTCCGTCAGAATTAACGGAATTCATAACCTAATATTTTGTGATTAGAGGAGCGACACAGATGCCTCAGGTCGTGATAGATAGAGATCGATGCAAGGGGTGCGAATTGTGCATGCATGCGTGCCCACAAGAGATTATCGCGATGTCCAAAGAGATCAACGTCAAGGGGTATTTTTTCGCTGAGGTGGTGGATCAGCCACGATGTATCGGATGCCGATTGTGTGCGATAGTTTGCCCGGACGTCGCCATTGAAGTCGCGGTCAATGGCGTCCAGTACCAGTTTTTCGAATACTAAGGGTAGATTCCCATGTCCAAGGTCTTGATGAAGGGGTGCGAAGCGATTGCGGAGGCAGCAATCAAAGCCGGCGGGAGGGGCTATTTCTGCTATCCGATCACGCCTCAGACTGAAGTGGCAGAATACCTGGCGCGCCGAATGCCCGAAGTCGGGGGGGTGTTTCTGCAGGCGGAAAGCGAAGTGGCGGCGAGCAATATGCTTTTCGGGGCGGCTTCGGCTGGGGTGCGAGTATTTACTACGTCGTCCAGTCCCGGGATCAGCTTGATGCAGGAGGCGATGTCATATATCACGGCAGCGGAATTGCCGGCGGTGTTTGTCAATATCGTGCGGAATGGACCGGGATTGGGGGGAATTCTGCCGTCGCAGGGCGATTATTTTCAAGCCACTCGCGGAGGAGGTCATGGCGATTACCGGATGCTGGTTCTGGCGCCGTCTTCAATACAGGAAGCGGTGGAGTTGACGATGCTGGCGTTCGAGAAGGCGGATGAGTACCGAAATCCAGTGATGGTTATAGGGGATGGATTGATCGGTCAGATGATGGAGCCGGTCGATTTTTCCGCAGTGCCTGCTCCGAATCCGCCCGACAAGAGCTCGTGGGCAGCCACCGGCGCCAAAGGGCGAAAACCGCATATTATCAAAACACTGTATCTTGATCCGGATCGCTCCGAGGCTTTGAATCAGAAACTGACCGCAAAATACGAACTGATGAAGCAACGTGAAGTCCGGTACGAAGCATACAATACGGACGGGGGACGACAATTGATTCTGGTGGCATTCGGCACAACAGCTCGAGTATGCAAGACTGCCGTAGACGATTTGAAAGCCGAGGGGATCGAAGTCGGCTTGTTCCGTCCCATCTGCTTGTATCCGTTTCCGATGCAGGAAATCCGAGCTCTGGCGAAGCAGAAATCCGTGAAGCAGTTCCTCACTGTGGAAATGAATACCGGACAGATGCTGGAGGACGTGGAACTGGCGGTACTGGGGAACAAGCCGGTGTCATTCTACGGGCGGCAAGGCGGGAATGTGCCTTCACCGGAAGAGATTGTCGAACAATGCAGGAAACTCTTGAAGAAATAGGATAGATTCATGGCTCAGACGACGATTTTCCGACGTCCGGAATCCATGACGGAAAACATCACTCATTACTGTCCGGGCTGCACGCATGGGGTGATCCATCGGTTAGTGGCGGAATCTCTGGACGAATTGGGACTTCGAGAACGGGCAGTGGGGGTCGCTCCGGTGGGTTGTGCGGTGTTGGCGTACAACTATTTCAATTGTGATTTCCTGGAGGCGGCGCACGGTCGGGCGCCTGCGTTTGCTACCGGACTCAAGCGGGTCAATCCCAATCTCATCGTATTCACGTATCAAGGGGATGGTGATTTGGCGTCCATCGGGATGGCGGAGACCATTCACTCTGCCAATCGGGGTGAGAAGATTACGGTGATCTTCGTCAATAATGCAATCTATGGGATGACCGGCGGGCAGATGGCGCCGACCACGCTGCCTCATCAGATCACCACCACCTGTCCCTTTGGGCGAAACACGGATGAGGTGGGATTTCCGATTCGGATGGTTGAATTGCTTTCGTCACTGAGGACTCCGGGTTATATGGTACGTGTTGGGGTGCACACACCGCGTCATATCATCGAAGCGAAAAAGGCGGTTCGGAAGGCGTTTCGATATCAGGTGGAAGGGCGGTGCTTTTCGTTAGTGGAATTTTTGTCCACCTGTCCAACCAATTGGGGCAAGACGCCGTGGGAAGCCACTGAATGGGTCGAAGAGGCGATGGTGCCGTATTATCCGCTGGGAGTATTCAAGACTCCGGATGGAGAACCGACGGTTCGAGCTGAGTAAGGAGACGGCATGCAAATTGAAGTGAAGTTTGCCGGATTTGGCGGTCAAGGGATCATGGTGGCAGGAAAACTACTCGCATTAGCTGGCATGGAGGAAGGCAAGCAAGTGGCATGGATTCCTTCCTACGGACCGGAAATGCGAGGGGGCACGGCATATTGCGATGTCGTAATCGCGGATCATCCCATTGGATCTCCTATCGTGAATAATCCGCTGCACCTGGTGGTGATGAACCGCCCGTCTTTGGAGAAGTTCGGGCCTGCGATCAAGAAACACGGATTGATAATTTCCAATAGCTCACTAATTCCCATCACGGCGGAACGCAGCGACCTTACCGAAGTTCGCGTGCCGTGCAACCAGATCGCTATCGAGATCGGCAATCCAAAGGGTGCGAACATGGTGGCGCTGGGCGCTTACGTAGCGTGCTCTCGCATCGTGACGATGGACGTGGTGGAGAAGGTCGTCAAACACGAATTCGAAAAGAAAGCCAAATTTGTGGATGTCAACCTGGAAGCGCTAAGACGTGGCTCCGAGGCAGCGCTTGCCAGCATGGAGACCAACGGATGAACGTCGATCTGAACCGCTTATACAAAATCCTGAAACGTTATCCTAAGGAAGAATCCGGCCTGATCATGATCTTGCAGGACGTACAGGCTGAATTCAATTATCTTCCACCGGAAGCGCTGAAGGTCGTTGCAAAGGAAATAGGGGTGCCCAAAGCCCGAGTATTCGGGGTCGCCACATTCTATAAGGCGTTCAGCCTGGAACGCAGAGGGGACGAAATCATCAAAGTCTGCATGGGCACGGCGTGCCATGTCCGAGGAGCCCCATTAATCAAAGACGAATTGGAGCGCCAATTGGGCATTACTGCTGGTCATACCACCAAAGATTTGAGATACACCCTGGAACTGGTCAATTGTGTAGGCGCCTGTGCCATGGCGCCGGTAGCCATCGTGGGAGAAACTTACTTCCCCAACCTGTCACCCAATAAACTGAAAAAAATCTTGAAGGGGAAGGAAACCCCATGAAATTCAAATCCATCAAAGCGCTGGAATCTTACGCTGCCAAAGCCCGAGCTAAAAGGGAGGCTTACACCCGACAGGTGTTTGTCTGCGCAGGTCCGGGATGCTTGGCTCGTGGGGGCTTAGAAATCGCCCAAGCATTACGCACCGAAATATCCAAGCGCAAACGAGACCTGGACAAAGCTGGCATCAAGGTCGGGGTCAACCTGGGATTGACCGAAACCGGCTGCCACGGGCTATGCGAAGCTGGTCCGCTGGTATCGTTCGAACCTGACAAGCTGTTCTACACCCATGTGGGAATAAAAGACATTCCGGAAATCGTAGAACAGACTATCGTAAGGAACAATATCATTCAGCGTCTATTGTATAAGACCAACGGAAATGGGAAAGGCATCCCAAGATACGCCGACATCCCCTTCTATTCCCATCAAACCCGAATTGCGCTCCGAAATGCAGGCAAAATCGACCCCAATTCCCTGGATGATTATCTGGCGGTGGGCGGCTTTTCTTCATTCTGCAAAGCTATAACCCGAATGACCCCCGATGAGGTAGTCACTCAAGTCGAACAATCGGGGCTTCGCGGTCGTGGGGGCGGCGGATTTCGCACTGGAAAAAAATGGCGCTCCTGTCTAAAAGCAGGTGGCGACACCCGTTACGTGATTTGCAATGGTGATCAAGGCGACGACCCCTTTGCCGTCATCGAAGGCATGATGATCGGCGCCTACGCCCTTGGAACCGACAAAGCTTACATCTACGTCCGGTACGAATATCCGCGGGCGGTCAAGCACTTCAAAAATGCCATCAATTCCTTATGTGAAGTGGGGCTTTTGGGACGGAATATTTTGGGCACCGATTTCTCGCTGGACATCCGCATCAATCGTGGTGGTGGCGCTTTTGTCTGTGGGGAAAGCTCGGCGTTGATGCGAAGCCTGGAAGGCAAGGTCGGTGAACCCCGCGCCAAATACATCCATTCGGTGGTGGCAGGGCTCTATGACAAACCCACCGTGCTGAACAATGCGGAAACCTGGACCTGCGTGGTGGCAATCATCGACAGAGGTGCTGATTGGTTCTCATCACTCGGAGTCAAGAAATCCACCGGCACCAAAGCGTTTTCGATAGTAGGCAAAGTCAAGAATTCCGGTTTGATTGAAGTACCGATGGGCACCACCCTTCGTCACATCATTTTTGATTTGGGGGGAGGAATTATTGATGACCGCCCATTCAAAGCAGTTCAGACCGGGGGACCTTCAGGGGGATGCCTGCCGGAATCCAAGCTGGATTTGCAGGTGGACTTCGACACCCTAACCGAAGCCGGTTCCATAATGGGTTCCGGCGGCATGATTGTGATGGACGACCGGACCTGCATGGTGGATGTAGCGAAATGCTTTGTGCATTTTCTGATTGAAGAATCATGCGGGAAGTGCGTCCCCTGCCGGGAAGGGCTCAGTCAGTTGGATTTTCTGCTGAATAAGGTGGTTCATGGCGAAGGCGGAATGGCGGTGATTAACCAAATCGAACGCCTGGGTGACGCCATGAAACTGGGTTCCCTATGCGGCTTGGGACAATCGGCTCCCAATCCAGTACTATCGACTTTGCAATATTTCAGGGACGAATACCTCGCGCATATAGAGAATCACCGCTGTCCAGCGGGTGTCTGCAAGCCGTTGATTACCTATTTCATCAACGACAACTGCACCGGTTGCATGGTCTGCGCCCGCAATTGCCCAGTATCCTGCATCACTGGCGAAAAGAACAAACTGCATGTAATCAATTCCAAAATCTGTACCCGGTGCGGAATTTGCTTCTCGGTGTGCAAATTCGACGCAGTGGAAGTGCATTGAGCAATTCTTCCTGTTGTCATCCTGCCTGTTACCGCAGGGGGAACAAAAGGGGGGTCTTTGGTAAGCGCAGGGGCTGACGTATCATTCCCGCGAAAGCGGGAATCCAGGATTTCGTCAGGATCGCAGGGATCCTGACCTACCGCAACCGTGGTGCGGGGTGTCCCCACCCGGCACCACCATGATTCGCGTGTCCACCGCAGGGTGAGTACACCCTGCGGCACATCCAATTCTTCCCCCCTGTTACCGCAGGGGGAACAAAAGGGGGGTCTTTGGTAAGCGCAGGGGCTGACGTGTCATTCCCGCGAAAGCGGGAATCCAGGATTTCGTCAGGATCGCAGGGATCCTGACCTACCGCAATCGTGGTGCGGGGTGTCCCCACCCGGCACTAATATTTGTGTTCTCAATATTTCTAAAAAAAGGAGTGGGATATGAAAAAGAAACTGAAATTGAAGGACGGCACCAAGGTTTCCATCAAGCCGCTCAGAATGGAAGACCTGGACAAATCGGTCGCCTTTTTCCGGGCTTTGCCAGAACAGGACAGGGCATACCTAAGAGTCGATGTTACCAAGCGTGCTATCGTGAAAAAGCGAATAGCCTCGATCAAGCCTGACAAAATCGTCCGTTTGGTCGCGATTGTCGATCAAACGATCATCGCCGACGGATCTCTGGAATTCGATAGCGACACCTGGAAGAAACATGTAGCGGAATTAAGGTTAGTTGTGGCACATCCTTTTCAACGCCAAGGTCTTGGGATGCTTATGGCTCGCGAGCTTTTTTCCATCGCGTTAAGCAAGAAAGTGGAAGAAATCGTCGTGAAATTCATGAAGCCGCAGATGGGAGCCAGGAGGATCATGGAACGACTGGGATTTCACCAGGATGCGGTGCTGCATGACTACGTGCAAGATATCAAAGGCGTGAGGCATGACCTGATTATCATGCGTTGTGATATCAATTCGCTGTGGCAGAGGTTGGAAGATTTCATGTTTGAGTCCGATGTTCGAGGTACGTGGTGATGCAGTAGGTCGGGTTTTGCAATAAGTAGGTCGGGTTCCGAGGAAACCCGACAGGTGGTGCGGGGTGTCCACACCCGGCACCACAATGATCCACGTATTCACCGCAGGGTGAGGACACCCTGCGGCACGAGAAACAGAGTCTTATAGCCCATGTCCAGAACCACCATCATGCTTTGCATCCTTGCTTCCCTGACCGTGCTTGTTTCCATTGCCGGCGCTCAGGTCACTGTGTACAACAATTTCGGACCCGGGCATGGCGGCTGGGATTATGACTACGGAATGGGATGGACGGTGGCGGGTGTAAACGTCGCCCAGCAGTATGGCGTGGAGCAAGCCATGGCGTTCCAATCCACTGCCAGCGGGACAGTCACCGACATCTGGGTCGCCTTTTTCTACGTGCCTTTAAGCGCGCTGCCGGATGAGGTCACCATGAAACTTGCAAGGAATCCTGAAGGGCTTCCGCCCACTCCCGCTGACGTCATGGAACAATGGACTATCACGGAATTCCAATCGTGGACGCAATGGAATCCCCCGATTCATCTGGTGGGAAACGGCGCTTCCCATCTGGAAGCCGGGGCTTGGTATTGGTTATGGGCAACTGGTGGCGAAACCACCTGGTGCGGATGGTGCTTGAACAGTAATCCCAGTTTGACCTGTCCGCACACCTTGCGTCGGGAAGGTCAGGGTTGGCTTCCCATTGCTAACGAAACTGCCAGCGCTTTTCGGGTGGATGTCGGCACGCCCTTTCAGCTTCAAATTGCGATAGTCCGTCACTGGGGCGCCTTACGGTTATCTTGGAATTCGCAATCTAACGCGTTATATTACAATATTTACGGGTCCTCGAATCCTTCTGGTGTCTTCGAACTTATCACCACCACCCCCGACACCACCTGGACCGCCCGAATTGACAGCACCCGCGGCTTCTACCGCATCACCGCTGAATTTGAAGGTAATCTTCGAGATTAGTGAAAACTTAAAACGAGTAATTGGAAAAGGGAGGAAACATGAGAAACTTCGAAATTAGATGGAAAAATTTCAGGAGTTTTATAGATACGGGGTGGTTAACAATAAGACCACTAACGGTATTGGTGGGTGCTAATAATAGTGGGAAGACAAGCATCCTGGCCCCTCTGTTAATATTAAAGCAAACCTTGGACTCTAGAGACGAGAACCTGACATTGATGCCCAAAGGTAAATTGATCAACTGTGGCAGTTATTCTGATTTTGTTCACTCCCACAATGATAAACTGAAAATCGATTTCGGTATTAGAATAGGACATGAGACCAGAAAAGATAACCGTGAACTAAAGGAAGTTGGACGCTATCGCCCAGGTACTTTCGAATTCACTTTTAGAAAAGGCATTGAACCAAACTCCATTGAAATGTCTGAATATTCCATTCTTGACAAATACGGTAGGTCATATCTTATTCGCAGGAGAAAAAAATCTGGCTATTATTCCATTATCACCTATGATGTTGATGCATCAATTAAGACTGAATTATCAAAGGAAGCACTGCGGACAGAAAAGATACTTCAAAAACAAATACGACGAGATAAGCCGGAACATTTTCTATTTACTAGTGATCCTTTATTTCATGCATTGTTTAGACAAAGAGAACGAAAAGAATCGGAAAAAGCAGAATTATCAATTTCCCCATCCTCTTCCAGCTATCTGGGGATAAATGAATATGTTTACCGCAAAGTGCGCAGATTGTTAAATGAAATTAGCTATGTTGGACCTATTAGACAAAAACCCGAAAGGCTTTATGAAATATCAGGAGATATGCCCGAAAATGTGGGGATGCGAGGTGAGTTTGCACCAGAGATAATATTTCGTAAAAAAAATAGTGATATGATAAAATTCATAGAGGAGTGGTTGCATCGCTTTGATGTCGGTCATCATATAAAGTGCGAGCCATTATCTCCGGAATACTTTTCACTTAACCTCAAAAAATCTAAGGAATCTCCTCTCATAAACATTGCTGATGCTGGATTTGGCGTATCGCAAGTTTTACCTTTAATTGTTCAGGGATACTTCTCGGAAAAAGAAAACCTTATCATCGCCGAACAACCTGAAATTCACCTTAATCCAAAATCACAAGTGGTATTGGCTGATCTTTTCAGCAATTTGGTAAACCTGAATAAAGGTGTCATTGTAGAGACTCATAGCGAGCATTTAATATTAAGGATAAGAAGGTTAATTTCAGAGGGACAATTAGAGTCAAAAAATGTAGCTTTATACTTTGTCGAAAAAAAACAAAATATTTCTAATATAAGAGAAGTCCCTATTCAGAAGAATGGTCATATTGAGATGGAACATTGGCCAAAAGGTTTCTTTGAAGATTCTCTGAGGGAATCCTTGGGCTTAGCTCGTGCTCAGGCAAAGGAGGACAAATGAACGATGATGTTGTTATTGACACTAATGTTATGATTCATGCTGATAACCCTAATGACAAATTCTATCATGATTCAAATAACCTTTTAGAGATTCTCTTGGAAGGCGATATTAAATTATGCGTGGATGAGGGTTTTGATATCGATGAATCAAAGAACAGAAGTCGAATAGCTTGTGAATATTATGAGCATCTTAGATTCGGTTCTCTTGGATATGCCGTTCTTCAGAATCTTTCTATAACGATGAGAATTAAATTCATTGACCTCAAAGTAGATTTAAATGCAAAACGAAAAATTATTAGACTTATCAGAAATAAGCGGGACCGTACTTTCTTGATAGTTGCATTTAATAGCATTTCTAGGATATTCGTTTCTCATGACTTCGAAGATTTTAGTATTAAAAAAAGAGACAAGATTAGATCAGATTTCGGAGTAAAGATGTTCATCGCTCGTGATTGGAATAACCTTAATTAAGTCCCAATAGATGGAAATATCATGCAATCCACAATCAACACCAAGCAAGAGATTCTCAAGGTGCTCCATCAAAACCGGAATCGTCTGAAAGCGCTTGGCTTAAGAAGGCTGGGCTTGTTCGGTTCCTTCGTCCGTGGCGACCAACATCCCGAAAGCGACATTGACATCTTGGTGGAATTCCTGCCAGACAGGAAAACCTTTGACAATTTCATGCAGCTTTCCTTCTTTCTGGAGGATATTCTGCATCATAAGGTTGAGCTGGTAACCACTGAATCACTAAGTCCCTATATCGGTCCACATATCCTCAAGGAGGTCGAATATGCCACTCTCACCTCTTGAGTATCTACGCCATATCCTTGACGAAATCGAGTATCTAATATCCATCAGTGCGGATTTGGACAAAGACAAGTTCCTTGAGGATGATACCCTGAAGCGCGCGTTTGTGCGAAGCATAGAGATAATCGGCGAGGCATCCAAAAAAGTCACTCCGGAAATGAAAGAAAAATATCCTAAGGTGGAGTGGAAGGCATTGGCAGGCATGCGAGACCGATTGATCCATGGTTATTTCGGTGTCGATTACGAAATAATCTGGGATGTGGTTCAGCAAAAGATCCCGACACTTCGTCAGCAGATACAGGCGATAATAAACAAGGAAAATGCTTAAAGGTTTAATATATGGAACTGACCATAGACGGAAAGAAAATCAAGGCGGATAAAGGGCAATTCCTTTTGGAAGTAGCCACTGCCAACGGAATTCAGATTCCCACCCTGTGCCATCATCCCGGAGTAGCGCCCTGGGGTGGATGCCGATTGTGCATCGTAGAAATCTCCCACCCCGATTGGCCCCAATGGTGGAAACTGGTCACCTGTTGCCTCTACCCCGCCGAAGACAAACTGGTAGTGGACACCAAATCGGAAAAGGTGATGCAAACCCGCACCGTTATCTTAGATTTACTGTTAGCCCGCTGCCCCGATAGTCCGGAAATTCAGACCTTGGCACGGTCATACGGGATCGAGCACACCACGTTCCAGCCCAGGAAGGACGCCGATACTTGTATTTTGTGCGGTTTGTGTGTCCGGGTGTGTGAGGCGGTAGGCGCCAGCGCAATTTCCACGATGGGACGGGGGATTGACAAGATGGTGGATGTACCTTACGAATCGGACGATTATGCCGCATGCATCGGATGTTTGACATGCGCCACCAATTGCCCAACCAATGCGATTCCGTTTGAGGAAACGGATTCCGCCAGGCATATCTGGAAGCGTGATTTCGAGGTGCTGCGGTGTGTGGAATGCGGCAAGGCAATCGGGACGCCGCAGCAGTTGGATCATTACGCCCAGAAGACCGGATTGCCCAGGTCGTATTTTGATAAGTGCGACGATTGTCAGAGGAAAGAAGCGGCGAAGCAGTTTAAGAAGGTGGTGTTTGGCTAACGACAAGGCGACCGTCACATGAGGACATATGACGGCACGCCGATGGGTATTTGTGCAGGGTGAGGACACCCTGCACCACGAGAACCCCGCCAGGTTACGCTGGGCTTGAAACCAGGCGGGAACCAAGAGGATTTGAGGAGATAATTATATGGCGCAGAAACGATTAATCGTTACCCCATCTCGGTGCATCGCATGCCGAAGTTGCGAATTGGCGTGTGCATTTGTCCATGCTAAGACACTGAGCGAACCGGCGTTACCCAGGGTCAGGGTGTACTCGTTCGCAGAAGATCAGAATATGGCGGTGTTATGTTTGCAGTGCGAAGAGGCGGCTTGTGCCACAGTGTGCCCAACCGAAGCCTTGGTCCGGAATCAATCCACCGGCGCCATTGAGGTTATGCAGGAACGGTGTATTCATTGTATGGCGTGTCCGTTGGCGTGTCCGTTCGGGAACATCTACTTTGAGGAAAAGGTCAACGAGATTGTCAAATGTGATTTGTGCAAGGGGAATCCGGCGTGCGCCTTGTTCTGTCCGACGAAGGCGCTGGAATATGCGGAGGTTCCCAGCAAAGATGTTCCTCGGGTAACGGCAGCGGTTCTCAGACCGATCATTCCCGGGTTACCGCCGATTCAGCCTTTGTCGAAAACTGGGACTGGAGCTTGATGCGGAATGTTTGGGACGGATAAATGAGAAAGGTGTTGATTTCAGGAGATTTTTTTCGTATATTTGAAGCTCAAAATTAGAGAAGATTGCGCACAATGGCGACAAAAAAGCTGAAAAAGCAGGGACCACGATGGGGGCTGGAATTCCCATGGCGGAAGGCGAATTACGTGCTCCTTCTGCTGGGAATCGTGGTGATCATCCTGGGGTTCATTTTCCTGTCGATTGGACCGGTGAATAGTTTTTGGTCGTTGAATCTGGCGCCGGTGCTTCTGGCGGTGGGTTATTGCGTGATTTTGCCGGTGGCGATTTTGTACCGGAAGCGGGAGAAGCTGGTGTCGCCGGGTGGAAGCGAACCGTCGAATTGATGATATGGATATTATTGGGGGAAGGGGCGATTAGCTCAGCTGGTTCAGAGCGCCTGCCTTACACGCAGGAGGTCATTGGTTCGAATCCGATATCGCCCACTCAACAGGGCGATAATCGTTAAAGCGATAGGATCCCGTGGCGCGTAGCTAGATGAACCAGGGAACCTGATCGATTATTGGCAATAGGGACATAAATTCGGGGCTGTAGCTCAGCTGGTCAGAGTGCCTGCCTGTCACGCAGGATGTCGCGAGTTCGAGTCTCGTCAGCCCCGCAGTGGCATAATAAGTATGCCATGACCGATTGACTTCCTTTTAATTCCATCCGGACGCACCTCATCAGACCCCCGCTGTTGACTGCATAGATTTCCGCAAAAAAAGCTCTTGCATTCTATCCTCGACTTCATTATATTTCCTACGGGAATACCGGCCCTAAAATCATACGCTGCTTGCATCTTTCCTGTCTTAGTCCGGTGAAACGATCCTGACACTCAGGGTCAGCGCAACGGATTGAACCTCAGGCAATCGTCCTGGTCAACGCGATTTTATCTCTTCGTTTCTTAGTTTTACCATCCGGAATCTCTTAAAGTACTTTCACTTGTCCCTATCTAACTGAATTGAGGAGCATCATGAAAGCGAACTTCTTCAGAATAATCATCTTCCTACTCTTGATAATCACGGTGGATGCGACGGTTAGTTATGCCGAGTCTATTGATACGTTGAAGATCAAAGCTGAAGTGGACAGTTTAATCGATATGGGAGATTCCCTGAGAAAGTCTTGGCATTTAGAGGGAGCTATAGAGACTTACAGATTAGGATTAGGACGAGCCCAAATAATTGATTACAGAGATCGTATCGCATATTTGTCCAATAAGATTGGCATGGTTCACATGTATCGCAGCGAATATGATGATGCGTTGACACACTGGGAAAATGCCCTTAAAATCTTTCGTGAATTGGGTCTCAGAACAAGCGAGAACACCGTGTTGGGCAATATTGGCGCAGTGTACACCATTCGTTCTGATTATCCGAAAGCCATCGAATGTTACCAACAGAGTATGGATGCTTGCCGAGAGATTGGATTTCGAGAAGGTGAGGGTAGAGCGGTAGGTAATTTGGGTAATGTTTTTCTGGAAACAACAGATTATACCAAAGCGCTAAAATGCTATCAACAAGGTTTAGAAATATTCAGGGAATTAGGTCTTAGATCGGAAGAAGCTCATATGTTGCTAAACATTGGAGGCATCTATGTATACTTAGGAGACTACAAAGATTCTGAGGAGTATTATCACAAGAGCCTTGATATTTCCTTGGAGGTTGGTGACTCGAGGATTGTTAGCAGTGCTTTGCTGAATTTGGGAGTATTATGCGCCAGGCTTTCCAATTTTTCTAAGGCGTTGGATTTTTACCAACAAGCTCTGGAGCGGTCAAGAGAATTGGGAGATCGTCAAAGGGAAGGGGAGATTCTTTTGGATTTGGGACAGGCTTATCATGAACTTGGAGATTATCAGAAAGCCTTAGAACTTATGGAATCCGCCAAAGCAATATTTCGAGACCTGGACTATGGTGTAGGGACAGTCCGGACGTTAAACGCTATGGGTGTCAATTATAGAGTCATGGGCAACTTCAGCCAGGCAGTGGTCGATCTGCAAAAAGGCTTAAGAATGGCTGAAGAACTGAAATGTGAAAACGAGATCGGTGAAGCATATTATCAACTTGGTAAATGCTATGATTTACAAGAAATGGATTCTTCAGCTGCAGTGCATTTTGCTAGTTCGATTGATGCGTTGGAGAAAATACGGGGCAAATTGGAGGTGGAGGAGCAGAAAAGTGGCTACGCAAAAGGTATCTTTAATAACTACGAAGCCATGATAGTGACTCTGCTGAGGCTGGGTAAGAATGAAGAAGCCTATAATTACACGGAACGAGGTCGTGCCCGGTCTTTTCTCGATCTTTTGGCATCTGGTGAGGTGACAGTGGGAAAAAGCCGGCATGCGGAATTCCTGCAAAAGGAAGAGGAATACCATAAACATGAGGTTGATACAGAGAAACAGATAGCGGCTGTTCCGGATGATACTGTTCAGGTGGCTTTACTTCGGGGAAGATTGGAAGAGGAATGGGAATCCATTGATGCAAAGATTGAAGAGAAAAAAATGTATGAACCGGAATTGGCTTCCATGGTGACAGTCAACCCGCTGACCTTGCCTGAAGTCCAGGCGTTAATGGATCCAAAAAGCACCATTCTGGAATATTTTCTTACGAAAGAAAAGACTCTGATCTGGTTGATCACTCGGGATGACATGGAAGTCTTTCAGGTGGTGGTTGGCGGTGACAGCCTCGCAACATTGGTGAAAGACTTCCGTGATGCCATTTTAACCGAAGGCTTAGTGGAAGGTAGATCGCAAGCCCTTTACGAAATTCTGATTGCACCAGCAGAGGATAAGATTGAAACCGAACAACTGGTCATCATCCCACACGGCATCCTCCATTATCTCCCCTTCCATGCATTGCAAAACAGGAAAGGCAATTACCTGATAGACCATTATAATATCAGTTATTTACCATCGGCATCAGTACTGAAATACCTTGAACCGAAAAAACGACCCAAAGGGGACAAGCTGCTGGCATTTGGAAATCCGACCACAAACAGAGATGACTGTAAGACCCTTCCCTTCGCGGAAAGAGAATTGAATGACATCGCGCAATTCTACGAGCAGAAACTCCTATTATCAGAGGTTGATGCTACTGAGGACAAATTTAGAGAATTAGCGCCCGACTATGATATAATTCACCTGGCGTGTCATTCCGAACTAAATTCAGCGTATCCATTATACTCGGGATTGCTACTGGCACCTGGAGAAAAACAGGATGGTGAATTGGACGTCCATGAACTATTCACCATGGATTTGAATGCTTACCTGGTAGTACTTTCAGCTTGTCAGACCGGTCTGGGGCACCTGACCACCGGAGACGAGTTGGTAGGGTTGTCGCGGGCATTCATTTATGCCGGGACACCTTCGGTGGTGTCGTCTCTGTGGGTAGTGAAAGATGAATCGACCGCATACCTCATGACTCAATTTCACAAGAACCTGAGGAAATATGACAAAGCAGAAGCGCTTAGACGTGCTCAACTGCAAACCAGGAATAAATATAAATCCCCCTACCACTGGGCGGCGTTCGTGTTGATCGGTAGTTCGGATTAGTAATTGTTGAAATCAAAAACTTGCTGTAATACCATTTTGGATCAAAAAGCGGAAAATACCTGGAATGAACTGCTGTGGCAGGCTCAGAAAGGCGAGCAACAGGATCAAAATAAACTTTTTGAAGCATTATCGGTAACGCTCCGCCCTTTCCTGGAATCAAGATTACGAGGATGGTCTCGTGAGGATAAGGACGATGTTCTCCAGGAGACCTTAATTACAATAGGGATAAAACTGGAGAGAATCCAAACAAACCCTCACAAATATGGAATCAGGGTTCTCAGAAATAAAATCGGACAGGCTTTGCGCAATCCACCACATAAGAGAATGGTGTCAGCGGATGCCAATGATGATCCACTATCCACAGCATTGAAACAGGCTATCGAGCTTAGCCTGAGTCATGGCGGATTAGGAAATGATTTGCTGGATGATCTTGCCAAGAAGGATGAAATTGAGCGAATTCAAGCTGCGGTGGAAAAGCTGCCCCCTTTTTGCCGTACTTTTTTTCTGGGCATTCTAAACGGACGCAATAGAAAAGAACTATGGACACTATTCAAGGCATTAAATCTTGGTCTGAAACGGGGTACCTATCGTAAGCGAATCTTTGATTGTCGCATGAAATTGGTGGAACTGTTGGAAACATAAGGAAACTTTAAAAAAGCATCAACATGAATAAATGTACAAACCAGGACCTCGGACATCTTATAACCTTCTACGAGATGGGATTACTCAGCGAGAAAGATCGCACTCGTTTTGAAGATCATGCATTGGAATGTAGCTATTGCCTTCAGGAGTTACAACGTCTGAATCCCAGGCTTAAGATATTGTTCGAACACAAACCGGAGATTCTCGAAAATCTACAGGCGAAAGGCATAACTTTCGAGGGCGCACAGAATGAGCTATTGAGATTAGTCGCAAAACAGAAAGTCCCCGCAGAATCCGCATGGGAAAGATTCCACAATTTCACCAAAAGTAACTGGTTTCCTAAGGCAGCAATCCCAGCTCTGGCTGTCGCAACAGCTATTATACTGGTTTTGGTCTTACCTAAATCTCCCCACCCGGATAACCCTTACTACAAGTATCTATCCTTCGAGAAAGCACCGTATCTGCCGCTTGGAGATACCCGCGTCATGGAGACTGAAACTCACCGATTCTTCAACGAAGGAATGCACCTGTATCAGAAAAACGATTTTCGGGGAGCGATCACTAATTTGGAGAAAGCAGTACAAAGTGATTCGAGCGACGGGAAAATTTGGCTGTATCTGGGTATCGATTACTACCTGGATCGACAGGCGAATCCTGCCATAGAAGCACTAACAAAAGCCAGGCAAAAGCTGGACACTGTTCAACGGAACCGGGCCTTGTGGTATTTAGCCCAGGCTTATCTCCTTGATGGTGATGTCGAAAGCAGTGTTCCGATATTACAAATTTTGTCAAATCAACAACTGGAATATGCAAAAGAAGCTAACCATCTATTGAAAGAAATAAGAGAGATTTCGCCGGGATTGTTCAAGAATTGAACACTTGACCGCTATCTCTCGCTACCCGCCCGAATTGAAGGTTGATACGCGCACTTTGGAACGGTCCTTTAGGATCGTTTTTTTTGTGCTTGTTCTCAAAAAAGTTTAAAGTCCTAGGTAACCCTCGTACCGTTTGTGGAATATAGGTATTAGAAGACTTTAGCGGTCGGCTTCATGACGACCCGGTCAATTGCAATGGAGAGTTTTCAGCATTCAACAAAGCAAAGGAGATTGTCATGAAAAAGTGCTCTTGCTCTTTGATTCTGTCGATCCTTCTGGTGGGGATTGCTAACGCACAAGTTACCTGGACTCAGGTGGATAGCGCCATGCACCCCTTCGTTGCGGCTGGTAGCGGCGTTCTGGGCAACTATTTGTTCTGTTTCGGAGCGCAGTTTTTTGAGGTTCCCTGCGCTCAAGCCTTCAATCTCACAACCGAGCAGTGGGAAGAGTCCACCATTGCGCCCCGGGGACTGGACTCATACGGCAGCGCAACAACGGATGAGGCGATCTATCTCTTCGGGTGGTACGATGGCGGTACCAATCTAGGAGCTAACGTTCAGAAGTTTACTCCGACCGGTGGCGGTCCCGCCGGCGTCTGGACTCAGATGGCTCCTTATCCGATTGCGACTTGTGACCTTGCTGCCGCGTGGGATGGAGGCAATTACATCTATGCTGCCGGTGGTTATGATATTGGATACTCCAACGCATACCGGTATGATATTGCAGTCAATTCCTGGACGCCGATTGCCGATATGCCTAATGGTGAGTGGGGTTGTGGTGGGGCTTTCGTCAATGGCAAGTTCTATGTCGTGGGCGGGGTTTTGGGTGAAGGTCATACCCTTTTTGAATACGATCCAGGCACCAATGCCTGGGCGGTTAAAACGGGTCCACCAGTAGGGGTCACCGCCGCCACTTATTGTACCACGTTCAATGACAGTCTTGTGTTTACGGTGGGTGGTGGACAATTAGGTTATCCGTTGCTCGACGCGGTTCAGATCTACAATCCCGTGACGGATACCTGGACACTTGAAACACCCTTACCGCAGTCTATCCACTACAACACCGCTCGCTTTGTTCCTCCGGACAAGGTGATCAGCGCTGGCGGTTGTTTGGATTACTATACACCATGGCTATCTGACACCTATCTCGGCACAGGTTTCCCAGGTGGCGCGACTTCTGTCCCCCCCGAACCCTCGAATCCAAACCCTGCGGACTTCAGTCTGCAGCAGAATTACCCCAATCCCTTCAACCCAACTACCACCATATCCTATTACCTGCCCGCACCCTCGAATATACGAGTTGACATTTACAATCTCTTAGGTCAACGGGTGGAAACCTTATTCAACGGAAGGCAAGAGGGAGGGGTTCATTCTGTAAGATGGGATGCTTCCGATGCTGTTTCCGGCATATATTTCGCCCAACTACAATCCCAGAACCTGACGCAGACCCGGAAAATGCTTCTCATCAGGTAATGACGTAGTGACATTATATGCATGCACTTAGCGCCACCTCACATATAATGGATCCCGCATCAAGCGCGGGATGACAAAGGAGTAGTCCATCGGATGCTGTGGTGCAGGGTGGGGACACCCTGCACCACTATGATAGGCTTTTTTCCAAATAGGAGGACAAAATGAAAAGCGCGAAGATGTTCGTTATCGCTTGCCTATGCGCTTTGGTCGCAATGCCAGCGATTCGTGCGGCGAACAGACAAGCTCCGCCAACGGGTTTACCATATCAAGCCCCTACATTGGATCGTCTTCATCAGCCTTTTCAGAAAGATCCCGGCGTTTCACCCCAATCCGGTACCCCTAACAGCACGATTGTCGAACTTGATTTTTGCGCCGAATGATGAGGAAAGATCTGTGATGGATGCAGCGGCAGGGGTTCTTGCCGAATAGCGAGATTGATCTAAGATAATCTGAAACATTCGGAGTACAAGGCAAGGATTCGTCCACTGGGAGAAATGCCTTGACTTTTTGGGAAATTGGATATATATTGCCGGTTGAAGGGAGGGATTAACAAGATCCATACCGAGGGGTAAGATTTATGAGCGGACTTGTTCCAGATCGTCGTGGCGATGGTAACAGGTGCGCTCTATTATTTTTTTGGAAAGGCAGGTAAGATCGTATGAAAGCAGGATCAGTGCGGATATTGGGCATACTGGCGCTGGTGGCGGTGGGGCTGATGGGGATGTGGGCGGTGGGCTATGGGCAGCCGTATGAACCGGAACATTTGTGGGACCGCAGCGGATATCAAACGGGGGAAAATTGGTTTGGTCGAGCAATGGCGGGATTGGGAAAAGAACTTACAATGGGGTGGAATTTAATGATAGGTTGGTCTGGGTGGATGTGTCAGCACGACCTTCCGGTTCGTTGTATTGTTATCTGGGCAGCGAATTCGGGGATGTCGTCGATTATGAAAATACGCGGCAAGGCAGGCATATCTCACTGATGCCGGAAATCGAATATCGATTCGGTCGTCATTTAACCATGACACTTGACCACAATTTTGACCGACTTCATGTTGAAGCGGGACGCCTGTACACTGCGAATATCAGCCGAATTAAGTTGGTGTATCAGCTCAACAAACGGACGTTCATAAGGGCGATTACCCAATATATTGATTATCGTCGCAATACCAGTCTTTATCTAAGTGAGGTCGCTCCTCAAGAACAGCATATTTTCAACCAATTCCTGTTTTCCTACAAAATCAATCCACAAACAGTGGTGTATTTAGGGTACTCGGACAATTACTTCGCAGACCAAGATATTCATCCGACGCAAACGAACCGCACTGTATTCGCCAAAATTGGATATGCTTGGGTGATTTAGTCACTTCAAATATACAAAGGTAGTAATATATCTAAGTCTTCCCGATCTCCCTTTTGTCCATCTGAGGCGGACTTACCTGTAAAGCCCCTTCAGGGCTTAATGATGTTGATGGTTGATTGCACCTGGGGCGTTGCCCCAGGCTACTAAATTTTGCCCCTTCAGGGCAAATGGTCTTATCATCCTATGTCGAGTCAATCAGCTAACAGCTATGATTAAGGTGATAATACAAGACAAGGATTTACCTGTGGTTAGTTAGAATGACCATTTGAGGCGGAGCATCAGGATTTCACCGTTGTCGCCGAATTCGGTGCCGGTATCTCCGCCAAACACCAAACCCACAGCGGTTACATCCACATTCGATATTGCCGACCAAGTGATGGAAGGTCCTATATACCAGGATGTATCGTAGGGGTTCAAAATACCCGACAAATCTACCCGCATCAAGGGACTCACATCGCGAGCAATTTCACCAAACAGGGAAATTCTGGCTGGAGACAACCATCCTTTTTGTATCGAACTCAGTAATGCCAAACCACCGGCAGACTGAGTAGTTCCCTCGGAACTGTATAAGGCTTCTCCATGCAAGTACCAGGAATTGGAGAAAGTATAATCACCGGATATGGCAGCGGTGACTTTGGGGGAATAATGAAAGGCATCGGAATCGGGTAGCGCGAAGAGAAATTCCCCCCGGAATCCCCCACCGTGTATCTGTCCCGCCCAGGCGCCGCCTGCGACTATATCTTGCCATCGATGCCCACCAAGAAGAATGAAATCATAATTTAACCAGTTGGTTTTTATTTGCAGAACAGCCGTGGTTTCGTCGCTATCCCGGTGAGGCGCCGCTGCCAGCTCGATTTTTGAAGCAGGACCTACATACCATTGCATCCGTACGGCATCAGCGCCTGGTTTTTCTTCATTGTCAAAATCGAGGGGGGACGTCGGATTGAACAAATCGATGGGATTCCATACCAGATTGGTACCCCAGGCAATCCGTTGGCGTCCCAGGGTCAGTTGCAAAGCCCCTTGGTTCCAATCCAGCCAAGCGCGGTCAATTCCACTTGCCAGGACCTGGCTATTCCTCTCAACCAGAACCCGATTCCAATCGAAATAGGGTTTGCTCCGGTCGTGAGTAGTCGTGGACTGCGCTATATCGGAAGCGGATTCTCCCCAGAACCAGCGGGTTTTTATTTCGACTCCAAAGGTCAGGGTTTGATGAGGATACCAGCGCAGGTTCTGACGGGTGTGAAGCAAATTATCAAATCGCCAAGAATCAGTGTTATTTACAGAGTAATACGAGGGTGGTTGCCAGAGAAGAGGGGTCTCCCGGAAGTATCCGCGGATGGTGAAATCATTCCAGGCAGCTGCTGATGCAGTAGTGACAATAAGGAATGTCAATATTCCAGCGTTTTTCATCATTGACTTTTGGATGTCAATATGTCAGAAACGACTTTTCCATCCTGAAGGGTGATAACTCGTCGGGCACGCGCCACCACCCGGGAATCGTGGGTGGAAAAAATGAAAGTCATACCCTTTTCTCGATTCAGTTGTTCCATAATGTCCAATAGATTGCTAGCTGATTCAGAGTCGAGGTTGGCTGTAGGTTCATCCGCCAGCACAAAGGCAGGAAAGGACGCCAATGCCCGTGCCACTGCCACTCGTTGTTGTTGCCCACCGGAAAGTTCAGTGGGCCGTCGATCCATCAGTTCGCTCAATTTTACCGCTTGTAGCAGCTCTTCCGCCCGCGAAGATCGCTCAGAATGGGATCTTTTTTGCAGCAGCATGATAAATTCCACATTTTCTTTAGCGGTCAATACCGGAATCAAATTGTAGGCTTGGAACACAAATCCGATACGGTGCAGGCGGAGGTCTATCAAATCGGAAGATTTCATAGTCGTGATGTCTTTGCCTTCAACCAGCACCCGCCCCGAAGTTGGTCGGTCCAATCCCCCGATGATGTTCAAGAGAGTGGATTTTCCTGAACCCGAAGGACCTACGATAGCGACAAATTCACCGGCGTCAATCTTCAAATCCACGTCTTTTAGCGCGGTGACCGGTACGCCATGGTCCTGGTAGATGCGGGTGATTTTTTCTGTGACGATGACGGGCATATAATCCTTCAATTACGAATTAAGAATTAAGAATCATAATTAATAAGTTCTAATTGCTTCGATGGGATTTAATTTGACTGCTTTGATTCCGGGATAGGTGGCTGATACCAAGGCGGTGGCAAGGATTAAAGCCACGACCGTGGGATATTCGGACAAGGGCAGAAACGGGTAGATGATGCTGCCGGAGCCGAATTGCGCTAACCCGGCTTCAAATAGCGACAAATCAATACCGGTGCGAGATAGAATTTCAATGGTCGAGGCACCAAGGAAGATACCCAAAGCACCGCCGAGAATCGCCAGGAATATCGTCTCCAACACAATCATACTGAAAATACGAATGCCCTTCATCCCCAATGCCATCACTACTCCAAATTCGCGTACTCGCTCTAACACGCCCATCAGCATAGTGTTGGTAATGCCGAAAACCAAAGCTAACAAAATGATAATCAGAAAGATATAAAGCATTTGGTCGGTCATTTCGATACTCATTGCCAATTCGGGTGCTAAATCCTTCCAAGAACTCACCTTTAGATCAGGAAATTCCGACTGGATGACCGGTGTAAGCTCATCGACTTTCGTCACATCATTGAGCAGTAAGGCAATCTCGTGTATCTGATCGTCCAATCCGAAAATTTGGCTTACATCGTTTCGTTGCACAAAAACCGTGCTTTGGTCGTACAGGGACGATACGGTTTTATAAATACCCACCACTCTAAAGGCGCCGGCACCGATTTTTCCGTCGGTGGTTTGGGCGGTCAGGATAATCTTTTTACCCACTTGCACTTCCAACCGTTCCGCCAGTTTTTCTCCGATGACGACTTGATTGGTGCGGTTCGATTCGAAATAACCTCCTTCCGTGATCTGAGTGTGCAAATCCGTAATGGTTTCCTCTTCTGATGGAGTGATGCCGTAGATGATCACTCCGGAGCCAGTGGCGGCGGAACTCGCCATGCCGGCAATCACTACCCGACCGGTGGCGGTTTTGACTCCAGGTATCCGGCGAACCTGTTCCAATACCTTATTCCCACCGGGAATGGTCAAACCGATTTCCTTATGCTCCAGAAATCCTTCCCGATGCAATTGGAAGTGTGACAGGCGGGTGGCAATGGCGGAATTAACCATCTGGTCCATCCAACCCAGAGAAAAACCCATTGACAGCAGACCCGCCCATAATCCAAAGGCAATGGCAACGATAATAATCGCGCTACGTTTTTTGTTGCGCCAGACATTTCGCCAGGCAATCATCCAAAGCATAATTATGATCCTATTGCACTTTTTGCGCTGGAAATTAGCCGGTTCGTAATGCGGTGACCGGATGTATTTTGGAGATTCTCCAAATGGGATAAATTGATACAGCCAAAGCGATGATCAGGACCGACACCGCCTGCCATAAGAAAATAGATAGATCCAAAGAAAAGGGCATTAATGGCTCGAAACCATACGCCAACATGACTTTGGCATATTCGCCCTTCAATTCAATGGGATGAGAATATAGATACAGCAACACAGGGATTCCGGCGATGGTTCCCGCCAGCACTCCAGTGAAGGTGAGCAGAAGACTTTCGATGATGACAATCAAACGGAGACGGTTCCGTTTCATCCCGATGGCAATCATCATTCCAAATTCGCGGTTGCGTTCCAGGGTCATCATAAGGATGGTACCCAAGATTCCGAAGGCAATGACCAGATAGATAATCCACAGCATTACGATGCCGCTGGCATTGTCCACTTTGATGTATTGCACCAACTCTGGCAGCATGTCTTCCCAGGACATTACTTCATAGTGCTGGTCGAATTTGCTCTTGAGCTCGCTCATTGCTTGGGGAAGTTGCTTTTGATTCTCTATCATGAGTGCTATAGAAGTGGCACGATGTTCCGCTCCAAATAGCCTTTGCACTTCGTCTAATGTCAGATACGCCATACCGGCATTCAATTCGGGGGTCGGGAATTTGACTAAACCAACCACCGGATAAATGCCGGCTGCAGTGACCCCGTGATAGCCTTGACTTAGCACGACTACTGTGTCTCCGATGCCTGCTTTCAGATGTTCTGCCAGTCCTTGAGCCAGTAAAATTCCGTTATCGTTGGGGCGCAGATATGACCCTTCCGCTACGCGTGATCTTAAACCGGTTAGCCGATTCTCTGATTCGGGATCGATCCCCAGCAACATACTGCCATCAGTGATATCTCCAGCGGACACTAACCCAAAAGATTCCAATCGGGGCGCGGTAACTGTGACTTGTTTTATCCGTTCAATACTCTGTGTCAGCGAATCCGAAATGACAAAGCTCTGATCCAAGGACCGTTTATCCCAGTATTCTTTGGCTTGAATTTGTGCATAGCCGGTATAGAATGATACGATATTACGGATGGCTTGGGCGTAAAATCCAATTTGCATTGACCGGGTCGCTAAGGCAATAATCACCGCAAACAAGATGGATGATATGGATATCATGCTGCGCCGTTTGTTGCGCCAGATATTCCGCCACGCCAGCGTTAAGTACATTCCCATCAGCGCACCCGTTTCATATTTTGTTCCGAAAAGAAGGAATCGTCGATGGGTTTGTCGAATTCCACCGCTTGGTATTCCAGAATCGTTTTGTGATTGGGTTCGTCGGCGGGAATCATTTCCATATGAGTGGGAATCAAACGATCACCCATCATTTGAACCTTAGACATCTCCATGATATTCATCAATTTGCCATCTTCATCGTAGAATTCAATCCGAAGTTGTAAATAGTCTGTTTTAGCAATCCAGAGGAGAATTTTTCCCCACACTACTGGTGCATCCGGTTTGGGAATTAGCTCTATTTTGTAGCATTCCCTACCCAGGATAGTCGAATCACCCACCAGTTTGTGGGTGTAGTCTTCCACAATGGATGACTCTTTCACCAGATCATCGTTAGTGAAATCGGAACCCATCCAGGATTGCGACATCATCGAGGGGGGGATTTTGATGACCCGTTCGATGGACGGCATCCAATTCCAGACTTCATTCCCACGCTTCAAAAATGCCGCACCTTTATCCCGTGCTGGTGCTGTGATGAGAATCAAGGCGAGGTCACGGCCCTTGGACCAGCTTTTCAGGCTGATTTCCCGCGACCAGTCCGGTCGGACTATTTTCATGGTCATTTCCGCATAGCTGGTGTTGCCGCGAAGATGCTTGTCGGATTTCTCGACAATGTCTTTGGCGTCCTGAGTTTCGGCGATATTCGCATCGAGCATCATCGAGGTTACCATGAGAAGAGAAACCACTATTCTATTTAGCATGATGTTCTTTCTATCGCAATGCGTCAGAACTTCTTCCAAGACGATCTGACAATTGCAGAACTACGAAATTCTTGCCAACCGGTACTTATAATGAAAACAATTTTTCCAAAATTGTCAAGCCTTTTTGCTTGGATGTTTTCGGGACCGGAAGGGAATAAAGTCAGACCAGGTGGGAAGAACGGAAGGCGCTTTAGTTGGGGCAAAGTGCTTTTGGGCAGCAAGAAATCCTGACGCTGCGATCAGAATGGATTTCTCAGCCTCATTTGGGGAAAGATGAGGTTCGCGTAATGTCTTGGCAGCCCCGCCGGAAAGCCATTGGTCGATAACGTCAATGGCTTCTTCTTAACGAGGAAAGGATACTACTTTAGGAGTAGGGTTTTTTGACTAAAAATCGCACCATTAGCATACATGCGGACGAGATAGATGCCGGAGGCACGTGATGTCGCGTTCCACAAAACTTGATGGGCTCCCGGAGATAGAGGAGGGGAGGCGAATTGGTAGACTTTTTGACCTAAAATGTTGTAGATGCTGATAGTGGCCTCGGTCTGCATGGGGAGACTGAAAGGAATGACCAGTGTGCTGTTAAAGGGATTGGGGTAGCAAGGATACAAGGCGAACTCGTGTGGCGTTGTCTCGGGTTGTATGGCTGCACTCGTCAACGCGTCACATTCATAGACACGGAAGGCGCTTTCGCTGACTGCGAAAAGATACTGCCCTTGAATCTCAATGTCCCTAATATGTTCGGCGGTTGAGTAAAAGCCCACTAAGGCGGGAGCCAGCGGATTGGTCACATCGTATATACTGATCCTACTTCTATCATCCATGATTACCATGTTTCCGACAGTGGCTACTGATGCTACGAAGCCTCCTCCAATCGAATGGACCTCTTCTGGATGTTCTGGATCGCCGACGTTAACCACCCGCATGCCTCCAGATCCGTCCGCCACATAGACGTAGCGATCGGCCACAGCCAAGTCGTACACCCAACCGTACTGCAGGTCGCATGAACCTACCAACTGCGGCGCCGCCGGGTTGGAAAGGCTATATACATAGAAGCTTGAAATATCGCCGAAGTAGAGGTATCCATTCGACACCGCCAATCCGATGCAGTCATCTGGAGCGCCAAGATACAGGCTATCCACGCATTGGGGTATCGCAGGATTTGCCAAACTGAAGGTGCAAAGGTAGTGACCGGCAACGTATGCGTAGTCACCAGCAATCACGATCTTTCGTCCGCCCTCCGGTAAGACATAACCCAGAGACTCCGGCTCTGCCGGATTGCTGACGTCGAAGATGACCACTCCATTCGTTCCTTCACCCCATTGGTCCTCAGTCACATAAGCATAATTTCCTCGGGTGGCGACGTCCAAACCCTCTGCGCAAATCGCATTCATATGCGCCAGCTCGGACATGTGATACGGGTCAGCAATGTCCACCGTCCGAAATCCTGTAGCACGGTCCGCCATGTAGGCTGTATTGTCGTCGATTGCCATGCGGGTAAGGATTGCCCTTGGACCGAATGAGCTGACTTCCACCGGCTCTGCAGGATTGGAAATATCCACCACCATTACCGCATAATTGGGTCCAGCCATTGCAGTGCAGACAAGATTCCCCGAACCTGAGACTCGGTACCATCCAAATATGTGCACAGGAATCATACCCTCAAGAACCGGGTGAGCCGGATCGGCGACGTTCCAGATATCCAACCAGGTATAAGAGACTGTGCTCTTCAGCAATACCGCATGAGAACCCGTCACCGCCACATCATAAGTCCATCCGCTGCTGTCGCAGGCAGCTATTTCTACCGGTTGCAGCGGATTTGACAGGTCTATGATGCGCAATCCATTGTAAAGGGTTGCCAGGTAGCCATAGTTCCCGGAGATCGTGGCGTGCCACGTGGTGAAGACTGTATCTATGGAGGCCACCCATCGCGGGTCAGCCGGATTGCTCATATCGAACAGAACTAGACCTCCCGGAGACCCCGTCAAGCATAGATACTCACCCGCCATGCCTACTCCCTCCCCTGGCCCGCCAACACTAAGGTCGCCGACATAGTGCACATTGGTCGGATCGGAGACATCTAAAACATATGGATAGCCTTCACGCGTCTCTGCAACGGCAAAGTCCCCGTGCGCGAACGAGATGCAGCTCCCTCTCGTACTTGTCCACTGACCAAGCGTCACCGGATGGGTCGGATCGGAGACATCGAGTACGAATCCGCCATTAGCGATACCAAGATAGGCGCGATTACCGATCACATAGACTCCACCGCCATCTACACTCCAGTGATACCAGGTGAAACGCCCAATCTCCACCGGGTGCGCAGGGTCTTCAAGACTCATGATGTGCAACCCCGAGCCACCGGCTACAACATACGCCAGATCTCCCACCATTTGGATCATGTCCGCGTTCTGCCAGTAATTTAGACTCGACAAACAGCTCATCCCCAAGCTGTCCTGCGCTTGACCGACGTTCCAAATAGCCGGAAGCAACATCACGATCAGCCCGCAAGTAGTCAAGCGAACGGTTTTCATAATATCCTCCAGGATGATATTGCGTGGTGTCATGCGTCCCCGCTTGACACCCTGGCACTGCTTCGCTGCCCCCGGGTCAGTGCCCGGGATAAGCCCGCCTGAGGCTGTCAGGACTCGCAATGACGCCCCCCTTTTTGTTTCCCCCCGGATACCGGGGGGAAGGCAGTAGTAGTAGGTCGGGTTCCGCATCCGTCAGCCGACGGAGTAGAAACCCGACATATGGTTAATTCAGCAACACCATTTTCTGTGTCAACGTGTAGAAAGTTGGAGGTGCAAATTATGGCTGCGAAAATCAGGAGAAGATGGAGTGGCGAAGAATGTGTCAGGTGGGGACACCTGACACCACCGGAGTATGGTGTCAAGCGAGAACGCATGACACCACACTTCAAAAGCTGACGATGAAGAAAGCGCATAGGATCGCTCCACATTCTGGATCCCGCATCAAGTACGGGATGACACCCAGGAAGATAGCGCCTGGGATCGCCTCAATGATTGCTTGGCTTCGCTCGTAATAACGTGGGGGATCTCCCTTCAGTTCCTCCTACGATCGTAAGACGGGAATAAGTAGGTTTGTCTGCAAAAAAAGCGCCAATGACCTACCCCTATCGGTCATTGGCTTCCCCTTTGATGCGCATGCGCAAAGTCCCAGTTCCTGCCCAGACGGGTGCTATGCCTAAGAGGTTGATCCTTCTCGGTCTAACCGCCGAGCACAGTTTTCTGAATTTCCAGCGACTGATCGTATTTCTCAGTACCTACCTGGATTTTGGTCCCTTCTCCGGACTGGTCAATGAAGTATTGGATCGCCTTATTCTTAAGCTCGGTTCCGACTTCCTGCGCCTCTACGATCCCGGGAATATTGGGCAACGGTATCCAATTGCCTTGAGTTGGTGCCGGCGGATTGATCGCCAATTCTCCTGAATCACAGTAGGGGCATTGGGTCAGGCTTGGTTTCAGCAGCACGTTGCAGGTTTCGCAGTAACTCATGATAACTCCCAAGAAAATATGAATCCGAAGTTCGGTTCCTGAATTCTGCCATTTTGTCCGAAGATGTCCGGTCCGCGACCTTTCTGCAATTATGGAATTCCACCAGATGGCCCCAAATGGCGACGGTGATGACCAGCATAATCGCTCCCGCCACTTGATTATTGCCCTCCACTACGGGATTGGTCTTTTGATTCACCGCCGCCATTCTATTATGGATCCAAATGGTTTCGCGGAAAATCTATGACATCTCTCGGATGTTCTATATGTCATGCATTACATAGAAAAAGGTTCGGGCTGATCTTTGGCGGTGACCGATCTGTCCCAATAGATATATTGGATGACTTTTACATTTCTCACATTTCTGACGGAAGTTTATTAGATACAATATAAAGCGATAGAGGGAACATCGTCATCCCCAGCGATGATCCGTGACCGAAGAAAAAACCCCAATAACGCTGTTATAGGGGGCTCCGGCACATTACTTCTGCAGACACAGGAATGCGGATTCTTATGTCCTAATCAAATTCGATGCTGACTGCTATTTTGCGTTGACCTCATGAATCTCTTTGATCAAGGCTTTCGCTTTGGACGAATAGTCGCCGGGTTTCCCTTCGACCCATTGGAGATATGGCAGGGCACTGCCGGGATCATTATCCAGGAGATACGCTTGGGATAAGTACCATTTGATTTCGATTTCCATGGCAAATTTATTCAAACTGTCAGCTACAAGTAACGAGGCAATCGCCGGTTTTGCCTGCTTATCCAAATAATAACTGACGCCAAGAAAGAACCAACCTGACCACTCCTTCGGCGATTCCTCGGTTACCTCCTTCAAGATCGCGGCGGCGTTTTTGTAATCGCCGTCATTGTATGCTTGCAGCCCCTTTGAAAACAGAGGATTTGTTGAAGAGGTCGATAAACCAGCTCTGGTGGGGGAATCCTGGTAAGCATACTTTTCAAATGACAGCATGGACATGTAAGGACTGGTTGGTTGAGGGACTTTTGGCAAGAGCACAATCAATAGCACGATGGCGACAATCCCTGCGATTGGGACCCACCTTCTGCCATGAAACAGCCAGCCCAACACTTGTGATGCTTTGCTCGCAAATTCCTGCGACGTTTCCGTTTTCTCCTTCGCCGCTAACAGTTCTTGCCTTAAACCTTCGAATGAGATTCCCTCTTGGTGCAGGGCTTCAACCAGTTGAACCCTGTGAGTGCCGATTGAGGCGAGTACTGGGTCAGACTGGATAAGGTCCAATCGACATTTCTCGCAACTCATAAGGTGCTCTTCGAATCGGCAGCGATCCTCTTCACTTAGAAGATTCAAGACGTACTGGATCATCAGTGACCCTTCGTTTGGCTTCATGCATTTCATGTCAGTCACCCCTTTCCCACATTGAAAGCTTCTTTAGTTCTGCTATCAGCCTTTGTCGACACCGCATACTTCTGTTGTCGAAAGCTGATCGTTTCAATCTCGGATTCAGAGAACTAAAAAACTCCCGCATGTCGTTATTACTTTTCCCTTCCAGCAGCCCCATGAAGAATGTTTTGCAGAATGGTGGCAACCTCATAATCGCGGTTTTTAGTTTCCCCACGAGGTCATCCAGTTCAATCTTCGCCTCGACGTCTTGCGACTCGTCGATCAGTGTCTTTTCGTCCAACGGCACTCTGGGCGGCGGCAGGGGATCAGCGTCTGCCGCCGTTATATCCCGTCTACCGGCGCGTTTCCGAAGCTGATCGCCGATTTTGTTTCTGAGAATTCTTAGAGCGTATGACTGGGGGCGATCCTTGATACTCTGTAATTTCCCCCAAAACACCTCCATTGTTTCTTGCAGGATATCCTCTTTATCTTCGGGGGACCATCCCCTACATTTATATTGGATGACTAGGCGAAGTCTCACATTTAACTCCTCGGCAAGCTCCTCTCGCCGGTTCCGGTCGCTGCACTGAGCTGCCTCCAGCAGCATTTGCCAGTTTATGCTCTGATTTTGTCTCACTCTACCGTCGAATTCGTGTAGAAGAAGCAGTGACGCAAGTCCAGGCGCCTTTCCCCATGAAAAAGCTTTGGTGTCCTGCCTTGACGCATCCGCTTTGATTAGACAAGATTTTCGACCGAAACAAGAATCAGTCGATTGCACCTATCAACACAAATGGCGCCCAGTCATAGATATCTTTGTATTTTTCTTTAGCGTCCCGTTCCGCGATTTGCAGGGATTCCGCTTTGTTGTGGTTGTGAAGAGTTCGGTAGAAATACTCCATAAAATATCCGGTGGATTCGTCATTCACCGCCCACAAACTGCACACCAAAGATCTCGCTCCCGCACAGATAAAAGCTCTGGAAAGTCCTTTTAATTCATCGCCGGTTGTCAATTGCCCCAATCCCGTCTGGCATGCGGATAGCACGACCAAATAGGCGTGTAAATCCAGAGAAAATATCTCATGCACCTCCAGTTCCCCGTCACATCCTTCACCCGGAGCCAACATCAAACCGGAATACATTGGATACGATGGATTCAGGTCGGCATGACATGCTAAATGTATGATATCGCATTGCCCTGCCAGTTTTCGGAGTATCGATTCGGACGCCAAACTATCTTCATAGATTTCGCAATTGCTGAAGATCTTGCCGATGCGCTCTATCTCAGATTTGGAAAATGCGATCGCAGCGCGTTCTCCCTGATTGATCGCGGGATTGCCAAGCACCAACACACGATTGATCTTGTTATTCCGTTTCTCTGGCAAATATTTCATTATGGAGGCAGATGGCAGGTAACTGATCTGGTATCGCTCAAAAAGATATGTCCCATCCACGTCCTTCAATGCCTGAAACGGAAGATAATGCAAGATCCCATGTGGGACGATGATCAACCTATCCGTCTTGATTTTGTGCAGCACCGGTTCCAACAATATCTTATGCAATTCAATGGACAGATAATCTGTAGAACCCCGCCATTGGATCGTCTCCCTGAATCCTTCCACCAGGTTTCGAAGGCTGTCCGCAGACATATCGACTTCTGCTGTTTGGAGGTTTTTGGTCGAGATCGCCCAGATCAGAATCTTGTTTTCGGTGAGGAAATATTCCAGCAACGTGGTCTCAGGATCAAGCAATTTCTGCACTTCCGGCAGCATCAAAGGCTTTCGGGAGTTGGCTGACCGCAATACTGGTTCATATCCGACGCTATCATTGCCGACATGAAGGAACTCAGACTCCAGACTTTTTCCAACCTGAATATCCCCACCAAGAATGTCCAGAAATGAACGAGCTCGCGCACGCTCCACAAAATTGAATGCCTCGGAATCCTGATGCTCTTCAAGAAGCAGAGTCACCATATTTTCGTAAATTGCGAACACGCCGGAAGCATAACTGCTTTTTTGCGACTCCACCCGTAGTTTTCCGCGTATCCCTTCCGCAGTGACAATTGCTTTTGAATAACTCGATTGAGCTTGAGATACTTGCCCTTGTGCCAGATAACAATCCCCTAAGACCTGGTATGCGGTTTGAACCCAGTAATCGGAACCTATAGTCTTGGCAATTTCCAGCCCGCTATTGATCGAATCTAAGGCTTCTGGATATTTTCCCAACTCGCTGTAGACCTTTCCTATATTCAACAGATTAGAACATACCCCAATTCGATTGCCTGACCTTTGAAATATGGATAGGCTCTCAGTGTAATATTCCAACGCGCTCTGATAGTTTTTCAGATCACTATACACGATGCCGATATTATTCAGCGTATTCCCCTCTGCATCCCGGTCACCCAACTCGCGGCACAGCGCCAGGCTCTGTTGATAACAGCTAATCGTTTGATCGTATTCGTTCAGGTAATTATATACGATTCCCAAATTGTTTAGCGTCTCAGCCTCATGCCTGCGATCCTCCAATTCCTTCGCAATTAAATAGCTACTCTGATAATACTCAAGTGCCTTTGCATAATCGCAGAGGTATAAATACGCTGACCCAATCGTGGACAGCGTAATCATCTCACACTGACGGGCGCCGATTTCACGAAATATTCCGAGGCTGTGTTGGTAATTTGTCAGTGCTTTTGGATATTCGGAACGTTTCAGATACACGTTACCCAGATTCTGCAAAGCGATGCCTTCTTCCCTTCGATCGCTCAATTCACGCGCTAGGGTCAAGCTCTGATTGAAATATCCGATCGCCCGATCAAAATCAGAGAGATTGCTGTACACCTGCCCGTAATTGTTTAGAATTTTGCCTTCACCTTTCCGGTCACCGATTTCATGATAAATCTGGCGTGCTTCTTCCCAGTATTCCAGAGCACTGTCATAATTCCCCTGGTAATAGTGAACCGTCCCGATCCCCCTCAGAGCACCTGCCTCTCCGTTTGAATCCCGCTCGGATTGAAATAGCGGTATCGCTGAACGGTAGAATTCTAATGCTGATGAATAGTCTCCGACCCCTCTGAGTGAATCCCCCATCTCTATCATTCTTTCGCCTCCCGAACCAATATCGGCAGGCGTTAGCGCTTGACTAAACAGCAAAACCCCAGCCAACCCGATCATCATTGTGAACCTATTGTACCACGCCATCGTGACATTCCTCTGTTATGCATCTTGCATCAGTCACATACTTCGTAGTTCTATCCAGCAAGAATTGCGATTCTCAAGCTATGTCAGTCTCTTATCCGAAGTCTCCTCGATTTGCACTTTTCAATAATCTGACATAGCTGACTGGCGGAAATTTACGAAATTCATATGACAAAGTCAATATCGGATACACAAATACTTCAAATCAATGTAAATCAGTCATGTCAGGTAGATTGTGTGAATTGTCTTTTCAAGGGCGTGCTTGAGCAAAGACCCATGCTCTAAGCGCGGAAGTGCCGGATCCTCGATGTGCCCGAATTTGCTGGTCAAGGTCCGGAAGTGCCTTAGATTCCAGCAATTGGCACGCCCGGAAGTATGCTGGTGGTTATCCGCCCAATCCGATCTTCGACAACCGCCGCAACCAGCGATTCGGGGCGATTCTTCATGAAAGATATGCCTTCATGTTCAATGTGTTCGGATCGTCGCCGGAGTCAAGCAGGTTTTGCGCTTGACATTGAGTGGTTATGAAATGGGCGTGCGTGACGGGTGAGAGCGGAATTGCTGATCGAAGGAAAACGGAAGAATTTCTTCGTGATGAGAATACCTTTCGGCAGCTATAATCTCTGGAACGTTCATTAAAGCCGCGTTGTCGATTTCTGTAGAGACATTGATAATCGACTACATTTCTCTTACCAGAGGTTCGAGTAGCGCCTCGTCGGTTCCGCCTGAAAACCATTGGTCAATAACGCCAAGGGTTTTTTCTTAACGAGGAAAGAGTATCACTTCAGGAGTAGGGCTTTCTGATTGAAAATAGCACCATTAGCGTGCATGTGGATGAGATAGATTCCGGAAGCGCAAGACCCCGAGTTCCATAAAATCCTATGCACTCCCGGAGAGGTGGGGGGAAGGTTCCATTCGTGGACCTTCTGCCCCAGGATATTGTAGATGCCGATTCTCACCTCCTTTTCTACGGGCAAGTTGAAAGAGATCACCAGGACGCTATTGAATGGATTGGGATAAGGTGGAAGTAAGGCGAATTCGGTAGGAATTGGTTTGGGTTTGTGCGAGAGAACGGGGGAATACGGATAGCTTTCCCCCCAGGGACCGCCCCAACATCCGATGTCATTGCGGGTGGAA
>Ga0153916_10000222_pt1 | contig 36191 bp, 29 predicted proteins | sample Opewatmetagenome_FD_109642 | JGI IMG/M metagenome (GOLD analysis project Ga0153916, IMG submission 109642) | Freshwater wetland microbial communities from Ohio, USA - Open water 3 Core 3 Depth 4 metaG | ecosystem: Environmental > Aquatic > Freshwater > Wetlands | place: USA: Ohio, Lake Erie...
GGCCGGTGCGAGCGGCTAAGGCCGCCCTCTCGCTTGCACGGCCCCATCGTCTAGCGGTCTAGGACGTCGCCCTTTCACGGCGAAAACACGGGTTCGAGTCCCGTTGGGGTCACCAGCGATTTCAATGGGTTAGATGCCAACCCCCTGTAAATTTACCCAATGCTTATCCGATAAGCGTTCCCGAACAGACTGAAACGTCAGGGCATATTCGGGGAAAGGGAATCAATGCGTTGGCCGGGTTTGGCCTCGCTCGCACGCGCGACGAACAGCCGGGTTAAGCCTATACAGACTTAATGGGCTGCGGTGTCGTGGTAAGCATGCGTCAGACCGCTTCCCCGTCAGAATATCATGGGCAACGTGCTTACACCGGAGAGGGGCGTGCCAACGGCAGACGGCTGGCTTCGGCAACGGTGCTGTCAAGAACGTCGAGGCGAGTGAGGGTGATTGGTCTCTGGCCGTTGCTCTGGATCGCGCCAGCCGCGTTCCAGGCTATGCTACCAGGACCATTGTAGACGATGCGGACGGGGCCACCCTTTGGTCGGTACATGGCGATCAGGTGTTCGGGCTCATGCCGAATGGCGACGCATTTGCCCTGGGTCAGCTTGATTTCGACTTTGCGGCAGTCAGGCGCGATAGCATCATGTCGATGGCTCGACGCCGGCAGAAGTTCGAGATCGAACATATAGGCGGCGATACCTCGCCGACGCTACCGACGAGATGACCGTCGAGGGTGAACTTGCGGCCCGGGAATAACGCCGCCAGCCGCGCGGAAGAATTGTACAGCTCTTCCAGAAGGTGCGTGACCTCACTCCAGTCGACGGCTTCACTCATGCCTGATTTTCTTCGAAGGGGAGACGCCAACTCGGCCCGCTCCTTATCGCCAACCCGTCTGGCTGAAATCCGGCTTTGGCCAGTTCCTCTTTCATCTTCTTCGCTGCGGCCCGTGCCCCAGCCCAATCTGCCTTGAACAGATACTCCGCGACATACGGATGGATGCTTGCTGCAATATCAAGTCCCTCAATCGGAACGAACTGTCCGACTTCTACGGAGATCAAACGCCTATCGCGTGCATTTCTGATGACGTCGACTATCGGTGAATAGTAGTGGCGCCACCCATCTTTAATTTCTGGCAAATCGAGCGCCCGACCTTCTCTCGGCGGCGGGTCTCTCCAATAGAACTGCAAAACGTCGTTGTGGAAGTAAGCGATGGAGCCGATGTGCAAGGTGCATGCGGTGCCCTGGACGCTGATCAGTCGCTGGGCCTGCGCCTTGGCCTTGGCCTTTTCTGTCTCGCCCGGCGCGCTGGCTCGTCCTTTGCACTCGAATGCGTGCCAGCCTCCAGTTCCATGCCCCTCGCCAACCAGATCGGGACGGGAGCGGCCGAGGAGCTGAGGGGAAAGGTGCGCCCGAAAGACGTCCAGGTGGAGAAGCCAGGGGGTATCGAGCAGTCTGGCAGCAAACAGTTTGCAGATCGCCATTCCGAGAAAATAGTTCACTGCGCCCTTTTCCGTTGGGTCGAGCGCCTTGAATGCATCTGTGCGCCGCAGCGTGTACCCATGTGGCCCGCTTTGCTCCAATGCCATCCTCACCATGGACCAGCGAAATAACGCTTCAAAGGCTGAAGCACGCCCATGCTGGAAGACGTAGTGCTGGTTCGGGCGACCAATGGTGACAGCTGCCCAGAGGAGCTCATCCCATGTAAATTGCAGCGTTCTGACGTCATTCGCGATCGTGCCGGCTGGGAAATCGTCGCTCTGGTAGGTGATCGAGAGGCCGCGAAGAGGAGGGAGGGTCATGGCCAATCGTTCACGCTGCGAGGCCTATAGCGATGGCGGACACCAGCGCTTCATGCAGCAGCGATTCGAGCAGGCGGCGGCGGATGGTATCACCGGTGGCGAGGCTCGCCTCCAACCGGTCGCAGAGCGCCATTAACTCATCGACCTTGGCCACGATGCGGTGCTGCTCGGCGAGGGGTGGGAGGGGGATGGGTAGCGAAACCAGTGTGGATTGGTTGATCTTCGGCATAGTGGCCTGAGCACCTGTTGCATTCTCAGATAGGAATGCGCGCGCAGGAGGCGACACTGCTGCCAAATGAACAAATCGTAGACTGACGTATTCCGAAACCCTCGTTCTGATGATGAGGTCTGGGAAAAGAAATGTCTTTGACGGCCCTTCATAAATGGCAGCCATCCCCACGTAATCGCGCGTGTTCCCTCTCTGAAAGAGCAGATCCCCATCTGTCAGCCAGAAATCCGAACCATCGGGGATTTTTGCATCGACGTGTTTGAAATGGGTCGGATTGAACACGCCGCTCGTTGTTGCCGTCAGCGTTATGGCTTTTGGAGCACCTTCACGCGTCGTTGGTTTAGGCGAGATACCATTCTGCGGTCCTGCCTTGATAAGTTCATCTAGCGAAGCCCACCGCCATGTCTCGGGAACAGGATAGGGCTCAGCCTCGTGATCAACCGTGACGGTCGCCCGACGCGTACGCCCCTTCGCCGTGGCAATCCGCTCCAGCAACGCCGCGGCCGGTTCGTCGGTCGGATATTGCTCCACCAACTTGCCGCGCACGGCGAGGTTGAGGATGGTTTGGCGCAGGGTCTTGATCTGGTCGGGGCGCGCGGTGAGGGTGGGAAGGGTCTCAACGGCGAAGCGGGCGTAGGATTGGAACGCCTGTTTGTCAGTGTCGGGCGCGGTCAGGCGGGTGAGGCTGGCCGTAGTCAGCCGGTCGCGCAGCACCTCGCGCCGGGTGTGGGCATCCTCCAACCGGTCGCAGAGCGCCATTAACTCATCGACCTTGGCCACGATGCGGTGCTGTTCGGCGAGGGGTGGGAGGGGGATTAGGAGCGCTTCCAGTTTTCCCTTTGTGATGTGCTGAAGGCCTACACCGCCGTGCGCCCTTGCAATCATCTCGTCCAAACGCCCGTTGATCGCCAACCGCAGAAATGGTGCGATGAACGCCTCTGTCTTGAAATCACACCGGAAGATATGCTGGTTCAGAACCGCTGGACCACGATCCCAAATGAACGCGCCAAAGGACGTTCCGGGGGTGCCAGACCAGCTTATCAGGAATGAGCCGTCATCAATGAGCGACCTTTCCCGAGCCTTTTCCGGATCGCAGAAGTTGAAAGGCGCGGCCGGGTTGTTCAGGTTCTGAATCCTGACAATCCGTAAGCCTGATCCGATCCAATCGGTCGGCTTGAACGCCATGCCGTTCAAGAGGTCCAGTTGATCGCCGATCCGTGCCCATCTCCAGTTCTGTGGAAGATCGAAAGGGGCGGAGGGATCGTTCGGCCTTCGGAAGCCCTTGGCCGGTTCGTCCCGCGCCTCCTGTGGCACGAGTTTCCCCCGCACGGCCAGATCGAGGATGAAGCGGCGCAGGTGGGGGATCGCGTCCTCGACGTCGGCGATGCGGTGGTAGTGGGCGAGCAGGCGTTCCGCATTCATCGGGTGAGCGCCTCGGCCAGGATCGCCTTCAACTGGTCGCGGAGCGCCGCCGTCTCGGCCTCGGCGACGGCAAGATCGGCCAGCAGCGTTTCAGGGTCGCCGTGATCGTCGGCCACGGCGTGCGGGTTCTTGATGTCGAGGTTGTAGTCGCGCGCCTTCACCTCCTCGGCGCTCACCTTCCAGGCGCGCTCGTTTTCCTCGCGGCCCTTGCGCCCTGCCCCGCCCCACCAGGCGGCGCAGTCGGCCAGATGCTCCAGCCGGATGGGTTTGGTCATGGAATAGGCCTTCTGCCCCTCGGGCACCTGATGTTCCCAGAACCAGATGTCCTTTGTCGGGCTGCCCTTCTCGAAGAACAAGAGGTTCGTGCCGATCGAGGCATAGGGCCTAAAGACCGAGTTCGGCAGGCGCACGATGGTGTGGAGGTTGCATTCCTCCATCAGGTGCTCCTTGAGCCGCGTCTTGACGCCCTCACCGAAGAGCGAGCCGTCAGGCAGCACCACGGCGGCGCGGCCACCCGATTTCAGCAGGCGGATGATGAGCGCGAGGAACAGGTCGGCGGTCTCGCGCGTGCGGAAGTGCTGGGGGAAGTTCGACTCGATCCCGTCCTCCTCGCGCCCGCCGAAGGGCGGGTTGGTAAGCACAATGTCGACCCGGTCGGACTGCCCCCACGAGATGTAGGTGCGCGCGAGCGTGTTGTCGTGGCGCAGGAAGGACGGGTCCTCGATGCCGTGCAGGAGCATGTTGGTGACGGCGAGCATGTGGGGAAGCTGCTTCTTCTCCACCGCGCGCAAGGCGCCCTGCATGCGCGCCTCGTCCTCGGGGCGTTTCACGTAATGATCGCGCATGTGGCGGATGGCGCAGGTGAGAAAGCCGCCGGTGCCGCAGGCGGGGTCGAACAGCATCTCGCCCGGTTTGGGGTCGGTCATCTGCACCATGAAGGCGGTCACGGCGCGGGGCGTGTAGTATTCGCCTGCGTTTCCGGCCGATTGCAGGTCGTTCAGAATCTGCTCGTAGATGTCGCCGAAGTGCTGGCGCTCGGTCAGGTTGTTGAAGTCGATGCCGTTGATCTTGTTGACCACCTGCCGCATCAGTTGGCCGGATTTCATGTAGTTGTAGGCGTCCTCGAACACGTCGCGGACGGTGCGGGAGCGGGGTGTGGCGGGGGCGAGGTTCTTCAGCGTCGGGAAGAGGTCGCCGTTGATGAAGGTGAGCAGAGCCTCGCCGGTGATGCCCTCGGGGTCGGCGGCCCATGCGCGCCATTGCAGGCGGACGGGGATGGGCGAGCGGTAGCCGTCCTTCAGGAGTTCGAGTTCCAGATCCTGATCGTCGATGATCTTGAGGAAGAACATCCAGCACAGCTGGCTGATGCGCTGCGCATCGCCATCGACGCCGCTGTCCTGGCGCATGATGTCCTGAATGGATTTAACGAGGGTGCGGACGGACATGGGTTAGGTTGGTCCTGCTGTTAGTGTTCCATTTTCCCAAAGTCGAAAGCTAGCTGCGCCTTTGAGGTCTTCCCTTGCATGCTTGAAGGCTACCTTTGCAGAGCAAGTTGCGAGCAGCCGCTCATGTAGGAATGTCTGCGTAAACAAGGACGCCACACAGCCATGCACGGAATGAAAGGGGGCCAGAAAGTGCGAAACGCACGCCGCCCTAGAGAACGCGCTCCCGAACGAGGCATAGCCCGTCTGGCAACCGAGGCTGATGAACTCTTTCGCTGACGGTTGGGGTGCGCAGAAAATCTCAGTTAGCCGATCCGGAGAAACGTTGTTCTCGCCAAAAAGGAACCCGTTCGGCGATCCATGCCCAACGATCACCACCTGATGGCACATGCCGTGGAGGTCTCTCCAGAGCCGAATAAGTTCGGCTTCAGTGCGCAGTTCGATCAAGCGGACAGAGTCACTCGGCAGGAGCATTCGGCAGTAGTGTAAAACAGATTTAGCGAGAGGATCGATCAATCCGTCCTCGTTAAAGTCGCCAATTCTGATGATTAGAACGCCGAAGTTAGAAGTAATTTTAGACGTAGCGATGTGGTCAGAAAGGGTGCCGCCTGGCTTGTCCACCCTAACTGACCGATTTTGCCTTTCCCGAACCGTAGTTCGATAGAACGGCGAAACATCGTTCTCATCAAGACCAAGCAGCGATCGCGGCACATAAACCTGATCTCCAATTTGGAATGCCATCCTAAGCGGTATCCTTGTAGAGTTCGGATTGTAGCTCGTGCACGGCCTGCTCGAAGCCGGGCTTGCCGCCGAAGGCGCGGACCAGTTCGATCGGCGTGCCGAGGGTGTTCAGCGGCGGAATCTTGAGGACGTTGGCGTCGCCTAGGTTGAGGACGCCCTCGTCGGCGTATTTGGAGAGCAGCGCGTCGAGCACAGCGCGGGCCTTGTCGCCGTATCTGGTGAAGGCATCGCGCTTCTTCACGTTCTTGGCCCGCTCGCGCCGGGTCATCGGCTTGGCGTCAAAGGCGACGTGGCAGATCAGGTCGAAGGGGTCGAGGTCCTTGCCCAGTTCTTCGACGATGGGGTCGAGCGGCAGGCCCTCGGCCGCCAGTTCCTCGACGATGGCCTGCTTGCGCTCGGCGGCGTTCCAGCGTTTAAGGAAGTCGTCGAGGCTCGCGAAGCGGCGGCGCAGGGCCTTCTTGGTGAAGTCGCGCAGGGATTCAGTGACGAGCTTGCCGTTCTCGTCGAGATATTCCACTCGCTCTGCGATGATGGTGGCGCCGACGCCATAGACATAGACTTTCTTCTGCGGCCCACCACCGGGAGGCAGCGGCAGGCCTGGCTGATCGACGATGGTCTCGTCCTCGCCCGGTTGCTCGGGCAGCGGCGCCCCGTCCTCGTCGGTCGGCGGCGCGTCGGGCGGGGCGATGGGCTCGCCTTCCTTCGGCTCGTAGATCTGCACCGGCTCGCCGTCGAAATCGGGGTCAGCGAAATGGCTGGTCGCGCCCCGGAAGTCGATCAGGGTGAAATAGTATTTGCGCGTGTCCTCGTGCACGCGGGTGCCGCGCCCGACAATCTGCTTGAACTCGGTCATCGAGCCGACTTCGCGGTCGAGCACGATCAGCCGGCAGGTCTGGGCATCGACGCCGGTGGACAGCAGGCGCGAAGTGGTGACGAGGACGGGATATTTCGATTCCGGGTCGATGAAGTTGCCGAGCTGCGCCTGCCCCTCGGCGTCGCTGCCGGTGATGCGCATGACGTAGCGGTGGTTCTCCGCCACGAGATCGGCATTCTCATTGATGAGCGCCTGACGCATGCGCGCGGCATGTTCCTGATCGACGCAGAACACGATGGTTTTCTGGAAACGGTCGCCGCTCTCCTTGAGGAACGCCGTGACCTTTTTGGCGACCAGCTTTGTCCGGTCGTCCAGGACCAGCGTGCGGTCAAAATCCTTGGTATTGTAGATGCGGTCCTCGACCTCTTCGCCCTCCCGGTCGAGCTGGCCCTTCTCGGGCCGGTAGCCTTCCACGTCGCGGTCGATATGGACCTTGATGACCTTGTAGGGGGCGAGGAAGCCATCGCGGATGCCTTGCTTCAGCGAGTAGGAGTAAACCGGATCACCGAAGTAATGGATGTTGGAGACGTATTTCGTTTCCTTCGGCGTGGCGGTGAGGCCGATCTGCGTGGCCGAGGAAAAATATTCGAGGATCTCACGCCAGGCAGAATCTTCGGCCGCACTGCCGCGATGGCACTCGTCGATCACGATCAGATCGAAGAAATTGGGCGAGAACTCGCGGAACAGCTTCTGCCGTTCCTCCGGACCGGTGATCGCCTGATAGAGGCCGAGATAGATCTCGTAGGCGGTGTCGATGCGACGTTTTTTGCTGATGGCGGTGGGGAGATCGATGGTGTTGCCATCATCGCGCTCGATGGTCTTGGCGTTGGTCGAAAGCTTCGCCATCGCCGCGCCGAATGGGCGAAAGTCGTTCATTATGGTCTGATCGATCAGTACGTTGCGGTCGGCCAGATACAGGATGCGCTTCCTGTGCCCCGACTTCCATAGGCGCCAGATGATCTGGAAGGCGGTGTAGGTCTTGCCGGTGCCGGTCGCCATGACGAGCAGGATACGATCGCGGCCCTTGGCGATGGCCTCGATGGCCGCGTTGACGGCACTGACCTGGTAATAGCGCGGACCCTTGCCGCTGCCGTCGTCGAAATAGTCCTGGAGGACGATTTCCTCGGCTTCGGGCGTCAGGTCCCTCCAGGCGCGATAGCGCGTCCACAGATCGGCTGGCGATGGGAATGCCTCGAGACCGAGGGTCGTCTCAGTCGCCTCGCTTACGCCGGTGCGATCATGAAAGACAAAGCCGTCGCCGTTGGAGGAGAACACGAAGGCAATATCGAGCGTCACGGCGTAATCGAGGCCCTGCTGGATCCCATCACCGATGCTGCGCTTGTTGTCCTTCGCCTCGATCAGCGCGATCGGAATATTGGGTTTGTAATAGAGGATGTAGTCGGCACGCTTACCCTTGCCGCGACTGACCAGCTTGCCGCGCACGATGATGCGGCCCTTGGTGAAGCTGACCTCCTCGCGAATCTGCGATATTTCATCCCACCCCGCGTTCCTGAGCGCGGGCGTGATGAACTTGGTGCAGATGTCGCGCTCTGAGAGAGTGGTTTTGTTCATGTCGGCAACTGATCTGAACCGATCAGATTAGTCAAACTCGGTAGAAGGATAGTAGCGAGGCCGCGGCTTGACGTCTGATGTCATGTTTGCGTCCTTCCATGCAGTCCAGTGAAGCCGTCGAACTTCCCTAAAGCCGATATTCCGTGAGGCTCCTGCGGGACGGCGGCCTCGTTGCCACTCGCGGGGTATCCAACTTTGCTCCCAAGCTGCCGTTGGAGATCTAAATCGATCTAAGCTGGTCTCAGCGTCCTTAGCTCCCGTTTGGCAGCCTTCGATCGCTTCGCCAATGCGGCTGTACGAGCACCGCTGTGGTATTCCTCGTGGGGGGATGCAAACGTCACCCGCGCATTGAGAGCGCCGTCGTTCAGGCCCTGCGCACGTCAGCGACAGCCTCGAGGACCTTAGCCAGCTTGGCGGCTCCCTCGGGTGTCCGGTCCCACGCCTTTCGCATGGATCTCTGCAGTCGGGACCAAGCTGCATCCTGCGTCTCTTTGGGAGGCGGAGGTATCTCCACCGTGAGACCGAGCGTCCTGCAAATTTGCACGACGTTGTTGCTTATCGTGCGGAACTCGCCTCGGCAGATTCGGCCGACTTGGCTCGGATGTACCGCTGAAAGTCTGCCGATCTCTGCGTCCGACAACTTTGAATCGCGGCGCTTCTCCGCGATTCTCGCGATCAAATCGGCCCTTTCATCCGGAGTCGGTTTCATGCTAATTCACATGCATTAGAACGTGCTGATTTGCAATATGGAGGACGCGATGGACGTTAGCGAGATCCGGTTCTATCGGGCGAGCGAGAAGCCCTACGGCGCGTTCAGTAACCTCTATCGGAGGGAGATCGAGTTCGAGGGCGAGACGTTCGCGACGAGCGAGCACGCCTATCAAGCAGGCAAGGCGCGCAAGCCTGAGGTTCGCAGGTGGCTCATGGACGCGCCGACCCCCGCCCTGCTCGCGATGGCAGCCCACGGCCTGTATTATTGGGATGTGGCGCCCGGTTGGTCGCGGACCAAGTTCGACCGGATGCGCGCCGTACTTCGGGCGAAGTTCACCCAGCATGCCGATCTTCGCGAGCTCCTGCTATCGACGGGATCCGCTCGACTGGTCGAGACCGCGACTGTTGACAACGAGGTCAACAGGCTTTGGGGTGAGGTCAACGGACAGGGGCGCAACATGCTCGGCGGGCTGCTGATGGAACTACGCACGGAACTGCAGGGAGCCACGAATTCCGGTCGTGCGTTCCTAGATGATGTGATGGTTGTCGCCGCCTAGCGGTTCCCCTCAGTTCCGGGAGGGGCGTTCAGCACGGTGCGGGCGAAGTTCGCGCCGCGCTGCCTGAACAGCCCGCGCGCCCCCTCATAAGCGCAGTTTTCGGCAGCTAGGCGCTGCCCGGCCTCCACACCCGGAACAATAGTTTCGATGTCGAGAGCGGAGCGTCTAGAAGCCTCCAGCGTGATGAGCCAGTCGATCAGCCCGACGCTGACCATGTCGCCTGAGCCGCACGTGTCGCGAACGATGGGTGCCGGGAAGGATCTGCACCAGTGGCGGTGCGCGCCCTTCCGCAGCTCCAGGCCCGCGCCGCCATGCGTGACGACTGAAATGGCCTCTTCAGGAAGGTCGACTGTGTCGACCAGCTCACCGAGGCGCTCCAAAGAGAACTTCAGAACCGTCGATATTCTTAGCGCGCGTTCGAACAAGTCCAGGCGACCAACGTTCGATGGTTCGAAGTAGATGAGCGCGCCTGCTTCGGCCGCCGCCTCCATCGCGTCCACGATCGCATCGGACAGACGATCGGTGTAGAACACGGTGCAGTTGGTCAGCGCCGGTAGCGCGCGTTCGACTTCCTCGGAATCGATCGGCTCGAAGCGAGGCAGCTCCTCATCCGTCTCCGGGCATGTGAAGCTGAACCAGTGTCGCCCCGACGTCGTGTCGAGATATTGGGTCAGGATCGGCGACGTCCGGTCGTCTCGTCGGCTGATGAAGCGCGTTTCGGCGCCTGCAACGGAAAACTCGCCGACCAGCCGACCGCCCACATCGTCCATGCCGAGACTGAGGACGGGCGCGACCTGCCGGCTGAGCATAGCGAGCGAGAGGAGCACGTTGCCGCACGAACCGCCGAGCTCCTCGGCGGCCACGTTGTGATCGTCCGCATAGATCCGATCGAGCACTGTGAAACCCGTTCCGACGACGTCGATGAAGTTCATTTCTTCCTCCGCAAGGCGGTGTTTCCGCTTTGTGCCATTCCAGTCATCACTCGTCGAGCCTCAACGCCGAGCCGTCCAGGCGGGCGCCTTCGCCATCGTCTATTCTCATCGAAGAAAGGATTCGGAGCAAGGCGGGTGGCCCCTTCAGTCTTTCTCCGAAAAGCGACCAGCATCCGTCGAGGTCGCCGCACACGCTATCGACGCTGATGCCATACTCCAGTGACAAAAGCTCGTGGTCGTTCTCGCCCGGGGCCCCACTGTCGCCGATGTTCAGGACAGCGGCAGAGGGGTCACCGATCCGCTCGACGAGCATCCGCGTCACCTGCGTCTTAGAAGTGTCGCGTCGGACGATGTCGAAGCTGTGGTGAGAGCTCAGGACCCGCACCCGTCCTTTCTGGACAGGCGGGCTCTGCGCGATCAGAAACGGGAACACAGCCGGATCCAGCAGATCGGAGTGGTTGAGCGTGATCTGCATGGGTCCGCGCTTGAGCTCTCTGCCGGGCGCCAGGACGCCCTTCTCCGTTAGCCAGTCGGCCATGCTCCAAATATCCGGGTCGGCCTCCGGCGGGTCTTCCCGGATGTCTACGTCCAGCGTCCGGATGTAGGCACCGTTGTAGTAACCCATGATTACCAGCGGATGAGTGCGAGGCGGCAGCGCGTTTCTGAGCATCTCGCCCGCGGAGCCACCTCGTCCGGTGGCGATGGCGACATGGATGCCACCGTCAATGAGGCGCGAAAGTTCATCCAGGATGGCGCCATCCGGGGGCTGCAGACGTGCTTCGGTTGCGACGACTGTCCCGTCGTAGTCGAGCACGATGCCACGAAACCTGGCCTGAGTGAGATCGCCGAGCCTGCGGCGTCCCGTCGCGCAGATCGAGACAGCGCCACCGCCAGCGGTGTCGTGCTCGAGCAATGCAATCCGCTTGTGCCGGACCGCGGGCGAAAGATGGTCCGAAACATCCTGAAGGGCCGGATCCTCGTAGATCGCTTTCGCGTAGTCCCCGACGCCTGGTCGGCCCGGATCGATCCCCACTGCCAGGCCGATGGCTTCGACCACTGCGAGGCCCTCCATGACGGCGACGGCGTTGCTGAAGCGACCGGCAAGTCCAGCGTTGACGGTGATTCGCCGCAGCCCAGCCGGAAGGCTTCCGTCGATCGCCTCCCAGACCTCCCTGCTCTCCGAGGCGGTGAGCGCCAGGACCGTACTCTTATCCGGACGCTTCGCCAGCCAAACGTGACGCCCGTGGGCGAAATTGCGAAAGTCGGTGCGCTGGACCGCGCATAGCGCGGTCTCCCAGAGCGAGGTCTCGACCAATACGCCGGCCGCCTTGAGCTGCGGGTCATGAAGGAGCAGGAGGGTGCCTTCGTTTGACACCCCGGCGAAGCGAGCGCGGATCGCCCTCCGGTTCTCGTCGCCAAGCGCCGTCGCCACGGCCGACAAGAAGCGATCCCGTAACGGCCTTCCGATCGGACGTGCGGCAAGGGCGTCGCTGGCGAACAGAAGCCCAGCCACCATCGCCATCATCGAATGCGTTGCGAGGAATCCATCCTTGGGATCGGCGACAGGAAGGACCTGGACCCGGCAGCGGTCTAGTGTCGCCGCCCGAAGCGCCGTCGCTCCGTCGCCGCGTACCGTGAGCAGCGTCACCGATGCGGCGTCGGAAGCGAGGGCGGCTTGCAGCGCGGCCGCAATGTCGGGATTGTTGGCTCCGGCGCTAAACAGCCACACGTCCTGACCGGCGAGGCTGCCGCCACCCAACACGAGCTCCATTGGCGTCTGCACGATCGTGGGCGGAAGCGAGAGGGTGCTTCGGCAGTGGGCGAAATACTCCGCGACGACTGCGGAACCTCCGGACCCAACCGCGATAGCGATCCGGTCGCGGCCGCGCCGCAAGGCGTCGACGATCTCCTTGAGATTGGCGTCTACGACCATGGCGGCGGTGTCGGGAAGATGGTCGAGTTTATTGGAGAACACGGTCATCGGTTGCTGCCTAGAGCGGCCGGCGTCGTAACACGACGGCTTTGAGCCGAACGGCTGTTCCCGTCGGTCTTTCGGAGCGTCGGTCCGGAGCCCATCTCTCAAACGTCCGAAGCGGTCGCGATCCCGCCATAGTCCCCGTACGCGGGCCCGGACAGGAGCATGTGCACGATTATGTCCGGCGGACCGTCTTCTCGATCCTCAATGCCGTCGAAGTCGTAGCGCAGTGTCTCAAGATAGTGAATCGCGAGGTCGTACTCAATGGCGGCCATCATGGCTCCTGCGGCGAGCACCTTGCTTCCCACGGGGGACAGAATGATCTGCGGCTCGTATACGCCGGCCACGGCCTTGTCGTGCCTCTGCTTGAGCATCTGCAGGGTCCGGTAGCAGTCCAGCGGGTTGCGCTCCGAGACATAGACGAGGTCGCGCGGGTCGACGTCCCATTCGTTGACTAGCTGAGATCTGTACTCGGTGATGAGCTCGTCGGCGCGCCGCGGGTTACGGGACGGGAACGGAACGATCGGGCAAACCTTGTACCGCTCGTCGATCGACAGCCCAATCTTGCTCAACGTGCTGGACCGGCCATGCGCCAGCTGGGGCAGCCAGATCCTGGCCTTGGGAAGGTCACCGTCGGCTGAGGTGCCGGCGAAGCCCCGAACCACGAGAGGGCGGTCGGCAGGTTCACTAGAGATGCGTTCGTCGAGTTCGGGATTGGAGACGATTACGAGATGGAAGGATCGGCTTGCGGCTCGCTCGCACCGTTCGAGCAGCAGCCTCGCGGCGGGAAAGCCGATGCCGATTGAGAGAGCGCTCATGTCGAGCACGACGTCCGTGACGTCCTCGGGGATGGTGAGCGTGCGTAGCACCTCGATGAGCCGCTGCCCGCCTACGGCGGCGCCGTCCTCCGCGAACACGTCGATTTTCACGACCTCCGCGTCCTGGACGACGCTGCGGAGCGTTGCCTCGTTTTCGTCAGCCCTCTGCAGCAGATTCTCTGCCGGCCGCCCGCGTTCCTCGCGGATGAAGAATGCCTTGAGCCGGTCGCCGAGGATCGCGCTGAGCTTCCTGGTGACGACCTGTGAGCGAGGATCGAACCCCGCCGCGGCGACGAGGAGACAGCGACGATCGGGCTCGCCGAAATAGTCGGCGAGGAAGCCGTCGACCTTGTCGTCGAAATGGGTGATGCAGTTGCCCCAATGATCGCGCATCAGCGTTCTACGCGACGAGGGCGTCGAGTTGATCGACGCGCCATTCCAGAAACCCTCCGCGTTTGAAGGTGAGCCCGCGTGCGAGGCAGACCGGCCCGGACAGTTCGAGCAGACACCAGATCTTCCCGCCTTGGCCGTAGTCTGGGACAACGTTTAGTGCGCCGTACGCCGCGGCGAACTTCAGCACCCTCGTCAACTCTCCCTCGTCCTTCACGAGGGCTTCGAACTCCGCCACCGGGATCCCCACAGCGTTGGCGCCCGACCCGAGGCGGGCGTTGGCGCTGAGCGAAACCTCGACGCATTCGTCCGCGATCGCCGTGATGAGGTCGCGCACCTTCCGGGCGTAGGGGAAGGCCCAGCCATTTATGATCTCAACGGAGCGTTCGCGGAGTGTCGACTGCTGCAGTGAGGGAGGCAATGCGGGGTCCTGGTTACGGATAGCGCGCGTCTCCATCCTAGAGACGAGGGCGCCGGCCAGCTGCAGGAAGAGCTCGGCGTTTTCATTGCTCGCGTCGCACAGGTCGTCGAAGCCGTAGTGGAGGGGTCTATCGAGATCGTGGTATAGGCGCAGCCGCGCGGCGTCCGCTACGTCCGTGTCGGCCTTAAGGCCGACCTTTGGCTCGGGGTCGAACTCCTTGAACAGATCTGGGCTCATGTTGGCCACGCGGTTGGCGTAGCGGTAGAGGAGCACGCGGGACATGCCCAGTGTGACCTCCTCACCCTTGTCGGCCGACTTCGTGCCGCTCATGAAACCCTCGACCAGTTTGTCGATCTTTGCCCGCCGGGAGGGTGTGATCCCCAGGCGACGCTGGTCCCGGTCCACCGCCGCTGCGAGGTCGCGTACTTTGCCGGGCGGGATCTGCGGTGGTGTGGCGGGTAGTAGATCGACTATCCGTGTGAAATTCCGGTCCCGCAGGGACGTGACGAGCGGCAGGTATCTGTCGGCCATGTCAATGGCCATTTTCCGGAACTGAGCCCTCTCCGTCCTCCGTTCCGCCTGATTCTGCATCAGCACGTCTAGGAAGTCGCGGCCGGGCTTCAAATTGTGCGCCTCGACATGGGCCGGGCTGCGGAAGACGACACCTGGGCTGAGCGCATCCATCCTCATCATGAGCCAGCGGCCAACCTTAATCTCGCGGCGGGCGAGGGCGGCGAATATCCCCTCGTACTGGTCGGGATGGAGGGCATGCACGTCGTCGAGGATGACGAGCGGCCGCAAGGAGACGGCCTCACCCTGCCAGTCGATCTCGATCTCTTGGATAGCCTCGAGCGGCTGGTACGGCTCGCGCGCGGCCTCGGGAAGATCATTGAGGTCGGGTGGCACGAGGCCCGCGGCCACGCCGTAAATCGCCTTCTGCACCTCGAGGGCGCGTCGTCTAATGCCTTCCGAGTCGAGGCCGCCGATCTGCTCGAGGTGGGCCTCGGAAGCGTCCTTGGCGATGAAGCGGATGTCCCTGACGGCGCGGCTGCGGTTGGCCGTCAGGTTGCGGATGAGGCCGAGCATAGCGCGCGCTTGGACAAGCGATAGCGCCAGTTTTGTCCTGATGACCTCGGGATAGGGAAGCTCCCAGAAGTCCCGATATTCGGATTCCATCGGTATCCGCACCGCGGCGACCCTTGGCCTCTCGCCGTCGATGAAGCCGCACGCTGAGAGCGCTCCCGCGAGATCCCTGTTAGTGCCGCTGCTCTGGTCGCGGAGGATGGCCTCCACGAGGCGGAACTCAGCCAGCGAGGCCATCATCGTCTTTCCGCTGCCGGGCGTCCCGATGACCCTGACGGGAACCTCGAAGATCGCATCCTTGCGGGGATGCTTCGCGAAATAGGTGGTGAGGGGAGCAGGGCTGACGATGGCGAGGAAGGACGAATCCTCGCGGATGTACTCGGTTGCCCTTCTCAGGAACGGGTTTGCCATGGTCAGCCGTGCCTGTCGCGACGGCGGAACAGCGGACGCATCGCAGGACCATCCGCGCCCGCGGTCTCCGCCCATAGGAGCGAGATAGCATTGTTCGGCGCATTGTGGTCGAGAATGACCGGCAGGGCACAGTCCGCATAGCCGAGCCTCATGTCGGTCTGCCCGGCCTGTTCACAATGCTTCTGGAGCCGCACGAACAGGGAGTGGTCATAGTAGCGGTTGCATAGATCAATCATGGCAGCGTCCCGAACGGCCTTGAGCGGCACGGTGTCCGGCAAGAGTAGGCTCTCGGTGACCGTCACGGACCCGTAGGTCTTCTCTGCCCACGCCGTTTCCGCCTCGTCCGTCTTCTGCAGAAGTTTTTCGCGCGCCTGCATGCTCGAGACATAGTGATGGATGTGAAGATCGTAGTTCTCCACGATCGGAAATGCATTCCCAAGTTCTTTCCTGGCGTTGCACACGAGCTTGTTGAACTTGGTCAGCTTGCCCTTCCAATCGCCGTCGACGAAGCGCACGAAGGTCGTCCCCGATGCGGTGAAATCGTCGATGAGGTAAATGCGCTTGAATTTCGCATCCGCGCCCGCGTCGTCGGCGAGGTTCTTGGCCAAGTCCTCCCACTTCTCCCGTCCTACGTCCATCATCGGCACGATCTGCTCGGTTGTCAGCCTCTTCGAGTTTGCGCGGCGAAGCACGTCGATGCGGCTGCCGTCGCTAAGGCCAACGATCAGGGTTCGGCGGAGCAGGCCGCTGAAGGCCGCGGTGCCTTCCTGGCTCCCCCAGACCTGATGGGGCTTGATGCCGAGTTCCTCGGCGGCCTTTCGGCGCAAGCTCGGTGTGACGACCTCCGGTACGAACCCTTCGATCAGGCATTGCATCTCAGCGGGCGAGATGTAGACGAGCCGTCGACGCACGAACTCATATGCAACGGGGCGGTCCGCAGGCTCGAACTGCTTTAACCATGCCGCGAGAGCTTCGAGGAAGCGCGACCCTGCGCGAAAGTCGGAGTAGCCGTCATACTTCACCGAAGACATGAGACGCAGCCACTCGTACTCGCGGGTGGCGGTGCCGTCCGCGTCATCCCAACCCATGACATCGGCAATGAGGTTAAGCGCGAGCTTGTTAATCAAGGACGTCGGCCACGCGCAGATGGGATGGGGTCAGGACTACGACTGGAAGCCGCCCGTTGGACGTTGCGTCGGACCGGTTGATCTGTGGCAAACATCGGGCCAGATGTAGCGGGAATCGGATAAGCTAAGCAAGGGCGTCCGCCGACACAGAGATGCTGCTTCGCTCTCGATCCCCGCCGCCGCTAATGTCGGCGCAATGTCGCAAATCCCAAGTATGGACGGCCAAGCCCGAAGACCGCTATCGGCCACCATTGCCCATGTGGAAGCTTTGGGTGCACACGCCTTGGCTGCGATTATATCGATGCTGGTCCCCGTGGGACCATCGCCAAGGTGCGTACCCATGGTAATTAATAAGTATGCAAGCGTTGCGCTTCGGGGTTCAGTGAGTCGCGGCGTACAGTCACGAATTTGACTGTTCTTTGGGAGAGCCCTTTCTTCTGCTGCATCGTTGAGGCGCGACCGTTGACGGGGTCATGTGCAACGCTTGCGCAGGTTGGGTGCAACCATTGGAGGGTTTTTCTGCGCTCAGTACCCCTCCAACCTGCCTGCCGAAGCGATTCCAATTCCGCGCTTTTGCTGACTTCACAGCCCTGGGAACATCTCGCCAATCGTCAGTGGGCTCGCGGCCGAATGATGGCATGGTTGTCAACTTATAGCAGCGCGCTTTGCCGTTATTGGCATCAGCCTCCATTGTCGGCACCAACCATCCACCAGTCTCAGCCTCTCGAAATGCCGCACGCGCCGTATTTATCGAACAGCCAAGCATTTTAGCCACCCGGTCCACGCTGATGCCCAGACGCCCGTTCTTGCGGGTATCAAGGGCGTGAAAACGAAGGACCAACATTTGAGCTCGACAGCTCAGAGCTTCAAATTGAGGACTGGTGAACCATTCATGATGTATTGGAAAATAACGCCCCGCACGCCGAGGCCCGCTTTTACCTCGAGCCATGACGGGCGGCCTTTCTTAGGACACTGACGCGCACTTGCCGGCCGTTCTTGATCCAACGAACGCCATCGCCTGCCACCTCCGCAATGATTCGTGCAAAGGTGCCCGGTCCCTCGGGCGGGCGGCATAAGTAAATGCGGGCGATGTTTGATTGGTTCGCCTCGACATAGCGGCAAGCGATTGCAATGCAGGTGCTAAGCGAACCGAACTGAACTTCCTGCCGCGTAGTTTGGACACAATATGTCTTCATGGATCTGTGGAGCGGCCGTTGCCAGACACCCTTCCCTGTTCGATGTAATCGCGGGCTGAGCCTATCGAAGCGGTGTTCAGAATGGGTGGTCGAGCTGACCTGAGCACCTTTCGGTCGTGCGAGTTACCGGGATGTGCTTCACACAGCGTCGTGACATCGAAGCCGAGCTGCCGCAGATCTGTGCACAGGCTGGCCTGTGACTCCCAATGACCAACATCCAGTGCTGTCTCGCAGATGCAACCTGCATCCTCCTGGGCAGCAGGCCATGGCTTGTCGGCCCAGTAAGACCTTCTGCCCTGACAACAATGAGCGGCCTTGTTGGATGCTTCCCAAGTAGGCTCTCTCGGTAAGAACCGCAGGCCATCTCTCACCGATGGAGATAGTCTCGACCAAGTCAGTTCGGAATCTTGACGTTGAGACAAACGTGCTGCCGGGAAGCTCGGGATAGCCTCTGCGAGGCATATCAAACGCCCCCACCCCGGTGCCAGCCGAGGTGGGGGAATCCATTTTAGATGCAGACATTGGCTGTCTCCCCGGTGGTGGGAAGGCTGGAAGCCCAGGCTTCGGCGTCTTCAACGGCGATCCGCGTTGTCTTGCCGATTTTCGTGAGGCGGATACGCCCGGCCGCGGCTTCGCGATAAAATGCGCTACGGCTGATGCTATAGATGTTGAGAAAGTCGGGGATCGACAGCAGACGTTTCATGCGGCTCTCTCCTCTGCAAAAGGCCGCCGGATTGGCGGCCTCGACTAAGGCCGCCCCCCATTATTCACAGGCACTTCATGGTGTCATCAATCGTTTTCGGAGGATAAAGGCGCTTTTGGTCCGGACATCAGCTTTTGGTACTGCGCCCCGCAGTCATTCAGTGTCTTTGGAGCGTTAGAGCTCGTCAAAACGATCCGCCCGAAATCTTCTGGTGGTTGTGATTCCGCCTCCCTCAGCGCCCTGTCCACGCGCCAATCCCCAAGAATCGTGCGGCACTGAGCTTCCCATTCTTTTCTGATGGCCGATTCATCGACGCCAAATGCAGCCGCAACCTTGTCGAGCGCCGACTTTCGAACTTCTGTCCTTTCAAACGCGCGCCACCAAAGCACCGCAATCAGCTTGAAAAGCGCAACGGCATGCCGCCCTTCCGACTTCTTCTGACCGCCAACGGCACGGAACATTGAGGCTCTATCGCCCGCCGCCGCCGCCGACAGTTCATCCAACAAATCTGTTAAGGTCAGAGACGAGTTCGTATGTCTCATATCCGGCAGGAGCGGCCCGAGCCTCACGAAAAGCGACCGCAGCGTATCTCGCTGCCCCTTTGGCGTCGTTCCCCATCTAACGGGCAGGAGACGACTCAACGTTTTTCGGCCGATCACACGAGCTATGAAAGCTATGCCCCAAGCGTGGAGGCGATATGCGACAGCGCTTTCTGCGGGGATCCGCGCGGCGGTGGCCCGAAGCCGTTTGAAGATATTAGACGGGCTCTCTCTTTCCACGCTTGCCCTTAGATCGAGTAGCATGTCGAGTTCCCGGTGCAGTTGTTCACGTTCGAGGTCAGAGATGGCGTCCGGGGGATGGGTATTCATTTTCGCCTGACCCTCGACAATGAATCATTGGCAATGATGACTGCACTCTTATCTTCGCTCCGATGTCCAGCTTGAATAGCCAATAGTCACGCAGAGTTGGTTCAGATCCGACCCACTCTTGCACCCCAGCCCCGAGTACCACGAGCCCGTTTACGAGCGGACTGTACGCCGGGCTAGCAAGCCAACTGGACGCCCGCCTGCATGAAAAGGTGGCGCAGGAGCTTTCAGGCCCTTAAAATTCTTGCCAGTCCACGCGCCTGCCAAAACCTTAGCTCTGAAGCAGTTCGCTAGGGTGGACTCGGAGTGCTTCAGCAATTCGGCCAACGACGGCAACAGTAGGGTTTTCCTGGCCACGTTCGATCCCGCCAAGATACCGCATATCGATACCAGACCGATGCGCCAGCTCCTCCTGGGTCATTGTCTGCGCCACTCGCAGACGCCTCACATTGGTTCCAACAACCTCTTCCCAGCGCATCCGGGCATAGATTGCGTTTGCCCCGTTTTGGTCTAGGAACTATAGTTCCTAATCGTGGTTGGCGTAGCCACAGAACTCTGGGCGATGGCCATCTGTATATTCCATTCGATCCATGCCGTTGAGACCGAAGGCCACAGTAACATCGGATAATGCTCTGAATGAAGAGCTAGTTCATCAAGCTGAATATGAAGTCAAATAATCAAATTCCAGAATAAAATTCACTCATTTTATTGCAGTCAATCGATATATCGACAAGTTAAAATCTCAGAAAAAGAGACGTTATCATGCAATATCGTTTCGCGGTTCTTGCTATAATCTCAATATTGTCGACTGGATGCACTGCATTTCTTCCAAGTCACGTTTGTACTAAGGCTGGAATCCCTGAAGGAGCCTCGGGCCATGTGGATTGTATCAAGCAGATTCGGGCAGAGCGGAAGGCGGGAGCATTTCGTGACATGTCCGATATGCTCGTAGTCGGTGCTATCGCGTACGGGGTCAGCCAAGCACCCCAACAGAACAGCATGGCGGCATCACCTGCCAGTTCACTGCCGGGCAGTCCAACAACTGCACCGGGGCGCATGATAACAAGGCCCTCACCGAAGCTTTGTCCCGACGGAAGTTATGTCGGGGGTGGAGATTGCATTTTGGCACCTGACGGGTCCTACGTTAACGGACAGCCGACGATGGCACCGGATGGATCATACACCTCGGGAAGCCCGCGCATCACGCCCAAAGGCAACTACATAGGTGGGAGTGGTCAGATGACGATGTGCCCCGACGGGTCCTATGTCATTGGCAACTGCCGCCTGGCGCCCAACGGTCGCTATGTTGGTAATTGAGTTGGAGACGCACAGCGTGAGCAATAGAGCGATGGCTCTGCGCGGCGGAGATATATAGTCATTGTGACTCTGGCTGGGCCTTTGAATCCGTGAACATGCTTCCACACAGATGAAAGTCGCGAACATTACGGATGATCCCAGTGCAGGCGCCTGTCCGCAAACGCATGATGTTGATTGCGAAGAAGCGCGGCGGACGCTTGATTACACCGATATGGTCGCGCTTGCCGAACTGTACCGCGACTGGGCGCTCCATGAGGAGAAAATCACCGACGAACAGCGCGCCAGGCTGATGTTGTGGTCGGCTGATTACGAATGCATCGCAGAGTTTTCCGGTCCGTCATGGACAGCGCTCGATCCCGATACACCGCCGGGTCCCGCCGTCTTTATCGCACGTCAATTTCGCGCGCGGACGTAACATGCTTCGCAGCACGCCGCGACCAATGCACAGTACAGGACTGTGACCGTGCAAATACCCGATATGCTCGTCCTCGATGGCGAGGAACGGGCCCTCAATACATTACCACTGGACGACTATTTTGGCATTCACGCCCCTCGTCCACCCTTTTGCGCATCGAGCACCATGGACTGGCGCGGCCACAGCGCGCGCTGGGTCATTGTGGATAGCAGACTCTATCTGACGGCCCTTCACGGCCAGATCTGCACGCGAGGACCAGACAAGAGAGCCCCAAGCCGTTCCGGCTGTCGCGTCAAGCATTTCGGGGAATGCAGCACGATGCCAGTGTCGATGGCAGACTTCTTCCCCGTCCAGCAGCGCGTCTTTGCTGATTGGTACTCTGGTGAACTGATCATGCCGGATGGGAAAATGACCAAATATGTTCATGCGGGCTTTGCCTCGACCTATGAGCGTTACCTCGTCGTCACCGTCCTGGATGGTTCGGTCACGAGTGTTCGAGGTGAGGACGAGCTCTCCACGGTTAGAAGTATGCAGACGATCCCGACGGAGACGCAGCCTGAGCCTCGCCTGACATGGTGGCAGACGCTGTGGCGGGGCTTAAAGGGGAAGTCACGTGCCGGTGATGGCTGACTGTCGTGCGGGTTGGATCGGCAAGCCTTTGCGCATGTGCACTCCCCTTGGTGAAGCGCTTGGTTTAAACCGGACAGAACTCAACATTGTCCGGACAGAACCCACGAATGGGTCGGCGGGATTGGCGATGGCGGATGCGCAGATTGCGGACGCCATGCACAGGCGGAAATTGCCGTATCAAAGAGCCCATTGATCTCGCGATATTACGGTCCCCTGGTGTGCATCTCACACGCAATAAACGAGGGGCGGCATGGACTCTTCACGAGCGCAGGCTGTTCCGAATGCGTGGTATGCTTTCGTGCATATTTCGCTCCATCTGGTACAGTCGTGAGGCTTGGGGACAGTAGGCTATTATCAATATTATTCCATAATCCCAGTATGTTGCGCACCTCCTTTCAAGCTATCTCCAGCCACGCCGGCCAAGCTCCCGGGTCGCCCATTCTTGCGACGATTTGTACTACTTCGACATCGTACGATGCATTGACCGGGACGTTGCGGGAGGAGGGTGCCCCATGGACCCTTGCGTGCATTGCTCGTGCATCCCTCGCTGAAGCAGATAGTCATTGCATGCAGCTCAAAAGGGCATGCGTGAAGCGGCAGAAACTGCCTAACGATGGATGACGGCGGTGGTCGGCGTGGATGGGTTATGTCCGGCTTCCCCGCGCGCGGGAGATTAGTGAAACCGCTTCCATTCCAATGTCCTCTTCACGCGCGATGCGGTCGGCTTTGCTGAACATCCATGCCGGATCGTCCGCCATGTGCAGATCATCATAGAAGTCGACGGCGATGGGAGACTGGTGCCGGGGGCTAAGGAGGTCTGACCAGCGCGCGAAATGGCACACGACCCGATCGAACCGAACACAAGGTATCACCGCGCAGTATTGACCGTCACGACATTGCTGTCTTCAACGATGCCAAGTCCCGCGACATTCTTGCGGATGGTCTCGGACACATGACTCTTCAGAAGGTGCGCGTAGTGCTTCTCACATGTGCGTGTGTCGGCGTGGCCCAACGCATGAGCGATGATCTGAAGCGGCACGCCGCGCATGGCCAGTCGCGCCCCATAGGTACGGCGCGTATCGTGACATGTAGCTCTCGGTTCGATCTTGCCCCGCTCGCAAGCACTCTCGATTCTTCTATTCTGACTCGAGGGTTTCCACGGCCCGCCATCGGCACGCACGAAAATCAATTGATCACTGATCTTGCCGGCAGTCAGTTGGCAGAGCAGTTTGGTGCCTTCGGGATCAAGGTAGGCATAGCGTGTCTTCTTGCTTTTCGTGGTGGCAGTCACAAAGCGCAGTGTTGCCGCAGCCTCGTCAAAGTCGGCAACTTTCGCTTTGCATAGTTCGCCATACCGCGCGCCAGTCAGCAGCATCCCCTGCACAACTGGCTTGAACTCGGGGTCACAGGCATTCACGAAACGGCGCACCTCTTCATCTGACAGGCAGCGTGTCTTCGCGCTATCGACGCTCCCGAACGGCCTCACGCGCCGCCATGCGTCATCGCTGGCGACTGAACCATTCTGATAAGCCCGGTTAAGCGCAGCCTTCAACACGGTCAGATCACGGTTGGCGGTTGATCGACGGCGGCGCACGGCGTCTTCATTATCGATCGAACGCGTGTTGATCTTGTCGGCGTTCTTTGCGGTACGAAGTCGCGCCGGTGACTTGGCGCGGGTCCTATGCCAGTCGCCGATCTGCTTTGCTGTCAGCTTGGCCACCATATGACGCCCAAGTTCGGGCCTGATGATCGCATCACAGCGAGAGCGGGTTGCATAGAGCGATTTGCCTGTGAAGCCCTCGAGATAGTCATCAAGCGCATCTGAAACCGTATAGCCTCTTGATCGTCCTCCGTGGGACTTGAGGCGATCGACGTGCATCCCTGTTTTCGTTGCCACAGGCCGCCGGCCGCCGTTGCGCCGTAACAGCTCAAACCACTGCCGCGCCTTGTTTTGTGCTTGCCCCCAGCTGAGGATCGTATCCTCATTGGCGTCCGAATAATCATCAGCCTGGCCAATCGTTTCCTGCTGATAGTCGAGCTCCGAACCCGGTTCGCGATAGCGTGCCAGCCACTTTGTGACACGCGCGCCGCGATAGTAGCCGAGATGCCCGCCCTCCTCGATTGGCACCCAATAAGGCTTGTTTCGCATCCCCAGTTTGAGCCGCTGAGTGCGGTTGTCCAAGCGAAAATCCCTCACAGTTCGAGCCATTCGTGTGACCTGTCCGATGCAATTTACCCAATACTTACCCAATATACGTGCGGAACCGTCGCGGCACGGTGAGAAACAAACTATGCGAGAAACTGCTATCCTACAAGGGTTTAAGGCCATCCACGATTGCCTTCTGAAATTTTAAAAAGCTCGAACTTTCGTCATTTATCGCCCTTTCACGGCGAAAACACGGGTTCGAGTCCCGTTGGGGTCACCAGCTTTTTCAACGATTTAGCGCCGACCGACACTGCTCAAGCGGGGACTTCCTGCAAATCAGTTGCTGGAAGTATCTGGATTCCAGCGGACTTTTCGCGTGGCGAGAAAGTACAAAGTACAGGCCGAGGGCCCGTTGTGTTGAGGACGGATCAACCGGCCACGACGTTGACGGGACGTCCGCGGCTGAACGACCGAATATTTTCGACAGTGGTCTCGATGATACGCCGCAACGCTTCCTCGGTGTTGTATGCGATGTGCGGGGTGATGAGCACATTTGGCGTCCGCATCAGCACGTGGTTCGCCAGCAGCGCCTTGAGGTCGGATGGAGTAACCGGTCGTCCGCGAAACACTTCTGCCTCGTCGCGCATCAGCGGCTCCTGCGGCAGGACATCGAGCCCGGCCGCGCGCAGATGGCCGCTGCTTAAAGCGCGCACGAGCGCTTCGATATCGACAATGTTGCCGCGCGCGGTGTTGATGAGAATGGCGCCCGGCTTCATCCGGGCGAACGCGTCCTCGCAGAACAGGCCAATGGTCTCGGCCGAGGCAGGCATGTGCAGCGAAACCACGTCGGCGTCGGCGAGCAAAGCCTGGAAGTCCATGTAGCGAAAGCCCAGGCGCTTGGCGAGATCCGCGTCAGGCCGGATGTCGTGAGCGATGACCTCCATTCCAAAGCCGCTGGCGAGGGCAATCACCCGCCGCCCGATCCGGCCGGTGCCGACGACGCCCATCGTCTTGCCGTTGAGCTCGAAGCCGCGCAGATCGGCTTGAGCGAAGTCGCCGCGGCGGGCGCGCTCGGAGTAGGCAACGAGGTGGCGGGCAACGCCAAGCAGCAACGCGAAGACATGTTCGGCGACGGTGACGTCACCGTAGCTTGGCACGTTGACGACGGTGATCCCGGCGGTCGCACACGCCGTCATGTCAATGTGGTCAAAGCCCGTTGATCGTGTCGCTATGAGCTTGAGACGCGGCAGCGCCGACAGGACAGGCGCCGTGAGCCGCGAGTGGACAAAGACCGTCACGGCCTCGGCGTCGGCATAGGCGGTGACGGTTTCATCATCGAGCGCATCCCGCGTGCATGTCACTTCATGCTCGGGCTGCAGCGCGCGGCATGCCGATGCTTCCCATTCCTCGGTTTCGAACGCGGCAATCTTCATGATGCTGCTCCTCGTCTACCCCCCGACCGCGAAGGCCGCCGCCGAGGATTTGAGCGCCGGGGTCGCACCCGCGCGCTGGCGGGCATCAGCCCAGCGCCGCGATCACCCGTTCGAGCTTTTCACGAACAACCCCGGCGACCTTGCCAAGTTCGGGATTGCCGACCCGCCCCAGCGACGCGACCGGATCGACCGCCGAGACCTCGACGCCGCCGTCCGGCAGCTGCTGAACGACGACATTGCACGGCAGCATCGCCCCGATCTTGCTTTCCATCTGCAAAGCCTGATGCGCCATCGACGGATTGCACGCGCCGAGAATCCGGTAGGGCCGGAACTCCACGCCCAGCTTGTTGGCGAGGGTCGCGCGGACATCGATATCGGTGAGCACGCCGAAGCCCTCCTCCTTCAACGCGGCAATCACGCGGTCGATGACGTCGTTGAAGTCCCCGGTCACAATGCGGTCGATCGTGTACGCCATTGCAGTTTCCCTTGCAGATCGTTGAATTCAAAAGACGCGCGAGCAGGCGCGAAGTTCATCATGTTTGGCGCGCCTCGGCAAACGCCTTGCGGAAACCGGCTTCGCTCTGCCGCCCTTCGATCAGTAGCGGCCCGATCAGATAGCCGGGCGTTCCCCGCAGGCCGAGCGACCAGGCCTGGGTCGCGTTGCGGGCGAGCAGCCGGTCGATGCGGCCCCGGTCGCGCACGGCATCGCTTTCGAGGCGCTCCCAATCGACCCCCGCGCGGTGCGCGGCCTGCCGCAGTGCCGCCTCGTCGAGAAGGCCGGGGGTGCGCATCAGGGCATCATGGAACGGCGCGTAAAGGGATTGCCGGTCGGCGGCGATCGCCAAGCGGGCCGCGCGCTCCGACCGCACGCCGAAGACCGGCCAGTCCTTGAACAGGATGCGGACATGCCGGTCTTCCGCCAGCGCCGCCTGCAGGGCGCGGTTGGAGACGCGGCAGGCGGGGCACTGATAATCGGTGAACACCGCCATCGTGAGGTCCGCCTCTGGCGGGTCGTGGCGCGGCGTGTCCGGATCATCCAGAATGCCGCGGACGACCGGGGTCATGCCGATCCTTCTCCCGACAGGCGCGAAGTGACGCAGGGCAAAGGGCGCGGTCAGGCCAATGGCAAGCGCGGCGATCAACGATCGTCTGCCTTTTATCGGCATGCCGGTCATCTTGCTCTTTCTACTCGCGCCGCCGATGCTATCAGGAAAGGCTGATTATCATGCAGGGAACAAGATGACGACCGAAGGAGTCGAGCTTTGCTTTCACGGTGCGGCGCAGACCGTGACCGGATCGTGCATGGAAGTCCGCTGGGACGGCAAGACGATCCTCGTCGATTGCGGGCTGTTCCAGGGCTCGCGGACGCTCGAACGCCTCAATCGCGAGCCGTTCGCCTTCGATCCCCGGCAGATCGACGCGGTGGTGCTGACCCATGCGCATATCGATCATAGCGGCCTGCTGCCGCGACTGATCCGCGACGGCTTCGAGGGGTCGATCTGGTGCACCCTGCCGACCCGCGACCTCCTCGATTACATGCTGCCCGACGCCGGACGCATCCAGGAGGCGGAGGCCGAACGACGCAATCGCCGCGCCGACCGCGCCGACGAACCAGTGGCCGAACCGCTCTACACCGAAGCCGATGCCGAGCGCGCCGTCGAGGCCGCGCGGCCCGTGGATCTTTGCGAGTGGTTCGAACCGGTGCCGGGTTTCCGGGCGCGGTTCTGGAATGCCGGCCATATTCTCGGCTCGACCTCGCTGGAGCTGCACGCCGGGGAGACGCGCATCCTGTTTTCGGGCGACCTCGGGCCGGCGCACAAGGCGTTTCATCCCGATCCCGACGCGCCTTCGGGGCTGGATCATGTCATCTGCGAAAGCACCTATGGCGACCGCGACCGCGAGGAGGTGACGCTGGAGCAGCGCCGCACGCTGCTGGAGTCGGAGATCGAGGGGGCGCTCACCCGCGGCGGCAATCTCATCATCCCCGTGTTCGCGATCGAACGGACCCAGGAGCTGCTGCTCGACATCGCCAGCCTGATCAACAGCGGCCGGCTTGCGCATACCCCGGTGTTCATCGATTCGCCGCTCGCGAGCCGGGCGACCGGGGTGTTCGCGAAGCACCAGCGCGAACTGGAGGACATGGGATCGGGCGAAGTGTTCCGGCACACCGCCTTCCATTATGTCCAGACCCCCGCGCAATCGATGCGGCTCAACGACATTTCGGGCGCGGTGATCCTTGCGGCTTCAGGCATGTGCGAGGCGGGGCGCGTCCGGCACCATCTGCTGCACAATCTGTCGCGGCCCGAATCGACGGTGCTGTTCGTCGGCTTCCAGGCGCAGGGCACGCTCGGGCGGATGATCCTCGATGGCGCCTCCCGGGTGCGCATTTCGGGGCACGACGTCGTCGTCCGCGCGCAGATCCGGCGGATCGAAAGCTATTCGGCCCATGCCGACCAGAGCGATCTTCTGGACTGGGTGGCGGCGCGCCAGCCGATCGGCGGCAGCCTGTTTCTGACCCACGGCGAGGCCGAGGCGACGGAGACCTTCCGGCGCCTGCTGCAAAGCCGCGATGCGGCGCAGACGATCGTCGTTCCGGGGCTGGGCGAACGCTACCGGCTGCCGCACGGCGCGCCGGCAAAGCGGATCGCGACCGGGCGGATCGAATTCCAGGAAGCGGTGGGCCGCGACTGGCAGAACGAATATGCCGATTTCGCGGTCAACCTGAAGCGCAGGTTGCAGAAGATCGAGAGCGCTGCCGCGCGGCGCGAGGCGCTGGCGCGGATGCAGCGGATCCTCGACGAATTTCGTCCGGCCGGTTCAAATTCGGCCCGTCTCCCGCGCAGCAGACGAAGGGATGGCCGGCGGTAGGCCGGTCAGGCCACCCGCGTCACAGCCGGCCGGGCCGGTTCGGCGCCGGACGGATCGGCGCTCGATCTCCGCGCGTTCCAGCCGGTCAGTCTGAACATCGTGTCAAACATCATGCCGAACCGGCCTGGCTGAGACCAACGCGTTTCGCCAGCAACGATGTCGCCATTCGAGAATTCGATCTCGACGCGCGTCTGGGGGGAAATCGCTATGTCGGTCTCGATCAACGCGCCCCATTCGGAGACATTGCGAATACGCACCGGGAGGATGCGTCCCTTGAGATGCATCGTCGCGGACCGGAAGGTGGTCATGCGCGGCGCGCGGCTGGAGACGAAGCCGGCGGGAACCAGGGTTCCGGTTCCCTGCACCAGTTCAAATGCCTCTTCGGCCGACACCGCCTTGCCGAAGATATAGCCCTGGATCTGGGAACAGCCGAGCTCACGGATGAGGGCGAGCTCATCATGCGTCTCCACGCCCTCGGCCGTGGTTTCCATGTCGAGGCTGTCGGCCAGCGCGACGATCGCCTTGATGATCGCGGCGTTGCGGCTGTCGGCAACGGCCGCGCCGCGAACGAACGACTGATCGATCTTGATCTTGTTGAACGGCGCCTTTTTCAGATAGCCGAGGCTGGAATATCCGGTCCCGAAATCATCGAGCGCCAGCCGGACACCGATGCCCTGGAGGCTGGCGAACATCGCGTCGGTCTGGTCGGAATCGTTGAGGAAGACGCCTTCGGTGATCTCCAGCTCCAGCCGCTGCGGCGCGAGCTGCGTCGACGCCAGCGTGTTGAGGATCAGGCTCGGCAAAGCCGGGTTGGCGAACTGGAGCACCGACAGATTGACCGCCACGCGCACATGATCGGGCCATTTGGCGGCTTCGGTGCACGCCGAGCGGAGGACCCATTCGCCGATCTGGCCGATCAGGCCGATCTCCTCGGCGATGGGAATGAAATCGGTCGGCGAGACATAGCCGCGGGTCGGGTGATTCCATCGGGTGAGCGCCTCGAAGCCGACGACCGCTTCGGTTTTGGCGTCGACGATCGGCTGGAACGACAGCTCCAGCCCATATTCGTTGAGCACCTTGCGGAGATCGGTTTCGAGAAGGCGGCGCTCCTTGGCGTTGGCGTGCATCGCCGCCTCGTAGAAGCGATGGATGCCCTTGCCGCCGGCTTTGGCCGCATAGAGCGCAAGATCGGCGTTGCGGATCAGCGCGTCGCCGCACACGCCGTCATCCGGGGCAATGGCGATTCCGACCGACGCTCCGATCGAGATTGTCGATCCTTCGATGTTATAGGGCCGGGAAATATAATCGATGATGCGATCCGCCAGCGCCGCGAGCTTCTTCCTGTCCAGAAAATTCGGGAGCACGACCTTGAATTCGTCGCCACCCAGACGCCCGATCCGGCCGCGGCTGCCGATCATCGAGGTCACACGTTCGGCCACCTGCCGCAGCAGCGCATCGCCGACCGGATGGCCCAGCGTGTCGTTGACCGACTTGAAGCGATCGAGGTCCAGCAGGAACAGGGCGCATTTCTGATTTCTGCGGGTCACGTCGATCAGCGCGCTGTCGAGCGTCTGACGCATCAGCACGCGGTTCGGCAAACCGGTGAGCGCATCATAGCGCGCGAGGCGGCTGACCTCCGCCTCCGACCGACGCATTTCGGTCAGATCGGTGCCCACCCCCCGGAATCCGAGGAAGCGATCGAACGCGTCGAACGCGGGACGGCCGGAGATCGACCACCATTGTGGCGGCCCGGTGGTGTTCGCCCGCACCACGATGTCGGAAAATGCCAGCCGTGCGGACAGCTGGAAGCCCACGGTTCGCGCTGCCTGAGGGGTGTCCGGATCATCGAGACTGCCATCCATGATCAGATCGGTGAGCGGCAGGCCGATCATCTCGTCCCGCGCGCGGCCGAGGGTCCGGGCGAGCTGAGGCGACAGATAAGTGAGCGTGCCGTCCGGGCCGGTTTCCCAGAACCAGCCTTTGCCATATTCCTCGAACTCGTTGAGCAGGAGATTGGCCTTGCGGGCATTCGCTTCCGCTTCCAGCTGGCGGCGCGAGATCGCCAGGCGGTGACGCGCGACGCTCACGCCGACGCTTGCGATGCAGAAGGCGGCGGCGGCGGATGCACCTGCGAGGATCGGGTCGGTGAAAGCCAGAATCGCAGCCACCGAGAACGCGCACCAGTAGCCGATTCCGGCCGCCGGAAGGATCGACAGGATCGCGGAGGAAACCACCGCGACCGCCAGAACGGTCCCGAACAGGGCGACAACATGGTCTGCGCCGGCTTCAACGCCGCCGATCCAGAAGAGGCTGCCCCAGGAAAGCCCGATCAGCAGCCCGCCGATCGCCGCGATCCGGGTCAAGAGATAGGGTGGCCGGTCGCCGAGCACCGAACGGCGGCCGAACCACCACAGCGCGCCATCAATGCCCAACATGACAATCAGCGGCGCGGCGGCGATCCATGCCGCACTGGCTCCGATGACCGTCGCTGTCAGGGCGACAAGGATCGCGCCGCCGATCGCATGCACCGCCAGCAGCGCCGGGACCAGCTTGAGGAACAGCTGAAGCCGCTCGCTGGCCGCTTGCTCGTCGCTGGGCTCTACCGACAGCCGCAGATCGAGCAGATCGGGGATTTTCTGGTCAGGATGAGGCGCGCCGCCAGCATTGTCTCTGCCGCTCTGAAGGATGGGATCGCGCCGCATGGTCTTGCTATGGTCTCCGGTCGCGTCCTAAGCCTCGCAGGCAATATGGTCGGGGATGCCCTTAACTCTCACAGCTGTGTTAATCTGCGGTCGCATTTCGCGGTTAAGGAAGGGTTATCGAGCGCCGGCGGACAGGGAGATCGGGGTGGCCTTTGAGACGCTGCTTTTCGACCGCGCAGACGGCGTTGCGCGGATCACGCTGAACCGGCCGGACCGGCTGAACGCCATGTCCGGGACGATGCTGGCCGAACTCCGCCAGGCGGTGGAGCAAGCGGGCCAGGATGCCGGGGTGCGGGTGCTGCTGTTCACCGGCGCGGGCCGCGCCTTCTGCAGCGGCGCCGACCTGCTGGACGAGGCGGCGGCGGCACAGCCGCCGGGCGAACGGCTGCGGGAATTATACAATCCGCTGATCCGCGCGATGGCGGCGCTCGAAAAGCCGATCGTCGTGGCGGTCAACGGGATCGCGGCCGGGGCCGGCTGCTCGATCGCGCTGGCCGGAGACTTCGTGCTGGCGGCGCGCTCGGCCTGTTTCCTGCAGGCGTTCGTCAATATCGGTCTGGTGCCGGATGCGGGCGCGACGGCGATCCTGCCGCGGCTGGTCGGCACCGCGCGCGCCGCCGAAATGATGATGCTGGGCGAGCGCATTTCCGCGGAGAAGGCGGAAAGCTGGGGGATGATCCACCGCGCCACCGATGATGCCGCGCTGATGGCTGAAGCCGATGCGCTTGCAACGCGCCTCGCCGCCGGGCCGACCCGGGCCTATGGCCTGATCCGCCGGGGTCTCGGCCGGGCGCTGGAGCAATCGCTCGCCGAGACGCTGGAGATGGAAGCGGCGCACCAGAACGAGGCGGCCGCGACCGCGGATTTCCGTGAGGGAGTCGCGGCGTTCCTGCAGAAACGCCCCGCCCGGTTCACCGGCGCCTGATGGCGGAGCCGGGCCTCGTTCGCGGCTCCGGCTCTTGCGCCGGACCTGCAAAAGTTCCATTTCGCAGCGCAAGGAACCGCAAGGGGATGTGTCTTGTCTCACCATGAAGAGCCGGCCGATGGCGATCTTGTCGTGCCGGCGTCCAAAATTCCTGTCCCGCCCGAGGTGGAAGCGGCGATCAGGACGCTGATCGGCTGGGCGGGCGACAACCCCGATCGCGAGGGCCTGATCGAGACGCCCAAGCGCGTGGCGCGGGCGTGGAAGGAATATTGCCGGGGCTATGACGAGGATCCCGCCCACCATCTGTCGAAAACCTTCGAGGAGGTCGGCGGCTATGACGAGGTGGTGGTGCTGCGCGACATCCCGTTCCAGTCGCATTGCGAGCATCACCTGGCGCCGATCATCGGCAAGGCGCACATCGCCTATCTGCCACAGAACCGGGTGGTCGGCATTTCCAAGCTGGCGCGCGTCCTTCACGGTTACGCCCGCCGCCTGCAGGTGCAGGAAAGGCTGACCGCCGAGGTCGCCGACTGTATCTGGGAGCATCTTCAACCGCTCGGTGTCGCGGTGGTGATCGAGGCGACCCATGCCTGCATGACCGCGCGCGGTGTCAACACCCCCGGGGTGACGATGACCACCAGCCGGATGATGGGCCTGTTCCGCAAGGACGAGCGTTCCCGCAAGGAAGTGCTCAGCCTGATGGGCTTCTGAGATGATGGGCTGGGCCCGGGACCTGGCGCACCGGGTTCGCGTCGATGTGCACGCGGTCTGGCTCGCGGCGCGGGACCGGCGCACGCCCTGGTATGCGCGCGGCTGGGGCTGGCTGGTCGCGGCCTATGCGCTCTCCCCGATCGACCTCATCCCCGATTTCGTGCCGATCATCGGCATGGTCGACGACGTGATCCTGGTGCCGATCGGCGTCTGGCTGTTCATCAAGATGGTGCCGGAAGCGCTGTTCGCCGAGCACCGCGCGGCGGCGGAATCCGCCACCCACCGCCCGATCAGCCGGATCGGCGCCGTGCTCATCGTTGCGGTGTGGCTGGCAATCGCGGCGCTGATCGCGCTCGACGTTTATTCCTGGCGCTATTACTGACCGCTCGCTCGCGCGAAGCTGAGATTAATGCCGGTGCTCGGGCAGCAGCCGGTAGCGCCCGTCCTCATAGTCGCCGAAAATCTGCGGGATCGCCGGATGCTCGATCGGCTGGTCGCTCTCGTCGCGGATCAGATTCTGCTGGCTGACATAAGCGACGTAGCTGGCGTCGTCATTCTCGGCCAGAAGGTGATAGAAGGGCTGGTTCCTGGCGGGACGCACATCCTCCGGGATCGACTGCCACCATTCCTCGCTGTTGGCGAATTCCGGATCAACGTCGAAAATCACGCCGCGGAAGGCGAACATGCGATGCCGCACCACATCGCCGATGCCGAAGCGCGCTGGCGCCACTTCGTTCGTCGTTGTGTCTGGTGTCATCTTGCCGTTGCCTGCTTGTGCCATGATCGTTCGCGTGAACCCGCCTCCGTAAGCGTTTTTCCTGTCTCATAATTTAGGTCATCGCGGCCCGGGTTCAACGGCTGGCGCGCGCGATGCGTGCGGAATCTGTCGGGAGGTCTTGGCAAGCGGGGATCCATTGGCTATGCGCCTGCCCCTTGACCCGCCGGTGCTTCGAACGAAGCGGCGCGCCTTATGCGGAGAGGTGCCAGAGTGGTCGATTGGGACGGTCTCGAAAACCGTTGTGCCCTCACGGGTACCGTGGGTTCGAATCCCACCCTCTCCGCCACTTGGGAATTCGGCGTTGGCCGTTAGCACTGGTTAGAGGTCCAACTTACCTCGGAAGTAATCAACTGCGGCGTCAAGAGCCTTCGAGACATCAGAAATGTCTGTTTGCGAGGGAGACAACACAATTGTCTCAGGACTGTCTGCGAACGTAGTGCCGTCGTTGAAATACGTACCATCGCTAAATGCGGCCCCGCGACCACGTTTGACGTGATCTATCGTGTATTTCTTAAAGCCCGATTGCGTCGGGACAATGTGCTTTGCGACCAGGCAAACGGCTTTTACGGTATTCAAAGCAGGGCATTGCGTCTCAAGCTCTTTGTATACGTCGGTCGCTTTGCGGCTCGCTTCCATCCCTATGGCATCCATGAGATGATGAGTTGCCATGCAAGCGAGCATCGCCCTCCGGACATTGGTGTTGTCCGCAAGAAACTCCTCGTAAGTCGGCAGAACCATCCTCTCGAAATATGCTTTTGGCGGCATCTCAAGCCCTCACTCCATTGCCAAGACCAATACCATAAAATGCGCTCGCCATGAGGAACCAATCGAGCCGGAGCCGGGGTGCATCCGCCGCCCGGGAAAACCCTCTTGACCCTGACACGATGTCAGACCCGATATCCTCCGGCGAGGAGAGTGTCATGAGCGGCCGTCATAGCCACGCGCACCCGGAGGAAGCCTCCGTCATCGATCCGGTCTGCGGGATGAGCGTCGATCTGGCGACGACGCCGCATCATGCCGAGCATGGCGGGCAGTCGTACCATTTCTGCAGCGCCCGCTGCCGCGAAAAGTTCGTCGCGCATCCGGCGCAGTATCTTGGCGGCGCGCGCCCACCCGCGCCCGAGGCGGCGCCGGGGGCGATGTGGACCTGCCCGATGCACCCCGAGATCCGCCAGCCCGGCCCGGGCAGCTGCCCGATCTGCGGGATGGCGCTGGAGCCGGAGACGGCGACCGCCGATATCGGCCCCAATCCGGAACTGGCCGACATGACGCGGCGGTTCTGGGTGGGGCTGGTCCTCGCGCTGCCGCTGCTGGCCCTTGAGATGGGCGGGCATCTGACCGGGCTGATGATGCTGATCCCGCGGCAGAGTTCGAACTGGATCCAGTTCGCGCTGGCGACGCCGGTGGTGCTGTGGGCGGGCTGGCCGTTCTTCGAGCGCGGCTGGGCTTCGCTCCGCTCGCGCAATCTCAACATGTTCACGTTGATCGCCATGGGCGTCGGCGTCGCCTGGGCCTACAGCGTCGCGGCGGTGCTGGCGCCGGGCATTTTCCCGCCGGCGTTTCGCGGGGAAGGCGGGGCGGTTCCGGTCTATTTCGAAGCCGCGGGGGTGATCACCGTTCTCGTCCTGCTGGGCCAGGTGCTCGAACTGCGCGCCCGCGAGCGCACCTCCGGCGCGATCCGCGCGCTGCTCGACCTCGCGCCCAAGACCGCGCGGCGGGTGCGGGCGGATGGCGGGGACGAGGAGGTGACGCTGGACCTGATCCATGTCGGCGACCGCCTGCGGGTGCGCCCCGGCGAGAAAATCCCCGTCGATGGCGAGATCGTCGAGGGCCGCGTCGCGGTGGACGAGTCGCTGGTCACCGGCGAGTCGATGCCGGTCACCAAGCAGGCCGGAGACAAGGTGGTGGCCGGCGCGCTCAACAAGACCGGCTCGTTCATCATGCGCGCCGAGAAGGTCGGTGCCGACACCCTGCTCGCCCGGATCGTCCAGATGGTCGCCGAGGCGCAGCGCAGCCGCGCGCCGATCCAGCGCCTCGCCGACCGGGTGTCGGGCTGGTTCGTGCCGGCGGTGATCGCGGTCGCGCTTGTCGCGGCGGTGGCATGGGCGCTGATCGGTCCGGAGCCGCGCTTCGCCTACGCGCTGGTCGCCGCGGTCTCGGTGCTGATCATCGCCTGTCCGTGCGCACTGGGCCTGGCGACGCCGATGTCGATCATGGTGGGGGTCGGGCGCGGCGCGCAGGACGGTGTGCTGATCAAGAACGCCGAAGCGCTCGAACGCTTCGAGAAGATCGATACGCTGGTGGTCGACAAGACCGGCACGCTGACTGAGGGGCGGCCGGCGGTGACCGCGATCCGCACGGTCCCCGGCATCGAGGCGGACGAACTGCTGCGGCTCGCCGCCAGCCTGGAGCGCGGCAGCGAGCATCCGCTGGCGGACGCCATCGTTCGCGCCGCCACCGAGAAGGGGCTGACGCTCGCCGAAGCGGAGGGCTTCGATTCCCCGGTGGGCAAGGGCGTGCTCGGAACCGTTGAGGGGCGCAGGCTCGTGCTCGGCAGCAGCGCCTTCCTGACCGAGCAGGGCATCGCCATTGCGGCGCTAGAGGCCGAGGCGGACCGGCTGCGGGAGGACGGGGTCACCGCGATCTTCGCGGGCGTCGACGGCAGGCTGGGCGGCGTGCTCGGGATTGCCGATCCGGTGAAGGCGACGACGCCGGACGCGGTGCGCGCGCTGAAGGCGGAAGGTGTGCGGCTGGTGATGATGACCGGCGACAACCGCCGGACGGCCGTCGCCGTCGCCACGCGGCTGGGCATCGACGAGGTCGAGGCGGAGGTCCTGCCGCAGGACAAGGCTGCGGTGGTGGCGCGGCTGCGCGGCGAAGGGCGGGTCGTCGCCATGGCCGGCGACGGCGTCAACGACGCGCCCGCGCTCGCCGCCGCCGATGTCGGGATCGCGATGGGCGCGGGCGCCGACGTCGCGATCGAGAGTGCGGGCGTCACCC
>Ga0153916_10000223_pt1 | contig 36144 bp, 32 predicted proteins | sample Opewatmetagenome_FD_109642 | JGI IMG/M metagenome (GOLD analysis project Ga0153916, IMG submission 109642) | Freshwater wetland microbial communities from Ohio, USA - Open water 3 Core 3 Depth 4 metaG | ecosystem: Environmental > Aquatic > Freshwater > Wetlands | place: USA: Ohio, Lake Erie...
GATTTCAAACTGCAGCCTGTCTTCTAATCTATACTCGGGGTTATCGATAAACAGGTCAAGCAACTGCTTCATCTTTACAAACTCAATCTACTCGAATCGGGGTTTCGGCATTGATGTTCTCGGTCCGAACGTGCGTATCGTCTCTAACTTGATTTCCTCTAACGAGGGCGGTATTTTGGCCATTCCTGGAAACGGAGAAGTACAAACGTACGGAGGTTTGGTGGTCTACAACGACATCCACGGTAATACGAAGCATGGAATTTTGCTGCAGAATGGAGTATCAGGCTTTCGAGTGTACGGCAATTGGTTCCATTCCAATGCGCCAAATGCTTGGGACGATGCCTCGGGAAACCAATGGGATGACGGCATAGGAATGGGTAACGCGTGGGATGATTATTACTACGATGTTGGATTCTACCAAGTAGGGGGAACCGCGATAAGTATAGATCACTACGCTAACGGGACAGTCCTCACAAATCCTTCCGATTTCATTCCCGGTGAAATCACCCTCGCCCTCTGGGGTCTTTCGTCGGCGGCGCTTCTCGGCATAGCCGCGCTTCTCATAATTCGAACAAAGGGGACTCGACTGGGAACAAGTCAGTCATGAAAGTATCCGTTGCTCCTCTCGCACGAGCTGTCTGTATCTGAGAACTCGTCACAATTCACGTAGTCACTGGATTAGTTAAGGCCCATTTCCACCGCCATCTTCCGAAATGACCCACGAATGAACGAAACGGATAAGAGCCATTTACACGAATATCTTCTTGAAGCTGCGGAGGAGGAAGCAATTGAAAGGGCGTACTATAGCCTTACTATCGATTCTCATGATGCTGATTTCAATCTCAGGGCGTCCTCCAATTCGTCGAACAGCGAATCTGTCACCCCTCTTCAACCAAGCACAACAACCTCACAGCAACATAATCATATGCGGGAACGACGATTTTGCCAATCAGTCGGTTGTCGAGGGTTGGTCGGGAAATGGATCTGCTTCAAACCCCTATCTGATAGAGAACTATACTATTCAAGACCCGTCCTATTGCTTAAGCATCAGCCAAGTGTCGGTCAGTTTTCTAGTTCGGAATTGCAGTCTGCTTACTACCTCCTACGGCCCATGCGTGATTCTCAGCAACACTTCGAATGGATGCATTGAAGGTTGCGTTGTTCAATCGGTATACATAGGAGTCGAATTCTACTACGCCCGCGATTGCATCCTTGATTCGAATCTTATCGAGGGGTCCCGTGATGTTGTAGTGGTCAAAGACAGCTACAATTGCACCTTTACTAGGAACATCTTGACAAACGGAGGGGTCTTGCTAGATTCGGTGGATGACGCCGGTTTTCAGCATGCATTTTCCGATAACACAGTCATGGGACGCCCGCTTGGCTATTTCTCGGGCGTTTGGGGCGAGAACATCGATGCTAGTTCGTTCGGTCAGCTGATTCTGGTCAATTGCACATCCGTCACCCTATCTGGCGGCAACCTATGGGGAGTTCCATATGGTATACTGCTGATGGCGTGTTATGATTGTTATTTGTTGTCCTGTAATGTAAACGGCTCAGAATATGGTGTCGTCGTCCTCACCTGCGGCGGTGTCATGGTTGCAGAGGGTGAATTCTACGGCAATATGTACTCTGGAGTACTGATAAACCGGTCGGACAACTGCGTTCTTCAGAATAACATTGTCTACTCGAATTCATTCGACGGGATTATGATTCTCGGACCGAATGCAACCATAATTGACAACAGCATATACAATAATGGAGGCGGCATCGGGTTCATAGATGGATGGGGAGGCGTCCAGACAATCAACGGGCTAGTAACTGGAAACAACGTATGGCAGAACTCCGGCTACGGAATCGCGTTGGGATACGGTGTGTCGGGCTGTCGTTTGTTCAGCAACGTGATTCACTATAATGGCGTGAACGCACGGGACGATGGTTCTGGAAATAGCTGGGACAATGGCGTAGATACCGGCAACCAATGGAGCGACTATTCGCTTTTTGGTGTCTATCAGATTCCAGGCGATGCTGGCAGTGTGGATCATTATCCTCGGGCCTATTCCAACACAACAAACGGGATTATCGATGGATTCCCAATTCAAGACCTCGGACTCGCCATGTGGTTCTCTTGGTCTATCATCGTCATAGCCATACCTGTGTTTCTCATGATTCGGACAAGACGATCTGAATAAGCACAGACCGCATTGTAGAAACCGGATTTCCTCTACTCAGGAAGTCGTCCGCGAGAGTCGGCCTATGGCCAATTGACCAAGTAGAATTACTTCCAAGCTGAGTCGTTCTTGGGCAGACTCTGTTTCAGCGGCTCAGTACTTTCAAACTTGGAAACGAACTTGACGACCGACGGGAAGTCAATTCCCAATGCTTTGACCTTCTCCAGAGTTGGTACCCCGTTCCTAGTCCAACCACGTCTCTTGTACGCGGCGTCGGTGAGAAGCTTGTACTGCTCCTCTCTGAACTCTCTGAGTCTCTTTCGTTTGTCAGTGGTGCTCATACTTGAAGGGTCAATTCCGACTTGCTCCTTGAGCTGCTTGTCATACCTCTCCTGTCTGCTCTCGTATTCCCAGTCAGTCACTGGTCCCATGCTGCGGTATGGTGTCCCCGAGTCATCCGCTCTCAGGCCGTGACCCTGACGGAGGTTGAAGACTCTCTGGAAGTTGTATACGCGTTCCGACTGAGTAATCAAGTCAGCACCGGTCACTTTCTTTCCCGTCATGGCCTCGAAGAACCTAGCGTAGAATGTGACGTGACCTGGAACCTTTCCAGGCTCTGAGGTCTGCTTGTTGTCTACTGGGACAACATCATTCCAAGGCAACTTGCACAGCCCATTAATGCCGAACCATGTGCGCCACATCGGGAAGTAGTGAAGTGCTTCTGCCTTCTTCTCAAAGGTTGGGAGATACTTGTGGACTTGATCCATGAATATGAGCCATGCCTCGTCGTGCTGCGGCCCCTTGAGTGTAAGACCGTACCCTCCCTGCTGAGCAAGGCTTTCTTTCGCGACGTATTCACTGTACTCGAGACCTTTGTGCTCCATGCCGATATCCTGCATGAGCGACTTGTCGACCTTGAATTTCTCAGCAAAGTAGCCTTTGAGGTACCGAATCCCCTTTCCAAAATGCTGACCGCCAAAACCATTACCCGTCGCCATTTCGTGAAGAACAGACAGGACTTCAGGCACCGCTCCCCACTTGAGCTTGTGTCCTCCCGTTGCCTTGTCCGTTATTTGACCTCCCTCAAACAGCTCCATAACAAAGCCCATTGTTGTGCCAAAGCTGATAGTGTCGATGCCATAAGTATCGCAGTAGAAGTTAATCTCTGCAACATCTCTCGCATTGAAGATAGCAAGATTGGACCCACAGCCAGCGATCGTTTCGTACTCAGGTCCGTCTACTGTGACAGTCTTGCCCTTGAAAGGACCAGTTGTTGGCACGAAGCCTTCTATGCAGTGGGAGCAATTGATGGCGCATGAAATCCAGCACCCGTCCCAACCTTTGCCCGTGTTGGTGAACATCTTCTCCCAGACTTCGCCTGAGAGACCTTTGGCTTCAGGGTCGCTGCCAGTTCTGAAGTTTCGTGTCGGCAGTAAATCAAACTCATTCATTATTGAAGGCAGATGACCTGTGCCGATGACACGCATTCGGTTCTGCTTCGGGTCGAGCTGGATGATTTCTTGACTGTGTTCTCTTCCTACGGCCTTCAACGCCTCAAGGTCTGCGGGGTTATTCATGTCCGGAGTAATCCTAGCTTTCTTGACAACGATTGCCTTGATCTTCTTGTCCCTGAAGACTGTCCCTGTGCCTCCTCTACCCGCCTGTTTGTAATGGGGCTGTTTCCGCCATGTGTCGTACCAAGAGAAGTTCAGACAGCTCATCATGACATGTTCTGCGGCTGGACCCGTGGTAACAACCGATACGTCCATACCCGTTTTGCCAGTGTGACGTTCAGTAAGAATCTTCATTATCTCGTGGGCGTACGTGGGCAAGTCGCCCGCTTCCAGTATCTGTATTCTACCTTCATCACCATCGATGAAAAGATAGACATCCTTCTGACTCTTGCCCTGTATTTCCAGTGCGTCAAAGCCGGCGAACTTGAGCATCGGCCCGAAGTACCCGCCGACATTGCTATCCATGATTAGCCCCGTCTGCGGCGATATAGTCGTCACAAGCGACTTTCCCGCCCCCGGGTAAAGAGGCACACCCCCGAGGGGACCTGAGGCAATGCAGATCTCATTCTCTGGGTCGTTCCACTTTACTACCTTGTCCATCGGCAGGCTGTTCCACATCAGCCATAGGTCGAAGCCCTTGCCACCAGTAAACGTGTCTTTCATCTTCTCGTCTACAGGTTTGATTGATATGGCGTTGTCGCTCAAATCTACGTACAGAGTCTGTCCTGCGTATCCCTTGTTCAAGACTGGAAGCTTGTAGGTGAACTCTCTCAGCACCACGTTTGCTCACCGCTTTCTTTGATCGACGATGGCGCACAAATGTACGCGCTTAGAGGACTCACTCAGTTTGGTCCCGCATTTGAGTCTTCGCCTAGCCCCCTTGCTCAGCAAGCAAGACGCTCGCAGCTGCTGAATGCGGGATTGCTTCTCTTTTTTCGACCGGAGGCGGCGAAGGTTTCCTTATATGGCCTTAACCACGTCTTCTGGTGACTGACATGAAATACGCGGCCACGGCGGTTGTCATTCTACTGCTTGCTGCTTCTGCGGTCACCCTGCTCGGTCCAATCACAGTCCTGCCTGAGCCAAGCCACGGCTTAGTCTTCTATTCTTCAGACAGCGGGCCGCCCCACAGCGTTATACTGATGGTTGGCGATGGAATGGGCTTTGGGCATGTTCAACTTGGGTCATGGGTTGAGGTCGGGAAAGCAGCCAATCTGACGATGGCAACCCTGGGCCATTCTCTCTCAGTAACAACCTATAGTGCGGATTCTGCAATCACCGATTCTGCCGCGGCCGCCACTGCGATGGCCACAGGTCACAAGACAAACAATGGTAGACTCTCCATTGACCCCGGCGGTTTGGTTCTCGACACGATTCTGGAGATCGCTCAGGGCATGAACAAGTCTACAGGTATAGTGACCACGACTGCGGTTCGAGATGCTACACCAGCCGCTTTCATGACACATGTTCTCAGCAGGACCAGTTACAGTGAAATCATCAGGCAGATAGTTGAAGATTCGAGAGTGGAAGTAATCCTCGGTGGCGGCTTGACGGATTTCAGCGCTGAGCAGCTCCAAACCATGCAGTCAAATGGATATGCCTTCGTTACGAATAGGACTAGTCTCCTGTCGGTCTCATCGGAAAGAATCCTAGGTCTCTTCGACAACAGTAATCTCCCTTATGAGCAGAATCGCAACTACACGAGCATACCGTCTCTTGCAGAGATGGCAGGCAAGGCTATTGACATCCTATCTGCCGATTCGGATGGGTTCTTTCTCATTGTAGAAGGCGGACTCATCGACAAAGCAGCGCACGTCAACGGCAAAGTCGATGTCGCACTTGAAACCATAGCCTTTGACAAGGCAGTGAGTATCGCTCTCAACTACGTACGTACGCATCCGACAACCATGTTGATTGTTGTAGCAGATCACGAAACCGGCGGTCTTTCGATAACTGCCGATAGTCTCGGGACAGAAATCCCATTGATTGGGAACACCGAGGAATACAACAGGTCGCTTCGGATTGAAAGATCTCTAAATGTGACCACTTCTTGGGCGGGTACCGGCCACACCCCAGCTAATGTGCCATTGTTCCAGCAGGGGCAATTGCCTGAGGGCTGGACCAATGGTGCTACAATCCACAACACCGACATCTTTGATGCAATGTCTGCACATTTGTCATTGGACATTCCTCATGAGTTGACAGCGCCAGACATTGTGCTCAATAGTCCTGCGAACGACTCTGTGGTCAAGCCATTCACGTCCATCGACCTGAACATCACCGACGAAAGCGGCGTCGACGTGGTGTTATACCACTGGGACGCCATAGCCAACGACACTCTCACCCCGCCGTACGATCTTGCTGCTCGGACGAGCGAGGTTGCCCACTGGCTGTATGTCTATGCGAATGATACATACAACAACTGGGCAAGTGCGGTTTTCGTCTTTACATCAGACAGTTCGCCTCCATCCATAACTCTATTCACGCCTCCCAATGACACAGTACACTACTCGGGCGTTACAGTTGCCGTGAATGTCAGTGACGATCATCTTGATGAAATCTTATACCGTTGGGACAACGAAGCCACGAACACAACTTGGATTGCACCCTACGAGACGACTCTCCCTGCAGGTGACGGAGAGCACACAATTCACGTCCAAGCATATGACAGCGCTGGAAACGTCGCGGAGAGAGTGTACGTTTTCTATACTAACGATGGCGCGCCCATGATCACCCTGCAAGGCCTACCCAATGGCAGTCTTGTGAGAAGCGGGCTCGAATTAACAGTGACCGTAATGGATCAGGAATTGGACACTGTCCTGTATGCTTGGGACAACGTCTCAGACTATGTTCGATGGTCGGCACCTTTTGAAACTCTCGTGCCTAGCGGCAAGGAGAACCCGGTTCTGTTTGTGTGGGCGAACAACAGTCGCGCATTGGTCACTGAGACTCATTACCAGTTCATCGTAGACGATCTGCAACCCCAGATTACGTTGGTCCGCCCAGCGAATCTTTCGATTTGTGTCGGAGGTACTGAGGTGACCCTTGACATCTTTGACGAGCATCTCGCAAGTGTGTTGATGCGATGGGACGATACGGTCTCGAACTCGACGTGGTCATCGCCATACGTCACCAACCTTCCTTCATCAGACGGATTTCATACCCTTGCAGTCTACGCGTTTGATTCCGCGAGCAATTCTTGGAGCGTCGAAGCTGTTTTCGAGGTTGACAATATAGTTCCTGCCATAATCCTGATTACACCATCCAACAGCACCGTGTTGCGCAGTGAAGTGGGGGTCTTGCTCAACATCTCAGACCTTCATTTCTCTCACGCGTGGATTGCGTGGGACAGCGGGCCCATTGAGCCCCTTGAGTATTCCTTCTCGGTTTCTCTTCCTCTCACAGATGGTTGGCATCTCCTGTCGGTCACTGCCAATGACAGCGCCGGGAACACCATGAGCACATTATTCGTCTGGACGATTGATAACACGCCCCCAGTCATTAATTCCCAGAGTGACGTCGTAATACAGAAGGGCGACACAAGACAGAATGTGACATGGAAAACCGAAGAAGTCAATCCGGCCCACTATCAGGTTCTGTTGAACGGCTCACTATGGTCCTCTGGCCTCTGGAATTCCTCTTCCGAGCCATTCGTGATTCTGCTTGGCGGCTTCGATGTCGGCGTCTACAATCTCACGCTAATCCTAGAGGACCTAGCCGGGAACCGAGCATCCAGTATCGTTCTCGTCTTTGTCGGTGAAAGCACTACATCAACCACCTCTTCCACGACTGGCGGCACACTATTCTTCCAAGTCGTGATAGCCTTGGGCGTATTGGCTGCTGCCGCATTTGTCACAGTCATAGTCGCAACCAGATACAGAGGGCCCGATTCGGGTGCCTAGCCGTCGCTGAGCTGCTTGATGGCCTGAATGCACATCCTGATATGACGCTGACCGGGGTTTGATAACAGCGCAGTTGGAAGGTCCGGTCTGCTCGATTGACCATCCCCAGATTCTATGGAGGAGAACGAGTGAACATCAAGAGAGTCGGGACCAGAGGGTATCTCGCGACATTCGACAAGCCGTATTTGACTAACGTTTACGTCATCAACGGTTCAGAGCACGTGTTTGTGTGTGATACGTTCCTTGGACCAAAGCCGATGCAGAACCTGCTATCATCACTGAGGAAACTCCATGTCATCAACAAACCCGTGGTCGTATTTAATTCGCATCATCATTACGATCACGTATGGGGTAACATGCACTTTCCGTCTTCAATGATTCTGGCTCACATGGACTGCAGAAAGAGGATGGAACAGACAGGCAAGAAGGACCTTGTGGAATTCAATCAGCATGCTCAGGGCCAAGTTACAGTAGCCCTGCCCAATGTTGTGTTCACTGATAGGGTAGTCTTCTCCGACGAGCAGGTTGAGTTCTTTCATAGCCCTGGGCACACATCAGACTCTTCTTCGTGCTTTGACGAAATCGACAAGATCCTTTTCGTTGGAGACAACGTGGAATCGGCTATACCCTATCTCAACGAACCCAACCTCGACAGCTATGAATCGACTCTCGCGTCTTACGCTAATACTGAGTGGAACTCGCTAGTCGCCGGCCATGATCCTCTTATAACAGACAGGTCACTTCTCACGAGGAATCTTGCCTATGTGAAGGGCTTTCGGGACCACGCCGCCGATTTGAACGATATCGCTTCGGGAGACCTATCTCGGCATTTCACGAATCTACTCACGGTCTGTCAGGTTCTCGTATCTCAAGGAAAGAGGTCGGAGGCAGAGAGGTATTATGATGAGGCGAAGCATCTCCTTGGCTCAAAGCGGGACGATGGTTCGGCAAGAGCATTGCTTGATAGTCTCAGAAAGATGTTTGACGAATAGCACGCGATGTCTGAGAGAGACAACGCGTTCCTCTGACTTACGGCAAATTTCCTGAAGAAGAATGGACAAACCCAGTCAATGGCGCGCACTCAGTCCACGCCCAAGAGTTCACGTGGCAGACGTCTAGCCGCCCGAGTATCTCTTTCCCATTGCGTATGCGTCGGTGCAGTCTTCTGACTCCATGGGGAAGAAGGCAGAGTCAACAGTCTTTGAACAGTATATCATCTTCGCACTCGACGCGTCCTTGTAGCACTTCTTGGATCCTTTGCGGTTAGACAGACTCGTCACAACATAATAGAGAACGACTCCAGGAAGACCCACACAAAGCCATGCCGTTAACAAGTCCCACCCCATGGTATACCCCTCAACTTCATAGCTTGTTTGAGTGGACGCATATTCTGCATATCCTTGTTTGCTCTTTTTCCTGTTGTTGGAGGGCTAGTGTACTGCATCGAACGCCATCAGACTGTATCAAGACAACTCACACAATTCACTACAGCTCCTTCAGCGGGTCGATGGCTTGCGAAAATGAGGTCAAGTCGTTAAAGGAAGCACCCGATGCGGTGATGCCAGATAGCACCTGGCTGAACGCGGCTCTTGACGCAGGCTTCATAATGAGAGAGTATTCACTGATGTTGGACCAAGCGATCTCGAAAGCTTCGCACATAACGAATTGTTTATTGCCGATTCTGCAGCCTGCGCCATCTAGTCGAATAACCCGCTTAATGAGTTCGTTTCATGGACTATAGCGAGGTATACCGGAAGTTGAGCCTATGACAACCACACGTGCATCACGACCGACTGCAACGGAGTCACTTGCTGATCAGAAGGTGCCAGCGGCACTCGTTGTCGGGGGCGGCGTAGCAGGAATGCAGGCCGCTTTGGACATTGCCAATCAGGGTTTCAAGGTGTATCTGCTAGAGCAGTCGCCATCGATTGGTGGACGTATGGCGATGATCGACAAGACCTTTCCTACACTTGATTGTTCAGCCTGTATACTCACTCCTCGCTTGAGTGAAACCTCTCGGCATCCGAACATTGAACTGCTTTCATATTCTGAGATTAAATCCATCAGTGGTGAGGTGGGTAACTTCAGAGTGAAGGTTCGTCGAAAAGCAAGATATGTGAACGAGAAGAAGTGTTCCGCGTGTGGAGATTGTGTACCTGTTTGTCCTGTCGAAGTCCCCAACAGCTTTGATCAAGGTCTGGGGTTCAGAAAAGCAATCTACTCTCCATTCCCGCAGGCCACGCCTGCTGCATATACCATAGACAAGAAGGGTGACCCCGCTTGTAGAGCAACGTGCCCTGCCCACGTAAACGCACAGGGCTTCGTTACACTGATGAAGCAAGGCAAGTATGACCAAGCCCTCGAGATCGTGAGGGAGGCGATTCCATTTCCGGGTGTTCTTGGTCGGGTATGCATTGGCTTCTGCGAAGCAGAATGCGAAAGAGGAACGCTTGATGACAGCATAAGTATTAGAAACCTTCACAGATTCTTGGCAGATTACGAACGCTCTAACAAGCTTGCCAGACCTATTACAGCGAGAATAGACAAGAAGGACAAGGTAGCGGTGATTGGTGCTGGTCCAGCCGGACTGAGCTGTGCCTATCAATTGGCAAGAAAGGGCTACCCTGTCACCGTGTTCGAGAGAAGCTCTCATCCTGGTGGCCTTCTAAGATATGCGATTCCTGAGTATAGGCTCCCTCGTGACATACTGGACGAAGAGATTCAGAGAATTGTTGACTTCGGTGTGAAGATCAAAGTGAACACCCCAATCAAGTCAGTACGGGGCCTTCTCGAAAAGGGATTCAAGGCAGTCTTCGTCGGCTCCGGAGCGTGTGTCAGCAACCGCCTTGGTGCTCCTGGCGAGGATGTCAAGGGAGTGATCCGTTCCGTTGAGTTCCTAGAGAAGATTAATACTGGGCAGAAAGTGGAAATCGGCAGCAGAGTCGCCGTAATCGGAGGAGGAGATGCCGCCGTTGATGCTGCCCGCGTTGCAGCAAGACTGGGCGCAAAGGACGTGACTGTCATCTACAGACGCTCGAATGTCGAGATACCTGCCATTCCTAGCCAAGTTGAGGATGCGAAGCGTGAAGGTGTCAAGTTCATGATGCTCACGAACCCTATCGAGGTCCTCTCCTCAAAAGGCGTACTAACTGGCGTCAGGTGTGTAAGGATGAGACTGGGCGAGCCGGACCATTCGGGAAGAATGAGACCTATTCCAATTGCTGGTTCGGAGTTCACCTTGGCCATTGACACAATGCTTCTAGGTGTCGGACAGAGCGCTGACTCGCTTGGCGTTCAGAAGGAGTGTGAGTGCACTGAATTTGCTACAGTCAAAGCCGATCCAGTCACTCTTCAGACCAGCATACCGGGTGTCTTCGCTGGCGGTGATGTTGTTACGGGCCCGCTCACTGTTGTGAAAGCAGTCGGGCATGGCAGGCAGGCCGCAGAATCGATTGACAGATACCTAAGAGGGCTACCACTCGACTCGGGGATATCTCCTGCGAAACACAGAGTGCAGTCGTACGAAGTCGACAAATCGACAATTCCTCAAGCCAAACGAGCTGTGATGCCGAAACGGGGTACCAGCAGCGGCAGGGCCGACTTTTCGGAGGTTGAGCTAGGCTTCGCCGAGGAGCACGCTCGTGCTGAAGCCGAACGATGCTTGAACTGCGCCGTGTGTTGTGAATGCGGTCTGTGTGTGAAGGCATGCCAACGCGAGGCAATTGATCACTCAATGGCGGATGAGTCAGTTGAGCTGTCAGTGGGAGCCATAGTCATTGCTACGGGGTATCAGCTTTTCGATATCACGGCCTATCCGCAGTTCGGGTATGGGAAGTTCCCCAATGTTATTCATGCAATGCAATACGAACGCCTGATTAATGCCGCCGGTCCCACCAAGGGTCATTTGATTCGGTTGAGTGATGGAAGGATCCCACATTCGATTGGCTTCATCCAATGTGTGGGCGCGAGAGATGTCAGCAAAGATGTGCCCTTCTGCAGCAGAGTTTGTTGCATGTACGGCATCAAGAACGCAGTTATGGCAAAGGAACATATTCCTGACGCAGATGTTACAATCTACTATGCCGACATCAGGGCATTCGGGAAGGGTTTCGAGGAATTCTACGAGATGGCCCGAACTCGCTTTGGTGTCAGGTTCGTCCGGGGAAGAGTAGCAGAGGTTATGGAAAAGAAGACTCACAACCTTGTGGTCAGGTTCGAAGACACGGAAACGAGCAAGATTCAGGATGTGGAGCACGACCTTCTTGTGATTAGTCCGGGAATCCAGCCACCGGAAGGCCTCGACGACCTTGCGGTCGAACTGGGAATGGACTTGGGTACAGACGGCTATGTCGGTGTTACCAACGAGATCATCACTCCTGTTGATACTAGTGTGAAAGGAGTGTTTGTGTGCGGCTGTGCAGACTCGCCGAAGGACATCCCTGATTCCGTGTCCGCAGGTAGTGCTGCGGCGATGAGAGCTACAATCATTCTGAATCAAATGAGGAACAAAGCTTAATGGATGGATGTTGCTCGGCGGAAGCCCTCTCCTATGCCGCAGCCGCAGCAGACCAGTGCACCAAGGGAGATATGGCGGGTGCGACAGAGCAATCTCGAAAGGCGCTCAAGAACTGGGACGATTCATGAAACCCGAAACCAAAGCAAGTTGCGCGATGAATTCCTGCCACCAACGGCATAGATATAACGGAACTTTCAGAGCCGCAGGTGCCCGAGTCTGGGGCGCGAATAGTAATGTGGACGAACGCTCATTGATTGAAGCATTGAGACGACCTCTCTATGTGTCCACTCGAATAGTTCCGCCACCGAGGCTTTCGTCCTCTCCAACAACAATGTACAACGAGCGTGAAAGATGATGTCTGAACCTGAGCATGGACCGGAAAAAGACGTGGAGTATCACCCCAACTCCAGATTCTCTCAAGAGATTGCTGCAGAGCCTGGTGGTGAGTACATTCGCAAATGCATCCAATGTGGGCTGTGCACCGCAAGCTGCATGGTGGCGAACTACACAGACAAGTACAGACCCAGAAGAATCATCCAGAAGATATTGCTTGGGGAAAGAGAGCAGGTCTTGGCTTCTGAGCTGCCTTGGCTATGTATGACTTGTAGACTGTGTGAAGAAAGATGCCAAGAAGGCGTCAGCTTGGCTGAGATATTCCATGTGGTGCGCGACATAGCTGCCAGAGAAGGGCGCGTTCCGAAGGTTTTCAAAGACACAGTTAACCAAGTACTGAAAGATGGTTGGCTCTTGAAGGATGCCTTCTCGGACTTCATCCAAGACGACCGAACAGACTTAGGCTTGAATCCCGAAGTGAATTTCGACGGGGAATTCGTCAAGAAGGTGAAGAAACGCTACTTCGAGCAAGGGGACAAAGAGGAGGTGAAGGATGAGTGAAGGAATTCGTCCTCTATACCGGATGTACCGCCCCGGTAAGGTTACCCCAATACGAGGCATCCGTCAAAGTCGTTCTAGATAAGTTGGGAGTCAAGATCGTTGATATGAAAGGTGCCAACTGCTGCGGGGCTCAGTATGTTGAGTCAGTGAACCGGCACGCATTCGCAGCCATGAGTGGACGAATCTTAGCCCTTGCTGAAACTTATGACCGAGATATACTTGCCATATGTGGGGCTTGTTCGGGTTCGTTGAAGTGGATCAAACATTCACTTGACAATGACTGGAAACTGAAGGATGAGGTCAATCGCATTCTGGCGGACGAAGGCTTGGAATACACGGGGAAGATACAGGTGAAGCATCTCCTCCAGGTCTTTCACGAAGACATAGGCTACGATGCTATTAAGGAAGCCATTGTGAAACCTTACTCGGCAGTTCGCCTTGCGGCCCATTACGGCTGCCATGTGACTAGGCCCTTTGATATCGTCAAAGTTGACGACCCCGAGAATCCGACGATTATTGATCATCTAATCGAGATCGCTGGTGCCACCGCCGTAGACTACACGGGCAAGACACGATGTTGTGGTGGTCCTATGCTAGCAATGGATCAGGAAGTCGCCACGAAGATTGGAATGGACAAGATTCGCAACATCAGAGCAGAGAACGTCGATGGAATCGTCACAGCCTGTGTGTTCTGCGACATTCAACTAACTCAGGTTCAGTTTGGGGAGGGTGCACAAGACGAATCACGTATTCCCGTTCTCACTCTTCCTCAGTTCTTGGGTCCGGCCCTGGGCATAGAACCAAGTAGACTGGGGATTGGCTACAACAAGATCAGCCCAAGTAGGGTCTTTGCGAGTGTAGTGGAGGTATGATGATGCCCGCCCGTACGAAGTCCCAGAAGCAGGCAACTGCCACAAAGAAAGTATCTCAGAATGCACTTGTTGTGGGTGGTGGTGTCGCCGGCATGCAGGCTGCGCTGGACATTGCCAACCAAGGTTTCAAAGTTTACTTGGTTGAGAAGTCGCCCTCAATTGGCGGCAGGATGGCAATGCTGGATAAGACATTTCCAACACTGGATTGTTCCGCATGCATCCTTACTCCTCGACTAAGCGAAGTTGCTCGCCATCCTGGTATCAAGCTGCTCACATACTCCGACTTGGAAAGCGTGTCAGGCAAGGCTGGCAGCTTCAGAGTCAGAGTAATCAAGCGGGCTAGATATGTCAAGGAGGAATTGTGTGCTGGTTGCGGAGAGTGCTCCAAGGAGTGCCCAGTTGAGGTTCCGAACGAGTTCGACTGGGGTCTCGGTTTCAGAAAAGCCATCTATGTTGGGTTTCCACAGTCAACACCTAGCACGTATACGATCGATATGGAATCGTGCATCAAATGCAAGAGATGTGAAAGGGCCTGCGAACGCAAGGCTATCGACCTAGAAATGGAGGATGAGCGCCTTGAGTTCGATGTCGGCGCAATCATCATTGCGACTGGCTATCGGCTGTTCGATGTTGCAAGATATTATCGTCTTGGATACGGACGGATACCTGACGTTATCCATGCAATGGAATATGAGCGGTTGATCAATGCCGCAGGACCAACGCATGGCCATCTCGTCCGACTTAGTGATGGAAGAATCCCACAATCAATCGGTTTTGTCCAGTGCGTGGGTGCGAGAGATGTGACTAAGGATGTACCCTATTGCAGCAGGGTGTGCTGCATGTATGGAATCAAGAATGCAGTCATGGCAAAGGAACACAATCCCGACGCAGATGCTACAATCTACTACGCCGACATCAGGGCATTCGGGAAGGGCTTTGAGGAATTCTATGAGATGGCGCGGAGTCGTTTCGGCGTGAAATTCTTCAGAGGTCGAGCAGCTGAAGTCAGAAGGGACTCAAGAACGGGCAAACTTGTTGTCAGGGTTGAGGACACCGAAAAAGCACAGCCACAGGATGTCGAACACGACATGATTGTGATATGCCCCGGGATACAGCCCCCTGAGGACTTGGCCAAGATAGTGGAAAAAATGGGAATATCGGTTACAACTGACGGATATGTTGATGTTGCCAATCGTTACTTTGGACCAGTCGACACTAAGGTGCCGGGGATATTCGTGTGCGGCTGCGCGGACGGTCCAAAGGATATCCCTGATTCAGTCACTGAGGGCAGTGCGGCGGCCATGAAGGCAACCATCATTCTGTCGGGCGGAGGTGCCGCATGATGGGTGACAAGGTAGAACCAAGAATCGGCGTATTCGTTTGTCATTGCGGGCACAACATAGCAGGCGTTGTTGATGTTGCTGCGGTTGCAAAGATGGCAATGTCATTGCCCTATGTGGTGTTTTCTACGGACTACATGTTCATGTGTGCTGATGCGGGTCAACAGCTGATAAGAGACAAGATCAAGGAACTCAACCTTAATCGTGTGGTCGTAGCGAGCTGCAGTCCGCGGATGCACGAGCCAACCTTCCGCCGTGTTGTCGAAGAGTCTGGCCTGAATAGGTATCTTTTCGACCAAGTCAACCTGAGGGAGCAAGTCTCATGGTGCCACATGCGGCAGCCGAAAGAAGCAACTGAGAAGGCGATGGACTTGGTGAGAATGTCCGTGGCCCGTGCCGCACAGCTTCAAAGTCTCCCCATTAAGTCTGTGAATGTTACTCCAAGGACGCTTGTGGTTGGCGGCGGAATAGCAGGGCTCAGAGCTTCTCTCGACATAGCCGAGAGAGGGTTCGAAGTCGTGCTTGTAGAACGGCTTCCTGAGCTTGGAGGGCATGTGAGGAAGTGGACTCATTTGTTTCCCGCTGACGAGTCAGGGGCCCAGATTATTGAACCCCTTGTCAAAGACGTGGAGAAGCACAGGTCGATTAAGGTCATGCAGAACAGCGAAGTTGTGGAGTTCGGAGGATACGTGGGCAACTTCACAGCGAAGATTAAGAATCACGAAACGGGCCGTACGAAGTCTGTGGATGTCGGGGCGGTTATTATGGCGACGGGGTTTGAACCTTTCAGGCCGTTCGGCTACTACGGATACGGCGAGTCGCCTGATATCATCACGTTGGCAGAGCTTCAGGAACTGCCGCCGAGGGCTGACCTCTTGCGGCCTAGTGACGGCAAGAAAGTGAACAAGCTTGCTTTCATCGGGTGTGTAGGGTCACGCGAAGCTGGAAAGCAGGGACATGAGCATTGCTCCAGGCACTGTTGTTCCGCAGTAGCCAAAGCCGCTTCAGACTTGAAGGACAAAGTTGGAGAGGTTATGATCCTATATCAGGACATCAGGACCTATGGCCGCGGCCATGAGGAGCTATATCGGTTGGCTAGGTCGAAGTTCGTGATATACAGTCGGTTCCCTAAGGATAGCAAACCCGATGTGCAGGTTACTGCTAATGGCATCACAATGCGATGGTATGATGTGCTATCAGGTGACTACCTTGAGTTCGAACCGGATCTGTTGGTGTTGGCTTCTGCCATGGTTCCTCCAGGGGACATTGCAGAGACAGCGAAGATGTTTGGTCTTACCAGAAGTGCAGACGGGTTCTTCAACCCGGAGCACATCAAGCTGGCGCCTCTTACAACGCACACTGCAGGAGTCATGATTGCAGGAGCAGCTCAGGCCGCCAAGAACGCGTCCGAGTCTGTTGTTGACGCAAGTGGCGCGGCAGCAAAGGCCGTCAGTCTGATGGCAAGGGGGCAGGTAGAGATTGAGTCCACCGTCTCTCACGTTATTCCCGAACTCTGTTCATCCTGCCGCACATGCGTGACTGCATGTCCGTACGGCGCAATCTCAATGGACAAATCAAGAGAACCGGCAGTGGCACTCGTCACAGAGGCTAAGTGCCATGGATGTGGTACCTGTGCGGCAGCTTGTCCCTCAAATGCAATCATCATGTATCACAGCACAGATGATCAGATTATGGCAATGGTTGAGGCATTCCTTTGTACGCCAGCCCAAGTGGAAGGAGGGACTGCCTAATGTCACAATCCCAAAATGAGACGGTGGTCCCCGAGCACTGGGAACCAAGAATTCTCGCGTATTGCTGTAACTGGTGCTCTTATGCCGGAGCAGACTTAGCTGGCACTAGCAGGATTCAGTATCCGCCTAACGCGAGGATCTTGAGGGTCAATTGCACCGGACGGATTGATCCGGAATTTATTCTTGCCGCCTTAGAGATGGGAGCAGACGGCGTGCTTGTGTCCGGATGTCACCCTGGTGATTGTCACTACACCTCAGGTAATCTAAAGCTCAGAGCTAGATGGGCGCTCTTAGAGAAAGTTATCGAGCAATCTGGAGTCGACCCTCGAAGGGTTCGATTACAGTGGGCAAGTGCTTCTGAAGCACAGATCTTCGCTGATGGCGTCAAGGAGCTCACTGAGCAAGTTAGAAAGATCGGTCCCATAAGGAGTGAATGGAAATGAGCACGTTTGTGAAGTTCTTCAGTCAGAAGCGAGGAGACGTTCGAAAGCAGCGTCAGGCTATCGAGGAGGCTATGAAGGCCGGTGCCACCACAGTCAGCATCATATCTGAGAAGACAGGTCTAGCCAAGGATCTGATTGTCTGGAATCTGGTTGGAATGCTGAAGTGGGGCAATGTGGAAGTTACTGGTGAACGAGACAAGGAACTGGTTTACTCACTCAAGGAGGCATCATAGTAGTGGGAAAGCCGGTGCCGGTAGCGATGGCTCAAGGAAGCTCCTGTTGGGGGTGCTTTCAGAGTCTCGTCGACATGCACCTTAAGCTTGCAGATGTCCTGCCTCTGCTAGACATCAAGTATTGGCAGGCGGTAGTAGACTTTAAGCTAAAGGATCTTGAAGGCTACCCGGATAAATCGATTGCTGTCGGGTTCTACGAAGGAATGGCTAGGACTGAGGAGGATATTCACTTACTCAAGGTCATGCGCGAGAAGTGCAGCACGTTGATAGCTTTCGGGTCTTGTTCATGCTTCGGAGGAATCCCGGGGATGGCGAACTTCTCCACAATTGAGGAGTGTTATGATGCGAAGTTCAGGCACAACAAGACTGTCAACGGTGGGGAAGTGCCAACAAAGAATGTTCCACCAATCGCTGAGGTTGTCAAGCCTAACACGGACTATGTGGAATTCGATGTGTACCTGCCGGGTTGTCCGCCCACTTCAAAGCTAATTCTTACCGCAGTAACGTCGTTGCTCGAGGGGAAGCCTATGGACTTGCCTCCTCATGCTGTGTGTCACTACTGCAAGCGGGAAAAGAAGGAGACTCCAATTTCAGAAGTCCTGCGGCCGTACGTTGGTCAGGCCGATCCCAAGAGGTGTCTGCTCGAACAGGGATACATCTGCTTGGGTTCATGCACATGGGGTCTTTGTGAGGGTCCCTGTGTAAACAAGGGTGCCACGTGCAGAGGCTGTTTCGGCCCCGTACCACCGATAATGAGAGACCACGGTGCTGCATCAATCTCAATGCTCGGGACTTATGCACCAATGGAGCCTGACAAGCTTGTCGCTCAGGTGAAAGACCCCCTTGGCACATTCTATCGATTCGACTATGCAACAAGTCACCTTGGTCGAATCAGAATCAAGCGCGAAGACATGAAGAAGGAAGAGCACCATGACTAACGATAAGACGATTCGCATTGAGCCAGTCACACGCCTCGAAGGACACGGCGCACTGACTATTACTCTGGGCGCAGGAAACAAGGTGAAAGATGTTCAGTTCAATATTGGGAGCACTCGCTTCTTCGAGAGGTTCTTAGTCGGGCGTCCGATGGAGGAAGTCCCTAGGATAGCACCGAGAATCTGTGGCATCTGCCCGGAGCCTCACCACTTGGCATCCGTCAAAGCTGTTGAAGCAGCATGGGGAGTCAAGCCGCCTCCAGCTGCAATCAAGCTAAGAAGACTGCTTATCGAATCGAAGCAGCTATCGTCTCATGCCATTCATTTCTACGCACTTGCTGCTCCTGATTTCGTTTTCGGACCCTTTGCCGATCCGTCTGTGAGGAATGTGGCGGCAGTCCTGAAGTATATGCCCGATGTAGCCGTGCAAGCTATCAAGATAATGGAGTTTGGGCAGGAGCTTTGCAGAGATGTGGGCGCCAAGGCGATTCATCCTGTTACTGCAATTCCGGGGGGCATGTTGAACTCGCTGACCGAAGAGGAGCGGGACAAGTGGCTGAAGGCTGTCCCCCAGCTTCTGGAGAACGTCCAGAAGACGGTTGATCTTGCGAAGACTGTGGTGAAGGCCTACATCGACGTGATTACGAAAGTGGCTGTGACTCCAACTTACTACGTGGGCCTGAGCAACAAGGGCGTATTGGATATCTACGACGGAACCATTCATGTGATGGATCCCAATGGTACCATGGTTGCCGACTTCGAGCCGAAGGATTACACGAAGTATTGGGGTGAGCACGTGCCGGACCACTCCTATGCCACCCATATCTACTACAAGCCTGCGGGTTACCCTGACGGTATTTGGCGTGCTAACACGTTGGCACGCTGCAATATCGCTGAGAAGATGGCGACGCCGCTCGCTCAGGCCGCACTGAAGGAAATGCGTGACCTGGTAGGAAGACCCTCTCACCACACATTCGCCTACCACTATGCCAGAATTGTGGAGTTGGTGCAGGCTGCTGAGTCGATCAAGAAGCTGCTCGAAGACCCGGACATCGTGTGCACCGATGTGAAGCTTTCGGATGTCACACCGAGGGCTGGCGAAGGAGTTGGGGTCGTCGAAGCGCCGCGCGGCACCTGTCTGCACAACTACGAATGCGATGATGAGGGCATTGTCACTAAGGCAAACATCATAGTCGCCACGAACCACAATGTTGGCGGCATCGAGAAGTCGTTGATGGATGCCGCGAGACTCATCTTTGAGCAGGATGGACTCAAGAAACTAAGACTCCCTGAACCACTAGTGAAGACCTAGAGAGGAAATCAAGATGACAGACGAGATACCCGAAGGCGTACTCAATCTCCTTGAGATGGTAGTACGCTGCTATGACTGCTGACTATCCTGCGCCGCTCATATCGTCATTGTTGATGAAGAGGGGCGCGAGATAGCCAAGAAGGAAATAGTGACCTGCGAAGAATGAAGGCGTGGTCGCAAAGAACAGTACCGCGCTCGACAACCCCGCAAGGGTCGCTGGTCACTTTTCCTCGGCCGCCTTACTGCGGCCCAGGAAATGAAAAGGCCGCTTTTATTAGCATACTAGTCTACAAAGTAGGCTGTGGGAACGGAGCAATCTAAAAGGCGCACCAATCTGAAGACATCACTTGAGATTGCCGTCCTTCTTCTTGCCATGTTGGTATCACCTATAATGGTCCAATTACGCAGTAATGACATTGATTACTGCTGTGTCCTGTTTGTCGCAGGCCATGAACAATATCTCGCCGTTACGCCCAGCCCCGCCCCTTTGCTTTTCGTTTTTCCTCCAATAGGGCTAGTTCTTCAAGCAGTAGCCCAATCGTTGCCGGGAATCTTTTTCTTTGCCAAGATCCGTGGAGCAAGTCAGTTCAGGTCAATCAGGCGGCTGACTCTTGGGTCTGTGATTGCAGCCCTGCTATTCGCCGAGTTTTTCCCGAATCTTTGGGCCTTTCAGGTGGATCCTATTTCACTGAATTATAGCACATACCTCGACATAGCCAGCGCTTATCCGACGTTGCCGCTTGTCGTCCTGATACTCATTCCGTTATTCTTACGTGAATCATCTTTCCTCTTGCATGCTACGAAGGAGCAGTCCCCAACGCAGAAGCCCTTTGCCCGACCGACAAGGATTGCGAGTTCAAGGGTGGCAAAGACTATTGGTTTGGTGCTTGGAGTTGTGGTATTCATAGCACCGACTACCCTCCTTGCCTACTCCGATGGGTATTCGTCGACGTCAAACTTCGTTAGTACGATCGGGATGGTATCATTGTACCAGTTCAAGTACGCATTGGAACCGGCATACCTATACTACTCTCAAATCTACTACACTTATCCTATCACGTCCTTCGCTCTGATGCTCATGCTGTCCTCCATCCGAATTGTCTTCGCTAGAAAGCTGATACTATACTACCGGGGAATCGGATCAGCGTATCGGACGCTGGTAATCGGAGTAATCGGCGAACTCCTTGCAAATTCGCCGTATATCTATCTCTACTTGTTCTGGTCGAACTTCATGGTAGGGCCTCTCGCGCTGCCGTTGCCCTTCCTTCTCATTCTCGGGGTGCTGCTCGTGAAGCTTCGTGACCGTCTGACGTCAAGAGAACTGATAAGTAAACCAAGACAAGAGGTCAGAGAGACTGGCGTGTGGCCCTTGACGTTAGAGGAAGAGGGTATCATACCAACGAGCGCTCAGACCGTGAAACAGACTTCAGTGAAGGTACCTTTGATGTACGTGGTTCTTTCTCGAATCCGCACTATTCGCAAGTACCTCCAAGAATGACGATGCGCTTAAGCAAATTTAAAAGGAAGTCCCGAGCAGCAAGACCCAGCAGGGCTCAGCAAAGCATTCTTCGTCCTTGGAGTACCCTTGTGGTATTTCCTCTTGAAGCACTTGTTTTGAAAGCACCTGTCTAATCTGAAACGTGATTTAGCTATGAGCACTGAATCAGAGCCTGTTGTGGCTACTGTTTCCGAACTGAAGCCCTCAATGAGGAACATCTCGATTGTCTTCAAGGTCCTAGAGATGACCGAACCCCGTGAAGTTACATCGCGGGAAGATGGCCAGTCTCATCGAATCGTTGATGCAAAGGTCGGTGATAAGACCGGCACAGTCATTGTCCCTCTCTGGGATGACGCGATAGAACGCGTCAAGGTGGGTTCGACATACAAGCTTGAGAACGGATACACTGGTCTGTTCCGAAGCAACCTCCGACTGAATATCGGCCGATTTGGCGTAATCAGTGAGGCTACTGAAGAGATTGCTGATGTGAATACATCCAACGATGTATCTGCAGTCGAGCACGAGAGAGTGTATCGAGGAAGGCCTAGCCGGGGTTACGGAGCACCACGTGAGGAGTCTGAGCGTGGTGGCTACGGTGGCCGTGGCGGTGGCGGATACGGCGGTGGCCGTGACCGGGACCGTGGCCGCGGTGGCCGTGGTGATCGTGGCCGGAGAGGCTACGACTAGGAGCTGTCGACCAATCTAGATTGCTTTTCCACTGAGGAACAGTGCGAGAATCCTAATCTCTCGCACTTCCTTGTTTCTTTTTCTAATGCTCGTTTTCTGAAAAACGAGAATAGAGCAGAACACATTCACATTCAGCCAGATTTATATGGGTTTGAACTAGGTCGGGGCCTCAGTAAGACTGACTTGAGCAAGGCTTCCTCTTGGGCGCCCGCTGTGGCAGTATGCCTTTCGAGAAGTATGTTCTTGTTTAAGACCAGTCTAACCATCTGTGTGATTTACCATGAGCGACAACACGGTCCAGCCCGTTCAAGTTACCGTTTCTGAATTGAAGCCCCGAATGAGAGGGCTGACGGTCATCTTCAAAGTTGTGTCCATAACCGAGCCGCATGAAGTCACTTCTCGCGACGATGGTGCGACTCACCGAGTTGCGGATGCGAAAGTTGGCGATAGCAGCGGCACTGTAATCATACCTTTGTGGGATGATTCGATTGGCCGCTTTCAAGTTGGCTCGGTCTACAAACTGGAGAACGGATACACGAAGCTGTTCATGAATAACATCCGGTTGAACATCGGACGCGATGGAGTCGTCAACCCGTCTGATGACAAGATACCTGAAGTCAACATGGAACAGGACGTGTCCTCTGTTGCATATCCCCAGAGACCGAGACGTCGGTACAGGGGGCAACGTACAGAGCGGGACCGTGGCTATCGCGCCGATTCTCGCGGAGAAGAGAAGAGTGATAGTGGTCAACGTGGTAAAAGCCCCCCCGCCGATCAAGACGATTCGGACATAGATGATGAGGGAGAGCAATAGGTTTCAGCGGCTACAAGATGCGCTGCTATTCTCTGGGCGAGGGATGGCCTTCGCCCTCTGCTTCTCTTTTACCGGAGCAGTCCTCTGATTCTCTCTGTTAGCTTTTCATCACTGAACCGATTCTTGTTGCCACTGCGCAGGCAAACGCAGGGGACCCATTCGTAATCATCGCCTTCGTAGCGCCCGTTCCGAGCAGAATTGGGACAGCCGCAAATGAACTTCGAGGGTCGTTTTGTGACAGTTCGTATTCTTCTTAAGCGAGTATCTGACGCCATCGAACCAAGGTGCTGTTATGTCACGAGAGATTCAGCTAGAGACTAGCTCAAGAATCCTGAACACGGCCTCAAAGTACATGATCGTAAGCGTGGTCGCCGTCGCTATTGGCTGCGTGGCAATGGTGTACGGGATCCTTGCGTATCTGGCCTACGGATTGGTTGCTATGCAATTCGCAATCTTTGCAGGGTTCTTCGTAGGTGTCGCTTTCGTTCTTATTGGAGTCTTCTTGGCCTTCTGGGGCCTGTATTGGATGCGGAACGAAGGCAAACGCCTGAAGAGGATGTTCGAGTCGAGGGGATGATCGGAGAATGAGTGGCAAGTCTAACTCGGATGTCCCCAAGAAGGAGAAGGCGCATTACCTCCCAAGCAGCTGGGACGAAATCAGCAATAACCTGTATTTGCGAATCGAGTGGTATGCCTCGAAGTTCATCACGATATCTGTCTGGGGTGTCGTGATTGGCTTTATTGGCATTGTCTATGGTCTCCTCAGCATGTGGTTCTTCGGAAGCGAAATCAGTGCTCTGGGCACTTTCCTGGGGTTCTTTGTGGGCTTCGGTGCTCTAATCGCCTCAGTAGTCCTCCTGCTTTGGGGGGTCTTCTGGCGCCGCAGAGTCGAGAATCACAAGATACTCTAGGTCAGATTATATCGAATCATGGCCGCACCCCAAGTTCAGGCACGCGTTCCGTACAACGGACTCGGAACCATCTGGTTCCCTGTCCCTGTTTTTCTGCTCACTCTTCTTTCTCCGGATGCTTTGTTGTTCAGTGACGGTGCCGAACAGGAGAGACACCTACGATTCTTTGGTTCCCTGAGCTAACATGACTTGTCCTCGAGGAAACGCGTCTAGATCCAGTGCCTCCGCTTGAATATTATGAATAGAACAATCATCATGGAGAACATCACGGCCATGAGAGCAGGATAAAAGAACGGCCAATTCAGTTCTGGCATCTGATTCACGAAGTTCATTCCATACCAGCTTCCGATTACGGTTGGAGGCAGAGCGATTGTCGATAAGACTGTGAGGAACTTGATAACCTCATTCAACCTATTTGTGATGCTTGATAGGTAGATATCAAGCATGCTTGCCAGCCATTCTCTGTATATCTCGATATGATCTGTTATCTGTATTACGTGGTCGTACAGGTCCCGTAGATATGGGAGCGTCGTCTTTTCGAACATCTGAACGCCGTCTCTTTCGAGGGCTAGCACAATCTCTCTCACTGGCCACGTACTTCTTCTAAGCTCGATAACCTTCCGCTTTATGTCGTAGACATCTCGCAGTATCTCGGTCGACGGGTTGGCAATGAGCTGTTCCTGCGCATCTTCGATTTTTTCACCTATCTCGGTCAATATGGAGAAATAGAAGTCCACAATCATGTCGACCAAGCCGTAAGCCAGATAGTCCGCCTTGCCCCTTCTGACTCGTCCAGACCCTTCCGTAATGGACCTTCTGATTGGGTCAAACACGTCCCCTTGAATCTCTTGGAAGGACAGGACGTAGTCTTTGCCGAAGACTATGCTGACTTGTTCTGAAACCATTCTGGAATCGGGCCCAGTATGATGAATCATCTTTATAATGATTAATGCATACTCTGGAAGGATCTCGACCTTAGGCTGCTGATCCGGAGTGGTGATATCCTCAATGGTAAGCGGGTGAAGACCGAAACACTGACAGATATGTTCTACGACCTCATGATTCCGGATACCATCAACGTTGATCCAGCGAACCGTGACCCCTTTGGGCGGGGGTACGCATACATCAACAGAAGTCGTAGACCACTGGTTGAACTCACTTTGGCTATAGTCAAAGACTGTAATCTTGGGTATGCTCGTCGCTTCGCTCCCGGTCTGTGATACCAGCACCCTCTCTGCGGGCACGGGAAATCCATTGTTTCTCTTGGGAGGGCTGACGCTCACGTGTTCACCTCGAAAAGCATCGGTGCAGCTGTCACCCGCACGCGTATTGGCCGATAAAAAGCAAACGGATGGGGAATACCCCGAAAATTCACGGGTTTGCTGTCTATTGGAGTAGTTGCATCAGAGATTCTTGCTAATTCCCTGACTACTGATTGTGGAACACTCTCGAGCTGGTTTCAGGAAACCAACGAACGAGCCGACTTGGAACTGAACTGCTTTTCAAGCAATGTCAGTGCAAAACGTCTTCTGCTTTCTTTTGGAATCATTGGGCTTGACAGCAGTGCTTTCCTAAAACCCAACGGATAGGTGCCCATCGCTGCATTGTATTTGTGCTTCTTCGCATATGAGAGATGGTAGCCAAGGTGTGATAGAAACGCATCGTCGTCATTGGCGTATACTGTAAAGCTCCATTCAATGCCTTTCATCTCCTTCCGGTCAAGTCCTAATGAGAAGGACTCGAGGACTCCTCTGCGCACGCTCGTCCAGAACCTACACTTCCCCTCTAGTGCAAGAACGGAGGATTTGGTGACCTGCACCGCCTTCCAGTCAAAGATAAGTGTGCCATTGGGAACCAAATCAGGACTGGAAAGGAACTGCTCGTAGAACGTCTCAGCATTCACATTGACCAGTCTTCGACCTGGTCTTCCGGATGGTTCGATCTTGTCGGTCCCCGCCCAGAATACACCCATATCGAATATACGCTGCATTCCCACTTCTTGACCAAGCTTGAGCGAAGCAGCATTCGTGGTGTCAGTTGTATATCTGACCCGGCTAACGCCAGTCTCTGCAGCAAACTCAACGATGTGTTTTGTGAGCACTCTTGCGAGACCTCGTTTTCTGTGGTACCTGTTCACCCTAAGCCCTTCCATCCACCCTGTGCTCCTGTCGTCGATTAATCTAAGGTTGTTCAGAGCAACAAGATGCCCGTCAATCTCGATGCCGAAGGTATGGCAGTTGGGATCCTGAAGCCATCCGTCAAACGCAAATGGCAAGTAGTCGTAGCCGCCCCACGTCAGTCGGGCTATCGTCATCACGTCCTCACGATCCGACTGGGTCACTCTTCGAACTTGATAATCCATAATGGGCGCATGGATGCCTAGAACTAATCTAGCTTTCTGAATCGAGCAATGAGTGTTAGGTCCAATAGTCGCTCAAAGCCAGGCTTCAACGTTGGAAAACCAGTGTTTTGACCACAACTGGGACGACAACGCCCTCAATCAAGGGTTCTCCGATATCGAGGAAATCGCCATCCTGAAGTGATATCTCGTCGATGGACAGAACGTTGTTCGCTATACGAGTCTCCCTTTTCATGACATTCCCTACGCTATTGCCTACGTCTGTGTCAAAGCACATTAGAATAGGCTTGCCTAGGGATATCGTGTTCGGTAGAGCTGCCAATACACCTTCTGCAAACTGAATCAAGTTCTCGTACGAAGGTCGCACCGCATCATTGAAGGCCAGGATGACATCATCTGAACCTTCCACTAGGTCGAATCTGTGAAACGCTCTCTCTATGGCGATCCTGACGTTATCGGACATAGTTCGGCCCTTCGGGACATCCGGCACAATCGCCATCAGGTTTCTCAGAGGATACTTGAGTCCGGCCGTCAAGAACGTTGTAGATCCGCTCACCTGTAGATTGAACATCCCGGCTCCGATTACTGTTGCACGGATTTTCTGTTCGGAAGACACAAGACGCATCGGAAGCCCTTTCACAGCTGACGAGACCGCTTTGGCCAGGCTAATCCCCAAGTCGTGGTAGTCCTCACTTGTGGTACCGTATACGTACTCTGCAACACCACCCGAGAAGGCGAGTTCGTCTACCTTGTCTGAAAATGGCAGAGGAGGAGTGAGCATCAGCATTCTAGTCAGCTTAAATCCTTGAGTTCCCTGAATCGCTTCGCGTAGGGCATTTGCCATGGCTGAGCTAATCGATTCCTTCGCATCTTGTGTCAGTTGATCGCCAAGTTCGATCGAGTACCCAAGCTCCCTAGCAATAGCTCTTCCTGAGTCCTCGAGCCGCACGATTCTATCCTGAGAGTCAGTTGCCACGAGCCTACCACCCACGTTTATGGCAGCCGTTGCAGCTACCTTGCCATCTTCACACACTGCGATTTTTGACGTGCCGCCTCCGATGTCAACGTTCATGATGGTATTGTGCAAAGACGCAGATCTGGATAGAGTGCCCGAGCCCTGAGCTGCAAGCAACGCCTCATAGTTCGGACCTGCGGTTGCCGCTACGAACTTCCCAGCTTCCCCGGCGAGTGACTTCACTATGAATGCGGCATTCTCCTTTCTTGCGGTCTCGCCGGTGATGATGACTGCGCCTGTGTCGACGTCGAATGTATTGATTCCCGCCGCCTTGTAGTCATCAAGAAGCAGCCGTCTGAGTGTCTCAAAGTCTATGCCGTGCGTGTCCAATAGAGGCGTGAGGTGGACGGGTCCGGCATAGATTACCTTGCGACCGGTGATTTCGAATTTCTCGGTGCGGCTCGCAGGATTCTTCTCTAGGGTAAGGCGGCTGAAGACAAGATGGGACGTAAAAGTGCCGATATCGACGCCCACACTCGTTAGTACCTTTTTCTGAGTCTTCACGAACATCTTTGGTCCGACCGCTTGCCAGATTGGACCGCGTCATGTCGCTCTTTTAAGCTTGTGAGCCTGCGCAGGTCTTCTACCGACAGTATTGCAGAAGGACTGGTCTCGATGAGTGCGTTTATACGCAGGTCGTATCTCGCCGCTTCACCATTGGGTGCGGCTCAACCATGGCATCTGCATCGACCAAAGACTACACCTTCCTCATATTGACTATGTTCTTCTGGGGAGGATCGTGGGTCTCTGGCAAGATCATAGTGACAACGGCGCCGGCTTTCACGATTGGGTTCCTCCGTTTCCTTCTTGCTAGTATCCTCCTCGTACCAGCAGCTTTCTTGTCCAATTCGCACAGGTCGAACGGTATCACACGGCACACTCTGATGCAATACGCCGCGATGGGATTCATCGGCATATTTGGCTACGGCATATTCTTCCTGACGGGTATGAGGTTTACGACGGCGGCTCAGGGATCGATTATTGCAGGAATAAACCCGGCTTCGGTGAGTCTTTGGGCCCACGTCGTTCATAAAGAGCGCCTCGACAGAAAGTGGAAGTACGGGGGTTTCGCTCTGAGTTTCCTTGGAGTTCTCTTCGTGATTGGGATCCACGCACTAATCGACTACCAACCAGACTACATTATTGGTAACTTACTGATTCTCTGTGCTATGATGACGTGGGGCGCATATTCGACGATAGGAAAGAGCGCAATGAAGGTCAGTTCACCACTACAGACGACCGCAGGCAGTGTTGTATTCGGAACTCTGTTTTTCTCAATAGGAGCGATCTTCGAGGGCTTTTGGGCTCTCCCTGCGATGACTGACATGGTCTTTTGGACAAATGCGTTGTTTCTTGCAGTGCCTGTAACATTCCTTTCGTACATATTCTACTTCAGTGCAATCAATGATATCGGAGCAACGAGGTCCGCTGTGTTCATCAATCTGGTTCCAGTGTTTGGCGTGTTGTTGTCTCTTCTTATCCTTCAGGAAGCAATCTACTGGACGTTTGCAGTTGGCCTCATTCTTGTTGTCACGGGCATAGCGATTATCAATTTCCCGGTGAAGAAGGGCATCGTGGCTGGCTCTGACTCCAATTCTGCCAATCGTGCGACACCTGAGACAGAAGCGCGGCTTTCCGCCTAGTCGGCGACCGGGGAGTAAGCTTTTGAGTTTCCACTCTTGAATCTTGAACTGTGATTTCTCTTCAGGACATTGCATCGGCCTATGACAGAATCAAGGATGCGGCTACGAAGACGCCCGTGATGACGTCGCGTACCGTGAATCAAATGGCTCACTGCAAGGTTTTCTTCAAGTGTGAGAACTTCCAGCGCGCCGGAGCTTTCAAGTTCAGAGGCGCGTTCAATGCTGTATCGCAGCTTGATGATGGTGAGAAGAGACGAGGAGTGATAACGCACTCATCCGGTAATCATGCGCAAGCACTGGCCTTGGCTTCTTCGATATTGGGAATCAAATCTGTTGTCGTAATGCCACGCAACTCATCGAAGGTGAAGGTTGAGGCCACACGAGGGTATGGTGCAGAAGTAGTTCTCTGTGAACCGACCCTCGAATCACGTACGTCCACGGCTCAAAATCTAATCGCCGAACATGGCTACGTAATGATTCACCCATATAACGACGAGAGGATAATCGCTGGTGCTGGGACTGCAGCGTTCGAACTCATACAGGAGGTGGGACCTCTGGACTGCATGCTCACGCCTGTCGGAGGCGGAGGTCTACTAAGCGGGACATCCATCGCAACAAAGGGCCTGTGCCCGGAAGCGAAGGTAATCGGGGCCGAACCAAAGAATGCAGATGATGCGGCGCGCTCATTCAAGACGAAGACGCTGCAGCAAAGCGTGAAACCTAGAACGATTGCGGACGGTCTGAGAACATCACTAGGGGACATCACTTTCCGAATAATCCTAGAGAACGTTGACGACATCGTCACGGTCTCTGAGAATGAGATTCTCGCGGCGATGAAGATTCTGTGGGAGCGTATGAAACTTGTCGTTGAACCGTCAGCTGCAGTCCCTCTTGCTGCTCTCCTATCAATCGGAGGTTCATTTAGAGAGAGTAAGGTTGGGATCATTCTGAGTGGCGGCAATCTGGAACTGGATGGTCTATTCCGAGAGTATGAGCAGACCATAGCGAGAGAATGAGCCGTCTCCCCGGGCCGCCGGTCTTCGAGATTCCTTACCAAACGCATGTCAGCACGATAAGTAGAATCATTAAGGAGCAAGATGACCATCTTGTGTATGGCTCGCAAGGTACTCATATGTTATGGCACTCGTTATGGATCTACAGCAGAAGTGGCCCAAGAGATAGGTAAGACAATCCGAGAGCTTGGGGCGACAGCAGACATCCTCAACTTGAAAGAGACAAAGGTTCAGCCTGCTGGCTATGACCTCATCATAATAGGAAGTGGAATCCAAGCTGGGAAGTGGACAAGAGAACCGCTCGAATTCATAACCCGGAATAGAGATGCGCTTGCAGATACGAAAGTAGCCCTTTTCGTAGTGTGCGCTAGTGCTGGTTCACCAGACCAGTGCGACACGGCACAGACGAAATACCTCGACAAGATTGTCAGCTCATATCCCTATCTTCACATTGTCTCCACTGGGCTGTTCGGTGGTGTCTTCGATTTCAAGAAATACAGTGCTCCGGTCCGTATGTTGGTAAAGAGTATTGTCAAGAAGCAGACAGAAGATGACAACTTGCCAGAGAGAATTGACATGCGCGACTGGGACAAGGTCCGTTCATGGGCCAGGTCAGTTATGCAGTTGTAGAGCTAGACCTGCCTCTGCCGGCAGGTTCATGACTCGCGCATTGTGAGCTTCTGTTATGCCAAAGACTCCTAAGAGGGTCCTCGCCAATAATGAACCAAAAGTGGTAATCACAAAGGATGGTCCATATCTCGTATCAGGCCGCATCCCACTCATCAAGGAAGTCGCAATTATAGGCAAAGATGGCCAACCTGAGAGATGGGGGATCACATCTAGATATCCACAGCAGGAAGACTATGCATTATGCCGATGCGGCGAATCACGAAACATGCCCTTCTGCGATGGAACGCACGTAACCATACGATTCGATGGCAAAGAGACTGCTGGCAAGAAAACCTACCTTGAGAGTGCCAGCAAGATTACAGGTCCCACGATTGATCTGACGGATGAACAGGACTTGTGTGCAGGAGCAAGATTTTGTCACAAATCAGGAGGCACGTGGGCGAATGTAAGAAAGTCTGACAACCCCAAGGCGAGAGAAGATGCGGTAGTCTCCGCGGGCAATTGCTCTGCCGGGCGACTAGTCGTTTGGGATAAGGCGACTGGAAAACCGATAGAACCCGCTTTCGAGCCCACGATCAGTTTGACTGAGGATCCAGAGAGGGGAGTAAGCGGGCCAATATGGTTGAAAGGATGCATATCTTTTGAGTCTGCAGACGGTCGCAAGTATGAGACAAGAAACCGCGTGACCCTCTGCAGGTGCGGGAAGTCGAGGAACAAACCGTTCTGTGATGGAAGTCATGTTTCAGTAAAGTTCAACGATGGCGATGAATCTCTCAAGGCCAAGCCTTGAAGAAGAGCCTCAAGATTCTGGGCGTCTGACTTCATGGATTGACTACGAAGAGCCCTCAAGTGTCTCATGAATCGTCTAGGTAGCCTTTGGCGACGGAATTGTCTATCAGGCCCTTGGCGTAAGCCCACAATCTCTTGGACGCCTTCTCAACATGCTTGTTCCGTTGAAGGACCTGTGATTTCTTGATGCCATGGACCCTCCATGCGTGGCCTTCGGTATTGTAATTCAGAAGAAGCGGCTGCAACCTGTCCAAGGCCGCGGCGTAGCGCGCCTCCGCTGTCTTCATTTCAACGAACTCATCCCACAAAGCGTGCAGTTCTTTCGCCTGGTCTGAAGGAAGAATCGCGAAGACTTTGTCTGCGGCGCCGTTCTCTCTCTTGACTTGGTCCTTTACTCCCTCCACGTCATAACAGAATGTGTCTCCCGCGAATATCTCAACAAGGTCATGTATGAGTAGCATCTTCATTACTTTGAGAAGACTAACATCCTTATCGTCAAGATGCTCAAAGAGAACGAGGGACATTAATGCAAGATGCCATGAGTGCTCCGCATCATTCTCTTGACGACGAGTCCGAGTAAGAACAGTCTGTCTGAGCACTTCCTTGAGTTGGTCTGCGAGTACAAGGAAGTCAATCTGCCGGGAGAGCCGTTCCGATGAAGCATCAGTCAATCTGGTCTTTGCCTCCAATCCGAACAGGCGGAGCCTTCCAAGACCTACTTGAAGCCTTCTGTTTGGACCCTTGCAGCAAACAACACTGTGATTAGCTTCGGACCTCTCTCCCCTACGGATTAGTATCTTTGGCAGCAGTGTGTGTGCCCTGAATATCGAAGCGCACTTGTGCAACGCATATGCCGGCCGCACGCGATGGATTGCTGGATTATGCATGTGGATATGGATGCCTTCTTTGCATCCGTAGAGCAGTTCAGGGTTCACCCAGAGACACAGGGACTACCTGTCTGTGTAGGTCCAGATCCTAAGCGCGGCTTCAGAGGCGTGGTCCGGTCAGCGTCATACGAAGCCAGAGCTTATGGCGTCAAGTCAGGAATGCCAGTCTCAGCTGCCTCCAGACTCTGTCCTACTGCTGTATTTGTGAGCAGTGACTTCTCGAACTACGTCAATGCTTCCGACGAAATGATACAAATACTGAGGGAATATGCGGATGGCGGTCGAGTAAGAAAAGCCAGTATTGACGAAGCGTACATAGAAGTTACAGAAAAGGTTGCCAAGTACTCGAACCCTGTACAGCTAGCACATGAGATACGAGGCAATATCAAGACCCGCACCAACCTCCCTTGTTCGGTTGGCATCGCGCCCAACATGGCTGTCGCGAAAGTGGCGACAGGACGCGGGAAACCCAATGGGATTACGCTCGTGAGTCAAGGTGCAGACAGCGTGGCTAGGTTCCTTGCACCTCTCAGCGTACGGGTGGTCAGCGGAGTAGGACAGAAAACGGGCGAGCGGCTTCATGCTTTCGGCATCGAGACGCTGGGTCAAGTGCAACGAATGTCCGTCGCCGACCTGTGGCCGATCATGGGCAGGGCATCAAGCTGGCTGCATCAAATGTCTCTAGGAATTGATGAGAGGCCGCTTCTCGACAGCGGTCATCATATGAGAGGATCGATAAGCCATGACTCCACGTTCATGGAGGATGTGGACCCCGAGGCAATTGATGTCCTGTGTGGTACCCTCACTGATATGTGTACGAGAATCGCCGAGAAGACCAGATCGAAGGGATTGCTATTTCGAGTACTTACTGTTAAGATACGATACAGAGATTTCACAACGGTCCAAGCAAGCAGGTCCTTACCAGTAGGAACTGATAGCTCCCACGACTTATGTCGTGGAGTCCTCGACCTCTTCAACAAGAGACGCAGAATGGACTTGCCAATCCGCCTCCTCGGAGTCAAAGTGTCCGATCTCAGTGAAAAGGAAGATCAGACAACACTAACGCAGTTCTTCCGATGACGTGATTGATGATTGGGTCGATCTGGAACGAAGACACAAGAATCCGCTGTACTCCTATACTTGAGCCAATGCCCTTATCTGGCGGTAACATACGAAGTGAGGGACATCTGGTCAGTTTGAGTCCGAGTCGCGGGTGCTCATATGGTGCACGAACATGATGTGGTTCAGGGCATGACGGGTGAGGAACTCGTTGGCCTTGCTCGTGCGCTCAAGATTCCACTCACTAATCGAACGATTCCGAGAAGCCGGCTCTTGGATACAATCTTGAAGATTCTGGAGACTCTTGAGACAGCCGGAAGTAAGCCAAGTCTTCACTCTCCCGCCATCAAATTGCAGAGTGTCGACAAACGATTTGGCAACAAGTTCGCGATTCGCAACCTCAACCTGTCTATCAAGCCAGGGGAAATCATCGGACTTGTGGGACCAAATGGTGCGGGAAAGACGACCACACTAAGAATCATAACCGGGATTATCGCTCCGTCGCGAGGTACTGTCGCGGTAGACGGATTCGACATGAAGAAGAAGCCCCTGCAGGCCAAGCAGAGAATCGGATACATACCAGAGCGTCCGACCTGCTACCAGAGTCTCAGAGTTAGGGAGTACCTGACTTTCGTTGCCCGTGTCTATGGAGTCCCCAAGCCAACCATGTTGATTAGGTTGAAGGAATACACGGAGCTGTTTCAACTGAAGCCGCTTCTCAGCAGCTTCATTGGAACGCTCTCAAGAGGCAATCTGCAAAGAATCTTACTGGCAGGAATCTTTGTGCGAGAGCCGCCCTATGTTCTAGCTCTTGACGAACCCATCTATGGCTTGGACCCCCGTGGAGCATGGATTCTGAAGAAGCTTGTGAGGAAGATCAGAGATGAGGGGTCATGTGCGGTCATATCCACGCATACTCTTGAAATAGCGCAAGGGCTATGCGATAGATTCGTTATCATGAATGAGGGCGATGTCGTAGGCGAAGGGACCTTGGAGGAACTGCTGGCCCAGCATAAGAGTGCACTCACTCTAGAGGAAGTGTTCCTCGAACTAACTGGGGGAATTCCAGAGGAACAGGGTGTGTAGGTTGGTCACCACTTATATTGTCGTGAAGAACGAGCTACGTCAACTCCTGAATCACTTGTCTAGGACGATCAGGACACCGTCGCTACTGATTTTCTATGTCATCATGATCCTTGGTACCTACTTCGCTATGACCGTCTTCGCCGCAATATACAGCTTTGCGACTCTGATAGGCGGCTTGTCGGATCTTCTGAAGGAGTTTGTAGAACCGGCAGTCGTGTTTTCGGCGATGGGCCTATTCACTCTTTCCTCGGTCTTCTCGGGCTATATAGGCAGTGGGCCGTCCTCATCTCTTGAGACGGCCGACGAGTATGTAATCATGCCTGCACCGGTCAGGCCCCATCAGCTGCTTCTCGGCCGTTATGTCAGACGGCTCGTGCGCCGTATCTCTATTGCTGCAATAGTGCTTTTCACGCTCGCACCGGTGATCATGACAGATTGGCCGCTTTTCATCCCCTTGTTGATGTTTGTTCTGTCAACGCTGCTTTTCTTTGAGTTCAACCATTTTCTTGGAGGAGTGACCTCTCAACTGAAGACGAGAGTCAACGCGAGGACACGTAGCAGACTCCGATACATGACTCCTTTTGTCGTAGGAGTAGTAATGCTCTTGCCCACACTTGGCCAAGTTGTACCCGACCCCAGTATCATACTCATCGTACCCTCCAATGTCTTCTCGATGCTGGTTCTAGGGCTCGCCGGTATCTACTACTCTGGCATAAGCGAAGAGGTGGCTATGATATTCCTAATCATGGGCTACTTCATAGGCCTTCTGACACTGGCTAACCTTTGCGATCAGAGCTTGTATGAATCTTTCTCGGCGGCGAACTCTGTCAAAGAATCCGAAAGTCGAGTTGGAAGGATAATTCACGGAAGCGTGGATTTCTCAGACAGCAGATTCAGTGATCCGATGGCATGGATAATAGTCAAGGACTTCTGGAGCCGCATGCGCGCCCCCTTTCAGTTCTGGAAGTACGTCTACTTCGCTGTAGGCATGTCACTCGTCCTATGGTTGAACGTGGCTGAACCTCCATGGATGGCGCCAGTGCGTATTCCTCCGCAGCTGAGTGTGTCGGCAGTCCCCGCGTTTCTAATAATGTTGGTTGTCTTGTGCCAGATTTCAAGCATGAATGCTATGGTCTCCTTCCTGGACGAGAAGGACAATGTCTACTTGCTAAAAGCGAGTCCCTTCAGGAGGACAGATATTGTGCTGGCAAAGTATCTGGGAAGTCTGCTCGAGGGCACGATATCCTTCTTGCCTATGTTAGGACTCTTTGTCTACTTCTTTCACCCGCAGGGTTCATTCGTGTATCTGCCCCTGGCCATCCCTCTTGTCATTCTGTTCAATGCCTCAGGAGTAATGATTGGTTCTTACGTGCCGGTTCTCACGAATGATCCGGAAAACGCGCCTATTGCGATGGTCTTCTCTTTCCCAACCATCAATCTTGTCATGGGAGCCGCTATTGTGATTGTAGTAAACACGTTCCTCAAGACCGAGTTCCTTCTTCTGGTGCTTCCTGTGGTTGTCACCCTTCTGGCGGCTCTCTTCCTTTGTCTATCAGTCATCGCACTTGGTTCGTTTAAGTGAATGAAGTGTCGGGCTTCGGCTATGATGAATCTCCACGCGTCTAGTTGTGACCAATGAGTTCCGACAAACAATGATTATACAGCCAAGCACAGAAATACAGTTGACCGGATGCATGTGCAGCTAGGGGTTGTAGACTCGGACCATTTCTCAGACGACCAAGATGGACGCGACAAATCCCTCGACTTGTGATCGGTAAGTGAAAGGACGGCTGTGGTGTTGTCGGAGAGTACGGACACTAAGAAACACGGTGTGTCGAATAATCCGTATCACGACATTCTCCGAATGGCA
>Ga0153916_10000224_pt1 | contig 36127 bp, 24 predicted proteins | sample Opewatmetagenome_FD_109642 | JGI IMG/M metagenome (GOLD analysis project Ga0153916, IMG submission 109642) | Freshwater wetland microbial communities from Ohio, USA - Open water 3 Core 3 Depth 4 metaG | ecosystem: Environmental > Aquatic > Freshwater > Wetlands | place: USA: Ohio, Lake Erie...
AGGATGGACATTCGTAAAATTTATGAATATGCGTTAAGTCGGGAATATGAAGGCAAGCGCTTTTTCGAAGATAATGCCAAAAGACTTAACCAAGCTGCAGCGGTGAGTGCATTCCAGCAATTGGCAGGTGAGGAACAGAAACATATCGATTTTATCCAAAACCAGATTGACCTGATAAATCAAGGTCTGACCGGGGATATCGATTACGGGATAAAGCTGGAGAAAATGGGATTCTTTTCGCAGAGAGCGCAATCGGAAATTATCGACCAGACAGTAGCTGAGGCAATGGTTCCAGACCTTCCAGTGCTGCGCATGGCGTATTTAATCGAACGGGATTTTGCTGAATTTTACGAGTCAACTGCCTCGCAGGTTGTGGGTGAAGCGAAACAGGTTTTAATAATGCTCTCGAAATGGGAGCGTCGGCATGAACGCCTTTTTAAGCTTTTTTTTGATCGAGCATTCGAAGAATATTCCAAAATGCCTTGGGGTGGTTAAGCCAATCCTCATTTGATAATTCTTCATCGGGGTTTTGAGTACTGTGACAGGCTCAAGACCCCGTTACATTATGGTACACTTCACGGCTGGAGATTTACCAAGCTGTGGCGACTTTTAGCACATCTACAAGCATACATAGCAAGAATTTTCCGATCAATTTCATTGTAAATGTGATTGATGGCGGTTTTTTTGGATTGGGGCTGGGATTTGCCTCATTTTCGACGGTATTACCACTTTTTGTCAGCAATCTCACCGATTCAGCCATCCTGATAGGTCTAATCCCTGCGATTCACATCGTGGGGTGGCAACTGCCTCAATTATTTACTGCCCATCGGGTGGCTCAGCAAAAGCGATACAAACCAACGGTGATGTTCTTTACCGTCCATGAGAGGTTGCCATTTTTAGGGTTAGCTGCAGTATCCTGGTTCATCCCGAGTATTGGTCCAAAGATTGCCTTATTATTGACTTTTATGCTCTTAGTGTGGCAGGGTTTTGGGGGAGGCTTTACCGCTACCGCATGGCAAAGCATGATCGGAAAAATTATTCCTAAAGATCGTTGGGGTTTATTTTTCGGCTTTCAATCTGCGGCAGGCAGTTTACTTTCAAGTGCAGGTGCAGTCATTGCGGGGTTGGTTCTTGAAAACAACGAGCCAACCAGCGGATTCACCATGTGTTTTTTATTTGCTGTTGGAGCATTTGTTATATCCTATGTGGCAATCTCACTTACGCGGGAAAAAGAGACACTCCCGATATCCAGTGTAACCGAACGAAAAGCTTTTTGGAAAGATTTACGATTGATATTAAGGCGGGACGTAAATTTCCGTTGGTTCGTAGTAGTGCGAATATTAGCCCAATTAGGCACGGTGGGATTCGCTTTTTATACCGTCTATGTAGTACGATTTTATGGGGTGGACGAGGCAACTGCAGGGATATTGACGGCGGTTTTGATGATCGTTCAGACTATGTTTAATCCCATTATGGGATGGCTGGGGGATCGATGGAGTCATCGGGGAGTAATGGCCTTGGGGATGGTTTCTGCTGCGATTAGTGCGGGTGTTGCCTGGTGGGCTCCATCGGTGGGATGGTTTTATCTGGCATATTCACTGGCAGGAATTGCGTACATTTCCAGTTGGACGATTGCCATGGCAATGACCCTGGAGTTCGGGGAGGAACATGAGAAACCTTCATACATTGGTATGGCAAATACACTCATCGCACCGACAGCTTTTTTAATTCCCTTGTTTGGTGGCTGGCTGGCAGACGCAGTTGGCTATCAGGCAACGTTTCTCGCAACTGTCGTAGGCGCAATTGTTACCGTATTAGTTTTGAGCTTTATCCTACATGACCATCCCAAATCAGAATTACTCAAAGGGTAGTTGATGGACACGGGTTTGGGTGAAACTCAAAAGTGGGGGGTTTTGATAGCGATCGGGATTGGCACATTCATGACTGCACTTGACACAAGCGTGGTTAATACTGTGCTACCTATCATAGGTCAAAATTTTAATGCGACGATCGCGAATGTTGAATGGGTAGTAACGATCTATTTGTTGGTATTAAGTGGGCTTTTACTTAGTTTTGGCAGGTTGGGGGATATGCGTGGACATAAAGCAATTTACATCACAGGCTTCGGGATTTTTATGTTTGGCTCATTATTTTCTGGGGCTGCCCCGAATGTGGGGTTATTGATTGCATTTCGAGGATTGCAAGCCTTGGGAGCTGCCATGTTAGCTGCTAATTCGCCTGCCATTTTGACGAAAAGCTTTCCTGTTCAGCAACGCGGTCAAGCACTCGGTTTACAAGCGACGATGACCTATCTTGGATTGACCGTAGGTCCATCGGTGGGTGGATGGCTAGCCACCTTATTCAGTTGGCGGATAGTATTTTATATTAATTTGCCGGTAGGATTAGCAGCGATATGGCTGAGCTTAAAATTTATTCCCAATGACCCAAGCCATTATCAAGCTGAGCAATTTGATTACCCAGGGGCAATCACATTTCTGTTGGGATTAGGAGCCCTCTTGCTTGGACTTAATCAGGGTGTTGAGTGGGGATGGACATCTATCCCCATTCTGGCTCTCCTGGTTAGTGCGATCATCTTACTGGTGCTGTTTGTTTATATTGAAGTTCAATCCAAACAGCCTATGTTGGATCTCAGCTTATTCAAACAACTTCCTTTCTCAATGACAGCCGCGAGCGCTGTGATTAATTATATTGGGGTGTATAGCTCAATTTTTTTAATGCCGTATTACCTGATCCAAGGGCGAGGATTTTCGTCAGCACAAGCCGGGTTGATCCTGACGGCACAACCTGTAATCATGGCAGTGATAGCACCGATCAGTGGCACACTCTCTGATCGAATTGGTACTCGCCTACCAGCCGTATTTGGGATGGCAGTATTATCAGGAGGATTATACGCTTTGTCCCGCCTGACAGCTCAATCCAGCATCGAATCCATTATGATAGCGTTAGCGATCGTTGGTCTTGGGACTGGAGCTTTCATCTCGCCGAATAACAGTGCCTTGATGGGGTCAGCCCCCAAGAGTCGGCAGGGTATCGCCGCGGGAATTTTGGCGACCTGTCGAAATTTTGGGATGGTATTAGGGGTTGGGATTGCGGGTGCAATATTCACGACAGTGCTAAGTCATGGAGGCACAGGGATAAGCATACCCGGGAGCTCGACACAAAATGAGGTGATATTTAGCGCTCTTGGGATGAGTTTTTTGGCTTCATCGCTTATAACGCTGCTGGGGGTGATCACGGGGATGGTCAGAGTTACCCAAAAATCGTGATTTCCTCAGTATTTATCGCCCAATCAAGACTTTATGATCAACAAGAAATAGCTCGAATCAGGTACATCACTGGAGCATTAATAACCCATAAGGAAAAGGTGTGATTAAACAGCAAATACCCCTGGACAGACTCGAACTGTCGCTTTTGGCTCCGGGGGCCAACGCTCTATCCACTGAGCTACAGGGGCACAAAGGAATTTCATTTTACCATGATTTATTTCCACCCTAATTTGACTGAATCCGACCCGTATATCACAAGGAGATTTGGGGACTCATATTACCCAGCTCTACCCGCATGCGATCAATCTCCGGTTGGTTTTCCTCCTGCTCACCCAAGGCAGAAGCCTGATGTTTTTTAAAGGCTAATTCAGCAGTCAGCAGGTAAAAACGATCGGTGATACGGTAGCGACCGGAAAATAATGCTTTGATACGAGTGGAAGTTTGTGCCCAAGCAGAGCAGGCAGTCTGATATTGAGCAGGAGTGATCACTCCGTTGGTCACTTCATCACGCAATTGAGTTATGATCCATTTTTGCTCGCGATATAGTGCCCAAATTACGAAAATAATCATAGCAATCCAACCAGACCAGTCGAAAATCATTCCAATTGCAAGGCTTTGTAGTCCTTGAAATAAGGTAGAAATGGTATTGTGGATCGAGTGGGTGAAGACTGCAACACCCCAACCGATGATGGGAGCAATAATTTTTATGGATAGATTTCGACTGAGGCGAGAGACAGACAGACCGATCCCGGTAAATGCAGTATAAAAAGGATGCTGCCAACCAACCAGAATCACTCGAACAAAGAACATGTAGAGTATTCCATTTAAACTGTTTTGTTGGAAACCATAAGTATAAATGTAATAAATATTTTCAGTAGCTGCAAAACCAATGGCAGTGACTGCTGCATAGACTATTCCATCCAGGATTGAATCAAATTCATGGCGAAAAAATAAAAATACGAGCAAACAAGCCATGCCTTTAAGAGTTTCTTCTATTACTGGAGCAATCGCAGAGGCGGTTGAGATTTCGGTAAACGCTTGAGAGCCTGTAAAAATGTAGATCCCCAGACCAACGAATGAGTTTACAATAAAGGCAGCACCCGCTGCAATGATGGCACCCCAAAGAAATACTCCACCCAACAACAATACGGGTTCCTTTTCATAGCGGTCCACCCAATAGACCACATATGCAAACACCAACATTGGAACGACACCGAACAATACAGATAGTATGAAACCCAAGATCTGCACGGCAATCTCCCTCCCGGTGAAGTTTTGTTCAGTTTAACATGATTAGAGATGAGGTGCAAGCTATGTTAATTGCTTGGCTAAGAACTTGCTAATATTAGCTTTTCCCTATGGACGTGAGTGGCTTCGAATTTTATACCCAATTCATCGAGCAGTTCTTCAGGCCGACCAGTAGCTGCCTCACGAGCAGCAAGCTGAACACGTATACCACAATTTCCACCATTGTTTTGTGGAAGTATGGTTATCCCCTCGATTAACGAACGGAGGTCGTAGGATTTGTTACGCCGAATACGGGGTAAATGGTCGATATCAATTATCCTTTGTATACGATCATCCAAGTCGGGAATTTCATCGAGGAATGTAATCACATAGACTGCTGAGGTGACCTGAGCTTGTAGTGCAGGAGCTTGTAAATCTATAATTTCCAAACTGTGGACTTCCATACCTGGGGGTAATGCATTAGCAATCATCTCGTGTATCTGCTCAATGGGTAGGTCTTGTTCTAACCAGGCGTCGAGGATTTCACATTGGCTGGTGAAACCCAGGGGCAAAGCACAGGCGAGATTTAGGCGGGGTTGAGGATGAAATCCCTGACTATATGCCAGGGGTAAGCCGGAGCGTCTGAAAGTACGTTCCCACGAGTGATGTAGATCCAGGTGACCGACATATTGCATCGGTCCTGCTTTAGAAAATGTGAGCCTAATGCGCATAAAGTGGTGTTCACCCAATAAAAAAAATAATCATGAGACTCCAGTCATTGCTACCCTGGGAGGTGATTTTACCTCGGGGCAGGACCACGAATCTCCTGGATTTTCACGCCTAAGCCCAGCAAAAGCAGGTAGGATTCCACAAGCAAAGCAATTTACGCGGCAATCTATTCGGGTTTGGAATTCCTGGCTTAATAGAAAATCATCTCGCAAATATTTCTTACGGACGCCTGTGCTGATATGGTCCCATGGAAAGACTTCATCCAAGGATCGGGACCGGTGAGTATAAAAAGATGGATCGAGTCGAGTGGCATCAAATGCTGCCATCCAAGCATCGAAATTAAACTGATCCTGCCAGGCATCAAATCTGGCTCCGTTTTTCCATGCCTGATATACCACTTTTGCTATACGCCGATCACCGCGAGAGAGCCAAGCTTCTAGAAGAGTGACCTTGGGATTGGACCAGGTAAGCTTTATATCGCGATGGTGGAGTTCTTGCTTGAGCAAGGCTTGTTTGGATTGGATTTGTTCGACTGAATCACAAGAGACCCATTGAAAAGGTGTATGCGGTTTGGGGATAAAAGTGGAGACTCCGACATTTAGCTTTGCTCGATGACCTATCGCTTTATGCCCTTGTGACAGCACAGCTTTGCACAAATCAGCGATCGCTTTGACATCCTCCATCGTCTCAGCTGGATGACCAATCATAAAGTAGAGCTTGATTGTGGTCCAACCGCGTGAGTAGATCTGATGAGCCGTATCAAGCAACTGCTCCGTGCTAAGGGGTTTGTTAATGATATTGCGCATATGCTCAGTGGCGGCTTCAGGTGCCAACGTAAATCCACCGTGGCGGGATTCTTTAAGCAGGTCCATTAAATCCACGGAAAATGATGCAATTCGTAGGGAAGGCAGTGATATCCCCAGGTGCTTTCCGCAATATTTATCTGTGATAGCCTGGATTAGCTCGGAGATATGCGTATAGTCTGAGGAGGATAAGGATAAGAGACCGATCTCTTCAAACCCAGTATGTTTAAGGGCTGTGTCGATGGCTTGAATGATCTCGGATACACTACGTTCACGTACAGGTCGCGATACCATGCCAGCATGGCAAAAGCGACAACCGCGTGTACACCCGCGCATAATCTCGATAGGCACGCGGTTATGAACGGTTTCAATATTGGGTACGATAATGTGGGTGGGGGGAGGGGGAAGATGCGGGACTATTCGCTTGAGGACTGGAAAACTTGCCTGGTCTACCAGATTTTCAATTCGGTTAACTGTGCCATCCTGATTGTAATGCGTTCGATAGAGGCTGGGAATATAAACACCTCGGATGGCGGATAAACTGATCAACAGCTGGTGCCGTGAGAGGGATGAGCGTTTCCATACCTGATAAACATCAATAATCTCCTGGATTACCTGTTCACCTTCTCCTATAACGAATGCATCCACAAACAAATGCATAGGTTCCGGATTAAACGTGGCATGACCACCGGCAATGATCAATGGGTCCATTTCATGGCGCTCAACGTTCATTAAAGGAATGCCTGCCAAATCCAACACATTGAGTGCATTGGTATAGAGAGTTTCATAGGGTAGTGAAAATCCAACAATATTGAATGCAGTTAATGGTTGTTTGGATTCTAATGAAAATGAGGGAATGCCAGCACTGCGCATCGCCGTTTCCATATCATTCCATGGAACATAGACACGCTCAGCGAGTGCATCCGGGCGATCATTGATCAATTCATATAGGATGGCCAAGCCGAGGTTGGACATACCAATATCATAGATATCAGGAAACACCAACGCCACACGGGTTTCGATTGAATCCCAATTTTTGACGACTTGATTCAACTCACCGCCGATATAACGTGCAGGTTTCTGAACAGTTGGGAGAATGCGTGCCAATTTGGATTTGATATCTATCGGAGTTAGAACCATTAAAACCTCAACTCAGGCTAATTTGTCTAAATAAGCCTTAGATTGTCTGATTATAACTTAAAATGCTCCGTGTCCCTTTCCAGGAGAATGCCAATAACCACAGGAGGAAAGAAACACGGGACGAAAAAGGTGTTAGTGATTTAGGGTTAATTTTAGGAGTAATGGTACTAAAAGTCTTCAAATACCCATCGATCAATGGTACGTTCCCAAGTGATCAGTTCCTGGGGAGTGAACCATAAGTCGACTTCCTTTTCGCCATTTTCTACTGTATCAGATGCATGCGTCAGGTTTCGACCAATCTCAAGGGCAAAATCGTGGCGAATGGATCCTGGAGCGGCGTCGGTAGGACGGGTGGCGCCCATGGTCTGACGAACCGCATTGATTGCATTGGGTCCTTCCCAGACCATCGCCATTACCGGGGCAGAGGTTATATATCGAATTAATCCTTCATAAAATGGCTTACCTAGATGGATGGCATAATGGGTTTTAGCTAATTCCTGACTAACCAAAATAAATTTCGCCGCAACCAAACGCAATCCGCGCCTCTCGAGCCTTAAGGTGACTTCGCCAATTAAGCCTCTTTGTACAGCATCTGGTTTAACCAGCACCAACGATCGTTCCATATTAACCTCCACATATTGAAGACACGCGAAACGTGAAACGTATACTCATACGTTTCACGTTGGCGCATGTTCATGATTTATTTCTACCTGACTAATTCTTCTGCCTTGGTGTAGGCGTTCAATGCTTCCTGTAATTCATTGGATCGGAAGTAGGCATCCCCGAGCGTAACCCACATATCGACATCAACGGGGAAGCGATAAAGGGCGTCGTTAAGGTCTTTGATGATTTCGTTGAGCTGATAATTTTGCTTTACCAAACCTGTATAAAACTCTGTCGCCTGGGTGGGAAGTCCCTGGTTGATTGCATTGCGTGCATTGGTTAAGATTAATTGGTTTTCCTCAGGCACCAACTCAATAGCTTCAACCGGGGCTTCTGGAGGGACGGGAGGAATTTCAACCGTTTTGGTGACGATTTCTTCAACAACTGGGGTTGGCGCAACTTCTGCTTCGACTGGAATGGCAGGAGCTGGTTGAACAGGTAGTTCAGCCTCCGGAACCCAGGAAGCAATTTCTGGTTGGGGTTCTTCAGGCGCTTCCTCACTAACTTCAGCTGGTGGAAAGATTTCCTCAGTCGTTTGAGCGGTTGGTTCGGTTAAAATTGTGGGAACTTCTTCGGCGACAGGAGGTTCCATGGCAGCTGGGGGGTTTTCAGCCGGGGTTTGTTCAGCGGGCGCAGTCTCGGCAATCTCTTTTAACCAGGCTGGTAATTCGTCCGATTTCCATTCTAGAGCTTCTTCGGTAGGTGCTGGCTCTTCTTTTTCAGGCTCAGGCTGTTCTTGCTCGAGCAACCAGGCGGGAATCTCTTCAGCCTGTGGCAATTGGGTCTCTGGAGCAATTGCAGATACAGGTTCCTCAGAAATTGGTTCGATTTCTGGGGCTTCACCTAATCCCTTTATCCATTCAGGTACTTCTTCTGCCGGAGCAGCTGGTGTTTCTCCAACCTGTGGTTCCTGCTCAATAGATTCTGCTTTGCTAGGCTCAGCCTCGAGGTTCACCCACTCGGGTGGCTGGATTTCACGCTCTTCAGGGGGGGTAGTCAATTCCTCCTCTTTAGCACCTTGTTGGGCAGCCAGTCCTTCCAACCAGGCGAAAGCATCAGATTCAGTGACTGGAACAGATATTGCAGGTTCTACTTCACCTTCAACTTGGAGCGGCTGCTCAATTTTAGGCTGTTCTTCAGAAATAGATGGAAGCTCTGCTGCAGGAATTTCTACAAATGGGACCGATAACTCTGTCGTCGGTACTTCTTCGGAGATGGCTGGAACTTCAGCTGGTGGAAGAACTTCAGCAGGAACTGGTAGCTCTGTCACCGGTGCTTCTTGTGAGAATAAAGGTGATTCTGTTACCGGTAATTCCTCAGCGATCGTTGGCAGCTCGGCTTTAGTTGGTTCTTCTGCAGGTAATGGAAGCTCCGTTGTTGGCACTTCTTCAGAGATGGAGGGTACTTCTGCAGTCGGTCTTGCTTCAGTAAATTCTGGCATCTCCGCTACAATTAGTCCTTTTGCAGGCATTGGAGGCTCTGTCGTCGGTGCTTCTTCAGAGATGGAGGGTACTTCTGCAGTCGGAATTGCTTCAGTAAATTCTGGCATCTCCGCTTTTGTTAGTTCTAGTGCAATCTCTGGTATTTCTTCAGCAATGACTGGCTGCTCTGCTGGAGGCTCTGGAAGTATGATTTGCGGGGGTTCTATACTTACTTCTTCTCCTGCGGGTACAAACGATTCTGCTGCAGGCTGCTCTCCAGCGATATCCTTAAGCCAATCAGGAATCTCATCAATTAAGCCTGCAGCGGTTTTCTCTGATTCAGGGACGTCAAGTGGAGGCAGGGTTTCTTCCTGAGCCGGCTGGATTCCAATAGGTTGTTCCACTGGCTCTTCAAATGGAGTTACTTTTAATTCGGGAGATTCAGGTATGGCAGGTTCTTCTAAAAAGGCAGAAGGTTCAAGTGTAGTTGCGGGAGTGGATTCAGCTAGAATTTCTGCTGGAGTAGATGAAGGTTGAGGAACATCCAAATCTTTAAGCCAATCGGGCATCTCCTCCTCTGGGGCTGCAACAAGGTTTTCTTCCTGCACGGGAGGGGTGATAGGGGTCTCGGGTTTCTTTTCATCTAACCATTGAATAATAGAATCGGTTGGACCAGGCTGATGCTGTTCCAACCAAGGTGTGGAAAGATCACCTTCCCTCGGTTGAACTGCTTGGGATTCTTCGCCAGGAGCACTTTCGGGTGCAATACCACTTAGCCATTCGGGGATGTCAGCTTTTTCCAACTCTTCATTTACTGGAAGTTCCGTAACTGGTTCTTCCGGTTTTTCCTCAGGAGGGATTTCGGCTGCCTCACCTGAAGCAGGTCTCCAACCAGCATCTTTCATCCAATCAGGAATTTCCTCCTCAGGTTTTGAGGTATCGGTGATGATTTTTTCCACTTCTTGGGTATCCCAGATAAATGGAGATACGCTGGGAGGGACGTTTTCGTCCGATGGAGCGGGAGCGGGGGCTTCGGAGGATTTCAACCAATCGGGTAAATTCTCATCGGCTGGTTTTTCCATCGAAATCCCTAAGGAGGTAGCCCAATTTGGTTGAGGGGGAGTTTCTCCAACCTGGATCCCGGATTTCCATTCCAACCTCTCGATATTCACTGCACTCTCAGGAACTTGATCGGAGGAAATTGCATCTGGTGCTACAAATGCAAAATATGGATCCATTGAAATTACAATCTGACGGAAGTTTTTGATCGCATCAGATCCTTCAGCTGCTGGCAGGGAGACCGCCAGAATTTGATTGGCTTCTAAACAATATGGTATTTTCTTTATGATGTTAACGCAGGTGTCTACTGCTTCGACACGTTGGGAGGTCTGATAAAACATCTGGGCCAGTAAGAGCTGCAGGTCAGGGCGATTAGGATCCTCAGATATGGCTGCACGTAGCTCAGCAATTGCCTGATCGAATAATCCGCCTTTGGCATACATCCTTGCAAGCGCTCCACGTGTAAGACGTACTTTCGGTGGTTGCATACCGTCCCTGCGACCATAGAGGCGGCGTAATTCATCCTGGATGGCTATGTTAGCGGGCTGGGCTTCATATGCAAGCTCCATGTGCCAAATGGCTGCATCCAAGTTATTTTCGTCTTCGCGGATGATACTCATACCAACATTAGCAATAAAATCATCTGGTACAGAGGATAGAACGCGTTGGAATATGTCGGTGGCGTCACTAATGCGTTGCTGTTCCAAGTGGGCTTTACCCAATAAACGATAGGAGGCAATATATTTCGGGAACGTGGCAAGGATATGACGGCAATGGGCGACGGCTTCATCCAGTTGTCCGTTTTCGATCAAGCCTTCTATCTCACGATTGTATGCACGTAATGGAATTATTGCCATATGATTTATGCTCCGAATGTTAAGTATGCCTTATTCTGGCTGAAGATGCAAGTGTTTAGGATAATTGTAAAAAAATCCCTCCCAGGTTTGGGAGGGACCGATCAGGTCTAAAATCAAGACTTCTTATCTAGGGGAGGGGCCGGCTTTTTGCTGGTAGTGATCGCCCATCCAACAGCTACCAAAAGAACGAACGCAACCACATAGGAGGCAACTTGTGAATGACTGTATTTCACGATGACAGGAGCCATAATCAGGCTTACCAGGTTTACAACTTTGATCATTGGATTTAATGCTGGGCCAGCGGTATCCTTTAATGGGTCACCAACTGTATCACCAACCACCCCAGCTTTATGTCGCTCAGAACCTTTACCAGTATTAGCTTGAAGGTCGCGAGGCTCATCCTCGATGGTTTTCTTTGCATTATCCCAGGCACCTCCTGCATTCGCCATGAAGACGGCCAGTAATTGACCGCTTAGAATTATCCCAGCAAGAAAGCCTCCCAATGCCTCAACTTGTAAGAGTAAACCGACGGCCAGGGGTAAGAGAACGGCAATGGCAGCGAGAGGGATCAGCTCCTTTTGAGCAGCAGTTGTTGATATACCTACCGCACGTGCATAGTCTGGTTGAACTTTGCCTTCCAATAACCCAGGAATGCGGAACTGGCGACGCACTTCCTCCACAATCAGACCAGCTGCACGCGTGACAGCCCGGATGGAAAGGGAACTAAATAACCAGGGGAGGGCACCCCCGAGGAGCAAACCGATAAACACACGAGTTTCTGACACTCGAATGGCATCCATGATGGGAAAACCGAGCTGTGCTTGGACGCGGCCGACATCGGTGATGAAGGAGGCAAAAAGGCTGACTGCGGCAATCACGGCAGAAGCGATGGCAACGCCTTTGGTAATGGCTTTGGTGGTGTTTCCTACTGCATCCAGGTCTGCCATGATCTGGCGGGCCTTACGAGTCTCCTCATCATCCATATCGTGCCAGGACATTTCAGCGATTCCATTGGCATTATCGGAAATAGGACCATAAGAGTCCATAGCCACATTGTTGCCGGTGTGGCTCAGCATACCAATACCAATCATGGCAACCGCATACAAGACATAAGTTGTTCCATTAACATTGTAGAGAAGCAAAGCGAGAATAAAACTGATGGCGATGACCACAAGCGCCCAGACGCTGGATTCCATACCGACAGATAAGCCTGATAATATGGTTGTCGCAGGACCGCCATGAGTAGAAGCCACAATTTCCTTAACTGGTGGACGTTTAGTGGAGGTGAAATAGGAGGTTAATGGATTGTAAGCAACTGCGAGACCTACGCCAATGGCGGTTAAGGCAGCCAATCTCCAATCATGAGCATACAAATAAGCTACGGCGAAAGCCCAGATAATGGTATTGACGCTGGATACTTCATACGACCGGAACATGGCTGCTTCAGCATCATGTGCGCGCAGGAACTTGAGGGGAAACCGTTCCCATATTGGGACGGTAAAGGTACCCAAAATTGAGCTGATCACCCCGATGGCACGGATAATCAATGGGTAGACAATCCACTTTAAGTCACCGGTCAGGGAGACAAGAGCCAACCCCAAAATCAAGCCGGAAACAATGGTTACTTCGTAGCTTTCGAAGATATCCGCGGCCATGCCTGCGCAATCACCAACATTATCTCCAACCAGGTCGGCAATCACGGCGGCATTACGAGGGTCATCTTCGGGAATATCATGTTCAACCTTTCCAACAAGATCAGCACCCACATCAGCAGCTTTGGTAAAAATTCCACCACCCACCCGCATGAATAATGCCAGAAGGGTTCCCCCAAAACCAAATCCCAGAAGGGCATCAGGTGCAGCCCGACCAAAGATCATGAATATGATTGTTCCACCGAAAAGTCCCAAACCATCAGTTAACATTCCAGTGATCGTACCGGCATAATAGGCGATTGAAAGTGCTTCATTGAAACCACGCCGTGCGGCAGAAGCGGCGCGAACATTGGCCTGAATCGCCATGCGCATTCCAAGTTGGCCTACAGTGAGGGAGAAGGATGCCCCCATCACAAAGGCGATCATACGTGCCACACCGATGATGAGCAAGATTTGTTGATATGCTTGCGGTGTGCCATCTTTGGTGATGCCTTCAGCACAGGATTTTAGTGCTCCCAGATTACGGGCATCAACACCCTGAATAAATATGCAATGCCATTCGCGGGCTTCCAAGGAAGGAGGAACGATATATACGGAAAGGAATAATGCTACTGTGAGGATTAATATTATGGGAAGGATTGAACGTAACTGTCGATTTAAATAACTATTTGCTCCGATGCGGATGGCATTCCATACTTCCTGCATCTTTGCAGTTCCCTTATCTTTAGCCATCACTCTGCCGCGTAAATACCAGGCATAGAGCAGACTGATGATGGCAACCACCACCACACCAACAAGTGCTATCTGCTCGAAACTATTTAAGCCATGTCGGGCAAGACCTAATATATTCATTTCTCCTCCACTCGATCCATTTAGATCTAAACAAACAAAATTCCCACACGCATATGCGTCTGGGTTGCACGAAGTGAAATTACGCCAATAAAGTACATTTGTTGAATGTTCCGTGCAGGTTGGGCTATTTTACCTAATCAAATAGAAAAAGTCAAATAAATCTGGTTATGTTTTATAGATTAGCATTTCATTAGACTTCATCCAACTACTTGACTTTGCCACTTTTTTTAATGTATAGTCTTACTCAGTGATTAGTTCAATTATTCATAGAGATTATACTGAAAATTTATCAGCATAATCAAGACCAATAGCACAGCCTCCGGGAGTTCGGTGGCCGTGCTTTTCTATGTATATACAGGAGCATTTTATGATTGAAGTGGAAGGGTTGACGAAAGATTACGGCCCCAGACGAGCGATCAATGATTTAACATTCCGGGCTGAACCAGGCGAAATCCTGGGATTCCTGGGTCCAAATGGGGCAGGAAAGACCACAACCATGCGAATTCTTTCAGGTTTCATGCCTCCAACCATGGGTATTGCCCGGGTGGCTGGATTTGACGTCGTGGATGAATCGCTTGAGGTGAGGAAACGCGTAGGCTATTTACCTGAAACAGTACCTCTATATCCAGATATGACAGTATTTGATTATCTGAAATATATGGCAGATTTACGTCATATCAAAAACGGCGAAGAGCGCGTTGAAGATGTGCTTGAGATTGTACATATGGAAGAACGCGCCAATGGGTATATCAGTAATTTATCCAAGGGCATGCGTCAACGAATTGGCCTTGCTCAAGCGCTGCTGCATGAACCGGAGGTGCTGATTCTAGATGAACCAACCATTGGGTTAGATCCAGCTCAAATAAGGGAAGTCCGTAAGCTGATTCGCGAGATTGGTCGCCAAAGGACAGTTCTACTTTCAACTCATATCCTATCCGAAGCACAGCAAATCTGTGATCGAGTACTGATTATTAATAAGGGTGAGATCGTAGTGGAGGATACTCCTGAGAGATTACAAGCTGGCTTAACAGGCGTCCAGCGAGTGGCAGTGCGGGTTCAAGGGGACGGAGATGGATTGGAAAAACTAATCGGTGGGATTTCTGGAGTCGGCAGAGTGACTACAACCCCTGAAGGATCTGTTGAAGTTGAAAGCACACCCGGGAAGGACATCCGTCCGGAGATTGCACGGAATGTGATTAAGGCGGGTTTCGATTTGCTAGAGCTAAAGAGTATCGATCTCAGTTTGGAAGATATATTTATTCAGTTGACGCGCGAGGAGCCCGAACCTCCGAGTACAGACGATTCTTCCGAAGATGTACCATAAAACCGCAATAAGTAAATGGTAGATAACGTAAATGCTTAATAATTAAGGAAGGAATTCATGCGAAACGTGTGGATAATTGCCCGCCGAGAATATAAGCTATTTTTTATCAGCCCCATTGCTTATGTCGTGGCATTCTTTTTTATGATTCTCCTGGGTTTGTTTTTCTATAGCGCATTGCGCGATGCGATCATCCAGTCAACTTACCAGGCATATGCACCAACTGTACAAATTATCATCAGCCCACTAGTAACATTGTTATTATTCGTGATGCCAGCTATCACCATGCGATCAATTGCAGAAGAGATGCGTATGGGTACGATGGAGCTATTATTAACTGCCCCAGTGAAGGATTGGGAGCTTGTTGTTGGAAAATGGCTGGGTGCATTTTTATTCATGCTTACGTTGCTAGCAATAACATGGATTTTCCCAATTGTATTAAATTTTCTCGTCAAACCTGGTATTGATCAGGGAATACTGATTTCCGGTTATCTCGGATTGGTCTTAATGGTTGCCAGCCTGGTAGCGATAGGTGTATTTATCTCGTCGTTGTTCAATAGCCAGGTGGTCGTATTTTTGGTCAGCCTGGCAATCGTATTGGTTTTCTGGTTGGTGCGTCCAGCCTCAACAACAACGGGTGGCTTAGCTAACCAAATATTAAGCTATCTAAACTTTATTGACCATTACCTGAACTTTTACCAGGGAACCATAGACTTGAGTGATGTCGTCTATTATCTAAGCCTGACTTCGTTGGGATTATTCCTTGGAACGGTTTCAGTCGAAATCCGGAGGTGGCGCTAATGGAACCCAAATGGCGATTGATTTTACGATGGGTTTCCATCGGAGTTTCTCTTGCATCATTGGTAGTTGGAGCTGGCTTGTATATAGTTCAACACCAGTGGAATCTCTATTTGCAAATAAGCCTAGGATTGTTTGTTATCGGATTAGCTATATTCGTAGTGCTTGATCCAGATTCAATTCGAAAATTGTTGACTGGGCGTCAGGCACGCTACGGAAGCAATGCTCTAATATTAACCGTCGCTTTCCTGGGAATCCTTGTGGTGGTAAATTACTTAGCCTATAAAAATACCAAGCGCTGGGATCTGACTGCGGATCAAACGAATACATTAGCTAAAGAGACTGTGGATGTATTAAAAAGTCTTCCAGATAGTGTTGTGGCTAAAGCTTTCTTTACCTCCGATGCAACATTGGCCTCATCAAAGGAGAGTGCAAAAAGCCTACTCGACAAGTATGTATTTGATGGCGGTGGAAAATTCCAATATGAATTTATCGATCCAAATAAGGATCCGGTTACCGCTCAGGATGCTGGTATCAGCAAAGATGGCTCGATCGTCCTATTTATGGGAAATGCGAAACAATCAGTATCGACGATATCTGAAACTGATCTTACTGGGGCGATGCTAAGGCTGATGAACCCTGGTGCACACGTTATATATTTCCTGACCGGTCATGGGGAGTTTCCAATCGATGGTGGTAGTGACCAGTCCTATACACAGCTATCCACTGCTTTAGGTTCAAAGAATTACAAAGTGTCTACGCTGAATTTATTAGCAACAAACCAGATTCCACAAGATGCCAGTGTGGTTGTAATTGCTGGACCTAAGAAACCGCTCACTGATGCAGAAGTCAGCTTGATGGACACTTATATAAGAAATGGAGGTTCGGTTGTGGTCATGGAGGATCCAGTTATTGATACTCAATTTGGAAATTCTCCCGATCCATTGATGAATGACCTGGCACAAACCTATGGAATAGACTTGGGCAGCAATGTTGTCGTGGATGCATATGGATATCAGGCATTTCAGAACGCATATTTTGCGGTCGGGTACCAATATGCCACGCATGTAATTACCCAAAAAATGAGCACAATGGGGACTGGTTTCCAAAGCGCCAGGAGTGTATCTGCTGACAATAGTGTTGGGACTGATTATAGCAAGACCCAATTAATCCTTACAGTCGATCAATCATGGGGTGAAACGGATATAGCATCGATCCAAAATAATAGTGTGAAATTTAACCAAGGAACCGATTTGGTTGGTCCAGTCCCTCTGGCAGTTGCGGCGGAAGGAACAAATAATGGTGGTCGGTTGGTTGTATTTGGGGATTCAGATTTCGCTACAAACGCATACTATGGATTTTATGGAAATGGGGACATGATCGTGAATTCTATCGATTGGGCTGCCAAGGAAGAAAATTTGATTAGCCTGACACCCAAGAACACAGTTGATCGATACCTTGTTCAGCCGCAGGCGTACACAATGGGTTTGATCTTACTTGGTTCCATGGTCGTTTTACCTGGAATCGTCCTTGTTGCAGGTATTGGATCATGGGTAGCCCGCAAGCGTCAGGGATAAATCATTATGGTACGCCGTTCAACATGGATCCTGCTGGCAGTATTCGCCATTCTGGTTGGTTTTGCGTGGTTTTTTCAACGTCACCAAGCAAATAAAGCCAAGAATGGTGCGACTGCCACACCAACAACTTCTCCTGCAAATCTCTATGACTTAACAAATACCCAGGTCGATAATATTAATATCACAGATAACGCAGGAGAAAAGATTGATCTTTATCGCGATACGGGCTCATCGAATTGGGCAATTACCAATGTACCGGTGGATAAGGCTGACTCATTCAAGATTGAATCTATCAACACACAATTATTTTCATTAATAGTTCAGGAGACACTGACCCAAACTCCACCTCTAGATTCTATTGGATTGGTTACTCCTGCTTACACGATAACCATGACAACTTCAGACGGGACTCAATTAATCACTAATGTTGGCACTCAAACTGCAATAGGGAGTGGGTATTATGTTCGGGTGGGTTCTGGTCCAGTGGTTATAGTGGATAAAGTGGTGATGGACGATATTCTAAATCTGGTAAAAAATCCACCGTTATTGCCAACAGCAACACCTGAAGTGACATCGACCGAGATAGCATCGCCGACTGAACCGGGAGGCCGGGTAACGCCAACACCATAAAAGTGTTATGGTTCGAACGATCTACAATTGGTACTTGATTTTCGATTAAAAAAAGTGTATTCTGAATAATAAGAAGATGGTTCCTGCACCGGTGAGAAAGTCGGTTAGGGAGTGAAAATGATTGATGAAGAATTAATTAATGCATTAGCAAATCGAGAAGAGGAACATCCAGCTTTAGCTAGGTTAATTGAGCTGGGCAGGCAAAAATCTTTTGTCACCATAGACGATATCCTCAGTTTCTTTCCGGAAGCTGAACAAGATGTTGACCAGCTAGAGGAAGCCTTTGCTGCGTTGATAAGTGCTGGGATACCCTATATGGACGATGTAGCGGTCGGCGCGCCTACAGAAGATGAGCTGACCGCAGTTGAAGAAGAGGAGGCTGAAGAGGAAACCCATCGCACCGTCGTCGTTGATGACAATTATTTAGCTAATATTGATACTGACGATACGATTGGGCTGTACTTGAAAGAGGTTGGACGAGTTCCTCTATTGACAGCAGTAGAGGAAGTTCAATTGGCCAAGCGAATCGAACAAGGTCGGCTAGCCCGAGAAGAACTTGCGAGAGGGAATGTGAGCTTACGCCGGCGAGGTGAGCTTCAGATGCATATAGAAGACGGCTGGTTAGCTCGCGAGCATCTGATTACTGCAAACTCGCGGCTTGTTATCAGTGTAGCCAAGAAATATATGGGACGTGGAGTACCATTCTTGGATCTAATTCAGGAAGGCAATATCGGCCTAATCCGGGCAGCGAAGAAGTTCGATTACCGCCGAGGTCACAAGTTCAGCACTTATGCTACCTGGTGGATCAGACAGGCAGTCACGCGAGCCATCGCAGACCAAGGAAGAACAATCCGTGTCCCGGTTCACATGGGTGACCAAATCAATAAGCTGCTTCGAGTACAGCACCAACTCACGCAACGATTGGGACGTGACCCTAGTGTGGATGAACTGGCTGAAGCACTTGAAGTCACCCCACAAAAAGTAGAAAACATGATTCAGGTTGCCCGGAGGCCGCTGTCATTGGAAACCCCAACTGATGACGAAGAAGATTCAGTTCTGGGCGATTTCATCCAAGATGAAGAAGTTCCAGCACCAGATGAGACTGCGACATATAATTTATTACGGGAGCACCTAGATATTGTACTGAATGGTTTACCTCCACGTGAGGTGCGGATCTTACAATTACGATATGGATTGTTAGATGGTCAGGCTTATACTCTAGAAGAAGTGGGACGTAAAATGGGTGTGACACGCGAACGTGTGCGACAAATCGAAGCACAAGCACTCAGTCGCTTACGACATCCGGCAATCCGTCGCAGGCTACGTGAATATCTTGGATAATATATCAAAATATCGACCAGCGGGCTAAAGCCTGCTGGTTTTTGTATATATAATATAGCTATGCCCTCGCCAATACACTACTTGATCTATGCTCAACATGAGAGCGGTGGATGGGGATATTCAACTGGACAAAAACCTGTAGTAGAGCCAACCGCGGCAGTATTGCTTGCAATCCGGAATGAACCTCCTGCCAATAATTCCTTTCAAAGGGGAATTTCCTGGTTATTGAGGAGTCAACATCAGGATGGAGGATGGGGGATAAATGAGAATGATGCGGAAAGTGGTTGGCAAACAGCATGGGCACTCATTGCTTTGAGGTATTTCACCCAGAACCAAGATTCCATATCCAAATCAGTGGAGTGGTTGACCACTGTTGGCACATTAGAGATTACCCAGGCGGAATTCCAGAAACCTGAGATTCCAAAGAGGGATAATAATGAGGCCTTCATTTGGCCATGGCTGCCAGGTCAGGCTGGTTGGATTGAACCGACTGCCATGGCGGTTTTAGCATTAGAAGGGATGACCAAATCACGACTGGCTGACTTTAGAATTAGCGCAGCACTTAGTTATTTTCGAAAATATAGAACTATGGATGGGGGATGGAATATTGGTAATGCCACACCTCTGGATACAATCGTACTTCCCCGTGTTTATCCGACTGCATTGGTGTTATTGGCTTTAGCTCGTATTGCTCAACCAGAGATTCAAACCATTGATCTGAATGCGTTACGTCAGGATATGCACCGAGATCCAAGTATATTGTTACAATCGAGCGGTCTGCTTGCATTGAGTACATTGGGAGAGGGTGATGAGTCTTTAATTTCACAAATTACTGAACAACGACTACAGAATGGTAGCTGGGAGGATAATCCATTCTTTACTGCCTGGGCAATCATGGCATGTAGAGGTTATTTGTAAATGACAGTGCCAAAGGTCAGCCGTCGTGCATTCATCCGATTGGCACTTCTGGGAGGAATTGGCGCAGGTGTAGCGTATATCCAACACCAAACAGCTGGAGTGGGGCTGTTAAATTTCTTACGATGGAGCCTTCGAGGGCAGCTGCAATGGTTTAAACCCCCCGCGATTGTGGGGTTAGGAAAGTGTTCCACGTACGATGAGGATCTGGTTTCGTACCTAAGAGAGCTGTGGGGTATTTCGGAAATGCCGAATTTACGTGGGAAAAGCATTCTGGTTAAACCAAACCTATTAGATGAAGTTGATAATAATATAGCAACCACCAACCCCAGAATCGTAGGTGCAGTTTTGGATCTGCTCGGAGAATTGGGGGTGAGTAAAGTGGTGATCGGAGAAGGATCTGCTTTCCGTAGAGACACCCATTCACTGGTGAAAAGCTGTGGATTATCACAGATAATAGATCCGCTTGGTATTCCGTTCATTGATTTGAATTATGATGAGCTCGTACCTATCAAAGTTCGGGATGGATGGATACGCAATACAGATACTTTATGGCTTCCCCGCCATGTTACTGAAGCGGATTTCATCATATCTGTACCGAAATTAAAAGCTCATCATTGGGCTGGGGTGACCTTAAGTTTAAAAAATCTATTGGGAGTAATACCAAGCTCTCGATATGGTTGGCCTAAGAATATCATCCATATAAATGGGATTAATGCCACAATTCTCGGACTATACCAATCACTTCCACCAGTGTTTTCCATCATCGATGGCATAATTGGTATGGAAGGAAATGGGCCCTTGTTTGGAAAACCGGTCCACCACGGGTTACTGGCAGTCGGTCGCGACCCTCTGGCGGTGGATATCGTATGCACTCAACTCATGGGTTTCTCAATCGACACAATCCCTCACCTGAGTGGAGCTGCATTAGCGGGAATCGGACAAGCCAAAAAAATAGAAACTCGTGGGACATCTACGGACCAGCTTCAAAAACATTACGAAGCTCCCCCTATAGTATAAAAAAAATTCGAGGGTCGTATTGCACTTTATTTGACTTTATTCATCTCTTATTAGTGGAAGGTAAAGATAATTTATTATTTCTATGAAGATTGACGCGTTAGTGAATGGTCCTTGCCTGCCATTACGATCACGGATAGCAACCCTCCAGTAGTATTCGTTATTACTAGTGTAGATTTTTGTTGGTGTGAATCGAGTATTTATGGTATCTACCGAATCGTATAGCGGGTAGAAGGTTGGATACAAGGATGCTTCGAATAGATAAGTTGCAGCACTATCTACTGGGGTCCAGGAAAATGTCGGTGTTGGTGGAACGATTCCACTTATTGGATAGATCAGGGTTGTTATCGGGGACTGCTTGGTGAAAGTACCTGTAGAACTGTAAGAACCCATCCTGCCGTTCCCATCTATCATTGCGACATGCCACCAATAGGTTCCATCGGGATACCCACTTGTAGGTGTCCAACAGTTATTAACAGTGTTGGCTGAATCGAATGTAGTAATGAAGTATTCATCTCGGCTTACTTGCACGTGATATTTCCAAGCGGTCAATACTGGTTCATACGGAGCTTTATCGTTATTTATTATTAATGGATCCCAGCAGAAGGTTGGAGAATAATGAAAAATTGTATTATTGTCAGGATTAAGACCTGTGGGTGTTGGTAAGATGAGAGTAAACTGGTCCACCTGCGACCAATCATTTACAATACCACCGTAGCGATTGACTTGTACTCTCCAGTAATAATTCCCTTGTGCGAGAGTAGCTGGAGGAGTATAGGAGGTCTGTAGAGTCACCTGATTGATGACAGTAGAGCTAAAGCTTGAATCAGTTGAAACCTGCAACCGATAATTGTTGGCTCCCTCCACAATATCCCAGCTAAAAGTTGGGGTTGCCCAAGCTATCGATGTCTGCAGGTTTTGGGCAGTGAACCCTAATCGTCGGAAGCTAAAGCCTCCGGACCAAGCACCGAAGATCTCCGGATATCCCGGTAATTTATATCTTGGTTGCACTCGCCAGTAGTAAATATTATCCCCAATAATATCGTTCAGCAGGGTGACGTTATTCTCACCGAAATAACTACTGTCAGAATAAATATGGAATTCCGCTTTACGATTTGTGTAATTTGGGTCTGAATGGACCTCTAGAATACTGCCAGCAAATGGGGTTGATGGAGTACTCCCGGTTGGCCAATCCCAATAGAATGGAAGAATCGAGGGGATGGTGGTTGGATCTGTGTAGGCTATATTGGGAGGGGAGATCAAGTTCATGTGGTCTGATACGGCGCTGAAGCGACTTAGTTGTGTATCACCAAGTACTTGTGCGCCTGTTGGGACCGAGTCTTCCAGCAGACCCGAGTCTGTATTGACGCTAAATAGTATCAAAGAGGCGCTATTGGTTACCTGACTCATACCAATTGCTCCATTCGGTAATTGGAGCTCTACATAATGGCCAGATGTATAGACCAAGCCTCCAATGGCGGAGAGACTTTGTCCAGCGCTCCATGCGGTTCCATTCCAGGTATAGATCCAGACATTTTGGGCATTGATGACTTCGCTTTTCTTATCCACATAAATGGCATATTCAGGTTGATGAGCGGTGATAGTGCTTATAAGGTAGGAACGCTCAGGGGGTTTAATTGCTCCTGATCCGTCCAAGTGGTCTACGTCTATGTAAAATACATATGTCATATCCGTCGAAGTTATATTGGCATTAAAGCCTAAGAACCAGTATCTATTTGATTGTGTGGCATATAAATGAGTAAGGTCATAAGTAAGTGATGTATCACCTGCTGGATCAGCACCAATCAACAATCGGTTCGCAGGATCTCCTAATGAACGGGAATAACGCCACTCACTTTGGGACGCGATCTGGAAGCGCCGGACTTCGCTCCAATCTCCCCAAGCATGGTCTACATAACCCCGTACTCGCCAGTAAAAAGAGCCATAATCGGTTCGCCCAAGACTGCGTTGCACTAAACTGCGACTTGGGGCATATGCAGGGATATTCACGGTTTCAGTGATTGTTTCAGAAATTACAGGGGTAACAAAATTTGCATCACGGCTGATTTCTATTTCGTATTGTGTGGCATCCTGGAATGGCCACCATTCTAATAGAGGGGTAGCCTCGACTGTTTCATGCCCATGTTCGGGTCTGATCAACTCAGGTGCATCTCCATCAGTAGGTTGAAGCGCTAGACCCGGATCAAAGCGGGCTTTCCAAACTTGACTCCATCCTGAATATGTACCTGCCAAGCAGTTACCACCAATTTTATCGAGAACACAAACCCGCCAGTAGTAATCCTGTCCGATCTGTGGTGTAAAATCCTTTTCGCTAATAGGGGTAGCACTGGTGTTTTCTGTGTCATATTCCCATAATACATTATTGAAGAAAGGCGTTGTGTCTACCTGAATGCGATAACCGGTAGCAAAGATACCACCATCTGGAGCCGGGGTCATGACTCTGTGCCAGATGAAGATGGGGTAAGCGACAGTCCGGTCTTCAACAGGGTTCATTGTATACTCCCCATAGTAAATGGGGTTGTTGGGGAGATAATAATAAAGCGGATAGATTAGAATAGGTGCAGTTGAATTGTAATAACTTTGAAATTTCGCTACCTCGCTGGGTAAACCCAATTCTCCTCCACCATCAATAGGTATCACACGCCAGTAGTAATAATATGTTCCGAAATATTTTGTTTGAGCAGCATACGTAGTATTTGATGTTGTATATGTCTCAAACATCGGGTTGAAACTTGGGTTATCTGAAATTTCAATCTTATAGCGAGAAGCGCCGGGTACGGGCGTCCAGCTATACAAAGGATATAAGCCAAATTGATAGAGATTCGTTGGTGTTAGCAATTGGGGTTGGAGAAACCACTTTTTTTGAAAGTGCCAAGTATCGCTCCTATCACCAGCAGTAGCTCCTGTTTCGACCAGCACATGCCAGCAAAAACGAGCATTGCTTGGAAAAGTGTCGGTAGGTGTATATGATGTCTGGCGCGTATCTATGCTTATTCCAACACTAAAATCACAAGTTTCATTGGAGGTATATTCAAGTCGATAATGTTCGGCACCTAATACTGCCCGCCAATGAAAAGTGGGTGTGAAAGTAAGAATTGCTTCGTCCGCTGGTTCAAGCAAAGTTGGCACCAGGTCCATTTCATAGGTGCCGTACGCCATAGTAAATCTACGAATTTCGCTGGAGGTACCCAGATGATCAGCGGTGTCTACTGGAACTACCCGCCACCAATATTCACCATTATTTAATCCATTAATCGGTTGTATGGTGGTCGATAGTGTATCTTCTCCATAAATCGGCAAGCTAAATCCATCCTGGGACATGGAAATCTGAAAGCGATATTTTGCTGCGCCAATGACCGGAGTCCAGGAAAAATCTGGAGTGTTAAAAAATGCCAGGGTAGCATCATTTACAGGTGATATCAGTGTGGGTCGGTTCTCATCTGTAGCCCAAGATTTGGTGAATAGCATAATTTCGCTCCACTCACCGACTGTGGCTGGCTCTTCAACACGCACTCGCCAGTACCATTCACCATCTGCAAAAAGGTAACTCTTGGATGCAGGTATGTAAGATGTGTTTTGTGTCGTGATATTCAAGAATATCGGAGTATTAAAACCAATCTCACTATCGACTTGCAAACGATATTTTGTTGCCCCATTAACTGCTGACCAAGAGAAAGAAGGTATTCCCAGAGGTGGGTCTGTATCTGGTGTTGAATTGGCATAATTTTCAGGATAAATTGGCTGGGGAATATCAATAGCATAGGTAGTAAATGGAGGGATAAAACTGACAAAAATAATTGCGCTAATAATAAAAGACAAGAGACCCCAAGATTTCCTGGGTGAAGGATAGACTGTAAGCATTTTTCCCTCAATGGATTCTATTATTAGAAGATAATATAATCTTAGCTTATAACCCGATTAAAACAAAGTGAAATCGGTATCAACTTACATTTACATATCTCCAAATATCTTGCATGGTATACTCCAACCATTCACGGAGGGGCATTGAATCAATCACGTTCGTTAGCTCCTGTTCTGATCGTCATCTTATCTGCATTTCTCCTGATCGGTTTGGCGTGGGGAAATTATCAATTTGCTGAGTACCATATCGCTGGGGAAGGTTTTTCTATTCAATGGATAAGCATACGGTCACTTGTAACGGCAGGTAACAGCCCTTACAGTGAACCTGTTACAGCGAAAATTCAGGAAACCGTGAAAGAAGAAATTATCTTTTCAGCTGGAAATCCACCCAGATACACATCTCCACTATATTCCGGAGTGGTAATTCTTCCATTCACTCTAATCGGAAATAGTACTCTTGCCCATGCATTATGGTTAACTATTCAGCTTGTAATAATTTTCATGATACTGGTTTTAGGACTAAAATTAACTGCGTGGAAACCTACCTGGTATATTTTCTTTCTATTTTTGTTATTCACGATAATTAGTTATCACGTTGTGATGCCTTGGCTGGATGGAGGATTATCAATCTGGGCATCTTTATTTCTGGTACTAGCATTTCTTGCGATTTACAATAATCGAAATGAGGTTGCTGGTATATTTTTAGGACTGGCAGCTATTCAACCTCAAATGGTCGTTCTGTCTGTGGTTTTTATCCTGATTTGGGCAGCATCGCAAAGAAGAAGATTATTGATCTTATGGTTTTTTATTACCGTGATATTTTTTTCCATTATTGGATTATTTCTGGTTCCAGATTGGATAATTCAATATATACGATTATTGTATAATTTTCAACAAAATTTTCCTAGCTCTACTCCTGGGGTTTTCTTTAGTAACACATGGCCAGGGTTGGGAAAACAACTCGGTTGGATGGTCGGCGGAGTATCAGTAATAATCTTGATTATTGAGTGGTGGCTGGCTTTGAGAAAGGATTTCCGTTGGTTTCTCTGGACTGCATGCTTGACCGTAGTGATCAGCCAGTGGATAGGAATCCCTACAATACCTGGGAATTTCAGTGGATTGATCCTTCCATTTGTACTCATATCTGCGATGCTCACTGAGCGTTGGCCTCGGGGAGGACAATTGGTTACTGTTCTTGTGACTGGATTATTATTTGTATGGCAATGGGCGTTATATTATTCGGACCTGACCAGTTCTCAGCCGAGTATGCAAGTAAATCTGATCTTTCCACTTCCATTAATCTTATTATTTGGCTTATATTGGGTACGTTGGTGGGCTGTTAAACCAAGACGATTGTTAATCGAGGAGCTCCGGCTAAGTGAGACCTATTAAGTTTCATTTGACCGTTGAACATTTATGGGGTTTTATCGCACTGATGGGCATTTTTATCTTTGTTAATACCCACCCAATTCGTCCACATGATTTTTGGTGGCACATCACTATTGGACGCGAAATAATCACTATGGGAAAAATACCAGCGACTGATGTATTTTCATACACTGAAGCTGGGCAGCCTTATCCTTCATATCAAATGTTTTGGTTAATGGAAATTGCATTATATGTAATTTACAGGCTGGGTGGTCCAGCACTGGTGATTTTCATTCATAGTCTTGCGATCACCTCAGCATATGGGGTAATCTTTTCTATTTGTAAGCGAATTACAAAAAGTTGGCGGATAGCTGCGTTTGGTGTGTTATTTGCGGCAGCCCTTGGTTTAAATGATTGGAATGTCCGTCCACAAGGGATCACATTTTTATTAGCTAGTTTATACCTACTAGCAATTTATGAGTATAACCATAACTCGCGTTGGTATTGGTTGATTGTTTTTCCTTTGGGAATGCTGATTTGGGTTAACAGTCATGGTACATTTTTGATTGGTTTGGTTTTAATCGGAATCTGGTGGGGGCAGAAAATATGGGAGATGATTAAACTTCGAAAGAATGCTGAAAATCCGGTCAACAGAAAACCGTTTTTTATTCCAGGCATTATACTTGGAATAACTGGATTGGCATGCCTAATCAATCCACGCGGTTTAGGAATAATCAATTATCTCAAAACACTTACCAGTAACTCAGTGGTGCAAAATTTGGTTGTAGAATGGGCTCCGCCTACTCTAAACACGTTAATGGGAGTTATATTTTTTTGTGGTCTGATGGGTAGCGCCATTTTATTAGCAATTTCTCCAAAGCGGCCTAACTTCCTTCAAATTTGTATATTCCTTGTTTTTGGTATATTGGGACTAAAAACGTCCAGGGGGATTGTATGGTTTGGATTGGTGATGGCTCCAATCGTGGCCGAGCATTTATCTATAATAGTAAATAATTTTCGGAAGGCTGAACGACCATCTGGGAATCAAGAGGGATCGAGGATTTTAAATATCCTATTTATCATCGTAATATTCGCAACGGGGGTGATATCTTTACCATGGTTTAAGAATCTATTGCCTTTACCACCAGCCAAAGCCGGATTGATCTCAGCAGAAACGCCGGTTCAGGCGACGCAAATACTACTGGACCGAAAACCACCTGGTGAGTTATTTAATGCGATGTCATTTGGGAGTTATCTGATCTGGGCAGCTTACCCACAGTACCAGGTTTTTGTGGATTCACGGATCGAGCTGTTTTCTGAGAAAGTCTGGTCGGACTATCTGAATCTTAGTAATGCAAATGACGATTGGGAAGCAAGTTTGAGAGACTATGGGGTGAACACATTGATGCTTAGCCCAATGGAGCAACCGATTTTGATCAAGGCAGTACAGAAGTCGGGGGAATGGGATCTGCTGTTCCAAGACCTTTCTACCTTAATATTTGTACGCAGATAGACTCTCAACACCCTAATACATAAATCTAGAGGAATAAGTTCCGATAACAGCAGCAACTGGATGGTAGTGATATAACCTAAAGATGACAGATTAATTTGTGAGGATTGGTTTTCTTAGGCCGATAATTAATTCACCATTCAAAATATATTTTATATTCTCGATGGAATACCCTCTCTTTGTTACAAATTCACCAATTATCTCTTGATAAGTGTAGTGGGTGATATGCTCATCAGCATAAGCTTGAGGCAAAATAAGTTTATACACCTTCTCGATCAAGATCCATTCCCATTTACTATAATCTGGAGTTCCAAGAATAAGGAGGCCACTTGGGCATAACACCCGGTCTAACTCCGATAGAACTGATCCGCGTGGAATGTGTTCGATAACCTCTGAACAGATGAGACATTTTATGGATCCAGTTATGATTGGCAATGATGTTGCTGAACCGTTAAGAAATATTTTGTTATAACAGCGCGAGTAACGTAATTTTCGCATTTGGATGTCTAAGCCGATGCTACCGTCAGGCAAAGCGCTGAGGATTCGACTGGAACCACAACCTACATCCAAGCATTTATTTTCTTTTCGTATCATATTGGTGATGTGTTTATACCGCTGACGTTGCCAATATCTTTGGGGAGGCATAAGGGTGACAAAAGCACGCGCATCATAATCGGCGCTAGCGATTGAGTTGCGGAGTTTCCATAAGTTAAAAAATGTTAGTAAATATTTTAATCCAAACTTGAACACGCGAGCGTGAGAAGACCCGTGCTGCCGAGGGTGGTATGTAAATGGAATCTCGGAAACTTTATAACCTTCGATAAGAGTGTTTACGATGATTTCTTGCAAAATATCAAAATCATTGCTTTCGAATAATTTCTTTTTTATAGTTGAAGCTTTATATAAGCGAAATCCACTAGACATATCTCGAATTTTTAAATCCAATCCCCGGCTAAACACCTGGTTCAAGATTTTACTTAGAATTAATCGGGAGAATGGCATAAGGGCTTTGCCTCCGATAACATATCTAGAGGCAATGATTACGTCTGCTTTCTTACGAGCTTCCCACAATAAATTTATAAAATCGGGGGAATGTGATAAATCTGCATCCATGGTCAAAATATAAGTCCCCTGGGCTGAATCAATACCTGCCTTAAGAGCTGCACCATATCCCTTACATTCTGGGATTATTAGAATGCATGAGTTACCTTGGACGATTGCTCGCGTTTCCATGCCAGCGTTTTCGTCAACGATTCGGATTTCGTAATTTATATTTATTGTGCGCAGGATTTGATGTAATTTCGGAAGTAAAAGGGATAGATTCTTTTGCTCATTTAATGCTGGAATTATTATACTTAAATTAATTGGTAAATTTTCGGGAGGCATTTCTCTTTTTCCAGACTGTCAGATAAATTCCAAGCAACGCTATCGGAATCCAAAAGAACCAATAATGTTCCAATCCATTTATCGAAGTCATTATTAATAAAATCAAATCAAAGAAGATGAAACTTATAATAACGAAAATTGTACTTTTTCTAGGTACTAGATGAGCTGATGACCATGATATGATTTGGACAATTGCAGGGAGAATCACAATTTGATCAAAATTGAAACCAAACGGAGATAATGGAATAGAACTAAGCAAGGCGAGATTTGTCGTTGTCAGCCAGCCGTCTTTGGTGATTAATTTCAAAAGGGGTTTGACAATGAAAATTAAAAGCACTGCAGAAAAATTAAAGATTGATATATTAAACTTTTCAGATATAAAATTACCAAGAGTACTAGTATATACAGAGTTATAAGGTAAGCTACTTACCAATAAAGCATAATCCTTCACCCAGCTTGGTATCAAAATCCAAAATATAACCAATGAAATTAAAGCTGTTAAACAAAATCCAACAAAGACTTTCCATCGATGATTTTGGATTATCCATATAAATACAAGTAGAAAAAAGAAATATGATATATGCGGTTTAATCGTCGTTAGTAATAATGCTATTCCTGCTAATATATCCAAATCACGTTCCAACAACCAAATGAATAACACAATTCCTAATAATACTAGACTTGTAATTTGACCAATTGCCAGGTAGGAAAGTGTTTCCACAAACAAAAATCCAGCGAGGTAGACAAATAATATACCTCTTGATTTTTGATCACCTATACATAATTTCCATGTGATGATTAAAGCCATACCAATTAGAAATGTGTTGCAAAAGATCCAGATTGGAATAGCAATAGCATACGGTATAAGCCCAATTGGCAACAAAATTAGGATTAACCAAGGGGGATTCCAAGCGTTAATTAATCCAGTAGATAATGAGAACCTTTCGGGGTCTATCTGGTATTGCAATGAGCTCATCTCGGCTTGATTATAAGGATTGCCTCCATGCACGAATAAATGGGCAGCCGACCAATATGCTAAGAAATCTCCTCCTCCTTTCCGGGGATTATAAAAAGAGATACCGATGGAGAGGATAATGCCCAAGGCAATGATAAAGAATATATCTTTTTTCATTTCGCGCCATCAAATTCAAATTGGGGACAAGTTGTCAATGATTTAAAGGCCATTAATAATACTAGAAGCAAGATCGGTATACTGATTTGTATAGCAAAGGGTATTATTCTTAGTTGGCCGAGAGTAAGAGGAGCGCTGATAAATGTAGCGATCCAAATTATAGCAAACAACGGTTTCCACAATTGCTGTAACTCCGGACGTGCCTGCCAGAATAAAATAGCGGGGATAAGCAAGATACTCCAATCATAAATCATGGCATGAGGGGTAATCCAGATGGTTAAACAAATCGCACTAGCGAATAATAAATCCACATTATTACGATTAGCGCGCCAGAAGATGATGAAGACCACAATCCCTGCAATAGAAAGGAGTATCGATAAACCCTCTGCTAGCCATACATGACCAGGGAATAATAGGATCCAAAAACCGCGCAAGGAGTCGAGGTGCCAAAGAGGGAATTGATCTTGATAAATCATTCCTGGCAGGAAGTTTCGGGCAAGATCGATGTATGACCGGCTGGCATCTGGTAATAACCAAAAACATAATCCTGCTAATGATGATCCTCCTAATATCAAACCGAAAAGTGACTTCCAGCTTTTGCGCCACTCCAACAGCCAAAGCAATCCTAATCCTAAAACCATCTGTGGCTTAAATAACAATAAACTACTAACCAACCCGGCAGCCAAAAGTTTTTCCTTTCGCCAAAGCCAATATGCGAGACAGAATATTAAAAGACTTAGTAAGCTATTCTGTCCAAAACTAATAGCAGCAAAAATGGGGAACCAGGTGAGTGACCACAGTAAACCTTTGAATGGTCGTTCACTGGAAAGTAGCTTGATACTTATCCAAAGGAATAAGAAGCTGAGCAAGCTCCAGACAATAAAACTCCAGCTATATGAGAGATATGAGAGGGGGACAAATAACCAGGCTAAAAATGGCGGGGTTATGAATGCATGAAAGCTGGTTAATCCGGGCCCAACGATTGATTGTTCAAGCTGGCTTTGATTAGCAAAGTTATACAGGTCTGCACTTTGGCTTTGCCTAAGGGTAATAGCCGCTGTATAGAATTGCAGATAATCCGTTCCGACAACCTGACCAGCAAGATCCATGTTTCCTGGACCAAGCATGCTACTGATCAGCCAGGCAAACCATAATACTCCTCCTGCGATCCATGCGTACGTCAATCGCCTAGGATTAAGAAAATGATTGATATGCATCCACCAAGTCATTTTAGAAGAGGTGTTCCAAATTCATTTTTAGGTCTGGAATATATCCAGATAATGATTGTTATGAATAAACTCATTACCAACAAAGATAGCCAGGCAATTTTCGTTAAGGCTGCTATAAAGGTTAAGAAAAATGCTCCAAAATAAGTAAATATCGATACAAATACAAAATTGCGCGTATTGGAATAAATAGTCCATAAAACATAAGCCGGAATCAGTATAACCATATCATGAAGTAAGGCATAAGGTGTAGCCATTAGGGGAAAAATGAGAGCAGCAACTATAGCTGGTATCCGCTCTACGATTCCATTCTTTCGGAGTCTGTATGCGATCCAGGCTAAGCCTACCGCGCTAAAAACAAGTAGGGATTGAGAAAGGGTAGATAGAACTGGTTGAGTGTTTTGAGGGAAAAAACTGGTTAATAATCCATAGAATGTCACTAACAGATAATTGGGAAAGCCAGCGATATATGGTAAATTCATAAATACCTGGCCAAGCTGAATGTAAGTCTTAAACAAATCGAATCCATTTACCAATGTGAACAAACCCACCCAACCTAATGAGACTAGGCCGAACGAGAATAAGGCTTTGAAATTCCCCCAGATAAACCAAATAATGATATATCCAAGGACAAATTGCGGTTTATATATCAATAAACCTGCCAGGATTCCAGACATGTACCATTTATCTCTAAACATCGAGAAGATTACTCCAGACACCAACAAAAGTGTCAACCAATGGTTTTGGCCTGACTGCAATCCTTCGATAAACGGGAAAAATGATAAGACAATAATGGCCAGCTGGCCATGACTTAATCCTGGTGTTTTATGATTAGTTGGTAGGAGTTTAACTAACAAATAAGTAGTCAGGAATACGGACAATATCGCAAGAATTGTCCAAACGATTATTGCCCAATGCAATGAAATGTAAGTCCATAATGAATAAAATGGAGCCATGAAAGGTGGATTCATGTATGGATTGTATCCAGGTAAGATTGTTGGTGCTACTAGAGCTTGCTGAGTGTGGATTTGAGTATCATAATCAAAAATTGAGGTAGGGGTAGAACGATAAATTAATCCTGTGCTATAAAACATAATGAAATCCCCCCCAATTACCTGACCAAAAGCTCCTATCCAACCTTGGTGAAGTAGCAGGTTTAACCCCAATATCAACCAGGTCGAGCATAACATCAACCTGGGATAATCTCTAAAGCGCCTGGAATTGAGGATGGACATTTCTAAATAAGATTGTGATTTATTGGCGGTTCTGCAATAATAGTGATAGTATTTCCGAATGAATCGGACTTCAGGGGGTTAAAGATTTTGTCCAGATCTGTGAGTATAGGTCATCATATTCCAGATTCCATTGCCGATCTTTAGTTAATGAAGTCGCTAGATCAGGTTGCAATTTTTTATCCAATAAAATTCTATCAACTCCATACTTCATAAGGATTTCATTATAATTTGTGCCATTGTCAACGTGTATGTAATCCATCCATTGGTCATAAGGAAAAAGCTCTACCCGAGAGTCGACAAACACTCCTTGTTTTGGAATTGCCCAGATAAGATAGCTGCCATACCCCATTTCGTTGAAAAGTTGTCCACCTGGATGGGATTTTAAGTACTCAGCTGCTGCGACGGGCGTTTCAACACTTAGCAATGGTCCAGCTGGAGAACTTCGCAGTACTTGTTCCCAGTAAGTGTCGGGCAATGGCAGACGCTCCACAAACCAGGGTTGTGCAGCGATAGAGGGAATAAATAACAACATAGCCAATGCTAAGTTAAGCCAGTTTTTTTGAGGAATGAAGCTTGGCATCTTTAGGGGAAGATCCTTAATTTCCCTAGCCAGGATTGGAATGACGACAATTCCATACCAGATGACATATCGTTGACCTGACCAGGCTAACCATAGAAATCCGATGGAAAGTATGAGCTCAGTGGGTGTAAGACGATATCTCGAATAGGCCAGTATGATTATAAAGATTAGTATACCTATGTAGAAGGCGATATTAGCAATCCCTTTCGGAGTAGGGGATTGCCATTCCTCAATCAGCTGTTGGCTGGGAGGATTGGTAAGCAGATTGATCGTGTAACCGATAATGGCTGTAAATCGTGGGTTTACCAGTACTGCCAGACCAGACAGAAAACCTGTGCAACCAAGCCACCCAATTTGATGCCAGGATAATGCTTTTTCTTTTTTTAATAATGTACTTAAGGATTCACCAAGGAAGAAAGCCCCTACAAGTATCAAGCCCAATATGAAGCTTCCATGGACATTCACCCAAAAAATCATGCTTAGAGGGCAGAGTAAGAGCCAATGCCACCCAATATTTCCTTCCGTATACCGTTTTAAAACAATATATGTGGTAATAAATGGGAGCCACGCCCACATCTGTGTACGCACAATTAAGTTATTAATGGTCATCAAACAAAGAAGGGCTATTGTAACAGCTGTGATACGCCACGACCTACTACGACGGCGAGCTTCAATGGCGAGCAGACACAAGGTGACCCCGATAAGTATTGTGCGTACTAAAATTATCAGATCAATACTAGCTATGCGATATAAAATGTAAAATAGCAGGTCTGCCAACCAGGCAGCATAAAAAAAGGGTTGATCTGAGGGTAACGTCCAGGCGTACATATTCGTCATAGGTATTGAGTGGTTGTTAAAAACATACTCTCCAATTTTGAGATGCCACCAAAAATCATTTGGAGGGAGAGGAATTAGCGATGTGAAGAAAAGGAATCCTGCTAGGATTACTAAAAACCATAAAATATCGAGGCTGATACCAGTGAATTTCGATTTCAACAGCTGATGATCATCATTATTCTGAGACATTTGATTAATCAACTAAAGAAATTGAACAGCTAACCCTTTCTTTTGAGATGAGTATTGCCAACGAACTATAAGGAACCAAATGAGCAATGCAGGGGCTACCCAAATAAACCAGAAGTCATCCAATCTCATGTGTAAAATTAAATCTAGCGCGCAAATTCCTAAAAATACTATTGATAAAATTAATGTCGACCACCGTTTCCAACCATGTAACATCCAAACCGCTACCTGAATGATTGCTGGAAATAAGATCACCTGATCGTAGGTCCATGTATAGGGCGAAGTGATCTGGGAGACGAGTAATATCAATGGTAGCTCATCCACCCAATTCCATGACTTGTTATGGAGATACCAAAAATATAAAAACCACAACCCTCCACACAAAGAAGGTAGAAATTGGAGCCAAAATTTATCTGTACCGAACCAGAAGAATCGTAAATATGCCCCGATCGTTGGATTCGCCCACTCAGATATTCCGTAAGTTTGAAGCATGACAAGGTATTGCTGAATGATGTGATGGTTAAAAACCAACGCGATCAAGGTTAATAATAGTATAGTGATCGCAGAAGTTATGGGAATCAGCCAACGACGTTGTTTGATCACCCAAAAAAACAGAGCGATCCAAAAAATAAACGCAATTTGAGGTTTTATGGATGCGAGAGCGATAAATGCTCCTGCTAGCCAATCATCCGGACGAGAAGTTGTAAAATAAAGAAATCCTGTAAGTCCAAATATAACCAAAGGTGCGATCTGTCCAACCTCAAGTACAGATATCGTTGGGGCGAAGATAAATACAACCAGCAAAGCTAGCCAGCGCTGTTTCGGGTTCCCTGAGTAGATACGCCAAAGAAATTGTGAAGATATGACCAATAGCAAAGTGGAAAAAATAAGCCAGTATAACCTGCTCGAAGAATAATCAATCAAACCAAAAGGCATGAAAAGGGGTATTGCCCAAGGCGGATTTAGCATGATCGAAATCGTATAAGATCCTGAAGCCTGACCACCTGTAGCGATTTGAGCTTGTTCGATTTTTTGAGGGTCATATGGGTTTTCGCCTTGCAGACCTAATTTCCCACCTGCCCAAAATTGTACAAAATCATCACTGGGCAGATACTCAGGTTTAGATAGTGTCGGGGCAAGTTTGATCAAGACATATACACTGACAATAAGCAATACCCATAAAACCGACTTACGAATAATTTTGTCGCGCACTAGAGAATTAAGCATATCTTTGTGTAGTATAAATGTCTATTTATTGAATATCGTTTGTACCAATCAACCCATGAGATTTTATGACCTGTTTATATTGAGTGTAAATAATCCTTCAAAATCGTTATAAAACTTACTCAAAATGGACGATTATAATAATATACAAATTTATCTAGTAAGCCAAAATGCCATCCTGTTATTCAATTTGCCTATGCATTTAACAATTAGGTCGGTAGTCCATTTTGTAATATAACTTATTACAATATATTTGAAAGCTCCTAATGATC
>Ga0153916_10000225_pt1 | contig 36119 bp, 33 predicted proteins | sample Opewatmetagenome_FD_109642 | JGI IMG/M metagenome (GOLD analysis project Ga0153916, IMG submission 109642) | Freshwater wetland microbial communities from Ohio, USA - Open water 3 Core 3 Depth 4 metaG | ecosystem: Environmental > Aquatic > Freshwater > Wetlands | place: USA: Ohio, Lake Erie...
GAGCAGGCGAAATATGCATAGTGATCGCGCCGCTCACGGTACTCGGTTTTGTGGTAGATCACCTCATCCACCACTTCCACCTCTCCCACCGAATAATTCCGCTGGAAGTTGGTGGCATCATCCATCGCATCCCACAGGCAGAATTCGACCATGGAGAAGATGGATAAGTTAGCAGGTTCCTGACGCTTGTTATTAAGCGTCAGCTCCCAGATTTCTAGGTTTTCACCGAGCGGGATAAAATAACGGATCTTAGCGTTAATGCCTGTCAGGGTGGATTGTATGGTTGTGTAGCCCATCCCATGCCGACATTCGTATTCATCCAGAGTGGTGCGGGTAGGCTGCCAGGTGGGTGACCAGAAGTGGGGTGGGGAGCTGTCATCATCCCGCAGATAAATATAGCGTCCGCCCGAATCAAGCGGTGCGTTATTGTAGCGGTAACGTGTCAGGCGCCGGAGTCGCGCATCTTTGTAGAACGAATATCCCCCGGCGGTGTTGGAGATGATCCCAAAATATTCTTCACAACCCAGGTAATTGATCCATGGCAATGGGGTGTCTGGCCGGCTGATGACATATTCACGCTGCTCGTCGTCGAAATAGCCAAATTTCATTGTGCCCTCTATATTATTATTTTCTGCTGCTCCACGCAAAATTTTTTAACTAAACCCGCCAAAATGCATAGAATAAACAACCATTTGAGTTCAAATCTATAATTCAGAATTTAAAATTACTCAGCTCTAACTGCTTAAACTCCATCACCGTGCGAAAAAGAGTCGTAGACCGAGCGTATGCGGAGCTCCTTTTTTGCACGCTCCAGTGTCCAACCAGCAGGCAGTGGGCAGGAAATCCGGATTGTACGATTTGGAGGAAGGTTAAAGTAATTATCGCTAAAGACTACCTTAGCTTCCGTCAAAGATGCTTCTACAAGGAGTGCCAAAGAGTGGGAAGTAAGTTCAATGCTCAGTTGGTCTTTCTTGTTATTGAGGTTTACGGTAATGGCTGGTTCGGTAAGGGATAAGTGTTTGATCGGGGTAAAAAACGTTAATTGGCGGGTTACAAATCGATCACCTTGGTATAGTTCGGCGATAAAAACCAGACTGCGTATGTTTTCATCCGTGATGTGGTCAGAAAAGTCCAGCTTGCATACCTGGGTCGCAGTTTGCGGTGAGCACCTGACCGACTCCTGTTTGGAGCTCAAGATCTCACCACCAAGCGTCTCCAACGACCACTTCACCGTCCCCTCCCAGGTTTGAAATAGGTCATTGGTCACGTACACCGACATTTCAGGTGGATTGTCTTCGATCGACAACAACAGTGGCGCATAGAAGCGGCGTGCAGTGTAATGCAGTGCTTTCCAGCGCCCGAAGTAGTCTATGCTGGACCAGGAGGCCACCGGCCAGCAGTCGTCGAGCTGCCAGTACAGGGTTCCTGCGACTCGATCAGGGTGTCGCCGCCAGTGTTCGACGCCATAACGGATGCCTTCTGCCTGGAGCACCATGCTCAGGTATACCAATGAATTAAAATCCTTTGGTAATTGGAATGTATCCAGCATTTGTCCAACCATCAGAGAGTTTCCGCTGGCATTTTTCTGGTGCTGTTCCATAATATAGGAGGTCATGTTCCAATCTGCCTCGTCCGCGTAGGTGCGGATGGTAGCCAAGGGTGGCAGTGCCTGGAAGCCGAATTCGCTCATAAAGCGTGGATATTGGTCGCGATAAGCTTTAAATGGCTTTTTCTTGTGCCAGACGTCCCAGTAATGGGTGTCTCCCTGGTGTTGGTCATTCGGATCAACGAATGGAGTATCGGAGGAAGGTGAGCTAGGCCAATAGGTGTGATCCGGGTCCTCCATCTGGCACCATTCGGGCAGAGTGTGGTGAAAAAATTGGTCATAGGCAGCTTTTAAATCCTGTAGCTCTGGGAGTTTCCAGTTCCCCTCCGCCCAGCCTGCATCCATCTCATTGTTTCCGCACCACAATGCCAGGCTGGCGTGATGGCGCAGTCTGTGGATGTTTTCGACCACCTCCACCCGGACGTTTTCCAGGAAATCGGGGTTGTCCAATGGATAAACGCTGCAGGAGAAGATGAAATCCTGCCAGACCAGGATGCCATACCGATCGCAGAGATCATAAAATCGCTCTTCTTCGTAGAATCCACCGCCCCACACTCGCAGCATATTCTGGTGTGTCTCCACCGCTGAGCGCATCAATCCTTCCAGGTATTGGTCGGTAATCCGGGTGGGGAAGGAATCGGCTGGGATCCAATTGGAACCTTTGACGAAGATTGGGACTCCGTTAACCACAAAGACAAATGAGCGTCCCCACTGGTCGGGTTGTTGGCGCAATTCAATTGTACGCAGCCCAACCTGGTACGTATGCTGGTCGATCGGCTCAGCTTGTGCAGTATCATTGCTTAGGAGAGAGACTTCCACTTGATACAGTGATTGCAACCCGTAACCGTTGGGCCACCAAAGCTCAGGTTTGGGGATTGGCACCTTCACAATCGCTTCATTGTTAGTATTTATAGAAGTTCTTTTTTCAAGGATCTCGCCATTTGGTGTTGTAATGTGTACTACCACAGTAAGCGCTACCTGTTCCCAGCGTTGGATCGCGACTCGGACCTCCACCACCACCTGCTCATTAGCATGATCCTGCCGCAGATGAACTTCGTCCAATCGTGCCTCACGATAGCCTTCCAGCCGAATATCTTTCCAGACGCCGATTGGAGGCAGCTGTGGACCCCAATCCCAGCCAAATTGGCACGGCGCTTTGCGCAAATACGGCCCGCCCGGAATAGCCTGTGAAACGCCCGGCATACCACGGATGGCTTGTTGCGCCGCGGCAAAGCGCACGGGCGAGTCAAAAGCGATGCGCAGGTCATTTTCGCCTGCCTTGAGATACGGCTTCACATCCCAGCGATACTGCCGGAACATATTTGCCGCGCACCCCAACTCGTGACCATTCAAGCTGATGGTCGCCAGCGTATCCAGCCCGTCGCAGACCAGCCAAATGTGTGGTTGGTTTAATAATTCAGGCACCGCCGTAAACTGGTAGCGATATTCCCAATCTGTTTCGGCTACCCATCGAACGCGCTTTTCATTGTCACCCACAAACGGGTCGGGAATGCGGCCTAAGGCTAGTAAATCTGTATGCACGCCGCCGGGGACGCTAGCGGGTAGCCACTCCTCCGCGTTCGCCCGTCGAAATTCCCATGCACCTGCCAAAGATTGAATTCTCATAATGTGTTTTCCTGATGAATCTGCCTTGATATTTCATGCATAATCGATAAAATCCGATCAATCCCCGAAATTGAGTGGAATGGAAATATCCGCTCACACGTAAGGCTAGGCGAATCCTAAGAAGCCATCTGGCATCCCCAGAGCAATACAGGCTACATAGGGCAGGAGAACCAGGTTTAATTTAGAATAGCCGTTCGCAGGGCGCAGTATATTCAATAATGTGTCCAGTTTAGTCTTCAGAATGTTACGTTATTTCGCTTGAATCCAAACTCAAGAGGATTGCATTTCCACAGTTGAGAGATCCCATGCTTCATGGATCTTCGGAACATCGCTGATCAAGCGTTTGGTGTAAGCAGCTCTCGGACTCAGGATCACCTCGTCAGCGCTTCCGCTTTCCACAAATTTCCCATGCTCCATAATAAATACCTTGTCAGACACATAATACGCCAGGCCAATATCATGGGTGATGAAGATGACCGTCATGCCGACCTCTTTGCGTAGATCCATCAGCATTTCCAGGATGGTTGCGCGCGAACACGCATCGATCATCGAGGTGGGCTCATCAGCCAGCAGAATCTTCGGCTTCAGCAGGAAGATGCGGGCGATCATCAAGCGCTGCATCTGTCCCCCGGAAAGTTCAAAAGGATACTTGTTAGTCAATTCCTCATACTTTAAGTTGACAAATTTGCATGCTTCAGACATCATTTCCACTTTTTTCTCACGTGGTAACCTCCCACCACCCCGCATGCGGATGCAATCCAAAAGCACAGCGTCGATTTTATGAAATATGTTGTATGAAGAAAATGGATCCTGGAATATTGCTTGAATATTCCTCCAATATTCCTGTTTCTTCTTATTCGTGCTGATATCACGCTTTTTACCCTGGAAGTATATTTCGCCTTCGGTGATACTGATTAATGCCAAGATCATCTTGGCGAATGTGGTTTTTCCACTGCCCGATTCTCCCACAATCGAGACAACTTCGCCTTTATAAAGATCCATGTTCACATGATCAACAGCGAGCGTTTTCGTAGCGCCGAACCCAAATACCTTGGTAAGTCCTTTGGCGCTCATGATAATTTCACTACTTTCGAGCATTTTGTTCAGCCTCCATTCGATAAGCATCCCTCAATTCTCTTTCCGAAAGGATGCATCGGTATGCACGGCCGTCTTCAAGATTACGAAGATTTACATTAGCCTCGCATTCCGCCCGTGTGTATTTGCAGCGTGGTAAAAACCGGCAGCCAGGAGGTGGGTTTTTAAGGTTAGGCGGTACCCCAGGGATGGCGGTCAATTTTATATCCCTCAGACCGTGTTCAGGCACGATGATTGAGCCCATGAGACCTTTTGAGTAGGGATGGAGAGGGTCAAACACAGCTTCTTTGGCCGTGCCCTTTTCGACGATCTGCCCTGCATACATCACCATGATGTCATCGGTTACGTTATAAAGCAGTGGGAGCTCATGCGTAATGAAGATCATCGACTTGATAAATCCATCTTTCATCAAGTCCTTCAGCATCTTGATCACCATTTTCTGTGAAGTAACATCGAGGGCGGAGGAAGGTTCATCTGCAATCAGTATTTTCGGGAACAGTATCACAGAGACGGCGATCACTGTGCGCTGTTTCATGCCACCTGAGAGCTCCACCGGGTATTTTTGCAATACTTCCTTCGGAAGCCCTAAGATGCTACAGCACTCACAGGCAAGGTCATAAATCTCGGCCTTGGATTTGTATTCATCATGCGCATGATATACATCCTCAATAAAGTCGATGATCTTGCGCGTGGGGTTCAGGGCGTTCATCGCGGCTTGCGGAATGTAGGAAATCTCCGTCCCCAATATTGATTTTCGCACCACATCTGGGTCCATACCGGAAATATCTCGCCCGTTGATAATGATCTCACCACTCGTATAATGCAGCGGAGCAAAGTAATACCCCATCAGGCTGAGCGCCAGGGTCGACTTTCCGCAGCCGGATTCTCCAGCAATTCCCAGTGTTTTTCCCTCTTCAACCTTCAGAGAAACGTGGTCAACCGCATAAATATCTTCGTTGTAGCGGGTGATATATTTCGTGGTAAGGTCTTTGACCTCTAGCATTACTTCTGACATATATATCACCTACTCCCTTAACGCCGGATTGTATACCTGGTCGAGACCCGTATTCATCAAATTCAGCGAGAACGAAATCAAGGCAATGATTACGATCACGGGTAAGTACGCCCACCATTTTCCCATTGTGGGTGCCATGTAGATCAACCCCCAGTTCATCATCTGGCCCAATGTTGCTGTCGTGGTAGTTTTCGGTCCTAACCCAAGAATCGATAATGACGCCTCCGCCAGGATCGCCGTGGAGATTTGCAGGATCAGCGCCATGAAGACGTACGATGCGATGTAAGGCAGAATATCGGCGAAGATGATGAGCGCGATGGGGTGCCCCGATAACTTCGACAGGTTGACGTGGTCGCGGTTACGCAGAGAGATCACCTGCGCTCGAACAGCCCTGGCAGTCCAATACCACGAAGTAAACCCGATCACAATAGCAATGACCACAGGACCGCGCTTTTCCTGCCCAATACTGAATGAAATTAAAATCAACAACACAAAGGATGGGATGACGGTAAAGATATTGGTAAAGAACATAACTACATCATCCACTATACCACCGATATAACCCCCAGCCAATCCCAAGACCAATCCTATCGAGGTGGCAATTAACCCCGCCACAAGACCAATCAACAGGGATGTGCCGGTTGCCGATACCAGCTCGGGGGTTACATCCCGGCCAAAACTATCCGTTCCAAGCGCTAACAGGCGCACATTCGGAACTTCGCTAACGTTCACATAATCGGTTTGTGAGACACTGCCTTTTGCCTGTAGAGTACCTGTAACAGTGCCCGTTTCCGCAATAGTCAGATCTTGGGTTGATAGGATTCCCTGGAGCGATGTATTCAGTCTTTGATAAAACCTCATTTTGGCAAATGTCATCCCCGTGAGTTCCTTGTTGGGATCATAATTGCTCGTCCATAGATTCATAAGACTTTTGGTATCAGTGGTATCGATCTGATCTTCAGGAATCCCGTCTGCCAACAGCCACTCCTTGATGGCTGTGCGATCATCAGGGCTAAGTTTGCTGGCAATGCGCTTGGCCGTAGCATCATCCAAGAGAAGTGTATAAGGAGCGACACCGATGCTGTCATACACATTCACGTAGATCCCAGGAGGAAGAAAAGAACCCTGAATGCTGCCTTGGCTGATGATTCCTAATGGAGGCGTTTTAACAAACAGGGGAAAAATAATCACGGTCAGCACGATGAACATGAAAATGGAAAACCCAATCACAAATTTACCAGAGTGAAAAACCTGTTGGAGAGTATTTTTCATAGCAGCCTCTCCTAATCAGCCTGCGCCGCTTTAATGCGGGGGTCAATGAACCCGTATAAAATTTCAAGGGCAAAGTTAGCGATCAGTACCATTATGGTGATGATCAAGGTTGCGGCTGAGATCATTGGATAATCCTGTCCTTTTATCGCGCTCAAAAGCGTGGTACCCAATCCCGGGTAACTAAAAATAATCTCCGCCACCAGTGCCCCTCCCACCATGGTACCGATCGCCAGCGCCAGTCCGGTGATTTGTGGAAGCATGGCATTGCGAAATACATATAGGATGATCTTCCAGTCTTTGATCCCCATGAAACGGCTATATTTCACATAGTCGGCATTTAGCTCATAGATAGACATGGAGCGCATGCCAATCGCCCATCCGCCAATGGCGATTAATACAATCGACCAGAATGGCAGCTGGTAGTGTATGATCACCGACCAGACAAAACCCCAGCTTAAGTTGGGGATCAGGTCAAACCCATATCCACCTGAGGTGGGAAACAATCTAAATGTCACTCCAAAAATGACCAACAAAATGATTGCCATGCCAAATGCCGGTAAACCACTCACAAAAATACTGATCGGCATAAGGGCTTTATCATAGCCCCCTTTGAGATAAGCCGCTAACACACCCAGTATGTTCCCAATCAGAAAGCCGACGATGATCGCTGGGAGTTGCAGGCATACCGTCCACCAGATGGAATTTTTAAGCACATCTGACACCGTTCTGGGATATTGGCTGAAAGAGAACCCGAAATCGCCATGAAACACATTTTTCACATAGATGAAGAATTGTTCGATCATCGGTTTGTTGGTGCCAAATAGCTCTGTGTATTGCTTGTAAATCGCCTGAACCCCCGACGCATTCGACTGACCTTGGGCCATTCTAGCGACGATGGCTGCCACAGGATCTCCCGGCATCATCCGGGGCAGAAAGAAATTCAACAGGAAGGCGACAACGAAAGTGACGGCAAACCAAGCTAGCTTTGTACCGAAATACCTAGTATATCCTTTCAATCCAGCACCTCCTATTGATCTTCTACCACAAAGCTTTTAATCATTCCATTTATCAAATATTTGAGACATTTTTTAATAAACAGCCATGTCCCCAATATTTGCGGAACATGGCTGTTTCGATATGAATTATGGTTTACGGATTGACCAGATGAATGTTATATAGACATGCTGCACTCCAACCGTCTGTGCAGATCATGGGTGGGACGGGTGGTGTGGTGCCATCGCCCGTGTGTGGGAAGCCTGTCCAAACACTTTCGTTGACTGTGTGGAACAGGTCGGGACGATACATCAGTGTGAAGGAGGGAACATCGGTCAGGTAAATCTTGACCAATTCCGTGTAGGTTGCCTTCAGCTTGGCGGGGTCTGTTTCACCGGGGATCGATTTGATCAATTCGTCGACGACTGGATTGCTATACTGGCCCCAGTTGCCGTTCCAGTTGACCGTTTGACCAACGAATTCAGAGCTCAGAAGGTGGCGGACACGTCCCCATGGCTGGGTTGGGCCAGCGCCATCGGTCCACATCATGAAGATATCATAGCCTTCAGGTAGAGGTGTATCCGATTTGGTCACGACTGTTTGATACACACCCCATTCTGGGTAGTTGGTGGTGATAGCAATACCGATCTTCTTTCCAGCAGCAGCCACTACTTCGATGGCTGCCTGCCAGTCAGACCAGCCATTCGGGCAGGTGGCTATATAGGAAAGCTCTTTTCCATTCCATTCACGGTTGCCATCCCCATTGGTATCCTTGACACCGGCGTCATCCAACATCTTCTTGGCGCCTTCAATATCGTTGCCAGCCCACTGCAGATCTTTCACCGCATCGTGATCATACAGTGCCTGTTCACCCGGGGTTGGGTTCATCAGGGAGCGTGGAACCTGGTCGAAGGTAGCGGATTGGTTAGTCATGGCGTTGGCAATGATGGTGGGATAGTCAACTGCAATGGCGATCGCTTTGCGGATCGCAACCTGATCCAAACCGTTGGACTTCAGGTTGTAGTAGGCGGTCGGGAGGGTGGCGCCAATACTATATGGAGCATCGGGTAGGTAGGTGGAGATGGGCAGGCCGTAGTTTAGCCACAAAACCTGCACATTGGAGTTGAACTGCTGGCTCACGTCCACTTCACCCTGTGCCAGAGCGATTGAACCGGCTGCATTATCCTTGAAGATAGGATGCGCCAGGTACTTTGGAGACGGCAGTTTACCCCACATGGAGGCGTCCTGACCCCAGTAGTTGTCATCGCGAATGAGGACAACCTTTGTTTCGTCAGAGAAGAACTTGTGGTAAGGGCCGGAGTAAACCGCATCTTCCGCAGGATCAGCTAAGAACGCGGTAGCGTCGTTATTAACACGCGCTTCCAATGTTTGCGTCCAGGCTTTCTGGCAGACATAGACGCTATCCAGGAAGGAGAGAAGCATCAAAGGATTAACGGACTTGCCGTTTGCATCCAGTTTGGACTTGATCAGAACCGTCTGAGGATCAACTGCTGTGACGGAGTCAATGAAATCCTTAAAGTTGTTGCCGGCATTGGTTGAGTACTTGAGATTGGTATCCCAGGTATAAGCCACATCATCAGCTGTCAGCGCGGTGCCATCGCTCCAATGAGCTGCTGTCTTCATTTTTACGGTGATCTCGGTTTGCGCATCGTTCCACGTATACGGACCATCTGCCAGCAGAGGATACGAGCCGCCATCCAGCATGTCGTACAAGTACAGGGTCTCGAACATGACCACGCGGGCTGCGTCTTTCGCGGTGACAGCCAGGGCATTATTCATACTGGAAGAGTATGGATTCCAACCAACCACAGCACTCCATTGCAAGCCATTGAAGTACACGGTTTCATTGCGTGGCAGCTGTTCCTCGGGTGCCGGTGTCGGTGCCGCGACTTGAACTTCAACGGTTTCGATCACCGTCTGGGTCTGGATCTCTTTGACCACCTGGGTCTGCACAACCTCAACGGTCTGGATAATGGTCTCTGGTGTAGGTGTTGCGCAGGCACTGAGTACCATGCCCATCACCATCAACACAGAGATTACAATATACAAGCGTTTCATTTTCATTCTCCTTAGAATTTTAATTTTTCATAAAATAGTTGGTTAAATCTAATATATTTTCTTGTTATTTTTACACCTCCTTTTGGTAGTAGGGCGATCATAATCGTTTGGGTTTGAAATTGCGTAGATATGAATGATCATATTAATGCCTTAACTTATGACCATTCATTTTAGATGTACCACAGCTGTCACGAATGATCAGCTCTGTTTCCATGATAATTCGTTGGAAAGGAATGCTGCCGTTCTCGATTAGGTCGATCAAAGCCTCAACCGCTCTAAAGCCAAAATGCACGATCGGTTGATGGACCGTGGTGAGCTGTATATCAGGTTGCGAGGCGCTGGGCAAGTCATCAAAGCCGATAAAGGCGATATCCTCGGGGACACGCCAGCCCTCTTCACGTGCAGCCCGGATTGCACCAATCGCCATCGCATCGGATGCAGCGAAGATGGCATCGGGTTTGAGAGGAATTAGCTGTTTCATTGCCTGATATCCGCTCTCCTCCGTAAAATTGCCTTCTGAGATTAAATTTTTGTCTACTTTCCAACCTTGTTCGCGGATGGCTTTCAAGTATCCTTCCTTGCGGTCGATACCTGGTGTGCCTCTTAGCGGTCCGGTGATCGTCCCAATATGCTTATAGCCTAATTTGATCAGATGATTGACTGCATGATACGCTGCATGAACATTATCCACATCGATATAGCTGACTCCATTAGCGATGAATGGACGCCCCGCAACGATCATGGGGATGTCACAATTAATCAGCCGATCGATCAATTTATCGCCCTTCTGGCCTGTCTGCAGCAGGATCCCATCCAGTAGGCCTTTGCGAGAGATGCGGGGTAAGATGCGTTTTTCGTCTTCTTTAGAATCCACCAGGAAAAGCCCCAGGGTGTAGTTGTGCTGGTTGCATGCCTGTGCAACTCCCTGGGTAAGGCGAGGAAAGTATGGATCGGTAAAAAAGGAGCTGACTGAAAGGGGCAGCACCAGTCCAATCATCCATGAACGGTGGGAAGCAAGCGAGCGTGCTGCCGCGTGAGGGTGATAACCGGTGGAAACAATCACCTCCTGCACCCGCTTGCGCACGATCTCGTTGACATTGGGATCATCATTCACCACCCGTGAGGCGGTGGAGCGTGATACTCCCGCTTGCTTGGCAATGTCTTCGAGTGTCAGATTTGGCACTGTTGGGTTCCAGATTATATTTTTATCTGAGTTGCTAAAGATTGGGAGCGCTCCCAATGTTTATATTATACAGAACATTGCGCAAAGAGTCAACTACTTTGTGAAAATTCATCCGAACTGGTTACAATTGTATTGGAATGATATCTATGATCGATATTTGTCATCAATGAGCGTTCTTTGCGGATCAGTATCGCATGCGTTCTCTACGAGTGATAAAGAGGAGGGCGGGTTATGTCTGACGAAGCAATCTTCCAAAGTTATTACGGTATGAATGACGCGATGAAGTACTGTAGAATTATCCTGAAAGTAGAATCCTGCTGTCGCTAAAAATGCCTCACAAAACAAAAACCAAAGGAGACCTCACCCATGACTCAACCCCCACTCCCTAATATCCCCTGGGAAGAACGCCCTTCAGGCTGCTCAGATGTGGTTTGGCGCTACACTTGGAATCCCATCATTCCTCGTAACCTCATCCCTTCCTCCAACAGTATCTTTAATAGTGCGGTTGTCCCCTTTCAAGACCGTTTTGCAGGCGTTTTCCGCTGTGACAATAAAAAACGTGACATGAACCTGCACCGCGGATTCTCATCCGATGGCATCCAATGGCAGTTGGATTACCAGCCCATCGATTGGATCTATGATGATCCCGAGCTCAGCCATTTTCAATATCGCTACGACCCACGCGTGGTCTGGCTGGAAGACCGCTATTACATCACCTGGTGCAATGGCTATCATGGTCCGACCATTGGCATTGGGTATACCTTCGACTTCCAGCAATTCCACTTCCTCGAAAATGCATTGCTCCCGTTCAACCGCAATGGTGTGCTGTTCCCACGCCGGATCAATGGTGAGTATGTCATGTTCAGCCGCCCCAGCGATAACGGTCACACACCTTTTGGTGATATCTACCTCAGCCGCAGTCCCGACCTGATCCATTGGGGTAAGCACCGCTTTGTCATGGGTGTCAGGGGTGGGTGGGAAAGTACCAAAGTGGGTGCTGGCCCTGTGCCCATTGAAACCCCCGAAGGGTGGCTCTTGTTCTACCACGGGGTGCTCACTTCCTGTAATGGGTTTGTCTATAGCTTTAGTGCTGCCCTCCTTGACCTGGACCAGCCATGGAAGGTGATCCATCGCGGAGCATCTTACCTGCTATCCCCGCAAACCTACTACGAGTGTGTAGGTGATGTCCCCAACGTAGCTTTCCCCTGTGCCACGCTCTACGATCCACCCACCGGGCGTATCGCCATTTATTACGGTGGCGCTGATACCGTCACTGCTCTCGCATTCTGTAGGCTGGATGAGGTGCTTGCGTTTTTACAGCAAGAAGGCTAGTAGAATTCCCCACATGGAATTGAATAATCCCAAAGTGTATGCCTGGTATTATTCAATTTTTATCCCCAAGTTACTGTTCGCCTGAGTTAATCGCTCTTCGTTATTTCTCTATTGCGAAGAATTCGACGAGTCTTAAATTATGCAGGTATATTCTATAATTCCATATTCCAGATACTTATCAATTGCTTTTTGAGTGGGAAATTTCTAGCTCATACTGGCTCAACATGCAGTATGCTAGACCGACGTTCGCGTCTGATTTTGCTACTAACCCCTGGTGATTTTGTAACTGTCCGATTGTTCTGGCTCGCTCGAAGCATTTAATTGCAGTTTGAATTTCAAGGATATCTAGATATGCTTTTCCAATGGATAATATCGATTCGCCTTGTGAGATCTGAGTTTTGCGGCTAACGTCATATCGCATATTTTCTGGTTCAACTTTCTGATTCAATAATACACTGTGTAGTTTGATCAGCTCTTGTTCGACGTTTTCCCAGGTCTGGAACCGTCGTAGCGCATCAGTTTGTAAGCACTTTAACAAAAATACTTTCAAAGCTTCGGGTAAATCCACCTCTCCGAGCCTTTTTATCGCCCCCCCTCGTATATGTTGCTCAGCAATTGTCTTCAAATGTCTTCCGCGAATTGTATAATTACCGGTCAACATTTCAAGGCAGATACACCCTAATGAATAAATATCTGAGCCTATTGAAATTCTTCTATTTCTCCATTGCTCCGGACTCATGTAAAAAGGAGTTCCCCCAAGTCTTAGTCGAGTGATTTTGTCTTGAATGATAGTTTCACTTACGTTTTCGGAATATTTTATTGGAATTGTTACCAGTCCAAAGTCGCTAATCCGAGCATGACCATCTGGTCCAATGTAGATATTCTCCGGTTTTAAATCACTATGTACTAAACCCGGGAATTTTGTAGTGGCATATTTCATTCCTCGCGTAACGTCGAGGAGTAGCCTAAGTGTATTTTCAATGCTTATGCCTGCTCCTGGAGTTATCCTTGATCGTAATGACGGGTCATTTTTTCCAGATAAAGATGGCAACATCTCGAGAACGAGATAAATCTCATGAGTTTTGGAGATATATTCGCAACGATAGGCTTGGACAATGTTTGGATGCCAACCGATTTCAACCCAGATCGAAGCTTCGTGCAAGAATTGGGCTTGAATATTTTTATCAGATAGATATTGAGGTTTGAAGGTTTTTAGAACTATTGGAAAATTATCTTGCTCAGTATCATCGCATAGGTATATTACGCCCAACCCACCGAAAATTGTCTTATTGACTTTATATCGGTTAGCGATTATTTTTTTTGATAGCCGATTGTTGCTATGATCTGCCATTAGACTTGAATAGAAAAACTATTAATCCTCTGTGTCTCTATTCTACATTACCAATACTATATTTTTATTTACAGATTTGTTAGCTAGGTTTTTGTAATGTTAGCGATTATCATTTACGCATGCAGACAACGATTGATAACATATCAACTGTTCATTGCAGACGATAAGGAGTGAGATAATCGGAATTAGAGTTGATTATTTGTGATTCCTAATTTTCTGCCCAAGCTTGATTATCCAACTTCATAAGCTAATTTTCATCTTCTAGCCCGGTAAACCCTACAAAGTCTGGTATAATTAAATCCTACGGACTCCAGATTTGCGCTCGGTATTCATAGCCGCCATTCTGCATCGAATGGCGGTCTCTTTTTTCAGAGCTGATCCTGGATGACCATATAACGGCTGCCTAGATGCCAGGATGACTGAGGTTAGTTGAATTCACACAAAGGAAAAATGAATGGACACAAAATTATATGTTGGAAATCTGTCCTACGATACCACAGAGGACGGACTGCGAGCAAAATTCGCTGAAGCCGGCACAGTAGTCGCAGTGGAAATGATCAAGGATCGTGATACCGGACGGATGAAGGGGTTCGCTTTCGTGACCATGACCAATCAGGAAGAGGCGGAGAACGCCATCAAGATGCTCAATGGAAAAATGTTGGATAACCGAGAAATTAAAGTTAATATTGCTCGACCCCGCGAAGAACGTCCGCGCAGATCTTACAATAACAGACGCTGGTAAGATAGAATGTATGTTCCCCGGATCAGGGTTCCCTACATCCTGATCCGGGAATATTTATTACTGCAGGGAAAGAGGTATGAAATGAGCTTTCATATTGGCGATAATGTCATACACTGTACTTTTGGTCTGGGTGAGATTACACAGATCGAGGAAAAGACCATCAACGGGCAGCTTACAAAATGTTATGTGGTTCAGATATCAGATATGACAGTCTGGGTTCCGATTGATGATCTGCAGCAAAATAGCCTGCGTGTACCGACCCCGCCCGCAGAATTTGTCAAGACTTTACCGATTCTCACCAGCCCGAACGAGAATTTACTGGAGGATCGGGTGCTGCGTAAAAACCAGCTGATGGAACAAATGAAAGATGGTCAGTTAGCCTCAATTTGCCGGGTGGTGCGGGATTTATCCCATTACCAGCGCAGTTCCAAGCTGAACGACCAGGAGAAATCCATCCTGGAAAGGGCTGTCAAATCCTTGCTCACTGAATGGACCCTTTCACTGGGAACGCCTTTTAACCAGGCACACCAGGCAATGGAAAGCATGTTGCAGAGTTAAGTGATCTGTACAAACCCAAGACCCTGAAGTGTTTTAGAAACCTCAGGGTCTTTTTATTTATTTGTCTATTGTCTTGTAATCGATCTTCTATAAACGCTCCAATTCTTTCGGCCCATCGATCCTAACCTTGCAGCTGGCTTTTCTCCACCCCCATTTTCCGCATATTTCTAAATGACCCGTGGGAATATTGTCATAAGTATACTTAAAACGACACCGACGCCTTTCGTCGGTCGAATCAATCTTCTCCTTCCTTTCCTGTACCCGTGACATTTACCCAATCTTAGTTTTCTCTGCATTAGTCAGTTCTTGCTTTTTCTTGGACGGTTCTTCCACTCCCCTAATTTCCCCTCTCCTGTACCCTTCAGGGTATTGGTAATTTGCATCCCGAATGATTTGATTCGGGAGAGGGGAGGTGGGTCGGTCTTTTTCTTGATGTGTTCATTGTCTCTCCAACATTAGAAATCTTAAATTATTCCCAATTATTTATAAACCCCTTGTGGAATAGAACATTTGTGCTATAATATTACCGTACTTACTCACCAACCCATAATTTTCATCTCACCTGCATAAATTTGATTGAAGAGTATCGGAAAACAGGGATCTGCAGGTGGTTTTCCCTGCGGATCCCTGTTTTCCAGCCTCTTTCCCCCCTTCCCAAAACTTGTTTGGGAAGGGGGTATAAAGGGGGGATGGGTGAGTAATTACATATTACCATGGTCAGGTCTTCACTTCTTCTTTTCTTTACAAAACCCGAACTATTAGTCGCGATCTTGCGCCATAAGTCGATATGGGTATCGCGGGGCAGACGACGGCCAATCGTAAAGATTAATCGAATTTATTCGTTTATTTTGAGGTTCGAATCTCCTTTGTTAATCGCGAAAAGGGGACTGCTAATAACGGAAGGTTGAACGCTGACTCCTCCCTCTCCCGCGTATTATAATCATCCCCATGTCCAACCACCTGGTCAATGAAAGCTCTCCTTACCTGCTGCAACACGCATCTAACCCAGTCGACTGGTACCCGTGGAGCACTGAGGCACTGGAGAAAGCCCGCCTCGAGGATAAGCCGATATTCCTTAGCATTGGCTACGCTGCCTGCCACTGGTGTCACGTAATGGCTCACGAGTCGTTCGAAGATCCCGCTACAGCCACCCTGATGAATGAGAATTTCATCAATATCAAGGTGGACCGGGAGGAGCGTCCCGATCTAGACAGCATCTACATGAGCTTCCTCGTCGCTACGACTGGTCAGGGCGGTTGGCCAATGAGTGTCTTTCTCTCTCCCGAAGGCAAACCTTTCTACGGAGGAACCTACTTCCCTCCTGACAATCGCCACAATCTTCCCGCCTTCCCTGATGTGCTAAAAAAGGTCGCCCGTTTATGGCGCTCAGACCGTATTGCAATACTGACAAGCAGCGAGAGCTTGACGCAGACCTTGAAGCCACGCCCGGCAGCTCAACCCGGGGGGGAGCAGCTCAACCCAGCTTTGCTCCAGCGGGTTGCACATACTATCGAGCAAAGCTATGATTGGCAAAATGGTGGCTGGGGTGGGGCGCTAAAATTCCCTCAGCCGATGCTGATCGAATTTCTGCTACGGCAGGGCTCTCGCGGTGATCATGCAAGCCTGGATATGGCTGCTCATGCTTTGCGCGCCATGGCTCAGGGTGGGATGTATGACGTTCTGGGAGGTGGGTTTGCCCGTTACAGCGTCGACTCAACCTGGCTAATCCCGCATTTTGAGAAAATGCTCTACGACAACGCCCAATTAGCCCTTGCCTATTTGCATGCTTACCAACTCATCGGCGAACCCGGTTTCCGGGAGGTCTGTGAAGCTACCCTGGATTTTGTTTTGCGTGAGATGACCCATCCCGCGGGTGGCTTTTATAGCAGCCTGAATGCTGATTCGGAAGGCGAGGAAGGTAAATACTACCTGTGGTCTCTGCATGATATCCGTTCCGTCCTGCATGACCCGCAAGATGCCGATATTATTAATGCCGCATATGGGGTGAGTGAACAGGGCAATTTCGAAGGTCTCCTAAAACGGAATGTACTCCGGCGCAGGCTCACCGATGAGGATTTAGCTCAGAATTTCCAACTGGAGGTGAACGCAATCCCAACCAGGCTGGCTGATTTGCGCAAGCGGTTGCTGGAGGTGCGCAGCTCCAGGGTACGCCCAGGTACGGATGACAAGGTGTTGGTATCGTGGAATGCTCTTATGCTCACCGCATTCGCTGAAGCCGGTCGGGCATTTGAGCGCTCAGATTATACCCAGGCAGCCATCTGGAATGCGAATTTCATCCTGGAGAATATGTTCCTGGGTGACAAGCTTGTACGCTCCTGGCGAGAGGGCATAGCGAAACATGCTGCCTACCTGGAGGACCATGCAGGCCTGGCAGCGGCGCTGCTATCGCTCTACCAGACTGACCCCAATCCGAGGTGGTACCAGGCTGCAATAAATTTAGCAGGGGAAATATTGGCGCACTTTGGTGATAAAAGCGATCCCACCGGTGGTTTCTTCGACACGCGTGATGACCACGAAGAGCTGCTTTATCGCCCCAAGGACCTCCAGGATAACGCCACTCCCTCCGGCAATGCCCTGGCAGCCACGGTTCTCCTACAGCTTGCCACTTATGAAGGTCGTACAGACTGGCGCACCCTCGCTGAGGGGATGCTCTCCTCCTACCTTGGGTTAATACTGCGCTACCCTTCAGCATTTGCTCAATGGCTGTGTGCTGCGGATTTCGCCATTGGACCTGTTTACGAGCTTGCGATTTTGGGTGATCTGGCTGATCCTGGCACCCAAAGCTTGCTGCAACCCCTATGGCAGAGGTACCACCCGCGCCTGGTACTGGCAACCTCCCCATATCCAGCTCTTCCTGGCTCACCTGCATTGTTGAGTGATCGCCCACCCCTGGACGGTAAGCCCACTGCCTACGTCTGCCAGGGATTTGTGTGCCAGCATCCAGTGAATACATCCGATGAAATGCTGTTGCAATTAACATCTTAGGTTGGATGTAAGGCGCCCTTAGGGAGCTAATAATTCACCAATTATCCTCCATCGAAACGCACTTCATACTAGTAAATTATCATAGTGACCTTCCAACTTAAGAATTATATATCCTCTGCAATTGCGACCTAGCGCCGCTACACCCCTATAAGATTTGCTTATTGACAAACATCAAAACGCATATATATTATTAGTTATAATAATCCCGATATACAGCAGGTCTATTGGGGTCATCCAGGATTTCTCTAACACTCAATAACCATTCCGGCAGCTATCGCATTAAAGGTGGACACCTTCTCTACCAGCGTGCAGAAATGATTTGCCATCAGGAGGGATAACATGAAAAAAGGGATTAAGATCGCTCTCATCACCCTGGCAGTTATTATTGTGGTTGCCAGTGCCGGATTGTTGTATGTGACCCGCACAAAAGCCCTCGAGATAATCACCCCACCCCCGTATGAAATCACTGAGACACCCGCCGATTATGGTCTTCCCTTCGAAGAGGTGAGTGTTACCACCTCAGATGGTTACACACTTGCGGGTTGGTTTATACCCTCGCAGAATGGTGCTGTAGTCATCACCCAGCACGGCTGGCGCGGTGGGCGCATGAATATGCTTTATGATGCCGAGATGCTCTATCGACATGGCTATGGTGTCCTGATGTCCAGCTTTCGTTCCGGAGACGTGAACGGTGGTGAGCTGATCACATTTGGAAATAAGGAAATCCTGGATATGGATGCCTGGTACAAATACCTGGTCACCCGCACAGACATCGATATCAACCGGATCGGCATCTTGGGTGAGTCGATGGGTGGGATGGTCTCAATTATGGAAACCGCCCAGAACGCTAATATCCGTGCATTAGTCCTTCACAGCTCATTCTCCTCAATCGACGCAATGGCAGCCAAGGGCGTCAAGCTCGTCACCGGGCTGCCCCCGTTCCCATTTGCGAATCTCATCGTTTGGTGGGGTGAGCAAATCGCTGGTTTTGAATCATCTGAGATTGATGCCGCGCGCTGGATTGGTCAGATCAGCCCACGCCCTGTGTTTATCATGATGGGAGGTCAGGATGATCACATCCCAATTGAAAGTGGTCAGTGGCTATATGATGCTGCCAACGAGCCTAAGGAGTATTGGTTCGTACCTGCCGCTGGTCACCATGGTATCCCAGAAGTGGAACCGGAAGAGTACGAAAGGCGCGTGACCGAATTCTATGATAAATATCTGCCATAATAAATGTTGCATTGAGCTTCTCCACAATTCTGTTTCAGAAGAATTTCATAATTTTGGATTTCGATGAAAGGAGTAAGATCATGAGCTTTGTGAAAACTCCCCAAGAACTGTATCAACTTAGTCAAAAGAAATACGATTTCTACAGTGCTGAAATGGTTTTCACTTTTTGGCTCACCAAACCAGAAATTGTTGAGCGCCTGGTGCCGCCGCCTTTGAAGCCAACAGGCAATCCAATGGTCTCTGCTTTTATTGCCAGCTATCCCCGCACTAGCTTTGGTCCTCCTTACAATGAAGCCGCCTTATTTTTGTTTGTACAATACCAAGAGGTCTTGGGTCCCTATTGTTTGGCTATGCCGGTTACCAACGATATGGCCATGGCAGGTGGTCGAGAGATCTTCGGGTTCCCCAAGAAAATTGCACAGCAGATTCAGCTCAGTCAAGCCGGCAGTAAAACCCTGGGTTTTGTGGAGCGAAACGGTATGCGCTTTTTCGAGCTTGAATTTACCCCCAATGAGCAAGCCGTTGATGAGAACTTTAAAACCTTAATCAAGCAGAGTTTTGCTTTCCACCAGGAAACGGGTGCCGGCACTTATCTATTTAAATGTTTCACTGCACCCGACAACCAACTATTTGATTACCCGCCTCGCTTGATCCGGCAGTATACGGTCTTCCGACCGAAAACCATCGAATGGGGCGCTGCGCAAGTGAAGCTGACCCATTCAGACTGCGATCCCTGGGATGATATCGAGGTAGTAAACCCTCTCGGCGCCATGCGAATCGTCGGGGATAACACCATGCTCTCCGGACAGGTACTCGCTGAAGCCGACCCGATGGAGTTCATTCCATACGCATTTAATAAGTGGGATTGGTGAAGGATTATTCATTCCAACGGAAAATGTCGCTGGTGAATTGGGTGTAGTTGTTACTAGAACACACAGATTTATTGTCCAGTCCAGCAATCATCTGGTAGACCTAGCCTTAGTCATAAACCACTCGCCTGTATCTGCATTACTCATTAATAATCCGTGTAATAAACCCAAGAGTGCAGGCACCTAAATAATCCCATGTTTCCTGACGTTCACGTCACCACCCCTCTCATCTGGACCTGTACGGGTATCCTGGTAGTATTGGATGTCATCCTCATCCTACTGGCGCGGCGTCTGGTTAAGCGTGATCATTTTCAACAGATGCGCTGGCTGTTGGCAATTGCCGGGGGAGTTTTCTTCCTGCTGGTGTGGACCAGCGTGCTGCTTTGGGGTTGGGATTGGTTTTACGCTTATATATTTCCGGGTTGGGCGCGCTACCTACTGCCACTATTATTTGGGGTAGGCTACACCCTACTGGCGCTGGCAATGGGTTGGCTCAGCCTGAAACTACCTGGCAATCCGGCAATCAACTGGTGTGTGCTGGGTGGAATAGAGGGGCTGCTCAGCCACATCTATGCCATCTATGGACTAGGTGCGGTCTCCAAACCGCCTATCATGCAGGGTGTGAGCCAGTTTTCGGTATTGGTTTTTGCCGTTTTAGAGAAGGCATGCTACTGGAGTATCATTATGCTGTTTTGTGAGCTACTGCGCTGGTTATATCGGTGGTATCAACAAAATAAAGCTGGGGTATGATAAAAATAAGTAGCGAGACCGGTGACTACTTGCCAGGTAGAGGCTCGTATTCCAAAATTTCATATGCTTTTTCCACCCGAAACCCCAGCTTGCGTGCCACGCGTGCTGAGGCTGGATTGTCTGTGTCACAGCTCCAATAGGCGTGGAAACCGCGCTGCTCCAGAGCCTCAATGAGGAATGCCACTGCGATGGGTGCATAGCTTCTGCCGCGAAACGGCTCATGGGTGATAGCACCTATCTCTGCATATGGAGCTCCTAAAGCCGAGGCATAGGTTTCCACAATAATCTCATCTCCATGCATCAGGCAAATTCCAAGACCATTATGCAGAAAGTTTTCCAGGCTTCCACAATAGAACGTGATGTCATCCCGCCACTCGCAGCGATTGAGCAGGTTTGCGTCGATGGGACGAATCTCAAAACCAGCAGGAAGGCGGTTATGAAAATCTTCCAAAACTGGTGAGTGAGGATCATAATCGAAGAATTCCAACCTTGGGAGGGTACGTAAACTTTCCGGCGCAGAAGGGTCGCCTGGTGAACGGATCAACCATATATGTCCGGTGTGTCTGAAATAATCGATCGTTTCCGTCAGGAAGGATTGGCTCATCGAGTGACTGGCGTAGGTCAACACAGCCTCAGTCCGGAGCAAACACTGTGATGGTTGTTGGATGTCATCCACCACTGCTCGCCCGGCATGCCGTCCCTGGAATACTGCCCATAAAGCAGGATTATTTGGAACGTGGGGGTCGAACAAACTCAGCAATACTGGATGGTCAACGGGACATTCGATCATGGTAAGCGATTATCTCCATTCAGAGCAGTCAGCTTCGGTTGGGTTTACGGTGATAATCTTCCAATCGAAACCTATTCCTACTCTACTTGATTTTGCCAGCATATGGGTAATCCTGGGAATTAGAACAGGAAGGGTATGAAACGCTTGGTGCGCTGCATGTATTCAACATACTCATCGCCGAAGTTACGCAGGTTCTCCCGCTCCTCAAAAATGGCTGTGGTATACAATGCCAGGCTTGCCAGGATGACCAGCAAGCCAGATAAAAAGGTGATTTGCTTCAGAAATACCCCCCAGGCGAGGCACAACAATGAGGCATACATGGGGTGACGTATAAAGCGATATGGTCCTTCAGTGACCAGATGGATGGTTTTTTCAAACGACAAACGGCTGGGATCCTGTATGGATTTATCAGCCTTTCCGAATCGACGGAGTACCCAGAAGGCATGGGCCACCAGGAAAGCTGAAACCAGGAGTAATGCCCAGGAGACAATCTGAATCAAAGAAAGCGGCTGAACCAACCAAAAAGAAGCGTTCAGCACCACCAATCCCAAAATAGATTCAAAGGCAAAGAATCTCGGGAAGCCATGGCTGAGCGGTTTCGTCAATGCATGGCTTGAGAGGAGTACAAATCCTAATGATCCAAGCAGGAAGATAAGCAATTTCAACATTAGGTGAGATGCAGGCTTTTATCGAAGGCACTCTTTTTCGAGGCGCCCTGCCAACCCATAATATTTCTCGTGCATGCTTTCGCCGTTCTCATCGAGTTCAAATTGCTCAAATGCCTCCAGGATCTGCTCCTGCTGGGTGGTAGGAATTACTTTATCCGCCATGGGAAAAACGATTTTGTCCTCCTTGACGATATGCTGGCGTAGCAGCTTGATATACGCGGCAGCACTCTCTACAATTGCATCGCGTTTGCGTACCTCGCCAGCTTGAACTCGTTCTACAGACTGACGAAGCATTTGAGCTAGTCGACGTGCCTCTTCATGTTCAGCCAACATCATCGCTACCGGGCCTGATTCTTTGGATAGCCCATTTTCGAGCATTGCTGGAAATAAAACAATCTCTTCCTTTTTATGATGGCAACCATCCGCAAAATACTTGATGAAGACTGTCGTGCCAGTGAAAAACCGAAGATAGACATCTTCACCACGACTGAGACGGTTCACAGCTTTTTCGAGAGCGTTTAATACACGCTCGATCACTCGATGCTCTTCCATTAAGATTTCGGTTGCTTTCAAGGTATCTCCTCCTCAAAATCAGATGCTCGGTTAGGGAAGAGTATGTTTTGTTTATTATTCCCAAACACCTGTATTATATGCTTATAGGTAATATTATGGTTTACAAATAAGCTCCAACCCACCCTACAATATGACAGATTTCGGGCTATATATTCAACCAATTTTGAAATCTCCTTTAGCTTAAGGAGATAAAACATTCCGTCTGCCCACGAACCTGGGAACCTGCCGCATATATTCTCGGTAGTTCTCTCCAAAATGCGCCTCAAGCCATGGTTCTTCCGTAAAAGGTGCGAGGGCATTCAACCCCAAAGCCAGGATGCCAATCAAATACACCATCCAGGAATTGGTGAGAAGCATGAATCCAATAATAAGCAAGCTATCACCGATGTATTGGGGATTACGCGTATACTTGTATGCGCCATTAATAACCAGCCTGTTACCCAATCCAAGTGTCCCTCGCAGCCCCAGCGCTAGATTACCCCAGCCTCCAATAGCACTCCCGAACACGAAAATTATCCCTGCCAGGGGTAACCTTATTTTGAAATCAAGCAGAAACCCACTGTCAAGATCAAGAAATCCCAACCAGATGCCGCATAACCCTACCACTCCGACCATCAGCCAGGCAAGGATGAACTGCCATGACCATGCAGAAGGTGGTGGCCAAAAGCGAAAACGCGGCAATTTTATGGTTAGGATGAATAATAGGACGTAGATGAGTTCAAGTATTACTGCCGTACAGAACAGAATCCATTTCATATTAGCCATTTCATGAAGTGAATCCCTTGCTAGATCTCTCTCACCATCAATAGCTCATCGTAATAAACGTCGTTGTAATAATTGCTCTTCGGATCTGTACCGTAAACCTTAAACCCGCTGCGGGTATAACAACGGATGGCTGAAACATTGATGGTTATGACGCCCAGCTTTACCACAACCACACCATGTTCGCGTGCCCAGGTGATGCACTCATTGATGATCGCTTCAGCGATGTGCAAACCACGCCAATCAGGATTGACGTATACACCCCACAGGATGCTGCTGTGACGGGTTTTGGGCCAGTGACCTCGTCCAATGCCTGCCATACCAATGAGTTGTCCAACGTATTCTGCAATACTGATCGACGTGGACTCATTCGTGGCGTAATCAGCGATACGCGCTGCCCATACATCAACCCCTTCAGCGGCGGCCATGGCTACATCCGCAGCGAAGGCTTCGGGATGCATGGAGAGGGCCTCCAAACGAAGCTCACGGAGTAAAGTCGCATCCTCCGGGGTTGCTTTACGGATGGTGATATCACCTTTGAGTGTGGATAAAAGCTGTGCCATTTTTATTCGTGTCCAACGTGTTTATTGAGGGCATCATCCCGAGACCCAACATTACTCTAAGTTCCTCACCGCCTCCATCACTCTCTCCGCGCTATCTGCTTGCAACCTGCCAGGCATTCGATAAAAATAGGGCGACATATCAACTTCGTAGCCCCCCAATGCGTGCTCACTCGCGGTGGGCAGGTAGCCAATACAGCCACTGCTCACGCTGGCAAACAAGGTCGGGCTTGTGTTGGGGGTTCGTTTGATTGCAATGCCGATTTCGGTGAACACTTCCGCACCCAGTGCGATCAATGCCAGGTCTTCGACACGAACATGGGTCAGCACCACGGGCACAGACCAATACCCATTCTGTGCAGCGATATGCGTTTTCCACGGGTAACGGTAATTAAGCACAAAATCAACCATGAAGCGCGGTACGTGCGCCATCCTGGCAAGCACGGCACGATAGGTTGGTGGGGGTGTGGTTCCATGCGCCTCCGCCTCCAAAGGCAACCACACCTGCTCCTCGTGAAAGCTAATCGCCTCGCCCAGAACTGGTGCAAGGAAAGTTAATCCTTTCAATACCTGCTCTGATACACGCCCACCGAATTTCTCCACTGCCTCGAGGTCATCCTTACCCCATGCATGATCAGGGTTCAGGTCTCCGGTTGCACCCTGAAGGAACATGACCGGTGCCCCACTTTCTTTTTCAACGATTCGTCGCATGGCACCGATCCAATCCGCTGAGACGAGCATATTTTTAGGTCCTAGCACCGTTCCGTGGCACTGGTAGTTCACCAGAGTGACGATGGGCTTGCCATTCAAGGATTGTGCTTGTAATATGGTAACTGAGCGATCGATCGGACCCGTCGGGTAGACCCCTATCTCGATATGCCCATCCGGTTTCCGTTCGCGGCGATTGATCGCGATATCCCCTTCCCCTTGCGACCATGAGATATGTGCTGGCTGTAGACTTGCCAGTGCTTCCTTCACAGCCTGGACGATCTGGGTGACCAGATAATTGACATAATCCCGATTCTTGCGAGGGGAGCGCTGACCAGCGTAAGTGATCGGTCCGGAGTGAGTATGCGAGCAGCAGATAACCACATTCGAGCCAGTGTGTGCCTGGATGCGTGCCACAGTGTGCTCGTTGATCGCCAGCAGGTCACAGGCAACGATTACAGCTCGGTGCAAGCCGTCATTCAGAGCGAGGGCTGTGGCGGTGAGGTCATCATGCACACCCAGGTTACCTTTAGTCCGGTCGCCATAGCCGATCAGGTAGATTCCCTGCGGTGGAGAGATGATCTTTCGAGCAACGCCAACAGATAAAGTCATTTCGGATCTCCATGATTAATCACAAATGGATAGATAAATAAGATCACCACCAAGGACATAATAAACATCAAGGATTATATATTTAAAACTAAATCTATGACCATCGAGATGTTAATAATTGGTTGGGAATGAAAAAATTGAAAGTAAAATCCATCAGAAAATTTCAGCCTGTGAGCTCAATATATTTTAAGATAATCCTTTTTTAGCAATTTATATGATTATCTGATATTTATCAGTGTTTATCTGTGTTTATCTGTGGTGGATATATATCAGCGTTTAATTGCGACATAAGTGCTTTTAAGATCAGTGTTCATCTAATTTCATCTGTGGTTTCGTCCAATGTCATATGGAGGTTTGCCCGTGTTTGCTCCGGGGTGTCGCCCAGCTTGTATCCTATAAACACCAGGGCGCCAAGCAGGCTACACACACCAGCTACAACCCAAGCCACCCTGATACCTAGTGGGTTGGCGGATGTATAACCAAACTGGCTCAGAATGAACGGCAGGATCAAAGCTGCCATGGCAGGTCCGATCCCTGCTGCCAGCGAGAATGTGCCATAATAGATCGCCTCGCGCCTGGCATGAGTGGTCATTTCGTCATAATCCACTACTGACCCCATCATGGCATATGCCAGGATGAAATACCCTCCCAGCACGGGTCCCACCAACCCGACGGTGATATATGCCTGAACCAGCCTTTCGACGCCTGGGATTAAGCCGACGAAGGCATTCAGTGCGATGATACAACCCATGAGCACCATAGATATCATAAGCAGCTTACGGTGAGCATGCTTACGAGCCAGCCGGTTCCATAGTGGTGCGGAGAGTATCATTAGCAGCACCAGCAACCCCTGAAACGTACCCACCTCTGCTTCCGAGCGCCCCAGCACAGTGGTGATAAAATACGGCAGAATGGCCGTCATCATGGCATATGCTATATGCACGATCAGCACCGAGACGAACATATACATGAATTGGTGATTTCTGAGAGTGGCTTTTATCCCAGCGATCACTGGCATCGGTTCGCCGATGGGGCGCGTGGTTTCTCTGATTCCCAACAAAGCCAGCCAGATAGTACCTAGCCCCACCACCGCCACAATCCCAGCCATGGCGATAGGTCCGATGGAAGAAAATAGTGGGGCTGCTACCAGCGCCCCCACCATCACCCCCAATATCCCCAGGATATTTTTCCAGGTGCTGAGCCTCACCAGGTCCTTCGGGTTTTGTGCCATTTCAGGCATAGTGCCATCGTAGGGGATGCCCACCAACGAATAGGCAGTATAAAACAGGGTGATGATGATGAAGAAATAAACTGCGTTGAGTGCGATGGACCCCCCACCCGGCGGTGTGAAGATAAAAATAAGCAGGATGGCGGTTAGCGGGGTGGCAAACAGGATAAATGGGCGTCTCCGTCCCCAACGCGAGCGAGTGACGTCTGAGAAGTGCCCGATGAAAGGGTCAATGACCGCGTCCCACAGTGAAGTGATGGTCATCAATAAACCTACGAGTGTGATGGGCAGGTAGATGTGACGGCCAGAATCAGGTGGGGGCGAGTAGAAATACAGCAGCCAGGTGCTCACGCTGATTGCCATGATGTTCAGCCCGGCAGATGCAGAGGAATACAACAAGGTGCGTTTCATCGTAAGTTGAGTGTCCATGTCATCTCCCAACCCGCCGAATATAAGAATTTGTATTTATTAGTACATGAATATTTACAACTGAGCAACTATCTTTAAGATGCTCGGTTATCTCTGGGGGTAATGATTTTTTTGTTCCACCAAGACCTACTTGCGTGGTGGATCCAGCTTGGAGTAATCAACCGTAAACCAACGCTCAGGGTAAATGCGTACCAGGATGTCGCTTTTCCAACCATCACTCTGACTGATGTTGGCAAAGTAACGCTCCCCATATTCTGGACCATAATAACGGATCGCCATCGGGTGGATATCCCGCTCCAGATCCACCGGTTGGATGCTGAATGGGCCTTCAATAGAGACATATTTGTACATCGGAGGGGTTGGGTCTTGAACGCAAAAACTGATGCGTTTGGCTTTAAGCAATAGTTTACCTTTGCGGGTATTAGTACCAGTCCAAACACACACCTCCCCACCGGGTTGGTAGTTGTACCACACAGGCACAGTCAGTGGGCCACGACCTTCCTCTGGTATGCTGATAATTCCCACCCGCGTTTCAGCCAAGAATGCCTGACGTTCATCAACAAGCATTTTGGTTTTCATGATTGCCTCCCCAAAAAGCGCAAGAATAGAATCTCTATCTACGCGTGGATCGCAGCCGCTTCCCAGCAGGAGTCGAAATCATCCACCACCAGCTTAACCAGATCAGGATCGATCCTATGCTGTGAAACACGGTGTTCCAATGAGTTGATCACTGCTTCAGGATCTTTAGCGGGGCGATACGGACGTTCCTGTGTCATTGCCTGGAAAATGTCAGCAATGGCGATGATGCGTGCCGGTTTGTCCAGTTCAGCTTCAGTCAGGTGAAAAGGATAACCGTCCCCGATGAGTGTCTCGTGATGATAGGCTCCCCAGCGGGAGATGTCTTCAAACCCCTTCACATGGTGTAGGATCTGGTAGCTTTCGAAGCTATGTCCAAGCATCACTGCTTTCTCCGAAAAACTAAGCGATGCTGGTTTCTCCAATATACTATCCGGGACGCGCATTTTACCGATATCATGCAATAGCCCGGCAATCTCGATCTGCCAACATACATCCGTCTCGAAACCTGCCCTCTCGGCCAGATGTGCCGAGAAACGAGCTACACCCTGAGAATGACGGGCGGTGTAATGGCTCTTGGTATCAACAATCTCAGCTGCCAGCTCAGCAACATAGCGCAGGCGACCTGTGCTTACCATCGGATGAGGGTCAGCCAGCTCCCGCTCAGCCATATATTGGTTCAAATGCTGTGGCTGCATCCGCAGCCAAAAACTTTCGGTGCGTGAGGCTGCCAGAAAAGCCTCCAATAGCCTGGGGTTGAACCAAGTGCCACTGTAATGGACGAGTGTATCACGTACGGAGTTGCGCACCGAAAGCCAGGGTTTGCTAGAAGACTGCTGCATTAATGCATCAGCACGATCGCATAAGTGGATTAGGTTTCCAAGCATAGCAACCCACTCTGTAAAGCTTGGGTCTAGCTCCTGCCAATGGGTATGATGTAGGAGAATAATGGGAGATAGATTTCGGAATAAGGGTTGAGCTTCTAATAGTGTGCTGCCACGGGCACAGTGTTCAGGCGCGCCTGACCAATCCATCTCCTTGATAATGTGGTTGTGTGTGCTGGTGGTGGAAACACCACAATCATGCAGCAAGGCAGCATGGTAAAGATTTTCCATCTGGTCAGGTTCAAAACCAAACGTACGACCTGTTTCAAGGCACATATATGCCACGCGTTTGCTGTGATGGAGGTCGTTCACACCCACCAGGTCAAGCATATCAGACAGCATGTGGACGAGCTGAGTTAGGTTAATTACTTTCATGGGATTATTGATAATTATATCAGCACAATCACTAATTACCTCATTGCGGTCGTTCATTATCGTTGTCTTGGTTTAGGGATTCAAACCAATCGTAGAACCTATAAGGAATATGTAATATCTGTCAGACTTTTGCAGGTTGAATAAATGACGGTGGGTAGGTGGTTCATATATCGTCATTATGGTTTTGCAACAGCTGTTTAATGGATCGTTAATCGAAATAGCAATGAAAAACTGTTAATTTCGGATACAATATATCCAAATATTTTTTACAGAAGAAATCCAAGACTTAGGTTATCACTATCAATCGATCTTAATGAGCATTTGTTTTCATAACGGATGGGGGTTCTGAAAACCAGGAGGTAAAAATATGGACGAATCCATGGGGCAGCATGACCATCATCGGATGGAGGAAAGCTCGAAAAAAACAATAATTGAGCAAGGTATGAGTTCGCAACCAATGGATCACAGCATGGGAGAGGACGTTCACGCAGACCAGCCGGGACAAATGGAAGCTTCTACACAAGGTACCCATGCCGGTCATGCGGAACATGACCATCACAGGGAGCATACGGGCCACGAAGGACATGGCACTGGGGATGACCACACTGGTCACGAAGCTCACGTGGATCACACCGGTCACGAGCAGATGTTCCGTCGGAAGTTTTGGGTTTCGCTGCTGCTCTCGATCCCTGTGTTGATTTTCAGTTCGTCTATTCAAGGCTGGTTAGGATATAGCATTACACCATTCTCGGGAAGCCAATGGATCACCCCTGTATTTGCCGTGATCGTTTTTCTATATGGAGGGATTCCCTTCCTAAAAATGGCGGTTCCTGAGCTGAAAAACCGCCAGCCAGGGATGATGACCCTGATATCGCTGGCCATCAGTGTAGCTTTCGTGTATAGCCTGGCAGCCCTGTTCCTCCCCGACAGCATGACCTTCTTCTGGGAGCTGGTCACCCTGATTGACATTATGCTGCTCGGGCATTGGATCGAGATGCGCAGCGTGCGACAGGCATCAGGCGCTTTGCAGGAATTGGCTAAGCTCATGCCCGATACTGCCGAGCGTATCCGGGCAGATGGCAGCACGGATACCGTGCCAGTACGTCAGCTCAGGAATGAAGACCAGGTACTTATCCGCCCAGGAACAAGTATCCCTGCAGATGGTGAAGTGGTGCAGGGTGATTCAGATGTTAATGAGGCCATGATCACCGGGGAATCAATGCCTGTGAAAAAAGGGATCGGGGCAAAAGTGATCGCCGGTACGATCAATGGAGATGGCAGCCTGCACGTAAAAGTTACCGCCACCGGGGATATGACTGCCCTGGCAGGAATCATGCGCCTGGTCGAACAAGCACAGCAGAGCAAATCCAACACCCAGATCCTGGCTGACAAGGCAGCCGGCTGGTTGTTTTACATAGCCTTAGGGGTGGCGGCTATTACGGCAATTGCCTGGACTATCGCGGTCGGTTTCAATGTGGATGTGATTGCACGCGTGGCCACCGTGTTGGTGATTGCCTGTCCCCATGCATTAGGTCTTGCCGTGCCGTTGGTCGTTGCAATAACTACCTCCATGGGAGCTCGTAATGGTATCCTGGTGCGCGACCGGCTGGCACTTGAGAAATCCCGCCTGATCAACATCGTCGTCTTTGATAAAACCGGCACTCTCACCGAAGGCGAGTTTGGTGTGGTGGGTATGCAGACAGACCTCTCCTGGAAAGAAGATGAAGCTTTGGCACTGGCAGCCGCCATCGAGGGTGACTCTGAGCACACCATCGCCCGTGGGATGCGTAAATCTGCTAAGGAACGCCAGCTCGCCTTGCCATTTGTTACAGATTTTGAAGCCATTAAAGGCAGAGGTGCACATGCCCACTTCAATGGGGGTGATGTATATTTAGGCGGCCCGCGCCTGCTGGAATTACTTAAAATCAATCTACCTGATGAGCTCGATCGGTTTGCCCGCCAGGCTGACCAAAAAGGGCAGAGTGTGGTTCATCTGATTAAAGAAAATCACGCGATTGCTTCCTTTGCCCTGGCGGATGTCATCCGTAAAGAAAGCAGGCAGGCGATTGACAAATTGCACCAAATGGGGGTGGAGGTAGCCATGCTGACGGGTGATAGCACCGCAGTAGCTAAAGCAGTATCGGATGAGCTCGGTATCGACACCTTTTTTGCCGAGGTCCTTCCTGAGCATAAGGATATGAAGGTGGCTGAGCTGCAGAGCCAGGGAAAGCGGGTAGCCATGGTTGGGGATGGAGTCAATGATGCCCCGGCGTTGGTGCGTGCCGATGTAGGTATTGCCATCGGTAGTGGCACGGATGTGGCGATCGAATCAGCAGGCATCATTCTGGTGAAGAGCAACCCGATGGATGTGGTCAAGATTTTCGACTTAAGCCGCGCCAGCTATCGCAAGATGGTCGAGAACCTAGTCTGGGCTGCCGGGTATAACATATTTGCATTGCCGCTAGCAGCAGGAGTGCTCGCTCCGGTTGGTATAGTACTATCCCCGGCAGTGGGCACGCTACTCATGTCCATCAGCACGATCATCGTGGCCATCAATGCGCAGCTCCTTCGAGGTCACAAATTAGCATTTAGTGGTTAGTTTTTAGTGACCTGAAACAGTTTATTTTTGAGGAAGTGTAGATTTTAGCCTTTGGATGTAAGCATTGAGTGTCAAGTCCGCTAACGACTAATAACTAACTATAAATCACTTGAGCAACCCATCCCTCCACCATCCCCTCCAGCACATCCATCGACACAGCTCCTGAAAGCAGCAACACATCGTGAAACTCACGCAGGTTGAACTTGTCACCCAATTTTTCCTCTGCCCTGGTCCGCAATGCGCGGATCTTCAGCTCCCCGAGCTTATACGCCAGTGCCTGCCCAGGCCAGGCGATGTAGCGATCGATCTCGTTAATGATGTTCAGTAGGGTGGAGGATGTATTCTTCACCAGGTGGTCGATAGCTTGCTGGCGCGACCATCCCAGCGCATGCATACCGGTATCCACCACCAACCGGCAGGCACGCCACATCTCATAGCTCAGACGGCCAAAGTCAGAGTATGGGTCAGTGTAAAAGCCCGCTTCAAGGCCTAGCCGCTCGGCGTAGAGCGCCCAGCCTTCTACAAAAGACATGTAGCCGCAGTAACGGCGGAACATCGGCAGGTCAGATAGCTCCGCTTGAAGCGCTAGCTGCAGGTGGTGACCCGGTACCGCTTCATGCAAGGACAGAGCTTCGATTTCATATAACGGGCGGGAGAGAAGGTCGTAGGTATTGACGTAATACACCCCTGCTCGCGTTCCATCTCCCAGTCCGGGATTGTAATACGCTGCTGTCTCACCTTCAGCTGCATAATCGGGCACTGCACGGATTCCGTACGGCATTCTGGGTAGGGTTTTGAACAGGCGCGGCAACTCGCCATCCATGCGCTTGAGTACCAGCGCAGTCTTTTCCAGCAATGCTTCGGATGTGGTGACGTAGAACCTTGGGTCTGAGCGCAGGAATTCCAGGAAATCAGGTATTGTGCCCTTCCAGCCGGTCTTTTTGATCACTTCTTCCATCTCTGCTCGGATGCGCCCCACCTCATCCAACCCAATCTCGTGTACTTGCTTTGGGGTCAGGTGGAGTGATGTGTAATAGTATATCCGGTGGGCATAGAATGCCTCTCCATCCGGTAGGTCGATCGTGGCAATGTTCTCACGAGCGCCAGGCAGGTATTCCTGCTCCACGAACTGCAAGAGAGCCTGGTAGCCTGGAACCACCGAGCCTAGGATGGCTTCCTGAGCAAACTGACAGAGCTTCTGTCGGGTTGGCTCATTGATGTGGGGAGGGAAATTCGTGAAGGGTTGGTACAGCGCATTATCCGTCGGGTCAGATACCATCTGCGCCTTCAGCTGTTTGTCTACATCAGTGAGAGTACAGCGTGGTGGCAGGTAACCGGTGCGCAAGCCTATTCGCATCAGCTCGATGTTCTCCCGCGCATAACGTTGGAATGCATTTAAGCGTGAGATGTACATTTCATAGTCCTGCACGCTTTCAAACGGCATCACCTGGAAAATATCAGGGAACATGAGGTGGAACCCGCCAGTCCGTGAGATGGGCATGCGGTAAGCATTAAAGCCTAGCTCGGAAATCTCATCCTCCAGGAGGTGGCTGAACAGCTCGTGATTTAACTGATCTGCGACAGTCAACGATTGGCGAGAGATACCTCCCAAACGTTTGTTAAAACCGTTGAGCTGCTCTCGCCAGGCATGGAATGCGTCTTCGGTGGCAAAAGGCAGGCAGTCATTGAAGCGCTGGTCACCAACGTAGGTGGCGAAGAGAGGGTCATAGTGCATCCAGGCTTCCCAATGGTCCTGGATAAGCTGGTGAAGGGGGGTGAGGGTTGTGGCCATGAGTGGGCTCCTTATTTTATGTCGTTTTAGGATTGTCACATTTTGAGTCATTGTTCTATTGTTGCAGGAGTACGATTTTGTATATCCGTGTGGAATCATGCCTCAACTTTATTCGGTTTAGATGTCTGGGAATATAGTATTATGCCATAGAAAGTAGTTACGCACCTTTCCTGAACCACTCTTCAAATGGAAAGTTATAGTATCTCATCCATTTTCCAAATTTCCGTTTATACTCCCAACAAAGATCCATCCAGTAAAAAATCTGATAAGATAAGCTCCGGATATCACCGATGCTGGATAAACCTGACCTCCCAGATCAACTTATCATCTCGCGTGTGCAGGCTGAATACAGGCTAGATGTCACACCGGTAACCTTCCTGCCCATTGGCTATGACATGAATACCGCTGTTTACCGGGTCGACACACCGGATGGCACTAAGTACTTCCTTAAGCTGAGAAAGGGTGACTTTACCCCGATTACTGTGGCAATGCCCTTATTCCAGAATTCCTTGCCGAGCCAGTAGCTGATCTCAGGCTCACCACCCCAGGCGTGGCACAGTACTGACCCTGCCACCTGACCATCAAACAGGATGGTGCGGATGGTGATGCCTTTATCCGCCAAAACTTTTTCCCAATGCACATCGAATGCCTGTCGGTCGCTGGGATCTTTAGCGGTGAAGGCTGCCATGTAGTTGGCTTCCTGGTCAAGCTGCTGCCCGAAGAAGATAGGCAGGTCGTCGCGAGTCATTTTGCGCAATTGGATATTGTGTATTGAAGCTATATCTGTCATCTGGTTCCCCTACTTCCATCACTGTTGAAGATATTCTCGTTGGTCCACCGAGCTTGAACCTGAAATCGCATACTTCTCCACCCTCACTCAATGTGGTGGTGCGGGTGAGACCCCAGCCTCTCACTATGCTGGTAGTCACATGCACAGATGTATGATCATTTTACTGCACTGACAAAGAATACCGTCTTGGTGAAGTGAATACCATCCGGTTGCTTGTGAGATTGAATGTCTTTGAGTATCGACTCCTTAATTCTTTGGGGTTTATGTTCATCATTAGGCCTGATTTTCTCAAAGAAAGTATCCCAACCGATGTATTGCATCTGCCGCCACCATTCATCTTCGTCGGTGGATACAAACTCAGCTGTCTCTCGAGAAACCTCAATATTTTTAAAGCCAGCAGCACTCAGGATGATCTCATACCCCTCCCCATTCTCATACGACATTCTGATAGGGCATCGTGTCAGGTATTCGTCATCTTGCAGGATGGCCGGGTAGTATCGAAGCATAGCCTCTTCCATCCAGGCGAAATCCTCCTGCTCCTCCCAGGAGCAGCAAACGAACTTGCCCCCCTCCCGCAACACACGCCAGATTTCAGTGGCTTTTGTATCCAGCTGGGTGAATTTGAGACGGACGAAATCAAAGCAATCGTCCCAGCCAATGAAGCCGCACAATGCGATATCGAACGAACCTGCTGGAAACCCAAGATTCCGGGCGTTAGTGAACAGCACCGCAGCATTCCCCACCTTCTGCCGCTCTATCCTAGAGCGGGCTGCAGGTACTCAGTGGGGACAAATGTCAATTCCGAAAACAAAACCATCTGGACCGGTCGTCTGTGCTGCTGGGAATAGGGATGAGCCAGTTCCGCAAGCCACATCCAACAACATCGCTCCTGGATGGATGACTGCATGCTCAGCCAGCCTGACGCCGAAATAATCCCAATAATTCGGTCCTGACAGATCAGTTACACCCATTGGTCTGCTCCAGAAATTTTCCATCGGTTATTCCTTTCTAGTCATTACCCCGGCGTAAAGCTAATATCCTCATTGTATACGCCTACGGAACCATGTGCATGGACGACCTTTCATTCGCCATCCTCTTGATGCAGGATGAAAGATTGTCGAATGGGGAGTTTAGTACCGTTGGGTAACCGATACTCAACCCGACTCACTACCCAACCAATATTGCCTTCTGAGTAGGCTTCCAAATGGTCCACCGTGACTTTAAATCCACCTGAACTTGTTATCGCCTGATATCTATTCTTGATGATCTCAGGATCGTGCCACCAATCATTTGGATCCGTTCCAATGGCAAGAAAACCTGATTGTTTTGCGGAAAACAAGTGATTTGTCGTATCTGTATTCCCCGCTGACAAGTCTCTATACCACTGCAGGATGAGATTCTCGAGTTCAATTGATCGGATCATACTAAATCTTTCACCTTCAACGCCCACAATACAGTAGGGGACACTTGATAGAATTTATTGATCTACCCTCCCCAAAGCGATCGGGGAGGATTGGAAGTGAATCATTAACCTACCTATCAAGGAGGAGCAGGATACCCGCTGCCAGGGCAAGAATGCCCATGATGACGCCCATTCCTGTAAAGCTTACATTGAATAAGCGGGATAATCCTTCCAGTATCAGCCAGATTGCCAGTAATAACATTCCGAGTCTGCGCGTGATTTTTATAAGAAGTCTCCTTTGGTTTGAATGGTTCTCACATTATATGGAGCGATAAGCATATCATCCGTGATTTATTAAGTATATCGCCCAGATTGTGAGACGGTTATCACTGATTTTAACCCCACCCAATTATTAAGGATGCAAGGTGCTTAGAAAATTATCCTGCGCCCTGGCTCTACAAGGCTTATTAATACTTATAATCGGGCTACCCGGAACTGTCAAGATGCTATTGGCACGCGCCAAGCTGGGTATTCTACCCCTCCTAACCATCGGAGATGCATTGGACGCAATTCGTTTCTACTCAGTGGCTGACCAGCTGCCTCTGGATGTACCTTTATTCCTAAATCGTCCCTTACGCGCACCAAATAACACCATTTCCCA
>Ga0153916_10000226_pt1 | contig 36113 bp, 33 predicted proteins | sample Opewatmetagenome_FD_109642 | JGI IMG/M metagenome (GOLD analysis project Ga0153916, IMG submission 109642) | Freshwater wetland microbial communities from Ohio, USA - Open water 3 Core 3 Depth 4 metaG | ecosystem: Environmental > Aquatic > Freshwater > Wetlands | place: USA: Ohio, Lake Erie...
TAGGGCGCATATTGTGTTGTTTGATGCTTGCAGGTGCGATAGATGCGTTCAGTGCTGTGAATAAGAGCACCCCCTCGTTGCCACTGGAAATGAGGTGCAAGGCTTATCATAGGTTGCATTGATATTCACAGATATATTACGTCGGTGAATGTAGTTAAAGATGGACTGCAAGCGATTTTGGAGGAATAAGCTCAGTATAGTGCTCAGATTATGAATTGGGGTCGTTTGGGGGGTTATTTCTGACTTCATTCTGAGCCGTCGGTAAGTTGTTTCTGTAATGTGCATTATGTTATCCTTATTGTGGTATTGCTAATTCACATACTCACACTTATTTGCCCGGGCAAACACCTCTTTTGTGAACGAGCCGCCTTACAAGGCGAGAGAATCTGGTGATATCTACGGGCGATGATAGTAGGACTAACTATGTGTACGAGTTCACGTACAGTTCAGGTCCTGGACTCCGCGAGGTTTTCCAGTGCAAATACGTAAAACCCGATGAGGCCTTGGCTCGGTTCAAGAAGATCCTCGCTCTGACAGAGTCACCATTTGATTTCAAGATTATAGTAGTAGATGAGTCAACAAATGAGGAGTCGAGCCTTCAGGTGAAGGGCACTCCTGAGGAGATGCTAGACAAGTTTAGAGTCTTTTTGGAAACGAGCACAGGCCATGCTTTCGCGCCTGTCGTCGAAGAGAGTGCAGGCCATGTTGATGAGTGGCATTTTGAGTCGTTGAGCAACTACGAGAAGATGCGGGTTATCATATATGCTTCGTTCAAACACGGTAAGTTCTCGTCACTAGATGTTGCAGAAATTTACCAGAGCGCGTTCAATGAAGAGCTTGCCAAGAGCACTGCTTGTACTTACCTTGCAAGAATGTGGAATAACGGCAAGGGGCATCTGGAAAGATATGGAAACCGTTCAGGCTATAGCTATCGTTTGAAGACCGAACTCGAAGATGTTCAGCAGGAAACACGGCGCGCCGAGGCCGTGCTGGAAGCGATACAGATACGTCTTAGAGGATAGGTGAGCCGAAACTTGGCTGTGTTCTTGCATTCCTGACGGTCATACCTTGAGCTCAAAGGCGCGTTGTCTGTTCAACGAATGTGATGCCAAGCGCTGTAAGTTCGTTGAGGATTGGCTCGTATATTTGTGGCAGGGTGGGTCGGAGGACGCCGGTAAGCCGAATCTTTCCTTCGAGAATCATCCGACTGGCTATGGCGACTGGCAATGTGACTGTTCTGGACATTGAACTGTCCCCATGAGGTATGCCATAGTCAATAAGTGTTGATCTGATTCTCTCTTTGCGGCCGGGGTACTTGGCTGTAATGTCGTGGTGCATTACTATCATGTCGCGTTCGCCGGGAGCATACTGCATTTTCTCTTCGAATAGATGGCAGAGTGCGTCCAGTCTTGTGGGAGTACCAGACGGGATTTTCTCATCTGAGAATAGCCCTAGCCACTGAAGCCGTGTTATTATTGGATCGGTCGGAGAAAGCTTGAGGGTTGATGCCACAGCACGAACAATGTCAGCATCCTCGGAAGAAATCAGCTTGCTGATCATCTGCCGGTAAGTCAGATTGGCGAAAGGCTGCTCTTCGATACTTAGGAGACCTAGGTCAGCTATTTTCTTGAGAGTAGAGCACCAGCCTATATTCCTGAGAGTGCCTCTCAGCATTGTCTCTGTTTCAGGAATACCGTAGATGTCGATATATGAAACGCTGTCACGGTTTGGATAAACCTCGAACTTACCTGCTCCCGGTATTTCGATTATTTGGTAGCTGTCAAAGAGCTCTGGCCCAGGAATAACCACTTCTTTCCTATTTTTGACGAAATGAGCGTCGTTTCGACCTGCAAGCAAGACTCCTCTAGGCGTCCAAGAGACTTTGTACCCAAACGGGTTGTTGTTTGCATCAGGTGCAGGGAGGCCTCCTGTGTGAGAGATGAAGGATGTTATCTTGCCTTCGTTCTGATGAATGTGGTTTATGATTTTCATAGCACTCATGTGGTCAATACCTGGATCAACGCCGCACTCATTTAGAAGAGGAATACCGGCATCAGTTGCCTGTTTGTTTAATGCTTTCATTTCGTCAGATATGTAAGAAGTGGTGCAGAAGGGTTTGCGATGCTTGACTGCAATCTTGGCGGCTTTGACGTGGTAGACGTACGGTAGTAAGGAACAGACCAGGTCGGCCTTGGAAGTTAGATCGTCAAGCAACTTGTCGTCTGTGTTAATGTCGAAGGAAACAGCTTCGGCGTTTCTGAAAGCCTGAGTCATGGCCTCTATTTTGCTCTTGGTTCTACTGGCTATGATCAGATGGAATCCGTGTTTTGATATGTATTCGATGTAGGGTCGAGACACCAAGCCTGCGCCTAGACAGAGTACGGTCTTCATGTTCTATCCTCCTAGTTGTTCTGTGTACTTTCGAAGGTATTCGTAGTTCTTGGTTAGATTGCCTTGGTATACGACCACTGCATCCTTCAATTCTCGGGGTAGGTGAAGTTGGTCGAAAGGCACGGTGAAATCTGCATTTGCGAGTATTGGTATATAGTGCAGAAGAGATGCACTGAAGGAGGTTGACGATTCTCTTGGGAGCTCGGACGGCAGATTATCTACTGCCATCACAACTGGTCCTTCTCCAGATACACCGGAGGTAATTCGGTCTTTCTTGATGAGGTAAGTGAAAGCCGGTTCTGCAGGGTTGGTAGCCTGAAGTGTGAACTCAATGGCACCTTCGATATCACAGGAAATGTCGCCTATGACACGGAGCCTTCGGTGCTTGTCCTTCCAGTGTGCCTTGATGAAGTCTTTTGATACCAATCGGGGATACTTGTCAGACCAGTAAATGCAGTTCAGTAGAACCGTGAGGTATGGGACGTAGCGTTCGAAGACGGGCTTGTATTTCCCCTTGCCATAGCTATAGTAATCCTGGAGATTGAACTTAGCAGTCGGGTCGATAGGCTCTACCATGTGTTCCTCTCTGAAGACGGACTTGTACAATAGATTCTGCTGTGAAGTTGTCTGCGCCAGCTCATCTGGTTGAACCGATTCGTGAGGAAGCAAATCAAACAGCTCTTGGGCTCCTCGAGAGACGTTTCCGTATCCGGCGAAGCCAATGACAAAGGGACGTAGTCGCTTTGGTAATCCCTCGATCTCTATTTGTTTGGCTAATGCTCTGAAGGAGTCCTTTAGCTCGGAAAGATCCTTGCACTCGAGTGTGCGCTTCATATGCTTGAACGGGTTTGGTCTCATGTGTTCAACTTCGAGACGCTGTCCCAGAATATAGAGTGTGTCGGAGAGACCAGCCATTCCGGCCCAGTTTCCAAAGTAAATGAGTCTCTTGCCCTTGTCATCTAGTATTCGTTCGTAGTCTATGAGTGTCGCCTTTGCAGTCATGATGCTTCTTAGCATCGGCATGTTGTGCGGTTGTCCTTTTATGGTATGACTGAAGAAGACGTATGCCTTGCCACGCTCAAAGAAATCGTCGGGCATCTCCTTTATTCCTAGAACAACTTGTGCCGAACTACCCTTCAAAGGCAGTATCTGAGCCTTGGCTTCCATGTACTCTTCGGCGTTGAATGCACGGTTTTCACTCGGCTCGACTATGAAGTTGATATTATGTCTGCTCTTGAGCATGTCAACATGTTCTGGTATTACCGGAACGCGTGTTTCGAAAGGTTTCTCCTCTTTTCTCAGGCCGATTACATTCACGGAGATCCCTCCTCGTGTGAATCGCTGTGCTGACGCTCATAGCTGCTGTCGCCGGACGCCGCTAGCGACCAGTTGTTGTGGCTTTAAGCTTTTGATATACACGGCTTTGTAATACTCGCCCTGAAAGAGGAACACGTGTTCTAAGCGCTTGAGATTGCAATGGTTTACTACCTATATGTGTACGACTGCAAACGGGCGCGCGAGACCAACGCTAGAAGAGTCTCTTTTACAAAGGAGCTCTATGGGTTCATGTATTCTTGGAGAACGAAAGGAGGGTATAGAGAGAAGCGAAAGCCAGGCTTACTAGAAGAGTGCTCAGGCTCTGTTGCAGTCACTGCATCTGCAATACTGGTGCCTTCGGAATACAGAGGAGCATTCGAAGCACTGTTCCACTCGTACCAAGACATCCTGATCACCAAAACATTCGAGGTAAGCAGACAATTAGATTAGGATTTAGAACACGTGTTCCAACTCCCAGGCCCCATCGTTTCCGGTCGAAGGAGAATGCATATTGGTTAGACGTTGGTCGATAAGTATAAATAGCCGCTTCTGAAGCGGAATGTCATCTGTTTTTGTTTGTAGTAGTATTATTATCGCGTTAGAACATCTGTTCCATATGCTCCAGTGGAAGCAGAGGGGAGTAACTAGAAGCTCCAGCCGACTCCGACTCGCCGATCAGTTGGTCGAGTGGTTGGAACACGTGTTCCAAGTCTCCAGGTCTCCGTGGTCTTCCTGAGTTTGTTTTTGTTTGGATCCTTGTGTGCGTCTTTGTTCTCTATACCATAAGATAGATACACAATCACCTGTCCAAGCTCTTCTGGGACCGGTTCTCCATAGGGCGCATGATAACTTGACCAAACCTACTGAACTGCTTGAGGATAACCCGGGGAAGAGGATACTGCTTCTGGGCAACGAAGCAATAGCTCGAGGCGTGTTGGAAGCAGGGGTACGTCTGGTGGCAGTATATCCTGGGACGCCGAGCAGTGAAATCGGCAACAATCTGACAGCTATAGCTACACGTATTCCCGATTTCTATTTCGAATTCAGTACAAACGAAAAGGTCGCAATGGAGGTTGCTGGTGCTGCCGCGGTCGCTGGAGTGAGGTCAATGATCGCCTGTAAAGGCCCGGGACTAAACGTAGCGGCCGACCCGTTCCTCTCGCTAGCATACGTAGGAGTGCGCGGAGGCATGGTGGTGGTGGTCGCAGACGACCCAAGTATGTGGAGCTCGCAAAACGAGAACGACTCGCGCTACTATGCTCTCATGGCCAACACACCAATGTTGGAACCTTCTGATCCTGTCGAAGCCAAATCCATGCTCATTGAGGCCTTTGATATATCCGAGAAACTCGAGCTCCCCGTTCTCTACCGTACGACTACTCGTGTCAGTCACACGAGAGCACCAGTAGAGCTAGGTCCTATGCGAGACCGTGTTTCAACTGTGAAATTCGACAAAGATCCATTCAGATTCGTTCCCATTCCGTCGGTAGCATACAAGCGGCATCCTTGGTTACTACAGCAAATCGAGAAGGCCAGAAGAATATCTGAGGAGACATCCCTGAATTATAGAATCGGTGAAGGCGAGCTTGGCATAATCACGAGTGGCGTGGCCTTCAACTATGCCATTGAGGCAGTCTCAACCCTCGGTCTAAAGGCCGAGATACTCAAACTGGGAATGACGCACCCTCTGCCAGAACGGAAGATCTCCGACTTCTTGCAAGAGCACACGAAAGTGGTAGTGGTAGAGGAGTTGGAACCCTTCTTGGAAACCCAGGTGCGCCGGGTCGCACAACTGAACCACATAGTAGTCACAATTTTGGGCAAGGAACAAGGTTACTTTCCTAGGACTTACGAATACACCCCCAGAACAGTGATAGAGGGATTGGCCAAGATTCTGAATCGTAATACACCTATTAACTGGCAGCAAATTGACTCGAAAGCTGAGGAATTGTCCTCATTACCGTCCCGACCACCACTGCTGTGTGCTGGCTGTCCCCATAGGGCGACGTACTATGCTATTCGAGTGGCTACTAGGGGAAAGGCGATTTACCCATCTGACATAGGCTGCTATACGCTGAGCATTGCTCCCCCTCTCGAGACGGCAGACATACTGTTTGACATGGGATCGTCAATCACTACTGCCTGTGGAATAGCACGGGTTACTGATCAGGACGTCGTAGCCACAATTGGCGATAGCACGTTTTTCGCTTCAGGCCTTCCGGGCATAGTTGACGCGGTGTACAACAGACACCCAATCAGCGTGGTCGTGCTTGACAATCGTACTACAGCGATGACAGGACAGCAGCCACATCCTGGTACAGGCCTTACAGGGATGCAAGAGAAGGTTAGCCCGATTGACATAGTTGATGTGTGCAAGGGCTTAGGTGTGAACTATGTAAGAATGGTACGACCGTTTGATTCCATGGCCACCTTGGTGTCAGAGATCCGAGAGATGGTTGCATGGGTGAGAGAAAACAAACAACCGGCCGTGTTGGTGTCCAGAGAACCATGTGCACTTCTTGCAGCCATCGATAGGCAACAGACTGGAACTCCACCTCATCCCTACCGCGTCAACTCAGATTTATGTAACGCCTGCAAACGGTGTCTTCATCGGCTTTCATGTCCGGCGATGTATTTTGATTCTGAGACAAACAAGGCCGTGGTTGATGAGACTCTGTGCAACGAGTGTGGTATCTGTGCGGCTGTATGTCCTCAAGGTGCCATAAACCGGGAGGACTGAAGAATGCGTATTGTTCGTAATACAGTCGATGTCACGAATGTGGCTCTTAGCGGGGTAGGCGGCCAAGGCGTTCTAACTCTTGCAGAAGTGTTAGCAAAAGCAGCCATGCTGGACGGTCATAATGTCCGAGTTGGCGAGATACACGGGATGGCCCAACGTGGTGGCCACGTTCTTTGCACAATTAGAATAGGCGAACATGCAAAGGGTCCTATCATTGATCCAGGCACCGCGCATCTCGTGGTAGGTTTCGAACCAATCGAGACTCTGCGTGAAATCCATCTGGTCGCCCCTAACGGATGTGTAATCATGAGTTCTCATATCCTACTGCCAGTAGCTGTCTCAATGGACCAAGGAACATATCCGGATCACGACGCGATAATGAGTGCAACGAAGAGATTCACCACTAACGTGATTGAGTTCGATGCGATGGAGCTTGCGGAGAAGGCCGGTAGTCCGAATTCACTAAACATGGTCATGTTAGGTGCAATAATCAGCACCGAGCTGGTACCAGTAACCAAAGATTCTGCCTTACAATCTTTGTACGATACAGTACCGCAGCAATTTCAGCAAGTGAACTCTGCAGCATTCAACCTCGGCTTTGCACAGGTGGGTGGAATGCTCCGACTATGATATTTCCCAACGAATCCGACAGAATGGGCTGCATCACTCCATTTGATCACTGATTCAGATTCGATGCGGACACAACAATCTGACCAACAGAGATTCCTCCGTCACCAGGTGGCACATTTCTATGAACCAATAACTTGAGCCCTTCCTTTTCCACCGTCGTAGAGATAGCCTGCGTAACAATCCGGTTAACTGCAACTCCACCAGAGACTCCTACAGACCCAATCCCCCTCTCCATGGAGACCATGCACGCAATAGTCGCCAGCGACTCCCCTAGGTACCATTGCGCTGCATAAGCGACTTCCTCTGTTGGAACGCCCTGTCTCCTAAGCCGCAGAATCTCTCGAATAGCTTCTGTGCTATCCAGCACGACCGATTTCTCAAGACTATGTTCCTTATTGATCCTGAGGCCTGTTTCGCGAGCGACCGCCTCCAACTGCATCGGACATTCTCCGTCGTAGCTGTTCTCGAAGCACAGACCAAGGGCAGCTGACACAGCATCAAGAAACCTGCCTGCACTCGTGCTGTACAAGACATTCACACGTCGCTGTCGCATTTCAGAAAGCATTGATAGGTTGCTCCCAGTAACAACAACACCTGGCGCGATCTGTGCCTTTCCTATCAAATGAGAAATCTCACTAACGTCAAATGAATCACCGAGTATTCCTAGCAGAGCTCTTGCGCTGTAAGTAGCGGACAAGTCGCCGCCTGAATAGGCTTGCCGCTTCAATCCCCCTGCTCTTGTGGCTTCGACGGCATTGCCAACTAAGACGTCTCCTCCCCACGACTCACCGCCAAGAGCATATCCAAAGCCGTCGATTGTAATACACGCAATAGTGGTATCAGCAGGGAGACCCGAGTCTGCAAGCAGGGCCGCAAGATGAGCATGATGGTGTTGGACAGGAAGCACGGGCACCTTTCGTTCAGCCGCCAAATTCCTTGCGAATTCACTGCTAAGAAATTCCGGATGAAGGTCGCAGGCAACAGCATCGAGTCTCGTTACTGCAAGGACGTTCATGAGGTGACTCAATGCGTCCCAGAGAAAATCGATGTTCTCTGCTCTGTTCGTATCCCCTATGTGCTGAGTCTGGTAGACCTTGCCTCTACTAAGAACTGCTCCAGTCGCTCTTTCCTCTGGCCCAACTGCAATCAACTTAGCTTCTCTTGATAGGCCATTTACTATAATTGGTTCTGGAACGTAGCCGCGTGCCCTCCGAATGAAGATGGGGCCGTTCAGCAAGAGTTTGATCACAGAATCGTCTGCTCTTTGCTCGATTCTCCTATTATGGACCAGGAAGAGGTCAGCTATCCCCTTCAGCTCAGAAATGATGACCTCAGGGTTAACATACATGGGCAAGCCCGTCGGATTGGCACTTGTCATCACCAGTCCTGGTTCATCCATGTAGTGAAACAAGAGATGATGTAGGCCTGAGTAAGGCAGCATAACACCGACCGTATCTAAACCGGGAGATATCAACTCCAGAGACTCAGCGGGTATCTCTCGTGTAATCCTCGAAGAATCTTTGTCAGATTCTTTCGAACCTTTCCTCTTCTTGACCAACACAATTGGTCTTCGCCAAGAAGTCAACAGATCTATCTCTTGTGACGACACGAGAAACTGATTTCTCAGGGTCTCTAGGTCTCTGACCATTATCGCGAATGGCCTGCGCAATCTTCTTTTTCTCTCCCTGAGTTCCTGAATCGCTGTTGGTTTGCTGGTCATTGTGACCAAATGTGTGCCTGATATTCCCTGAAATGCTCCTATCTTTCCGTTCTCCACGAGCTTTGCGGCTGTGGCGATTGGTTCAGAGTCTTCTACTAGCCTACCTAATGGATCCAGTAATCGATAGATTGGCCCACACTCTGGACATGCGATGGTCTGCGCATAGTATCGACGATCGGTCGGGTTGTTGTACTCCGTATTACACGTATTGCATAAAGGAAAATCCGTCATGGTCGTATTTGGGCGGTCGTAAGGAAGACTTGTGATTGTCGAGAATCTAGGACCACAGATAGAACATGAGGTAAAAGGATACAGGTGCCAACGAGAGCCGGATCTCAGCAAATCAGCCACACAGTCCTCACACATAGCGATGTCTGGGGGCATGTCGAGACCAGATGTTTCTTTTCTCACGTCGACGGATCTCTCAATTCTGAACTCGTTGAACTCACCCGTTGCATCGCTCCATTCGACATTGATTCCGTCTATCCGCGATACGGCTGGTGCCCTAGATTTCACTTCGGCGATTAGGCCCTCGATGTCTCCTCGGCGGCCCTCCACCACTAGCTGTACTCCGGCATTTCCCAGGTTCAGGACATACCCAACTAGGTTCAACTCCTTCGCGAGGCCGTAGACAAAAGGCCGAAAACCGACACCCTGAACGACACCGATGATATGGATGTCTGCCCTTTGCTTCAAGTCCTCAGACCTGTTCGCATATCGCACCGCTTTGTGATATTAAGTCAGTGAACTGGCAAACCGGCCTTCCCACCGGTAGAAGGCTTGGTGGTACGGTCGTATTACAAGTATGTACGATAATACATCCGCAAAGAGAAGAAGACACAACCTGACGGATCCATTATGTAGGCGCTCATAAGTCTTGTACAGGACTAATCAACGATTGAGGATATGTGTCCGACGATTGAATCAGAGTCAACCTTCCTGGGAGAACCAGAACCGACGCCCTCTATTTTGGCTTCGATACCGGAGTGCCTGAAAGACGCTCTCCGCAACTCTATCCTTACTGAGCCTATAGGAAGGAGGCCTATCCTAGTCTCGAGCAATGGTCTGGCAAATCGTTTCATTCTGGGGCGGTGGGGCATTCGGCCTTCGCAGCGAAGACACTATCGGAACCTATTCTTGCAGGTCAGAAAGCACTGCAGAGATGTGTTCCAGTACTATATCAGCAGAGGGTGGCTCGAATGGGATACCCCGACCGGCACTCGAATGCTCGGCGTTTTCAAGTTTGACGACATTAGAGGGAATATCATCCTTAGTTTCGTGCCCGTGCGCCCAGGCTCGGAGTGGACACTGCCGACTAGGTAGCACGAACCCTCCCTTCGTTCTTCTGTACGCTGTCTCATGAGATATATGATGCCTATGATTGGCACTAGGCGTCTGTTTATTTTCCACACAGAAAAGGCATCCAATCTACTGATTGTCTCCAGACCTTGCACATCCAGAAAGGCTTTACATCGATTTGTAAGTAGTGCATGTATACAAAAGCGTATCCGCCCGAGGGTCACAGCTCATCTCTCGAATACGTTCAGTCGTGACTCTCCCCCAAGGATTCACAGGCATTTAGTGGCTTCACGATTCTCAAGCTATTGTAACTTGTAAGAGATTAGCTTTGAAGGGACTATGGCATATGGAACCAAGAACAGGTCAAGTCAAGCCTAGACGAACAGGAACCATTTCTTCTCGTACCAGCCAAGTGTTGAAGGAACCGATTCTCAGGGCGCTATTGCGGGGTTCTAGTTTAACAAGCGCTCAGCTAGAGACGCTCTTGATTGACTTAATCATCGAGGACAGCTATGGTATGCATATACCTTACGACAAGAAAGCCTCCTTCCGATCTAGGAAAACTCCCAAGGTCACAGGAGTCAGTCGCGGCTCTTTCAACCGAACTCTAAGGCAGGCGCGAAAGAACGTCACCCAGTGCCTCCACACTATGCTCCTCTTGTCATACCTAGGTTTCTTTGATTTCACCATTTTCAGACCTTTCGAGGAAATCGCAGGGAAGATTGGCGACTACAGGCGCATCCGCGATGCATTAGCTGGAAAGGCCGATCTCAGCAACGAAGATCTTGAAACCTATAGAATCGCTGAGAAAGCCATAGTCGCGGCACTAGAAAACCTTGCTTCACCTCTTGTTTTGAAATCTGACCTATCGCGTCAGAAGGAGAGGCAGGATTCTTCATCGAGATAAGGCGCCAAATGAAGGAAAAGGCGCTCATTAGAATAGCAAACTCGAGTGTGTCATGCTATCAGTACTCATAACCGACATGAACGAACACTGGTGCGAGCGACGCGACCAAAGCCCTCATCGGGTCACCCTAGAGGTATGCGCATTTGAGGAGATAGAGATACCTTTGATAGGCAATGGGAGTCGAATCCAAGTGTTATTCGATCGGTGCTTTTAGCACGACACACTCAATGTTGAATCTTGCACAATGATACATAGTTCTAATCCTAGAACGGCAACATCTGACGATAATCTCCTGTTCAGCTATGATTCGGGCGGACCAAGCAATCTAGACATCAAGAAAATCCCATAGGTGCACCATCGGGATTGAGTCCGACATGTTTGAGTAGTGCAACTCCCGCGTGGGGCGCTTCGACCTGTGCAATTTCTCGGCAAAAGAGAGCCCCCAATCCAGCTTGGTCAGCGTGTAAGGGGCGCTATGAGACAAACTCTTATTCGTCTGGGCGGGGAACTGTGGTCGAATGAGTCTTCGTAGTGGTCACATTGGCCGATAATGATGGTCATAGCTGGATTCTGAAAGCCAGTTCAGAACGTGCAAAGGAGGCTGAAAGCAAGGGGCGAATACAGGAGACCGCAAATGCTGTAGCAGAAAGAAGAGGGCGCGATTTGGTGGATTTCTTGGCAATCATCGAGCAAAGAGAGGGTTGGTCAGGTGCCCTAGATTGCCTTCGCAAATCGTTTCACGAGGAGTATCCAATCCCAATGCGATCTGCTGGCTACCGTGCCCCCGTAGAACCATTGAAGTACCGTGAGATGGTGTTTGAGCTCTTTTCTTGCACCGGACTTGAACCGGTTAACTGTGACACGATGATTCTTCTAGACGAACTGGAAGACGAAGACTCTCTAGTGTCGGCCACTTCTCGATTTGTACAACGAACTGAGGAACTCGCGGCAGACCAAGTCGCATCAGGCGACACCCTCTTTTTCGACTTCTCAGATACAAGGTCTCCCGAAACGATGCTGCTGCTTGAGAAAGCAAGGAGGACCGAGGCTAGAATAGTCCGGGACCTTGTAAGCAGAGGTATGGCGGACCTACGTCAGCTTTGGCTTACCGAAATAGGACGTATAGTCTTGTCCGAACTTGGCGTAAGGGGGCTCGATGCAGAAGACCTAGATGGGGATGTAATGTTTGTATTACACGCACTACAAGAGCGCTTACCCCCAGCGGAGTATGAAAAGCCATTGCCGGAGTTGATTCGTCCGGAAAATGAGAGGCCTCTCAATGAGTTTTACAGAAGATTGCTGGAATCAATCATCAATCAGGACGAGGAAGTGCTGCGCGCGGCGGGCAGCAGATGGTCCGTTCCTACATTGAATGTGATGCTCTATAGCTCGCTTGCCTCGTACCAGACAACTGAGTCGAGCGACAGCTATCGGCAGTTAATACGTAACACTGGCGATCATGTAGTAGTAAGAGCGCCGGAGTCAGTGCCAACTCTCAGCAGGCTTGCTCGTTTGGAGGACACTCGTATCTCGACGTTGGCCATCGCTGCCCTTGGTAGCTTTTATCACGAATCCGCAGCATCTGTGCTCATTGACATAGTATGTGAGGCCGCATCGAAGGAATCAGTAGACGCATCATTGTCAGCTCTCTACAGCATAGCCAAGAAGTGCCCGGAAGCAAGACGCCTGGTAGCTGAGACCGTGCATTCGGAACGCCCAAACCGAAGGCGTCTAAGAAACCTGTACCGAGAAATGCCTCATGGCTTGCCGGAATGGTATCGTTGGGAATAGGTTTCTCATTCTGTTTCTCTCGCCCCACACGGTACACATAAATCGAATAATCTCACGAGTGGAATTGTGGCCATCAGTCGGACAGACTCAACTAGAGACATGGATCCGTTCTTTAGTCCTCATGCCGTTGCCCTAGTCGGCGCATCTGCCGATCCCAAGAAACTTGGCAACAGTATAATGGCCAATCTCGTAAAGTCATCAGTGCGGGTTTATCCTATCAGTCGTACTCCGGGCCGAGTCATGGGCGTTGAGACATACTCAAGCTTGACTCAGCTGCCTGAGACGGTCGACTTGGTAATAGTCGCAGTAGACGCCAAGAACTGTCCCGGACTAATCCCCGATATCCGGAGGTCGGGTGCTCGTTGTGCCGTTGTTGTATCCGGCGGGTTCAGCGAGACCGGCTCGGAAGGCACGAGGCTGGAAGAATCACTTGTGAGGGCCGCAAGAGACTCGAAAGTGCGGCTCATTGGTCCCAACTGCGTTGGTGTCTTGAACACCAGGCTGTTCAATGGAACTTTCACAATCATGCCAGAACGGGGAAACATCGCATTTGTTTCCCAGAGCGGAGCGCTTGGAGGCGCGAGTATTTACACTACACAAGCCAGAAGGATAGGACTAAGCAAGTTCGCTAGCATTGGCAATGCAGCTGACATCGAAATCGGCGAGGTTTTGGATTATTTTAGGGAAGACGCGGATAGCACGGTGATTGCAGTCTACATCGAAGGCATCAAAGAAGGTCGAAAACTCTACGAATCGCTCCGCAATGCTTCGAGAGAGAAGCCCGTTGTAGTGCTTAAGGGCGGTCGAAGCGAAAGTGGCAACACGGCTGTGAAATCGCACACAGGGTCACTAGCCGTTTCTACAGCGGTCTTCACCGGGATGCTTCGACAAGCTGGTTGTGTTACTGCCCCGACATTGGACACACTCTTCGAACTCTGCAAGATCTTCGATTACCAGCCTCTACCGAAGGGTCGTAATGTTTGTATTATTACTAATACCGGCGGTGCAGGGGTCCTAGCTGCTGACGCGGTCTCCGATCTGGGTCTTACGATGTCTACTCTTTCCCAGAAAACTCGTCACGAGATAAGCAGCGCTTTCTCACCGTTGGCATCCGTTGACAATCCGATTGATTTGCTGGCAACGGGGGCAAGATGGGAATATCGTGTTGCGACTGAACAGATACTGAGGGACTCAAGCGTTGACATGCTCTTGGAAATATGTGTCGTACCGACCTTTGCGGGTATGACTCAAGTCGAACATGCCGAAGGCTTACTCGAAGGCGTCAGGGCTGCTGGAGTCCAAAAGCCAGTTGTTGGAGTATGGCTGGCTGGTAGTGTTGGTAAGCCGGGAAAGGACCTTCTGGAGTCAAACAGAATACCGTGCTATGATGATCCGTCCTTGGCCGCATTGTGTTTGGCCCGCGCAGCAGACTATGCACAATTCCGTAGACCTAGTGTTCGCGATACAAGCTAATCGTTCAACAAGAGCGCCGCCCAACGCATGAGGAATTCCCAGATGATTCTGTCGCCTTCTGTATTACACGTATGGCATCCGAATCCACTAGACATCAGCCTTGCAAGTATTTCTCAGCTATACCCGGAAACTCATGGAGTATTGCTTCCCGGAGCCGCTTCTCGACCCACATGCTCAAGTTGATTGACTTGTCCTTCCTTATTGCCTGAAGACATGCCCTGAGATCAGTTGGTATCGAGAATGAAACTATCGGGCTTCTTCGTTCATTGTTTGGTACAGCCTCTGCCTGTCTGACCGTCCCGTCTCTCTTCTTCTCTGCACCGGCTCTCTGAATCTCTCGGACCTTCGTTGCGCTCTCTGTCTTCTGTTCCTCCTCTCTTCCTGACTCGCGTCGATATTTCCCGAGGACGCTCACCTAGTGCACCTCCTTCAATAACGCGGCATAAGCCTCCGTTACAAGTTTCGCAATACCCTGAGTGACCGTCGGGTCTCCGTTCTTGCTGAATTCATCAGCTGCAACTTGTTCACAACCGCGTGCTAGCATACGAATATCGCGTGGATTTCCTTTTGCAGCCGTGTTGATCAACTCTATTGCTTTGTCTGTAAACGGGTGAATCTCAAAACTGTCTTTATCAAAGACATCAATCTTTCCCTGTGCGTAGGCAATCCGTCTTGCTACGAACTCCTTTGCTTTCTGATTGTCAAGCGCGGGAACATCTAGGGGCTCTGTCCTATCAGCTATCTGAGGAAGGAAGTTCAGCATCGCATTCCAGTATTCCATTGTCCCACTCATGATCAGAGTCACAATGGGCTCATCCAATGCACCCTTGTAGCTTTCCTTCATTTCTTCGGTAGGAAGATCCGCCAAGTATCGAATCTTGTGAAATGCAGCTTCTTGGTTGTCCGCTACGTCCTCAATAAAGAGTGCAGTTCTCGACTTCTCTTCGATATACCTTCTCACGCACTCAGCTGATACCGCTTCTATGATTTCATTGGTTTCCCATGATCTCTTGTATTTGATTCTTAGAGCGTCAGCGATTGCCGAAGCCATCTGCTTCTCATACAGCCCACTCATTCCCACATATCCAACTGCGAATCTATTGCCTCTCCGGTCCATAAGCGTCGGAAGATCTCTGAGTGCTAGTAGCATGAGCGTACTCTTCCCGGAGCCTACTGGTCCACGGATGAATATATGCCGCTCATTCGTTAGTACCAAGTCGACTATGCTATCCAAGAAGTCTGGCTGCTCAATGTAGAGTCGGGAGTCAGGCATCTTGTAACCTCTGAAAGGAGACGAGCGACAGCCGATCTTCTCTTCCCAGGCGCGCAAGGCCTCCTTTCTAGTATTGAAGTGACGTATCAGCGCGCTTTCATAGATGGCAATAGTCATGATCTTCAAGCCTTCTCCTGCCGCTTTCTGGGTCGGTATGATAAGTAATGCTTGTAATACCACCCACAAGAATGTCGCTCCTTGTAATAAGATGTGCGGTAGCCATGCTTCCGACAGCCTCGACTTGTGATGAGAGTTGATTATCGATCAAGACAACGAATCAAATTGATCACTTCTCACGGGCCTTCTCCATAGCACATGCAATCTGCCAAGTTGAGATCCCGTGATACAATCATCCTAGCAAGAGGGCACTCGATGGTTAGGCATAACCTTTTTCAGGTCATCCGCGAGGTCGGGAGATAAGGCATAGGAGATGCGCGCCTGGCCATGATAGGAGAATGACGAAATGGACGTGGAACGAATCCGACGCGTGCTGGATTCACTTATGATCCTTTCATTCCTAATCCTCTGCGGTCTTGCGGGAGTGATAGTACTTACGGAATCTTCGCTGACAAGCAAGACCATCTCGCTGCCGTTCGCGTTTCTGTTCATTTCATTGGCGACTCTGGCTGTAACTGGTCAGATCGATGAGAATCCTGCCGGAATTGACAGGCATCTCATCAAGTGGTTGCTTGTTTGTGTCTTCGGTGCTCTTCTCAGTGCCTTCATATTCACACTGAGCTGAGGTCAGATGGTTCCTAGATTGCAACGTCCTACAACCAATCTCGCCAGAGACCAATACCTATCACGAGTGTGAGGAAGCATGAGCAAGAATATCCCTGGAACAAAGACGACACGAATGGAGCTCTTGGCCCTCAAGAACAGGATGGCTCTAGCCGAACGCGGTCACAAGTTATTGAGAGAGAAGCGCGATTCATTGATCATGGAGTTCTTCAACGCCATAGCAGAAATCAAGGATGCTCGCGAAAAGGTGAATGCAACTCTGAAAGACGCCTACTCTGCACTGACGCAAGCCAAAATGATAATGGGACCATCACGTGTTGTGGAATTCGCATATGCAAGCAAGATGCGCGCCGATCTCACCATCTCAACTAGGTCCACCATGGGCGTTCGAGTCCCAGTATTATCAGTCGATCAAGAGAACCCTGCGCTATCTTATTCGTTACCCGACTCCAGCGCAAAGCTCGACCTAATGAGTTCAAAGTTCCGAGACGCACTGCGAACCATCACCCGCCTAGCAGAAATTGAGTCCAGCGTGAAGAGGCTCGCCTTGGAAATTGAAAGGACCAAGAGAAGGGTGTCTGCTCTTGAGACCGTGGTGATACCACGTCTTGATGCCACGGCTCGTTTTGTGAAACTCGCACTCGAAGAGAGAGAACGCGAGGATTTCTACCGGATAAAGATGGTCAAGGAGCGGTTGAGGCAGAAGGTTCCAAACTCGTAGGATTTTTCACGCAGGTTTCGTTTGTATTACACGCATTACAGCTCGCGCAAGCTCAGCCACGCCGCAACTTCAGTATAGCCGCTGCCAAGTCACCATCACTCTCTCTCAGCGCATCCGTTGCAGCTTCAATTGTGGCGCCAGTCTGGCTTGCTACCAGTGCTGCATCCTCAACGGGAATATCCGTCACCTTTTTCTGAGGAGATTTCGCCGTGTCGCTCTCCGAGCTGCCTTTGGCCAGCCCACGTTCCTTCCTAGATCCGGTCACCTGATAGGAATCAACGCCCGCTTGCTTAATCATCACGACTTGTGCTTTGTCAATCACCCACTCCTTGTCAGTGAAACGGATTATCACTTCTCTTACGTCTTCGAGCTCTTTCTGTTCAATTCCCATTCTCTTCATCATTCGCTCGAGTTGTCTAGGCGACATACCTCTGAATCCCATATGATAAACCCCTGTTGACTCACGACTTGCCTGAGTGGGTCGGCTTGAGCTTCGTTCATGTCTTCCTGTGGCTTCGAATAAAATGATTGCGCTCATACCTTCTGCAACTCAATTCGGAGCCGCATGGATATCGAATGCTATGTGCTCGACTCCAGGAGAGTAAGTCTTGACTCTACGTACGACAATGTTCGCACGAAAACCTCTCTCTGCTGCTTCGGATGCAATCATTTCCTTGAGGGAAGCGATATTCTTCATCGGAGTGGCAACATGCATGTGAATCATACCCCCCGCCTTGGATAGCGTCTCAAATGCAGCGGGCAGAAACATGAATGTATCATGAAGGTACCCCATGATTACTCTGTCTGCCACTCCTACTGGGTGCACCTCCCTGCAGTCACCCAGTATTGGCACCAGCTTGTTGTCTAGGTTGTTCAGTCTTACGTTCTGAAGAAGGAATCCGTATGCAACAGGATCAATCTCTATAGCAAACACCTGAGAGCTCTTCGCCTTGGCAACAGGCAAGGCAAACTGTCCCACGCACGCAAACATATCGACCACAACTTCCCCCTGCCTGACAACTGATGATACTCTCAGTCGCTCCTGTCTGTTTCCTCGGGAGAACGTAACAAGCAGCGGGTCGAGACTGAATTTGATCCCTCCTTCAGTAAGAGTTGTAACAGTATCGGGGTCCCCAGCAACGAGTCTGTACGCAGGTTTGCGAGTTACTCCCTTCGTTGGCCCACATCTAGCAGCCACAGACCTGATTCTCCGGTTGTATTCAATCGTCAGCTCGCCAACTTGCTCTGCATATTGCCAAAACCGGTGGTCTAAGTGTACTAGGGCAACATGTCCTACCATTTGAAAACCTGAGGGCAGCTTGGTACCTTCAGAGAGGGGTACATTCAGCTTTGCCTGCAGGTAGTCTCGATATCGCATTCTCTCAACACAAGTCCGCGCATGATTCTTGCTCATTTACAGGGGGTTTCGTTGTAGAAACACGACCGTCTTCGGAGCTGCTAGCAGTATATCCCGGTGGGAATCTTGTCGCCGCCCGCTCGGCCCTGTAGCTTTGCTATAGCCCGACGGAAGTCATCTTGTGTCACGCAGACCCTTTCATCACGTATAGCAAACATTCCTGCCTCCGTACACATGACCTTGATGTCTGCTCCTGTTTTGCCTTGTGTTGAATACACAAGCTGACTGAAATCGATATTCTGCTCCACATTCATTCCTTTCGTGTGGATCTTGAAAATCTCAAGTCTTCCAGCATCGTCAGGAAGGGGGAAATCGATGATTCTGTCAAACCGACCCGGTCTCAACAGCGCAGGATCCAGAATGTCGGGACGATTTGTAGCTCCAAGCACTGCGACCTGACCCCGGTTCTCAAACCCATCAAGCTCACTCAGAAGCTGCATGAGTGTTCTTTGAACCTCTCTGTCACCCGATGTGGCAATATCGAGCCTTTGAGAGCCGACAGCATCAAGCTCATCCACGAATATGATTGCAGGTGCCTTCTCCTTAGCATGCAAGAATATTTCCCTGACAAGTCTTGCGCCCTCTCCGATGAACTTCTGGACAAGCTCTGATCCAATAACTCGGATGAACGTCGCCTTGGTCTCATGAGCCACCGCTCTGGCACAAAGTGTCTTTCCAGTGCCTGGTGCACCGGTCAGCAACACGCCCTTTGGTGGTTCGATACCCACTTGTTTGAACAATTCGGGTTTGAGCAGAGGAAGTTCCACAGTCTCTCTGATTTCACGCATCTGCTCCTTTAGACCGCCTATCTCCGCATACGAAACCGAGGGTTTCTCTTCGATTTCCATGGCCCTTATCATAGGATCCTTTGGTGCGGGCAAGTCCTGAGTGACAGCGAAGGAACGTTGGTTGAGAGCAACGCGCATGCCCGGCTGCAGCTTTTCTTTCGGAACAGAGGAGGCGACATGTACGACGAAGTTTGGTCCCGTAGAGCTCCTTACGACCGCTCTACCATCTTCTAGCATTTCAAGCACGGTAGCAGTTATTAGCGGCGACTGTCTGAGCTTCTCAAGTTCTGTCCTGAGCGTCTGAGTCTCTTTTTCCAGTCTGCTACGCTCCGCCTGAAGTATTTGCTTCTCAGTATCCAACGCCCGAAGCCGACGTTCTAGATGTCTCGTGTATGTCTGTGCGTATGTGCTGTCATCAATGGTTTCTTCCTTCTTTGCCTCCGTGCTCCCTGGCAATCAAAGACACCTCGGACACACGTAGATTGCTCTGGTTTTAAGCATTTGGAGCAGATTCCTCTCCAAATCGACCTTCGTTCTGCTATGAGTCGACCAAGTAATCAAATCATACCGACCCCTATTGATGTCGGGATGACAGAATCACAATTCAAGAAGCCAAGCTCGGAACTGTGAGCACATGCCAATTCAGCATTGAGAATGATTGGCGTCAGCTGTTTTCATCGTCGGCAATCTTTATCAAGTCAGAAGACCGTCTTGTCCAAAATGAGGGATTGCTCTGCCAAGCTGCGAACTGTGTGGTCGAGACATGAAGGGACCCGGCCGGAGTGTTATAATTGAAGGGGTCTCAATGGTTCTTTGCCCTCAATGTGCAGAACGCTTCGGAGACAGGACTGAGAGTCTAGCAAAGAGCGGAAGATCCAGCAACACGACTGTTCGACCCTCTTGGCTGCCCACTGAAGAACGAAAGGCACCTACAACTCCCGCAAAGACTAGTGCCGCACGCAAACCACCCGTGTTCGTGCCCTCAAAGCCCAAGCCGCCACCGAAGCGCGCAGCAACTTTAGATGAAATGATACTTGTAGAAGACTATGCAGTCGTAATACGTACGGCGAGACAAAAGGCAAAGATATCACAAGAGCAGCTTGCGCAGAAAGTTGGAGAACGCATATCAACACTCCAAGCCATAGAAGCTGGTCGTCTGAAGCCTGTTGAGAAGGTCGTCAGGGGCTTGGAACGCGAGCTTGGCATTTCTCTCTTAGAACCCATTGGTACTGCGCCAATACTGCATGATCAGGATAGGGCTCAGGATGGCGCAACGCTAGGCGACGTCGTGAAGGTCAAACGTAAGAAATCACAGAAGACATGAAAGCCCTTGAATGATGCAACGGCTGGTTTCACTCAGCATCGACAATGATATTCATCTGAGTTTGGCACAAGAACCGGCACGCAGGCAGCAGCAACTTCAACACGAAGCTAATATATAGTATATGTACCATAGTAGTATTGTACAAGGCTATTCGTGAGTAGTTTGAGTACTTCGAGTACTTCATTCAACCCGCTGATTCCTGCGTATGGTGACGGCTTCGATGACACAATCAATCAATCATGACCTGTTTCGCCTTGTGGTTGAAGAGATTGCAGGTAAGGAGGGGGTAGACGTAGCCACGGTTCTTGTGAACGCAGACGAGACTACAGATGAAGAAATAGCCACTAAGACGGACTTGAAACTCAACGTCGTGCGCAGGATTCTCTACAAACTTCATGACAATCACCTAGCTTCGTATCGAAGGATTCGTGACACAAATACAGGCTGGTTCCTATACTATTGGCGTATAGATCCAAAGAAGGCGCAGGCATTAGTTAACCACAAGAAGAGGCTCGTTCTAAGTCTCCTTGAGCAGAGACTGGAACACGAGGCAAACAACGATCTCTACGCATGCGTGAATCGTGATTCTTCTCCGGTCCCATTCGAGGAGGCCATGAATCTCTCTTTTCGATGTCCAGCGTGCAATCAACAGCTTGAGTATGTGGATAATGCAAGAGCAATTAGCTTCCTACGGAAGCGCGTGGAGGAGCTGAAGGCCGATCTCGAAGCCAGTACTTCAACATAGAATCTAAATCATTAACAAGCCTATTTGCTAAGGAGCTTCTCGTAACCACCTGTCTATCTCTATTACAAACGCACACGCGCGGAGGCAACTCATTGACACAAGTGACCCTGCCTGTCAGAGTGTACGGCCCGTACAAAGAGAGACTAGTGGATTTGCTATCTGCGGAAATCTCCGCCTTGGCGATGAATCTGAGTATCAACATCAAACGACTAGATAGAGACGAGACCGGCCTAGTCTCCGTGGAATTCGCTGGGGAGGACGAAGAGTTTCTTGCCAACGTCTTGGTGAAGGAATACGGCACTGTTCCGAAGCTACAGGACTTGGCCATTGGGACTCCTTATCGAGGCTGGCTCGTTGATGTAGGCAAAGTTGGCTACGGCATATATGTGGACTTGGGCATACGTCGACCTCAGAAAGTGGATAGCCTTGTTCCGCTCTTTCGTATTCGCTCACAGTTCAAGGTGCAGAAGAAACCTGCTAGGGCAATTGCAGACGCATATCTTCTCGTGGACAACTTGCCCGTCACCGTACAAGTAGTAAGATTCGACATCACCGCACTTACGATCGAGGCGGAATTCTGTGAACCATTTCTGCAACGCATTGATAAATGGCTATCCGATGACCACGAGCGTCTCATTGTATTGGGTTCTAGCAGAGACATGATTGATCAAGGCCTGTCGAGATCCAAACACACACAAGACATTTTCGCAGTTGAACAACTTGGCCGGTTTGAATACTGCCTTGTCTGCAAACGATCAACGCGCGCATCGGGTATAGTTGCAGCCATTGGCCCCTACTTGAGAGGGGTTCCCATGCACCTGTTCATTCCGCGAGAGGTTCGGGGGAAAGTTCATGCCGAGACTTGATGTGTGGCTCGTTGAGACGGGGCGATTTCGGTCTAGGCAGACCGCGAAGAGAGCTATTCGCGATGGGCTCATTACAGTCAATGGAAGGTTGGCAAAGCCTTCTACTCAACTGAACGGCACGGAGTCGATTATCATTTCCGGCGCCTCAGACCTTCTGATGGGATATGACAAGCTGAGTCATCTAGATAGTCTCCTAGGAGGCAATGTGGTCAAGAGTGGTGACATGGTACTCGACCTCGGGAGCTCGGCAGGGGGTTTCCTCGAGTACATACTGGAGAAAGGCGCTATAGCAAAGGGAATTGAGATATCTGAGCGATTCAAAGACGGTCTTCTGCAGCTCGCCAGTACCCACCCGAACGTTTCCATAGTTATCGGAGATGCTTTCAAGATCGAACCTCTGACGCTGTTCAATGAGAGCGAGCTGGATTTGCTCTTGGTCGACGTCACAACTGACCCTGAGGGAACGGCAGCTTTGATTGCGAAGTATTCGGAGCTATTAAAGCACGGGGGCCGTCTAATCGCGGCTTTCAAGTCAAGACTGACGCCTTCCATAGCTACTGTTCTGACGGACCGGGTTTCTGCGTTAGGGTACACTGATGTAAGCGCCATAACTCTCGATGACTCTCGTCAAGAGTTTCACGTTGCAGGAGTACGCCTGTGAATGCTATCAAGTAGCAATGAGAGCGACGATTCTCAGAGATTGTCTTCTCACAACGTTTTTAATCACAATTCCGCGAGGACTGCCTTACGGGGCGGTAGTCTAGCCCGGCCATGATGACTCGCTTACACCGAGTAAGCGGTGACTAGTTAATAGTAAGTCATCGCCTCGAGGGTCACGAGTTCAAGTCTCGTCCGCCCCACCATGAACACACAATATCTCTCTTCTTTACCCTAAGATTATAACAGGGTTTCTTTCAGTCATTGAATGGCCACCAATCTACAGTGCGGGAGTTGCCAAGTCTGGTCAAAGGCGGCGGACTTAAGATCACGAAATCTGGGGGTCATCCGATAGGACATCCGCCCTCGTAGGAGTTCGTGGGTTCGAACCCCACCTCCCGCACCATTATCATTCTGGCTGATCCTGGCCGGATAGAGTTATCATTACGTTGTGTCGCGAGTACCTGTCGTGACATCGATGGGATACAAGACTCTCAAGTTTCCAAAGGGGTTTCTCTGGGGTTCTGCGGCTTCAGCTCATCAGACCGAAGGCGGCAATCACAACGATTGGACAGAATGGGAAAGAATACCGGGCAAGATCAAGGATGGCACCAATTCAAGTGTGGCTTGCGACCATTATCATCGTTACGAAGAGGATTTCGATTTAGCAAAAGAGCTAGGCCATCAAGTCCACCGCTTTTCCGTTGAATGGAGCAGGATAGAACCGGACCGAGGGAAGTGGGATGAACGCGAGGTCGACCACTATCGTGCAGTGACAAAGACACTTGTACAACGTGGCATCCAACCAATGGTAACCCTTCACCATTTCACTAATCCCATCTGGTTTCGTGATGCTGGCGCTTGGCTCAATCCGAAAAGCCCTGACATGTTCGCTCCATATTGTCGCAAAATTGCCAAGGCGCTATCAGAATACGATGTAATATGGAACATCATAAATGAGCCCATGAATGTCGTAGGAGGAGGCTATCTATTGGGAGAATTTCCTCCGGGTGAACACGACTATGGTAAGGCGCTTGTTGCAGCCAAGCATCTGCTAATGGCTCATGGACTGGCTGCCAAGGGTATTCGTGAGACCTATGATGACCTAGGTCTGCACCAGCCTCAGATTGCTCCCGTTCAAGTCGTAACATACATTGAACCATATGATCGGAGTAACGGTAGTGATGTTGAATTGGCTGAGTACGTGGACTCTCTTTACAATCAGATGTGGCTCCAAGGCGTTATGACAGCATCTATCCCCGAACCAGCAGGTGACGGCAGTCAGTACGAACCCCTAGAGAACTCTGCTGACTTCATTGGCGTAAACTACTACAGTCGCATGCGCGTTTCATCCAAGCTGGATTTCATGGCCGGAGAAATGCCGCCCAAAGATGACAGTCTGGAGAGATGTGAAGGACTCGATTGGGAGGTCTACCCGCAAGGTTACTATCCGGTAATCAAGTCGTACTGGGATAGGTGGCGAAAACCGCTTTTCATGACCGAGAATGGTATAGGAACTCTTGACGACCGGCTCCGATGCAGGTATATCCTAACCCATCTCCAACAAGTGCATCGGGCAATCCAAGACGGAGTAGACATTCGAGGCTACCTAGTGTGGAGTCTAACTGATAACTTTGAATGGACTGACGGACTGAGTAGTCACTTCGGCCTGATTGGAATGGACTACTCAACTCTAAAACGCACACCAAGAGAAAGCGCCTACATGTATCGTGAGATCATCCAGAAGAACGGAATAAGCGGGTCTCTACAACAGAAGTACCTAGGCCGACATTCATAAGGCCGCCCATTCGGCAGTTCACTCCGTCATTCTCCTATGTGTGGAATCCACAAACATGCTAATTGAAGCACTGATATCTTCTACGGGTGTTGTTTTTCTGGCCGAGCTTGGTGACAAGACCATGCTTGCGACCATGTGCTTTAGTGCACAGTGCAGGAAACCATTACTGGTTCTCGTTGCTTCAATGCTGGCATTGACATGTGCCACTGTGTTAGCAGTCGTCGCTGGAACAGTTCTAGCGGCCGCTTTACCATTGCAGCTGATAATCTATCTGTCTGCTATTATCTTCCTCAGCATGGGTGTCTATACACTTGTCGAAATCGACAGTGGAACTGGAGATACGAACAAGATCACAGGCACGTTCCTTGGCATGGCATCGCTGGTCTTTGTTTCGGAGTTAGGAGACAAGACTCAGCTTGCTTGCCTGGCACTTGCGGCAGAGAGTCCTTATCCCGTTGCTATATTCATAGGAGCCATTGCTGGATTCTTTGCTGCAAATAGTATAGCCGCAGTTGCTGGGCATAGGCTCGCAGGTTCCATTCCAATCCGCGTGATTAGAGGTGCAACTGCTACAGTCTTCATCATCATAGGCGCTCTTGTTCTGCTGGGTGTCTTGTAGGTGAATAGCTTCCCTCCAGACGTATTTCAGGCAATCATGAAGTGACGACTCAAGAGCGAAGGTTTATGACTGCCGCAGAACCTCAAGCGTCAAGAATGAAGGTGAGGCAGCATTGAGCCTGCAGGATTCCGGATATAGAGGTCTAGTTCTTAGAAAACTCGAAGAAGCCAACGCTCAGCTCGGAGACAGAATCAGGATTTCACTGAAAGATGGGGAAGTGACCGGCATACTCATGCCTCGTGCTCAAATCGGAGCCGACCCGGACCATGCGGTAATCAAGATGGACAATGGGTATAACATTGGAGTTCGCATTGACGCTCAGGTAACGGTTAGCTTGGTTCAGAAAGCCGGGGCAGGAAAGCGTCCAAGTTCAAGGGCCACCGCTGTTGAGACGCCAGGCCTTCCAAGCGTGGCTATATTGAGTACCGGGGGGACCATCGCAAGTAGAGTTGACTACCGGACTGGTGCTGTTAATCCGGCACTCACTGCAGAGGACTTGTATGACACAGTCCCGGAACTGAAAGAGCACGCCAACGTTCGTGCCAAAGTAATCATGAGCGTCCTTTCTGAGAACATTCATCCTAAAGACTGGACAACAATCGCAGGGGCTGTAGCCTCAGAAATCAGGCGAGGTGCTGATGGAGTAGTGATACCACACGGCACAGATACGCTTGGAGTGAGCTCCGCAGCTATGGCATTCGCACTCCAGGAATTGCCCGTACCCGTAGTATTGGTGGGTTCTCAAAGGTCATCTGACAGGCCTTCGTCTGACGCGGCATTGAACCTCATAGGCGCAACAGAGATTGCATGTAAGGCTAATGCGGCTGAAGTCATGCTAGCTATGCACGGGGAACCTAGTGATAGCTTCATTCTTGCCCACAGGGGAACGCGTGTCCGCAAGTGTCATACAAGCAGACGAGACGCTTTTCAATCAGTGAACTGCTCCCCTATCTTTAGGTATGATTCTGCGGGAATCACAGAGATCTCATCTCCAATCAGTCGTCGTGACACCACGAGGAAAATTCGTCTGAAGCCCGACTTTGACGACAAAGTCGTGCTCATCAAGACCTATCCGGGCATTAGTGAAGGCATGATAGACATGATCGTTGATGCCAAATACCGAGGATTGGTAATAGAGGGCACAGGCCTTGGTCATGCACCCGAACGAATTCATTCGTCCATAAGAAGGGCAATTGATGCTGGCGTCATTGTGGCCATGACGAGCCAATGCATCTGGGGGAGAGTTAACATGAACGTGTATCGTCCGGGTGTTGAACTGCTACAGATGGGTGTAATACCCTGCGAAGACATGCTACCTGAAACAGCACTAGTCAAACTGATGTGGCTTCTGGCGAACAAGACGGAAACCGATGAAGTTACGACCGCGATGACCCAGAGCATTGTTGGAGAGATTGGAACCAGGACCGAGTTATCCGCAGGGGCTGGCCGTAAGGAGGGCGAATGAGCTGGAGTCTCAAGAGCATTACAGGGCAATTGAATTGAAAGTTGGCCTCGAGCTGCATCAGCAACTCGATAGTAGCCGGAAGCTGTTCTGCCACTGTGCTCCGGTCGTTCGAGAAGATGAACCAGATGGACGTTTCATCAGACGTCTCAGACCGACAACGAGTGAAATGGGCCAGGTTGATCCTGCAGCATTGTTTGAATTCCAGAAGCAGAAGAGCTTCTATTACGAGTATTACGACGACACTACCTGCCTCGTTGAAGCCGACGAGGAGCCTCCTCATGACCTCAACCCTGAGGCTATTGACATATGTTTGACAATCGCTGCTATTCTCAAATCGACTCCAGTCCACGAAATCCACGCTATGAGAAAGATTGTGATAGATGGTAGCAATACGGCCGGCTTTCAGCGGACTGCCATAGTCGCGAATGGTGGCAGCATTCAGGTGGGAGGAAAGACAGTCGGCATCCAGATGATTGGTCTTGAAGAGGATGCCGCGAGGAAGATTGCTGATGACGATGAAAAGAACGCCAGAATATACCGTCTTGATCGACTTGGTATTCCCCTAGTTGAAATCGCGACGGCTCCTGACATTAGCTCACCGAAAGAAGCTCAGGAGGTTGCTCAAGCCATCGGCTTGCTCCTCCGGTCCACTGGTAGGGTGAAGCGCGGTCTGGGCACAATCAGGCAAGATGTCAACATATCAATTGAAGGCGGACGAGTTGTCGAAATCAAGGGGTTCCAGCAGCTTGACCTGATCAGCAGGCTTGTCGAGCTTGAGGTCCAGAGACAAGAAGGTCTCACGGGAATACGTGACGTGCTTCTGCAAAGAGGTGTCACCCCAAACATGTTTCAACAGACACCTCAGGACATCACCGTACTCCTTGCGAATTCCGGATCCAAGCTCATTAGAGGTGCGCTCGAATCCGGCGGTGTGGTTCTTGGAGTGAAGCTTCCCGGATTTGCTGGCTTGGTTGGACAGGAATTGCAGCCAGGGCGAAGACTTGGCACCGAGCTGTCGGACTACGCGAAATTCTGGGGCGGAGTTGGAGGTATTTTCCACACAGATGAGCTGCCCAAGTACGGAATCACATCTTCCGATGTTGCGAAGATGCGGGAATCTCTGAATGCCGATGACATGGACGCAGTGGTCATAGTCGCTGCTTCGAAGAGGAACTGCGAAGATGCTCTCCACGCTGTTCTGGATAGGGCTCGTGCCGCATTAGAGGGAGTGATTTCCGAGACACGAACACCCCTACCGGATGCGTCGTCAAAGTACGCTCGGCCCCGGCCTGGCGCACAAAGGATGTATCCCGAGACCGATGTGCGGCCCGTTAAGGTCACTGTAGCACATCTCAAGACAATCGCCCGAAACATGCCCGAGACCTTGGAGAGCAAAGAAGAACGATTCGTGAAGGAGTATTCTCTTAGTAGAGAGATGGCATCACAAGTGACCCGGTCTTTGAATCTCGACCTCTTCGAGAAGATTGTCAAGGTCTCTTCTGTTGCTCCTAAGCTGGTTGCTACAACGTTAGAGAACACAATGGTGCGTCTTCAGAGGGACGGAGTCGCTGTTGATAGCCTAGATGAAAGGCATCTGCTGTCGGTCTTCCAAGCGGTATCAGAGGGCAAGTTAACACCCGAAGGAATCCCTACACTGCTAACGGGACTCGCCAGTAATCCCAATCGTGAAGTAGAGGAGCTGCTTGCAGCCACTCGAACTGGTACGATGAGTCACGACGAGGCGCAATCGATCATCCACCGCATAGTGGACGACCGTCGCGATTTCATACGGGAACATGGTGAGGACTCAATTAGCGGTCTCATGGGTATTGCAATGAAGGAAATCCGAGGGCGTCTTGACGGAAAGGCGGTCAAAGAGCTACTTTCTGCCGAGGTCAAGCAAGTCCTCAAGGAGTAGGCGTCGTTTACTGACAAGGATCGGCGACACGATTCCTCACCTACTCACTCGTGCACGTGCTTAGAAGAACCCAGAGTCATTCATATTATCGCAGACTCCTGTCCTTCCAGCTAGATTTAATAATGAATCACAGATGCTTGCCGAGCCAACCAAGCGAAAAGCCATGCCGCAGTGGCCTAGTTGGCTAGGGCGCGAGACTCATAATCTCCTCGAACTCGTCGGGGTACACATGGGGTCACAAGGTCTCGACCCAAACCAGATAAGCGATCTCGAAGTCGGGGGCTCGAATCCCCCCTGCGGCACCATCCCATTGCTGCTCCAAGGGGTCGGGAACTCGGGGACCCCGCAGCCCAACTAGACTCTCCGTTCTTATGGCAATGCCTATATTCCAATAAACTGACACGGTTCTCGGGAAAACAGAATTGTCATTGCCGTTTAAGACGCTTAATGATGTACAGTATGCAGGAAAGCGGGTGCTTGTGCGCGCCGACCTCAATTCCTCGTTGGACCCTAAGACGAAAGCAATCCTCGACGATTCGAGAATAATCGCCTCTCTTACCACGCTGAAAGAGCTGGCCAAGAGCAAGGTCGTCGTCATGGCACATCAAGGTCGACCTGGTGATGAGGACTTCACTTCATTGGAGAAGCATACAGAGGTTCTGAAGAAGAATGGAATCAAAGCAAGCTTCGTCAATGACATCTTTGGTCAGAAGGCAAAGGATGCAATCAAGCAGGTGAAGGTCGGTGAAGTGCTTGTTCTGCAGAATACACGATACTTCGAAGGTGAGATGAAGACAGGTACTCCTGAGGAAATGGCAAAGGAACCCATTGTGCAAGAGCTTTACCCTCTGTTCGACCTCTTTGTCAATGATGCCTTTGGTGCGGCACACAGGGCTCAACCATCGATAGTTGGCTTCACTACAGTTCTCCCTTCAGTCGCAGGACGACTCGTGGAGAAGGAGATACGCACCCTGACCGCCGCCACTGCAACAGGCAAACATCCGTGGACTCTAGTGCTCGGCGGGGCGAAAGTAGAGGACAAGGTTCAGACACTCCAAAAGCTACTTGCTACTGGTCGAGTAGACAATGCACTTCTGGGTGGTCTCGTAGGGACGTTGTTCCTTGTTGCGCAGGGATCCATCCCAAAGGAATACGCTAGCTCAATCAAGGGCTATGAGTCGTCGCTGACTATCGCCAAACAGCTACTTGACAAGTATCCCAAGGTCATAGGTCTGCCAGTTGACGCCGCTGTTGAGAAGGACGGGAAGCGTGTTGAGTGCAAACTCGATCAGACGAAAGGAGCCCCTCTCCTAGACATTGGACCCTTGACAACGGACAAGTTTGCCAAGACCATTACCCAGTCAGCTGTGGTGTTTGCCAACGGGCCCATGGGTTACTTCGAGAAAGCACCTTTCGCAGTCGGAACTGAGAAGGTACTCGACGCAATTGTCAAATGCAAAGGTGTCACGATAGTTGGCGGAGGGCACGTGGGCGCCGTTGCTCAGATGAAGGGCGTAGCAGGCAAAGTCACCCACATAAGCACCGGCGGTGGTGCAACCATCAATTTTCTAACAGGCAAGAAACTTGAGCTCGTTGCTGCACTTGAGGCCGCGGCAAAAAGGATGAAATAGTCACTTCAGCGCGGACGGGATGGGTCGACGCTGTTCTTCCCTCCGGCCTCGCGTTTTTTCTGGGAATGACACCTCTAGCGAGTTTGGCTCGTGCGCAAGAAAAAGTGGAGCCTCGGGCGAGTCTTGAACTCGCGACCTTCCGCTTTTCCGGCCTGCAGGCTGCGCTCCTGCTGCAAAGCTTACAAGGCGGATGCTATAACCCCTAAGCCACCGAGGCCTGACTTGGCTGAAAACCAACCCAGTTCTCTAATAAAGGTTTATCATGATTGCAGCAATAACCACAGGCTTCGTCAGTGAGAACGTATGAAATCCATGTCCATCTGTTTCCCTTGCAGAGTCCGTCTCGCTCCGCTTCAGTGTGTCGTCGCTGTTCTATACATTGAGACTAGCATCACTAACCACTATGGCATAAGCAAGAAGCAAGAGTCTGTCCATCTCAGGATCCTCAATGTCAATCACGTATGTTTCTACGAACCCTGGACCTAGATGAGACATTCGTTCCCAACAGCCCGCTTTCGTGATAGTCGCGCAGTCTCCGCCGCCCCTTCTTGGATTGCTTATTACGAACTCCCATCTGACTGCATTGCCTGTTGCCCTGAGCAATTCCTCGTTGTCAGTCGAATACATTCTCATGAAATCTTTGAATCCGCCTGCTGTTCTCTTGGCTCTGCCTAGCTGCCTTCCAGCAGCATCCGTGACATCGTAAACAGGATTCAAACCCGTGGTCTTTCTGTGCACTGCACACAGAACACTACTATCGGTATCAAGGACCTGAATCTCGGTTCGCATGAGCAGAAGCTTACGCTTCACGGAACCGACTGCTTCACCCGCCTCATTCTCTATGTCACCAGCTCCGACTTTCCACGCTTTCCCGCTCAGAATGTAGCGCATTATTGACGGGTCCAGCAATCTCATGATGACATGCCTTCTGCGAGTCCTCTCTTTACAGCATTTAAGCCAATCTGGAGCAGAGCGTTGTCCTTGGGTCTCCTTGCATATACAGGGGGTCGTTTACCCGTCAATAATGGCAGTCTGCTCAATCACATCGAGGACATCTTTATGAGTCCTCACGTAGACATAGAGAATTGACACTGCTGCGCCAGAAAGGGGCAGCATCACGCGTGTGATACAAAGAAACAATATTCAAGAGAAGACTAAAATATCACACAGAACACGGCTGCCTCGAACGGAGTGCCACAAGGTGATACCGGATGCAGATTGATGAGATCTTTGACAATCTACTAGCTGCCATGGGCATAGGCACAGGAGTATTCTTCATTATCTACACTGCAATCTTTGTCGGTATCATCCTGTTTCTAGTACATCGTATGCAAGCCGGCAGCAAAGGACTGCCGGAGGGCGTCACTAGGATAATCGCCTCCACAGGTGACGTGTCCGCAGGGATTGTAGGAGCCAAGAAGCTGAAATTCATCAAGACGCCTTCTACAGCTCTGGTGTTTCTGAAAATCGAAGAGAATGCAATCCAACAGGCACTCTCTGCCGCCGATTACTTCGCTCAGCAAGGCGAGATTGATGAGTCAACAAAGAGCAAGATAGCTGAGGCATACCAAGCACGACTTGACGCTGTACGAACAGCCATTGCCAGAGACGAAGAGCTCAGAGAAGTGATGGCGACATCCTCGGCTGTAGACAAGGCTCGTTCTGATTACCTAAGAAAGATGGCCGCTATGTCCGGGACGGCGGTCGAAGCGGAGACAGAGGCCGCAGGGCCGACAAGCGTGGGTATGCCTACTCCGGGTCGACCATCAGGCCTCAAGCCCGGGAAGGGTTTGACAGCTCCGCCTGCAGGAGGTCCACCATCGGGAGGTCCACCATCAGGAGGCCCACCTTCAGGAGGCCCGCCGTCAGGTGGTCCGCCACTGGGCGGCCCCTCCTCTGAAGCTGCACCCAGTGCCGGAGGTCCGCCAGTTGCAGTTCCGGACATTGGTGGTCCGCCTTCTGGCCTGCCAATGCCATCATCCAGCCCGCCCAGCGGCCCATCTCCAGCTGTTGGCCCTGCTCCTGCCGCGAGCAGTCGACCAACACCAGCGGGAGCTGCTAAGAGTTCCCTCCAGTCGGAAATGCTTGCTGAGATGGAACGGCTTAGGGCTCTCATGGGTGAGTAAATCATCAACTCTTCGTTCTGGATAGGCTTTCCGAGGGACAGGACGCTATCGAGTATCGATTTCTGCTCTTCGCGCGCCAAGAGACCGGAGTACTGTAGTTGCAGCTTTTCTAACGCCGGGGAAGAGGCATTCGAACAAAACCAGTCTTGCCCCGTTATTAGGTGGGCTGGCTACAGATTAGTATGCATGCTGAGAGATGGCACGTAGTAGGCGGCCAGGTCTACAGGCTGGCCAACGTATTTGCGACTAGCCGGGAAGCGGTGATAGTGGCACGATTGCTGAGAAGCCGCCTTTACGTAGTCATATCTAGGGACGAAGATGGTTTCTGGGCCGTCTACTGGCGACCGAAGACCAATCCCGCAGAGTCGTCGACGGGATGTTGTGGAGTTACCAGAGCATAAAGCATCTTGACCCAATACAGAATCAGACTCTCTCGGAAGCCTTATTGAGCGGATGAACCGATACGATTTGTACAGCCTGTGGAGACGTCCGAAGGGAATTGTCAGAGGCAAAGGCAAATGCGGCTAGGAGTGTACTGAAGCTACTCCCAAGGGAGGGTGCAATCGGGCTTGGAAGCGGCTCCACGGTAGCTCTCTTTGCAGAAGGGCTCGGCCGTCAAGTTTCTGAAGGCAAGACGAAAGTATCAGTTGTCCCGACTTCATATCAAGCCTATCGACTTGCAGTAGAGTACAAAATACCTCTGACCAATCTTGATCTTAATCCCGAGCTCTTGCTCACCGTGGATGGGGCCGACGAAGTCGACAGGCAGCTAAACCTCACAAAAGGCGGTGGAGGTGCGCTCCTTCGGGAGAAGGTGGTTGCTGCAGCTTCTCGAAAACTCGCAATAATCATTGACGAATCGAAACTAGTTGACAACCTCGGAATCAAGTTTCCGATTCCAATTGAGGTCTTGCCCTTTTCGCTCGGGTTTGTCAGAAGAAGAATAGACACGATGGGCATTGCTTCATCCATTCGTGAATCCCAAGGCAAGCTGGGTCCAGTCATCACGGACAACGGCAATTTCATAATTGACCTCAAGTTCCCCAAACCCATTAGTGATCTAGCTGGTACGTCGACCGGTTTGAAGATGATTCCAGGCGTTGTGGAGACCGGTCTCTTCGTTGGCATGGCAAACGAAGTGCACGTTGGTACTGCGACCAAATCCTATGTGCTCAAGAAATAGCCAAGGGCATGGCGGGCCCGGTGGGATTCGGACCCACGATCACCAACTTAGGAGGCTGGTGCTTTATAATCCTCTCACAAGAATACGCGTTCTCGCAAGTCCAGGCTAAGCCACGGGCCCAAAGCGACTGAGTTTGTGGCAGGCTGTTAAAGCTTTTGAAGTTCCTCAACCTATTCTCGGCCAAAGAACTGGAGAGAATGAAGTTCTAGTCAATATCTCCTGACTGCGCTACCTTTGCCGTAAGAGTCGCATTCTCTTCCAAGGCGTCTACGAGGGCGCTTCCCTGTCTTGTCTTAATCCGTATTGATGCCTCTCCATTTCGACCGGTTACCGTTGTGAGAAGGTACTGGTCGTTAGCAAAGATGTCTAATCGCATCTTCACGTACTTCTTGCCAGCATACACCGTGACTTTCTTGTGCGAGTAGCTTACCGAAATTGGGACGCTTTCTCCCGGTGTCCCCCGTTCGAAGCTCTCTCGGCGTTCCCCCATAACAGGTCGGGTCTCACCGTGAACGGGAACCACGACTTTCTCTCCACCGAAAGTGAATATCTCGTATTCAAGCACTCCGCGCTCAAAGTCACGTACCTCAATGACAGGTCTCGCTAAGTCTCTTTGTGAGCTGCTCATTCCAGTTGGGAGCTTGACCTTTAAGGAGAGGGCAGCAACTTTCGCAACACGCCCTGCCTCTATATGTAAGACAGTATCCACAGTGCTTGGCAGCTGGCCCAATTCAACTCGGCCACCGAGTATCAACCGCTGTATGGCATCAATGGCAGAGCCGGCATGCACTACTCCTACCATGCCGACACCTGCAGATCTCAGGTCGGAATACACCTGAAAGTCAGAGTTCTTTCGTAATTCGTCGTATACAACATAGTCTGGCCGTACCAGCAGTAGGATGTCTGCGGTCTTCTCCATGCTTCGATCAAGCGGAGCATACTGAACGATATCATCAGTTACTTGAAGGTCTCGAGGTTGCTCCAATGTCTTGACAACATTTCCCTTCTTACTATAGAACTCTGCAAGTGCAGCTGCAAACGTACTCTTTCCGGATCCGGGCGAGCCCGAAATGAGAATGCCTTCGGCACGGCTTTCTAGCCTGTTCATGAGTTTCGGGCTAAGGCCATAGTAATCGATGTCGAGCTTCGTGATGGGACGAATCGCTGAGATTTCCATCTTGTCACTAAAAGGTGGACGCGCGATGGCGATACGGTAGTTTCTGAGTTGAACGACTGTCGCACCGAATTCCTCGATTTCTATGAATGAGGCTCTGTCCTGCCGTGCTCTCTCGAGTATTGTATTGGCCAGCTGATCCAGTTCCTCAAAAGCGAGAACATGGTCTGACAGGTCCACCAATTCCCAATCTCCGGGTTCTCCTCTCTTTGCCCGGGGAGGATTGTTCTCCACGAGATGGACACTCATGGTACGTTCATCGAAGAACTCCTCTAGGGTGACAATAGAATCGGGGCGTTTCTTTGCAATTACAGTCACCTCGAGTCCCATGATACGACCCGCCGCCGCTTGGACACTGTCAGATGTCACTAGCGTCGCGCCAAGCTTTGATGCAGTATCACGAACCAAAGCATCCAATTCGCCCCTGTCTGCATCATGGACTTGGGCAATAGATGGTCTCTCGCCGGTGAATTCCAGCACGATGATACCGTTATCGGCGAGAGATCTGAGTCGTTCAAGTTCATTGAGGCCTAGCTTTCCTACGTCCCTCTTCTGATTCGCCATGTGCTCGATTTCTGCCAGTACAACGTTCGGGACGACTATTCGAAATCCTCTGTAGTCCCCGGATTCCACTTGGTGCGATACCCACCCGTCTATTACTACGCTAGTGTCAAGCACAATGACATTGTTCGTCATCACTGTTCACCGGCCCGATTTCGTAAAGTCGCACGTGATACCTTATAGAAGTTCACTTCCCCGTTCTGGTCCACGAGGGCAAATACAAGCTTCTTACGTGCAGCAGAGGCTGCTTCAGTGACCATGTCCAAGTCTTGAAGCGATATCGGTTCTCCTTCTTTGAGGACATACACAAGCTGGCTGGCGGTTGCCGCACTGGGCCTGTCTCCTCTTGCATAAACCCTGAATCCGATTCCTCCACCGAAACCCTGACGCACTGCGTATCCCCTGCTTCTAAGGTCTCTGAATACCAGATAGCGGGTCCAGAGGTCAGGATCTTCTTTCATGAGTTCATCCACTATCTGCCTTGCTTCAATCTGCTCTCCTGTAAGCGACCTTGTGAGGATCCTTTTCCTTTCAAGAAGATGAAGCATTTCGACAGGGTCGAGTTGCAGTCTGCCGTCATCTAGACGGGTTCCGTAGAAACCCTCCTGTGATATCCTATCAGCCTCGGTACCAGAAACGTAACCGTACCTATCGTAGAATATGGCTTCCGCTGGTTCCTCCTGAAGCTCTGTCGGCTCTTCTGCAGTTTTCTCGTCATCAGGATTCCCTGTTTCCTCTGACTCTGGGTTCTCGCCATGTTTATCGGGCAACCAGTCTCGCCTGATAGAGCAGGACCTCAGCCGATTCGAGAAAAACCCTTCGTCGAGGTACATTGCGA
>Ga0153916_10000227_pt1 | contig 36047 bp, 35 predicted proteins | sample Opewatmetagenome_FD_109642 | JGI IMG/M metagenome (GOLD analysis project Ga0153916, IMG submission 109642) | Freshwater wetland microbial communities from Ohio, USA - Open water 3 Core 3 Depth 4 metaG | ecosystem: Environmental > Aquatic > Freshwater > Wetlands | place: USA: Ohio, Lake Erie...
CTATCCCGGCGAATTCGGCGGCGGCGTCATCAACCTGACAACCTTGTCGGTTCCGAAGGATCCCTTCCTGTCGATCGGCGCGAGCATCGGCGGCAACAGCGAGACGACCGCCAAGCTGGGTTATACCTATTATGGAAGCCGCACCGACTGGTCCGGCTTTGACAGTGGCGCCCGCGACATTCCCGCGCCGCTCAAGACCGCCATGGACAGTGGCAATCTGATCGTTGCCGGAACGAATTTTACGCGTGCCCAGATCCAGGACATCGCGGCCAGCCTCACCAATTCGGCGACCAACCTGATCCAGCGAAATGACGATATTCCGCCTGATTTCTCGGTGGACGTCAGCGGCGGCAAGGCTTTCGACATCGGAGACACGCGGCTTGGCGTGATCGCTTCGGCTGGCTTCAAGAATGGCTGGCAGACCAAGGGCGGGCTCCAGCAGCAGAGCGGCGGCGCTTCGGTGGGGCCGGACGGCACGCAGGTCCTCAATCCCGACGTGAACTTCAATTTCCTGTCGACCGAGAACCGGATCGTGGTCAACGGCCTGCTCGGCGTTGCCGCGGAATTCGGCGAGCACAAGGTCCGCTGGACCAACCTTTTCATCCATGACACGTTGAAGGAAGCGCGGATCCAGACCGGCACCGACGACATCAACGTCGGTCAGGATCTGGTAAACCGCAGCTATACCAGCTGGTTCGAACGCCAGTTGATCGACACCCAGCTGGTCGGCGAATTCAAGTTCGACGATCTCAGCGTCGACGTCCGCGGCACCTATGCCAATTCGAAGCGGAATTCGCCTTATGAGCGGGTCAACAGCTATCGGTTCAGCGAAGCCTACAACGATTTCTTCAACGATCTGCGAACCAACGGCACGTTCAGCACGATCGCGTTCAGCGATCTCAGCGACGACGTCTATTCCGGTGCGATCGATCTGACCTACAATGTGCCGGCCGACCGGGATATCTTGGTGTCGGCGGGCTACAATTATTTCGACAACACCCGGAACTCGACGCGGCGCGATTTCCGCTATCTGCCGGTCGACGCCTTGCCCGGCGGGGTGACGCAGGAGCGTCCCGATTATCTGCTCTCGGATTACAACATCTACACCTACAATATCCTGCTGACCGAGACGTCGGGCAATGCCGGTGTCGCGGCCTACGACGCGGGGCTGCGCGTCCACGCGGGATATGCACAGGTCGAGGCGGAAATCGTCCCGATGGTCCGCGCCACGGTTGGCGTGCGCTATGAGGACGGACGTGAATTCGTGGAACCGCTGGACCTGTTCGGGACCGGCGGAGCGGCGACGCTCGCCTCGACGATCAAGAACGACTACTGGCTGCCGGCGGCGACGGTGACCTGGAACTTCTACGAGGATATGCAGTTCCGGGTCGCGGCGTCGAAAACCATCGCCCGCCCGCAGTTCCGTGAGCTTGCGCCACAGCAGTATCTCGACAGCGAATCGGACCGGACCTTCTTCGGCAACCAGTTCCTGACCGACAGTAAGCTTTTGAACCTCGACGCCCGTTATGAATATTATTTCGGGCGCGATCAGCGGCTGAGCCTGGCGGGCTTCTACAAGAAGATCGACAAGCCCATCGAAACCGTTGCCTTCCAGCAGGGCGGCACCTTCTTCACCACTTTCGCCAACGCGCCCGAAGCCACGCTCTACGGCGCCGAGGTCGAGGTTCAGAAATATGTGCCGCTCGACGGGATGCTCGACGGAGATTTCTTCGCCTCGCGCCGGCTGGTCCTGATCGGCAACTACACGTACAGCAAGTCGAAGATCAAAGTGGGCGCCAACGATACGACCATTCCGGTGACCAGCGCCGGCGCGCCGGTTCCAGCGTCGGACATCTTCGTCAACGGCACGCCGCTGACCGGTCAGTCCAAGCACCTCGCGAACATCCAGATCGGGCTCGAGGATGAGGATGCCCTCAGCCAGCAGACCCTGATGCTGACCTATGCCAGCAAGCGCGTGACCAATCGCGGTCCGTCAGGCCAGCCCGACCTCATCGAGCGGCCCGGCCTGCGGCTCGATCTGGTGCTGCGTCAGGGGTTCGAGGTCGGCAATTCGGAGTTCGAGCTGAAGTTCGAAGCACGTAACCTCACCAACGAGAATTACCAGGAGTCCCAGACGCTCGGCAGTTCGCGGATCTTCAACAACACCTACGAAGTCGGCCGCAGCTTTTCGCTGGGCGCCAGCGTGAAGTTCTAGATCGGATCGTTATCGATATCTGTTGAATGGCGGCGCGGACCCCTGCGGGTCCGCGCCGCAATCATTTCGGCCAGGGCTGCTCGCGAAACCATTTCGTGATGACATATTTCACGCCTTGGCGGACTTTCATGCCTTGATGCAGCGTCCAGTCGTTCGGGGTGCCGTCGGGCAGCAGATTGTTCCAGCAAAGAAGTTTTCCAGCTTCCGGCTGGACGATCTTGTCGATCCGCTTGAAGCGGGTCGCGCCTCCGGCCCCGGGGACATTGAGATAGATCATCGCCGTCCAGGTGCGTTGGCCCGTTTTCGCGCAGAAGCGGGCGTAGTCGGCGCCGGTCGGTTCGAAATAATCGGTGTGAAGCTTGAATTCCTGCCCGGCTGCATAACGCTGGCCCTGCATCGGCTCGCCATGGGCCCGATCGAGACCGGTATAAGTCGCAATTCGCGCATCAACCTCTGCAACGATCCGGTCCCCTGGGTCGAGATCGCAGGTCTCGCTGGTCCGGAACAGCGGGTCGCCGCTGTCATCGGCGATCTCGGACGGTCGTCGCTGCCGGTCGATCGCAGCGATCAGCGCGGCGCATTCATCCGCGGTGAGGAACTCCCGCTTGATATAGAGATCAAGGCGCGGGCTGGGCACGCGTTGCGCGCCCGCGAAGGCGGCGATCCCGTCTCTGCCGGTATCCACGGCGGTGTCGTCAGCCATGCCGTCGCAGTCCTTCCAACCGTCACATTTCCCGCTCGTCCATACCCCGGCGCGCGGCGGCGGCGCCAGATGCCGAGGTGCCGTCAGGTGAGCATTTTTGCCTAGGATTCGGCGCTTTAGTGACTGTAACAAATGCGTCACCCGTCTTTCATGCCGCTGACATGAGTCCTTTCTAGACCCATCCCCGAACGGGGATTTGGACCTATGACATTCAGTCTCGAGGCATATGGACGACGGCTGCTGCGGCGATTGTCCGCACGCCAGGTCTATGCGGCCGTCGAGATGGCGCTGGTTCTGATGCTGGCAGTCGTCGCGGCGCGCCTCGTCTGGACCGTGCTGACGCCGATCGCTCCGGTCGGCAAGTGGCAGGGGGGCGAGGTGGCCGCCGTCCGTCCCGCCGCCGACATCACGCTGCTGCGCAGCTTCGACGCTTTTTTCCGTGCGGACGGTCAGGCCGGTCCGGTCGTCGCGAGCAGCCTGAACCTCAAGCTTTTCGGCATCCGGCTGGACCAGGTCAGCGGGCGAGGCAGCGCGATCATCGGCACCCCCGATGGTCAGCAGGGGAGCTATGTGGTGGGCGACGAGATCATCAGCGGAGTCACCCTGTCCGGTGTCGCTTTCGATGCCGTGACCCTCAGCCGCGACGGCGTCAGCGAGCAACTGTTCCTCGATCAGTCCTACGCGGCGGCCCCGGTGGCACCGTCGGCGCCGGCACCTCAATCGGCGGAAGCTGCGGTTGATACCGCGCGCATTTCCAGTGCGGTCGCCTTCTCGCCGCGGCTCGACGGGCGAAATGTTTCGGGTGTCCTGCTGCAGCCCAAGGGCGATGGCGCTCTGTTCCGGCGGCTGGGTCTTCAGCCGGGGGACGTGCTCGTCAGCGTCAACGGCACTGCGATCCGGAGCGCGGAACAGGTGGGCGGCCTCGCCCAGATGCTCGAAGCAAGTTCCAAGGCAAGCCTTCAGGTCGAACGCGGCGGCAGGTTGGTGAATCTCAGCGTCGCGGTGGATAACTAATGTTCAAATCATGTTTCAGTCCTGCGGTCATCGCCGCCTCTCTCGTCCTGTCCGCGTCCGCCGCGGCGCAGCAGACTCAGGTGCTCAATCTGCGCGATGCCGACATTCGGGCCTTCATTCAGGACGTCTCGCGCGCGACGGGGCGGAGCTTCATCATCGATCCGCGGGTCAAGGGCACGGTGTCGGTGGTGACGGAAAAGCCGTTGTCGCGCACCGAATATTTCCAGGTGTTTCTCTCCACGCTCCGCGCCAACGGGTTGGTGGCCATTCCGGCGGCGGGCGGGGCCTACCGGATCGCGCCTGTCGAAAACGCCGCGCAGCAGCCCGGCGGCCCGCGCGGCGCCAACGGCTTCGTGACCGAAGTGATCCCGCTGTCCACGATCGACGCGCAATCGGCGATGGATGCGCTGAAGCCGCTGGTCAGCAAGGAAGGACAGCTCACCGCAAGCCGTTCCGGCAACGCGGTGGTGGTGGCCGATTATGGCGATAATGTCAGCCGCATCCGCAGCCTGGTTCGTCAGATCGATCGGGATCGCTCGACGACGCGGGTAATCTCGCTGAAAAATTCCAGCGTCCGCGACATCGCGGCGGCGGTGGCCGCGATCAATCCGTCCGCAGGCGGCGAGGCAGCCGGGGCGGCGCGCGGCGTGACGGCCGTGCCGATCGATGCCTCCAACACGATCGTGCTCCGGGGCGATCCCGAAGCTGTCTCGCGAATGGCCGGCATCATTGCCGATCTCGACCGGCGCGCGCAGAGCGGCGTCGATGTCCGCGTGATCCAGCTTGAGCATGCCGATGCCGGGCAATTGCTTCCGGTCCTGCAGCAACTCGTCGGTCAGGCTTCGGCAGCGGCCTCGAAGGGCGCGGCATCCGCCGCCGACAATCAGGCTGCGGCCGGCGCCGCGTCTGCGGCCAGTGTCGGACCTGGCTCGCTGGCGCTCGGCGGCGGCAGGGCGGTGATCGCCCGCTTCGAGGGGGCCAATGCCATCGTCATTTCGGCGCCTGCCGATGTGCAGCGCATGCTGGGGGATGTCGTTCGCCAGCTCGATACGCGCCGCGAGCAGGTGCTGGTCGAAGCGATCATCGTGGAGATTTCGGACAATGCTGCGCAGAAGCTGGGCGTCCAGTTCCTGCTCGCCGGACTGCCCGGCAGCGGCGTGCCCTTCGCCGCGACCAACTATTCGAGTTCCGCGCCGAACATCCTGACGATCGCCGGCGCGATCGGCGCGCGTGAACTCAATACGACGACCACGACGGTCAATGGCAACACCACCACCACGACCACCAACAACGCGATCAGCGATCAGCTCGCCCAGGCCGCGGTGAGCTCGATTCTCGGGGCTGGCGGCGTCTTTGCCGGTTTTGCTGACAAGATCGGCAAGGATGCGATCTTCGGCGCGATCATCAACGCCGTGAAATCCGACACCGAATCGAACATTCTCTCGACGCCGTCGGTGATGACCCTGGACAATCAGGAAGCGAAGATCCTGGTCGGGCAGGAAGTCCCGATCACCACCGGCCAGGCGCTGTCGGACAATTTCGACAATGCCTTCCGCACTGTCCAGCGCCAGAATGTCGGCATTCAGCTTGAGGTGAAGCCCCAGATCAACGTCGGCGGCGCGATCAAGCTGTTCCTCCGCCAGGAAGTCAGCTCGATCGCCGGCCCGGTCTCGAACGACAACAGCGAACTGATCATCAACAAGCGCGAGATCGAGACCACCGTGACCGTCGATGACGGCGAGATCATCGCGCTGGGGGGGCTGCTCGATGACAATGAACGGCGGACGCTCGAAAAGATTCCCTTGCTGGGCGATGTGCCCGTGCTGGGCCAGCTGTTCCGGAGTAAGGCGCGCAGCCGTCAGAAGACCAATCTGATGGTCTTCATTCGTCCGACCATCCTGCGCAATACCGAGGATATCCAGAACGTCGCGGCGCAACGATATGGCTATATCCGCGATGCGCAACGGCGGCGCGACAAGGACGGGGAATCGTCCCTGGATGCGCTCGTTCGTGAATATATGGGCGCTGTTCCCCCGGAGAAGCGCGGCCCGCTCCCGGCGCCCGCCAATCCGGCTGCAAAATCCGGAGGAACGCAGTGAGCGACCCATTGCCGCCTGATCCCACATCTGAGGGCCCGGTCGCTTCGGCTGTGCCGCTCACCATCCCTTATGGCTTCGCCAAGCGTTTCGGGGTCGTGCTGCTGGGGGTGGAAGGCGATCGGTTCCGGGTCGGCCTGCGCGAGGGCGACGATCCTCGCGCGCTTACTGAAATCCGCCGGGTGCTCGCACGGCCGCTGATCGTAGAATTCGTCGAGCCGAAGGCGTTCGATCGGCTTTTGTCGGAGCGTTATGCCAGCGACGGACTGGATGCGGCCGACGTCGCGGACAATCTCGAAAAGACCGATGCGCTGGACAGCCTGATCGACGACATTCCGGCGGCTGCCGACCTGCTCGACAGTCAGGACGACGCGCCGATCATCCGCCTGATCAACGGGATCATCGCCGAGGCCGTGCGCCAGGGCGCTTCGGACATTCACGTCGAACCGTTCGAGACGTCGTTGGTGGTGCGGATGCGGATCGACGGTATCTTGAAGGAGGCGCTGAAGCTCCCCGCGCGGGTGGCGACGGTCGTCGTCAGCCGCCTGAAGGTGATGGCGCGTCTCGATATCGCGGAGCGACGGATACCGCAGGATGGCCGGATCAGTCTGACGCTCGGCGGCAAGGCGCTCGATGTGCGTGTTTCCACCTTGCCGTCGCGCCATGGCGAGCGGGTGGTGTTGCGCATTCTCGACAAGGAACAGGCGGGGCTCCGGCTCGAGGATCTCGGCATGCAGCCCGAGATGCTCGCCGCGTTCCGCAACGCACTCAGCGAGCCCAATGGCATCATCCTGGTCACCGGACCGACCGGTTCGGGCAAGACCACGACGCTTTACGCCGGCATGAGGCTTCTGAACGACGGGCGCCGCAACCTGCTCACCGTCGAGGATCCAGTGGAATATGCGATGGAAGGCGTCGGCCAGACCCAGGTCAACACCAAGGTCGGCCTGACATTCGCCGCCGGGCTTCGCGCCATCCTGCGGCAGGATCCCGATATCGTGATGGTCGGCGAAATCCGCGATTCGGAGACCGCCGAAATCGCCGTCCAGGCGTCGTTGACCGGCCATCTCGTCTTGTCGACGGTGCACACCAACGATGCCGCCGGAGCGATCACCCGGCTGCGCGACATGGGGGTCGAGCCGTTCCTGCTGGCCTCGACTCTGCGCATGGTGATCGCCCAACGGCTGGTGCGCCGCCTGTGCAAGCTGTGCCGCGAGAAAGTGCAGGCAGATTCCTCGATCGCCGCGCAGCTCGGGCTTGATAGCGGCGTGCTGATCTACCGGGCGGTCGGCTGCGGCGCGTGCGGCCATACCGGCTATCAGGGCCGGGTCGGCGTCTATGAGGCGATCCGCATCGACGAGACCATCCGCCGCCTGATCAATTCGCAAGCGGATGAGGCGGTGATCGCCAGCCATGCCTTCGCGCGTGCGCCCAATCTTGCGTCTGCGGCACGCAAACTGGTGCTTTCCGGCGTGACGACGATCGAGGAGGCGGTTCGCGTCAGCCGTCAGGAAACACCGGCGCAGGCGGAACACGGCTGATGCCGAGCTTCGACTACGTCGCCCTCGACAGCGCCGGGCGGGAACGGCGCGGATCGGTGACCGCGCCCAACGAGGCTGGCGCGCGGGCAAGCCTGTCCCGGCGCAAGCTGCTGCCGGTTCGTCTGGCCGCGGCATCCGGCGCTGCGGAAGCCGGCGATCGATCGATCATGCTCGCGCGGCGGCGCTCCTTGAGCGCCAAGCAGCTTTCGCTGTTCACCCGGCAGCTGTCGACGCTCTCGATGGTCTCGCCGCTGGAAGAGGCGCTACGGACGATTTCGGTGCAGGCCGACCAGCCGGAGGTGCGGCAGGTCGTCGATCATGTTCATGGCGGCCTCCTCGAAGGGCGCCGGCTCGCCGACGCGATGGGCCGCGAGCGCAAGAGCTTTCCACCGCTTTACCGGGCGATGGTGGCGGCGGGAGAGAGTTCGGGAGCTCTCCCCGCGATCCTCGAGCGTTTGGCCGATCTTCTGGAACGGCAGGCGCAGGTGCGCGGCAAGCTGCTGACCGCCCTGGCCTATCCGGCGATGCTCGCCTTGACCGCGATCTCGGTCGTCATCGGGCTGATGGTGTTCGTCGTGCCCAAGGTCGTCGAACAATTCGAAAGCCTGAACCAAACCCTGCCCCTGCTCACCCGCATCGTCATCGCACTTTCGGCCGCGATGGCGAACTATGGCCTGTTCGTCCTGCTGCTGCTGGTGATCGGCGGTGTGGTGTTCGTCCGGGCGTTGCAGGAACCCGGTTTCCGGCTGCGGTTCGATCAGGCGCTGCTCGAACTTCCCTTCATCGGCCGGCTGCTGCGCGATCTCCATGCCGCGCGCCTCGCGCGCACGCTGGCGACTATGGTGTCCAGCGGCCTGCCGATCATCGAGGGCCTGGCGATCACCGCGCGCACCGTTCACAACCGCGTGCTCAGGCAGGCATCCGAAGACATGGTCGAATCGATCCGCGCCGGCGGCAGCCTCTCGGCGGCATTGCGGCGGGCCGGCGTGTTTCCGCCGCTGCTCGTCTATATGACCGCCAGCGGCGAGCAGAGCGGCCGGCTCGACATCATGCTGGCGCGCGCCGCTGATTATCTCGAGCGCGAATTCGATAATTTCACCGCCGCGGCGCTGTCGCTGCTCGAACCCGCGATCATCATCGTCATGGGAGGGATCGTGCTGCTGATCGTGTTGTCGATCCTGCTCCCGATCCTGCAGCTCGATACGCTGGCAACCGCATGAGGAAAGCAATGACCCAAGAACGCAAAACGCCGCCGGCAGGAGAGGCCGGCTTCACGCTCGTCGAACTGATGGTGGTCATCGTCATCATCGGGCTTCTGGCGACGGTCGTGATCGTCAACGTCCTGCCCAGCCAGGGCAAGGCGATGCGGGAGAAGGCGAAGGCCGACGTCGCGCTGCTCGAACAGGCGATCGAGATGTACCGGCTCGACATGCTGACTTATCCCCGGACCGAGGACGGGCTGCAGGCCCTGGTGATGCCGCCGGCCGGCGGCGGCAATGCCGACCGCTACCGGCCCGGCGGCTATCTGAAGCGGCTGCCGGATGATCCCTGGGGCAATGGCTATCAGTATCTCCAGCCCGGCACGCACGGTCCGTTCGACGTCTATTCGCTCGGCGCGGACGGGCGCGAGGGTGGCGAAGGCGAGAACGCCGATATCGGCAACTGGAAATAAGACGGCTTGCCACGTGGTCCACGCGCCTCGGATACGGCCCGGCGACGCCGGCTTCACGCTGGTCGAGCTGATGGTGGTGCTGTTCATCGTCGGCCTGATGGCGGGCGCGGTGCTGCTGGCGATGCCCGATCCGCGCGGCCGGCTGGCCGACGAGGGCGAACGGTTCGCGGCCCGGCTGAAGGCGGCGCATGATCTGGCGATCGTTGACAACCGGCCGATGGCGGCGGTGATCGGGCCCAAGGGATATCATTTCGAGGAACGGCGCGTCGGCGCGTGGCAGGCGGTGGACGCAAAACCGCTGGAAGCCGCAGGCTGGTCGCCCCAGACCGAGGTGGTGACCGGTGAGGAGGACGGGCAGCTGCGTGTCCATTTCGATGTCACCGGTCTTGCCGATCCGCCGGCGACCATAACCCTGATGCGGGAAGGCGTGAAATTCCGGGTCAGCATTGATGCCGGCGGAGCGGTCCGTGTCGATGGTTAGGGGGGGGCGCGCGTTTTCGGGGGCGTCAGCCCGCTCCGCTCCCGACAGACAATCCGGCTTCACGCTGATCGAACTGCTGGTCGCGCTGGCGGTGTTCAGCATCGCCGCGTTGGCGCTGATCAATTTGCAGGGCAACTCGATCCGCACCACGCTGACGCTCGAAAACCGCGTCATCGCCGACGTCGTCGCCGAAAATCGCGCGGTCGAGGCGCTCACCGATCCGATGACGCCGCCGTTCGGCGAGGTGCAGGGCAGCGAAGCGGCGGCGGGACGCGACTGGCGCTGGACGAGGCGGGTGACCCGCATGCCCGATCCCGCCATCCAGAAGATCGACATCAGGGTGCTCGACGACGACGCGGGCGTCGCGGCGGAACTCACCGTTTTCCGCAGGCTGGCATGAAGGGCTTCACCCTCGTCGAACTCATGGTGGCGATGTTCATCTTCGCCCTGCTGGCGATGGCGGGCGTCTCCCTGCTGTCGACCAGTCTCACCGGTCAGGCGCAGGTCAATGCGCGGAACGACCGGCTCGCCGCGTTTCAGCGGACACGCGCCATCCTTCGCGCCGATCTCGGGCAGGCCGCCCCGCGCCTGACCCGCGAGGAGACGGGCGCGGCTCGTCCGGCTTTCTCGGGCGGCACGGAAGGCTCCTTTTTCAGCCTGGTCCGGCGCGGCTGGGAGAATATCGACGGCCGTCCGCGCGCGTCGCTGCAATATGTCGAATACCGGCTGCAGGAAGATCGGCTTGAGCGCCGGACAAGGCCGATGGTGGATGGCGCCAGGCTTGGCGAACCGGTGGTGCTGATCAGCGGCGTGCGAAGCCTGGCACTGCATTTCCTCCGCGACGGGGAATGGCGGGAGAGCTGGGATCCGGCGACGCCTGATGCGTTGCCCGAGGCGGTGTCGGTGGCGATGCGCCTCGACGGGCTGGGCGACATCGAGCAATATTTTCTCGTTCCGGCGGGCGGCTGATGCGGCAGGGAGAGACGGGAACCGCGCTGCTCAGCGTGCTGCTTCTGGTCGCGGTGATCGCCGCGATGACGGTCGGCGTGCTCGACCGGATGAACATGACCACCCGGGTCGTCGCCAACATGCGCGGCGTCACGCAGGCGCGCTATTACGCGCAAGGCGCCGAAGCGTTCGCGGCCAGCCAGATATCCCGGCTGCTTGCCCGCGATCCCGGCCGGACGACCCTCGCCGGGGGGTGGAACGGCCGCACCTATCGCTTTCCGACAGATCAGGGGATGATCCAGGCGACGCTGCGCGATGGCGGCAATTGCTTCAATCTCAACAGCGTCGCCCAGGGCAGCGCCGCGACCGCGCTGATTTCGCGTGGCCGGGGGATCGAGCAATTCGTCGCCCTTGCAAAAATGGAGGGGGTGGCGGAGGCGGACGCCCGCCATATCGCCGCCGCGCTCGCCGATTGGGTGGACAGCGATGCCGGAGCCAATCAGGACGGCGCCGAGGATGCGGTTTACCAACGGGCGACACCCGCCTATCTGCCTGCGAACACGATGCTGGCGGAGACAAGTGAATTGCGCGCGGTGGATGGGGTGACGAACGAGATTTACGCTGCCCTGCGGCCGTGGCTCTGCGCGCTGCCGACCACCGATCTGTCGCCGGTCAACATCAACACGCTGGCCCCCGATCAGGCGCCCTTGTTGGCGATGCTGCTGCCGGATCGGTTGACTGAGACGCAGGCGCGCCAATTGATCGAGCAGCGACCGCCCGACGGATGGGGCGATCTGACGGAATTCTGGCAGCATCCGATGCTGGCCGATCTCGCGCCCCCGTCCGATGTCCTCATGCAGCCGCAACTGACGACGAAATGGTTCACACTGGACATCATGGCGGAAAACGGCGGCTTTGAAGCGCGGGAATCGGCCCTTCTGGCCGCCCGAACCGGTCAGGTGCGGGTCGTCGCGCGGCGCTGGACGGGCGACGAATGAAGCGCCTGATCGTCTTCGTCCCGGCGATCGCCGATGCCCCGCTGCGCTGGTTGCACTGCGCGGAGGATGGCGCTTTGCTGGCGCGCGGCAGCGGTGCGCCCTTTCCGGCGGTCGACGAGGAAACCGTGATCGTCGCGGTCGTTCCTGGCGATGCGGTGGTGCTGCACTGGATCGAATTGTCGGCGGTGACCGAGGCGCAGGCGCTTGCCGCGGCACGGCTGATGGCCAGCGATGTCGTCGCCGCGCCCGCGCCCGGCACGCATGTCGCGCTGGGTCCTGCGGAAGCCGGAAGCGCCCATCGGGTGCTGGCGATCACGGATGCCGGGGTGATGTGGGCTTGGCTGGAGAGGCTCGCCGCCGCCGGACTTGATCCGGACGCGGTGGTGCCCGCGCAATTGTTGCTGGCCGCGCCCGCCAGCGGGTTGCGCGTGGCCGAGCACGACGGTCTGTTGCTCGTGCGCGGCGACCGCGAGGCCTTCGCCGCCGAGCCGGAACTCGCCGCCCTGCTGATCGGCGATCGAACGGTCGAGCGGGTCGAAGCCGATCATGTGTGGGACGAGGCGGGCCGGATCGCATCGGCGCTGCCGCTCAACCTACGGCAAGGACCCTTCGCGAAGCCGCATCGCTGGCGGGCGGACTGGACGTTTATCCGCAGGGCGGCGATGCTCGGCGGCGCGATCTTTTTCATCATTCTGATCGGCCTTGCGGCTAATGCCCTGCGCCACGGCCTCGCGGCCGACAGGATCGAGCGGCAGATCGAGGCGGAAGCCAGGAAGGCGCTGCCGCCGGAGATGCGGGTGGTCAACGCCCCGGCGCAGCTTGGCCAGCGGCTGACGGAAGCCACTGGCGGCGGGGCAGGCTTCTTGCCCACCGCAAGCGCCCTGTTCGCGGCGATCCGGGATGCCGGCGGCGCGCGGGTCGAAGCGCTCCGCTATGAGCCGGACGGGCGACTGACCGCGACGATCGGAATGACGACCGCCGGCGATGGCGACCTGATCCGGCAACATCTGGAGTCCGCCGGCTTCACTGTCGATCAGGGCCCGCAGCAGAGCGGCGCGACAGGCTTGTCGATCGAACTGACGGTGCGGCGATGAAACAGGATCTGGTGCTTTGGTGGAAGGGTCGCAGCGGGCGAGAGCAGGCGCTGCTGGCGATCATGGCGGCATTCGCGGCGATCGTTCTCGTCTGGCTGGCGATCGTACGCCCGCTCGACAAGGCGGGCGAAGATGCCGAAGCGCGCTATCGGCGGGCGCTCGATGACCTTGTCGTGGTCCAGGAGCAGGCGCGGCAACTGGCGCAGCTTGAGGCGGAGCGGCCCCAGCGGCTGGAGGCGCCTCTGCATGTCGTGGTGAGCGAGAGTGCCGCAAGCACGGGTCTGACGGTGTCGCGCCTGCAGCCCGAAACCGATGGCAGCGTGACATTGGCGATCGAGGCGGTGAAGCCCGCCGCCCTGTTCGGCTGGCTTGCAGCGCTTGAGCGGGAGAATGGCGTGCGCGTCAGGCAGATGACCGCCGGGCGGAATCAGGATGCAACCCTTTCCGTCCAGATCGTGCTGGTCTCGGGAGCGCGGTGATGCGTGTGTCGAAGCGGAATGTCTTGCTGTTCGGGTTCGCCCTTCTGCTGCTGCTGCTGGCGGCCACCCTGCCGTTGAAGCTGGCGATCGGCTGGCTGGGCCTCGATGATCGGGGCCTTTCGGCGCGGGCCGCGACTGGCAGCCTGTGGTCGGGCCGGCTGGAGGATGCGCGGTTCGGGCCGGTTCCCCTGGGCTCGCCAAAGGTTTCGCTGCAGGTGATTCCGCTGCTGATCGGGCGGGCGCGGCTCGATTTCCATGATGCTGGGGCCAACGCCGGGCTCCGGCAGGGCGGCCTCTCGCTTTCGTGGCATGAATTCGCCGTCGACGATGTGACCGCGCGGCTCGACATGGCGGCGCTGGTTCCGATCCCCGCGCCTCAGGCGACGCTCAGTCTCACCGATGTCAGCATCCGCTTCCGCAACGGCCGCTGTGAAACGGCCGAGGGGCAGGTCTCGACGGATTTTCTGGCCCGTCTTTCCGGGCTTGGTGGCTGGCAGGGTCCAACGCTCACGGGGTCCGCGCGTTGCGACGGCGGGGAGGCGCTGCTGCCTTTGGCGGGAACCGCCGACGGCATTCCCACGGCGCTGGAAATCCGGATCGACGGCAATGGCAGGCGCAAGGTCATGCTCGAAATTCGCAATCCGCCGGCGGAGCTGGCATCATCGCTGACGGCACGCGGGTTCGTCCAGTCGGGCGACAGCTACCGGCTCACTGCGGAAGGGAGCTTGTGATGCGCTTGGCGGTCGCGGCGATTGCGATAGGGCTGGCACTTGGCGGCTGCGCTGGGGCGCAGCCGCGGGTCGCATCATCATCAGCAGCAGCAGCGGCGTTGCCGGCCGCCGGCGATCAGATGCCGTTGCAGCTCCTGCCGCCGCAAACGCTTGCCGTTCGGCAATGCGCGCTTTTCCTCTGGCAAAAGAGCGAGCAGCCCCGGCGGGTCCTGATGGCGCTCGATACGCCGCCGATCGCCAGGGTGCAGATCGATGGCCGGCTGATCGATCTGGCGCGGATCGAGGTCTCCGGGGATCTCCAGTGGGGGCATTTCCCGCATGCGGTCTACAGGGGCAGTGGACTGACGCTGCGCCTCGATCTCGTCATCGAGAATCGGGAGCGCCTGGTCGGAGGCGGACTCGTCCCCGAAGGCAGCATCAGTATCGAGCGCGAAAACGGCTGGAGCATGATCGTCCCGGTGGCCGGAATGATCGCCTGCCAGTAGCGCCCGCACGGGTCTCAGCCCTGCGCCTGCCCGTGCCCTGAATGGACTCAGCCGGCTCGCGTCTCCGCAAACAAACCGGCCCCCCGCCGAAGCGAGGGGCCAGGGGAACGGATCAGGCGAGAACGCTCGGCAGTTTCTGGCGGTGGCGGCGCATCGCGGCGCCAACCACGCCGAAGCCGGCGATCATCTGAACCCACAGCGCCGGTTCGGGAACCGCCGATCCGAGGGACAGAAACGCCAGCTGACCGCCCTCGCCGAGGTCCTTGGAGCCAAGGCTCACACCGTGCGCCTGCACGTCCGCCAGGAACAGGCTGCCTGCGGCGGCGCCGAACAATGCCGATACGTCGAGAATGCCCGAGCTTTCCCAGCAGCCGACGTCGCCGGCGCAGCCGTCGGTCTGGCCGAACGGCAGGGCCGTCGGGTCGATACGGGCGATTGTGTTGAGCGTGCCATTGAGCAGGAGGCTCAAGACGCCTGCCTCATTGGGGTTTGCAGCGAAGGCCGACGCCCAGTCGGTGGAGCGATCCTCCTGGATCAGGAGTTCGGTGGCACTCCGCCAGTCCAGATTGTCCGGGCTGCGCAGGGCGCGGTTCGGATCGGCATCGCCGTCATAGACGATCTTGACGTCGGCTCCGGTCGGGTTGCCGCTGGCGTCGAAATCGGTGTCGATGGTGTAGACCGTCCCCCAACTGTCCGCGCCGCCGAACAGGCTGTCCCTGCCGGTCGACGCGAGAGCGACTAGCGTGCCGTCGGCAGGATTGGTCGCAACGTCTTCCGGGCGCGAGAAGTTGAAGGCGCCGAGCGCTTCGGCCTGGTTCTGCAGCGTTGAGGCCAAGGCATAACCTTGCGCGTCATAACCCGGCATGCCCGCCTTGGCGGCGTCTTTCACCGTTACCTCAATCCAGGAGCCGCTGCGATTGTCGGCGCCCACCGAGCCGTTGAAGGTACTCGGATCGACATCACCGCCATCCGCTTTCCATGCATAGAGTTTGCCGCTGACTAGGCCGTTGCGATCTAGGAAGCTGCCGTCGCCGACAGCATTCTTCTCACCGACATACAGATAAAGCGGCGCCCCGCCGCTGTCGTCGCCCAGAATGAAAGCCACCTTGTTGGGCGTGCCGGTGTCGATCTGGGTGGCGTTTTCCCACGATCCATAGCCCATGGCGGGCACCGCCCAGGTGTGGCCGGTTCCGGTATCGATCGCCCACATCGTGCCGTTGCCGGCTTCCTCGCCCGCGAAGTAGATGCGGTCGGCAATCCCCTTGCCAGCCCCGAAGCTGTTGGCTTCAAAGGCGGCGCTGGAGCACAGGCGGTTGAAGCCGCCGCCGATCTGTGTGGCGTTGGTGACGATGTTGCCGAGGCGGTCATAGATTTCCGTATGCGCGATTCCGGCGTCGATAATGCCGCGCGAGGCCTTGTCGATATCGAAATAGCTGACACGTGCGCCGGTCAGGCTCACCGAGCCGCCAGCCCCGTTGGAGACGGCATAGCTTTTGCCCGACGTGCTGCCGAGTTCGCTGTTCACCAGCACGCGGACCGTTGTCGCGTTGAGCGAAAATGCGCCGATGCCGTCGAAGATGCCCGTTGGCTGGAAGCCGTTCGGCAGGGTTTCCCCAACCGTGATCAGCGGATTGACGGAAACCCCGGCGGCACCTTTGAACATCGGCGCAGCCGGCGAATTATAAGGTACGAAGCTGGCGGACTGTGCGGCGGTCGCGAAGGTGGTCGACGCCATCAACGCGATGAGAAACGCGGTTCGGTTCATGTGAAATCATCCCTGACGATACTGTTGACGCTATTGCGCTAACAGTTCGATGCGCAGCGACAGGGACGAATTGGTTAACGCTCTATTAACCAAAGATTGCAGTTCGGGGACTGCCGGTCTGGGTATGCGCCAGACTCCCGCTCTCAAGGATCGAGAGCGGGAGGCGATCCAGTGTCAGTAACGACCGGCGTAGCGCTGATAGCGGGACAGCGCGGTCATCGCGACGTCGCGGGTCGAAGCGACCGTGCCGTCGGCGACGGTGACCTGATAATGATGGGGCGACGCAAGCGCGCGCTGCCAGGTCTGGATGGCCAGGCCGGGGCGATTGGTGTTCATGTAAACCTGGCCGAGATTGATCAGGCGTGCGGGATCATTCTCCCCGACGCCCTGCATCGCGGTCAGTTGGGCTTCAGCCGTTTGCCAGTCGCCGCGTTCGATCGCGGCCAGGCCGAGTGCGCCGGATGGGAAGCCGGTTTCGGTGGTCAGAGCCGTTTTTTCACCGGCTGTCGCACAGCCCGCCATGGCGACCCCGACAGCGAGAGCAAGAAGATTTTTGTACATCCTTATCTCCTAAGCAAAACCTTTTTATCTTAGCGTCATTTATTACAGCAATATGACAGTACAGAAATAATCCTGTTTTGCACGTGAAAACTTTGCACCCTGGGCCGGGTGCCAAGGGCTGGAGAGGCGCGATTCGCTTGGTCAGGGAGCGTCCTGTCCGGAGGACGCCAAAAAGAAACAGGCCGCGGCGTGAACGCCGCGGCCTGTGCCTGAAAAGTCAGGATGTCTGTTCTAGGCCGGCACGGCCGGTTTTAGCTCCGCTTCGGCCTCAGCTCCGAGAGGTGCAGGGTCTGGGTGATCAGTTCCTTGCCGTCAACGCCGGCCACGCCGAGCTGGATGCGGGGATCGGATCCGTTCCAGTCGATCTCGATGCGCCCGAAATTCTGGACGGCATGACCTTCCCCCAGACGGTATTTGTTGGGCGCGACATACGCCCACGTCTCGGTGAGGCCCGACGAGGTCAGATCCCACATCGGATAGGGGACATTGTCCTCGCGCTTCGAGAGTTCGGCATAATGGGTGTCACCCGAAATGCAGAACAGGCCAGTGGTGCCCGTGAAATCGATGAGGTCGAAAAGGCGCTGCTGCTCGGCCTGGAACAGGGCCCAGGTTTCCCATCCGGGCGCATCGGCCAGCACCTGCGTCGACGAGGCGAAGATGCGGATTTCGGCTGGAATGCGGAGCTGCTCCGCGAGCCACTGCCATTGCTCCCGGCCCAGCATCACGGCGTTGGGATCGGTATTTGTGAGATAGGGGCCGTGATCCTTGGGGATTTCGGTATTGCCCATCAGGCCGGAGCGCCACCAGCGGTTGTCCGGAAGGATGACCTGGACGCGCTTGCCCTTCGGCCCGAACACGTAGGACATATGATTGCCCGGGCGCTTGCGGCGCGGACTGTCGGCCGGCTCCCCCCAGAAATCGAGGAAGATATCCTTCGATTCCTGCTTTTTCGGATATTCGCGGCCGGCGTCGTTCTTGCCGTAATCATGGTCGTCCCAGATCGCGACGACCTTCGACTGGCGGCGAAGCTGCTGGAAACCGGGCTTGGCTGCGAACTGGTCATATTTGGCCCGCATCACGGCCATGTCCTCGGTGTCGGCATAGATGTTGTCGCCGAGGAAGATGAAAAGCTCGGGCTTCCAGGCGTTGACCTGGTTCCAGATCGGCTGTTCCTTGTCCTGCTTGGCGCAGGAGCCGAACGCGATGCGGGTGAGCGGCTGCTCGGCCGCCAGCGCGAGGTCGGGGGCCAGCGAGAGCGCGGCTGCCGCAGCCGCGCCCCCGACCAGCAATTCCCGGCGATCGAAATCGGGCGGGGTCATGTTCAGAACCCCTTCCGCAGCGTCACGAACACCTGGCGCGGCGCGCCGGGGAGCAGCGTCTGGCGATCGCCCGAATTGCCGAAGCCGCCCGAGCCGACCGTCGACACGTAATCGGTGTCGAAGAGGTTGGTGACCGACGCCTCGATCGCGAAACCGGACAGCATGCCCTCGGCCGGGATCTTGATGCCGATGCTGGCGTCGACAACCGTCCGATCCTTGACGAACTGGTCGTTGAGGTAGGTGAAGTAGCGCTTGGACATGTAATTGGCGCCGATCCGCCCGAACAGCAGGTCGCTGTCATAGGCAACCTCCGCCGAGGCGATATGGCGCGGGCTGTCGACCACCGTCTTGCCGTCGGTTGCGGCGATCAGCACGCCGTTTCCGTCGATCACGTCATTCTTGTACTCGGATTTGTTATAGGCATAGGCCGCCGAGATCGAGAGATGATCGACAGGGCGGACGGTGCCGGCCGCCTCGAACCCGTAGGATTTGACGCTGCCGACATTCTGGAGCGCCGAAGGATTGCCGACGATCGAGGACCCGACCGCCAGCGACAGCAGACGGTTGGTGAAGTCGACATAATAAGCGGCGATCGATCCCTGGAAGATGCCCGAGCGGAAGCGTGCGCCCAGTTCGTAGGTTTCCGAACGTTCAGGCTCCAGCGTGCCGCGGATGGCGTTGAAGCCCGCCTGGTTGGTCGAGAACGGGCCCGACGTCGCGGCCGAGACGAGGGCGCGCATGTTCTGGGTGTAGTTGGCGAACACCTCGGCATCGCCAAGGCGGGCCACCGCACCGACTTGCGGCAGGAACCAGTCGCGCGATTCGATGTCGCCCGAGGGCAGCGAGCCCGCGACGATCGCTTGCGCGCTGTTGTTGACCTTCACGCCCTTCCAGCCGCCGGAGACGGTGACATTCTCGCCCAGATCGAGGCTGTCCTTGACATGGTACTGGAAGGTGTCGGTCGAGAAATCGATCTCCCACTGGGTGAAGAACGGATCGCTCTGGAACTTCAGGCTGTTGCGCGACGACGCGGTCAGCACATTGTCGAGCGAATAGAAGCGCCGCGCCTGCACGAAGTCGTTGCCTTCGTACCAGACGCCGACTTCCATCTCATTGGGCCCGGTGTTGAGGGTAAGCCGTCCGATCGCGCCGGGGCGCTTGATGTCATATTCGGTCGTCCGCACCGAGATGGGCGCGCCCGTCGGGCTCGGCACATAAGGCGTCCACCACAGGCCTTGGCCGTGGTTGTTGTGATAATAGCCGGTCAGCTTGAAGTTCAGCGCGTCGGAGAGCGGCACGTCGACGGTGAGCCCGCCGAGCCAGTCGCGGCGCAGGCCGGATGCGTCATAATAGGCGTCGTCGACCGACGTGATCGGCGCCGGATAGGTGGTGCCAAGGGCGGGATCGCCGACGCTGGCGGTGTCGCCGCGATTGGCGGCGATCCGCGCGACCTGAACCGCCAGCGCCCAATCCTTGGCGAAATTGTCCCAATCGCTGCCCAGGCGGTCGATCATTTCGGCCGACATGTCCTGATAGTCGTTCTCGCGGCGGTCGGAGAAATTGAGGAACGCCGTGGCGGTGCCGCCGAGCACTTCGCCGACCAGCTTGGCGTTCACCTGATGATGGCGCTGACGGCCATCGCCCTTCCATTTGCCGGCATTGAGATAGCCATAGCTCAGATAGCCTTTGACGCCGCCCAGATCGCCGCTTTCGGCGCGCACGAACGCGCGAACGGTGTCTTCGCTGCCATAGGTGCCGGCGGCGACGATGTCCGCCGTGTCGGATGGTGCGCGCGAGGTGAATTCGACCGTGCCGCCAAGATTGCTTGTCGATGCGGTGCCGAGCGCGCCCGCGCCCTGGCTGACCGTCGCCGCGCCGATATTCTCGGCGATGATCGCGCGGCTGACATGCAGGCCGTTGTAATTGCCGTAGCTCATGTCGCCGAGCGGCACTTCATCGAGCGTGAAGCCAAGCTGATTCTGGTTGAAGCCGCGGATCGAGAGGCGCGTTGACCACTCATAGGCGCCGAACGGATCGGCCGACTGGAAGTTGACGCCGGGCAGCTTCTGGATGGCCTTGAGCGGGCTGACCCCGGGGGTGAGCAGCGCGATATCGGCGCTTGAAATGGTCTGCACCTGGCGCGTCTCGCCGAAGCCATAGACCAGGATCGCGTCGCCAGCGTCTTCTGCCGCAGGCGCATCTTGCGCCGCAGCGAGACTCGGCATGGCCAGAAGGCTGGCCGTAATCATGAGGAAAGAGCGCGTTGTGCGTGACATTCTGGGGTCCCCCTTTGTGTGATGTGGGGGCATCTGCACCGCCTATGTTGCACTGCAACGATAACCGCATGACAGAACGGAGACGGAATGAAGATCATATGATGAAGCCACGGCATGCATGCCGGTGTCCGTTCTTCGGTCCCGCGCAAAGCGCCGCTCCGATGGGCTCTCTGGCCGATTTCTTTTGAGTGTGCCTCCGAGGGCGGCTACAGCCGGGGCAGCCATTCCTGTTTTATGAGGTTGTCATGCGTCCGTCCGGCCGCGCGCAAGATCAGATGCGCGCCATTGAAATGATTCCCGGCTTCACCCGCCATGCCGAAGGCTCGTGCCTCGTCAAGTTCGGCGACACGCATGTGCTGTGCACCGCCAGCGTCGAGGAACGGCTGCCGCCCTGGCTGCGCGGCAAGGGCACCGGCTGGGTCACGGCGGAATATGGCATGCTGCCCCGCGCCACCCACACGCGCGGCAACCGCGAGGCGGCCAAGGGCAAGCAGTCGGGCCGCACCCAGGAAATCCAGCGGCTGATCGGCCGCTCGCTGCGCGCCGTGACCGATCTCGCGGCCTTGGGCGAACGCCAGATCACGCTCGATTGCGACGTTATCCAGGCCGATGGCGGCACCCGCACGGCGGCGATCTCCGGGGCATGGGTGGCGCTGCGCATGGCGGTCGACCGGATCATCGAGGCCGGCGGCCTCGCAAAGGATCCGCTGACGGCGCAGGTCGCGGCGGTCTCGTGCGGCATTCATGACGGCGCGGCGGTGCTCGATCTCGATTATGCCGAGGATTCGGCGGCCGGCACCGACGCCAATTTCGTGCTCACCAGCGCCGGCGCGCTGGTCGAGGTCCAGGCGACGGCGGAGGGCGATCCTTTCGACGAGGAAAGCCTGCTCAGGCTGCTGCGGCTGGCCCGGATCGGCACCGGCGAGATCTTCTCCGCGCAGTTGAAGGCCGCCGGGCGGTGAACGGCGACGATCTTGTCCACCGCAAGCTGGCCCCCGGCCGGCTGGTGATCGCCAGCCACAATCCTGGCAAGGTGCGCGAGATCGCCGAGCTCTTGGGCCCTTATGGCATCGAGCCGGTGTCCGCCGCCGATCTCGGCCTTCCCGAGCCGCCGGAGACCGGCACCACCTTCATCGCCAATGCCGAGCTGAAGGCGCGCGCGGCGGCGGACCTTTCGGGCCTGCCGGCGCTCGCCGACGACAGCGGCCTGTGCATCGAGGCACTGGGTGGCGAGCCCGGCATCTTCTCGGCGCGCTGGGCGGGCGAGGGCAAGGATTTCGGACTGGCGATGCGGCTGGTCGAGCTGGCGCTGGGACGCGCCGGACCCGAGGCCGGGCGCGATGCCCATTTCATCTGCGCGCTGGCCTTGTGCTGGCCCGACGGCCGCATGGAAAGCTTTGAGGGACGCATCGACGGCGTCCTCGTGTGGCCGCCGCGCGGCACCAGGGGCTTCGGCTATGATCCGATGTTCCAGCCGCTTGGGCGCACCGAGACCTTCGGCGAGATGGATCCCACCGAAAAACATCGCATCAGCCATCGCGCCGACGCCTTCCGGCAGCTCGTCGAGGCGTGCATTGCCTGAAACGGCGGCCGGCAAAGACCCTCTGGCGCTCTACGTCCACTGGCCGTTCTGCGTTTCGAAATGCCCCTATTGCGATTTCAACAGCCACGTCCGCGAGTCCGTCGATGCGGATTTGTGGGCGGAGGCTTTGCTCTCCGATCTCGCGCATGAGGCGGCGCTGCTGCCCGGCCGCCGGCTCGAATCGATCTTCTTCGGCGGCGGCACGCCGTCGCTGATGCCGCCGCGCATCGCCGCAGCGGTGATCGAGGCGGCCACCCGTGCTTGGTCCGCCGACGCGGGAATCGAGATCACGCTGGAAGCCAATCCCTCGTCGGTGGAGGCGTCGCGCTTCGCCGATTTCGCCGCCGCCGGGGTCAACCGCGTCTCGCTCGGTCTGCAGGCGCTGGATGACGCTGCGCTGCGCTTCCTCGGCCGCGCGCATGACGAGCGCGAAGGCCTGGCGGCGCTCGACACCGCCCAGCGCAGCTTCGATCGCGTCAGCTTCGATCTCATCTACGCCCGCCCCGGTCAGACGCTGGAAGGCTGGAGCGCTGAGCTCGACCGTGCGCTGGCCTTCGGCACCGAGCATCTGTCGCTCTATCAGCTCACCATCGAGCAGGGCACGCGCTTCGCCACGCTGGCGCGGCTTGGGGAACTGGAACTTCCCGATGGCGATACCGCCGCCGAGCTGTTCGATCTGACCGCCGCGCGCACCGCCGCCGCCGGACTGCCCGGCTATGAAATATCCAATCATGCCCGGCCCGGCGCCGAGAGCCGCCATAACCTCATCTACTGGCGCTACGGCGATTATGCCGGGATCGGGCCGGGCGCGCATGGCCGGCGCACGGGTCTCGCGACCGAACGCGTGCGGCTTCCCGAACGCTATCTCGAAGCGGTTTCCGCCAGCGGCCACGGCATCTCGGTCGAGCGCCCGCTGGAGGATGACGAGCGCGCCCACGAGGCGCTGATGATGGGCCTGCGCCTCAGCGAGGGCATCGACCCCGCGCATTTCCATCGTCGCACCGGCCGCGCGCTCGATGATGTGATCGACCCGCGCGCGCTGGCGCGTCTCGCGGCAGGCGGATTTGTCGCCCGTGATTTGGCTGGCCTCCGCATTCTCCCGCCCGGCCGGCTCCTCACCGACCGGATCCTCGGGGAGCTTGTGCTCTAATTCCCGAAGGTCGGGGCGGCGGGCGACAGGACTTTGAAGCCACCCGCATCGATCTGCTGGACCTCGAGCGCGCGCAGCGCGACGCCGCTTTCGCCGAAGCGGAAGATTCCGTCGATGCCGCTGAAGCCGTCGCGGTCGCGCAGCGTCGCCTCGGGGAAGGGCTTGCCCGCTGGCCAGCGCGAGGCGATCCGGTTGGTCAGCAGCACGGCGTCGTAGCCGAGGCTGGCGAGGCGGTAGGGGGCGGCCCCGAAGCGGCCGCGATAATGGGTCGAGAATTGCCGGAAGGTGCCATCCGGAACGCTCGCGAACCAGGCGCCGTGCATGCCCGCCACCTTGGCGAGGCCGGGTTCGGTGTTCCACAATTCGGTGCCGAGCAGGCGGACGCCGGTCACCCCGGATTTGCTGAGCGCGGGCAGCGCGGCGATCGCGATCTTGCCGCTGTCGGCGATCAGCAGCGCATCGAAGTTCAGGCGGCGCTTTGCCTCGACGCGCGCGACGGTGCCGTCGGGCCGCACCTGCACCTTGGAGGGGTCGCCGCCGCCGGTCAGCTTGCGGATCGCGGCCGACAGCGATTTGGAATCGCGCGCATAGGGCGCGATGGCGGTTACCCGTCCGCCCGCATCCTTGACCGCGTCGAGATAGGCGCTGGAGGCCCGCTGGCCGTAATCCCCCGTCGGAACCAGCGCGGCGAACCGCTCGATCCCCTGGCCGCGGGCATATTGAACGACGCGGTCGATCGACTGGCGGGGCTGGAAGCCGAGGATATAAGTGCCGCCGCCGGCCAGCGCGCTGTCGTTCGAAAAGGCGAGGACGGGCACGTTTGCAGCGCCGGCGACCGCCTTCACCTCGCGCACCTCGCCGGCCAGCAGCGGGCCGATGATCAGCTTGTTGCCCTCGGCCAGCGCCTTGCGCGCGGCGGCGCCTGCGCCGGGGCCGGTGTTGTAGATGGTCAGCCGGATCCGCTGGCTGCCCGAATCGAGCAGCGCCAGATTGGCGGCGTTGGCGATCGACTGGCCAAGCGCCGCGTTGCCGCCGGTGGTCGGCACCAGCACGGCGACGCGCTGCTTCTCGGCTTCCGAGACCGCCGGCTTGGCCGGGGCGGGGCCGGCGGCAGGGCCGGGGGTCGGCTTCACCGGTCCCCGGCCGGTCGCGCAGGAGGCGAGCAGCGCCGCCAGGGCGAGCGCGGAGAACTGACGCCAGCTTCGAGGGAATCGTTGCCGACCGATTGCAAGCTGCGCCATGATGCTTTCCTATGACTGACCCTGAACGGCTTATTCCCGGCCTCTACATCGTCGCAACGCCGATAGGCAACTTAGGTGAGCTGAGCCCGCGCGCCGCACAGGTGCTTTCGTCGGTCGATCTGATCGCCGCGGAGGACAGCCGGGTCACCGCGAAGCTGCTGCGCCATATCGGGGTGAAGCGGCCGATGATCGCTTATCACGATCACAATGCCGATCGGGTCCGCCCGGAACTGCTCGCGCGGCTGGGAAGCGAAGCGATTGCTTTGGTGTCCGATGCCGGAACGCCGTTGATCTCCGATCCCGGCTACAAGCTGGTCCGCGATGCCCGCGCCGCCGGCCATTATGTGACGACGGTCAGCGGCCCCTGTTCGGCGATCGCCGCGCTGACCCTGTCGGGGCTGCCGAGCGACCGCTTCCTGTTCGCGGGCTTCCTTCCCTCGAAGGCCGGCGCGCGCGCCACGGCGCTCGCCGAGCTGGCGGATGTCCGCGCCACCCTCATCTTCTTCGAAAGCGGACCGCGCCTGTCGGCCTCGCTCGCCGCCATGGCCGAAACCCTCGGCAATCGCGAGGCGGCGGTGGCGCGCGAGATCAGCAAGAAGTTCGAGGAGGTCGTCACCGGCACGCTCGCCGATCTCGCCGCGCGCTATGAGAATGCGCCGCCGAAGGGCGAGATCGTCGTGGTGGTCGGGCCGCCCGCGCCCGCCGCCGCCGCCAGCCTGGAGGATATGGATTCGGCGCTCGCCGAGGCGATGGCGCGGCTGTCGATCAAGCAGGCGGTCGCCGAGGTTGCCGACAGGCTCTCGCTGCCGCGCCGCGATGTCTACACGCGGGCGCTGGCGCTGAAGGAAGCTGAAGGGGCGTGAGCCGCGCCGAGGCCGAACGCCGCGGGCGCCGGGCGGAGGTCGCCGCCGCCTGGTGGCTTCGTTTGAAGGGCTATCGGATCCTCGGCGTGCGGGTGCGCTGCGCGCGCGGCGAGGTCGATCTCGTCGCCCGGCGCGGGCGGACTCTGGTGTTCGTCGAGGTCAAGCAGCGCGCGACCGGCGACGCCGCGGCCTTCGCCATCACCGCGCACAGCCTCGCCCGCGTCGTTCGTGCGGCGGAAGCGCTCGCCCCGCGTTATGTCCGCGCCGGCGATGCGATCCGCATCGATGCCGTCCTGGTCGCCTCCGGGCGCGTTCCGCGGCACATCGCGAACATCTGGCACGGGTGACAAAGGCGGACGCGATGCGTAGGAGCCGAAACAGGCTCGCGGGGGCGGGCCGCGATAAATCGAAAGGGCGGCTGACGTGGCGCTAAGAGTGGCGGTCCAGATGGACCCGATGGAAGGCATCAACATCGCCGGCGATTCCTCCTTCGCCCTGATGCTCGCGGCCCAGGCCCGGGGCCATGGTCTCTTCCATTATGTCGCGGGCGATCTCAGCTATCGCGACGGCCGGGTCATGGCGCCGGCGCGGCCGGTCACGGTCCAGCGCGTGGTCGGCAATCATTTCCGCTTCGGCGACTGGACGACCCTCGATCTCGCCAGCGATGTCGATGTCGTGCTGATGCGGCAGGATCCGCCGTTCGATCTCGCTTACATCACCGCCACCCATCTGCTCGAGCGCATCCAGGGCGAAACCCTGGTGGTCAACGATCCGGCGGCGGTGCGCAACGCGCCCGAGAAGCTGTTCGTGCTCGATTTCGCGCGCTTCATGCCGCCCACCATGATCACCCGCCGGCTTGAGGACGCGCGCGCCTTCCACGAGGAACATGGCGAGGTCGTCGTCAAGCCGCTCTACGGCAATGCCGGCTCGGCGGTGTTCCATGTCGGCCGCAACGACGCCAATCTCGCGGCATTGACCGAGCTGTTCGGCCAGGTGTGGCGCGAGCCCTTCATGGTCCAGAAATTCCTTCCCGACGTCTCGAAGGGCGACAAGCGCATCGTGCTGGTCGACGGCAAGCCGACGGGGGCGATCAACCGCCTGCCGAGGCATGGCGAGATCCGTTCCAACCTCGCCGCCGGCGGCCGCGCGGAAGCGACCGGCCTCACCGACCGCGAGCAGGAGATCTGCGCCGCGATCGGGCCGGAGCTCGCACGCCGCGGTCTGCTGTTCGTCGGCATCGATGTGATCGCGGGCTACCTCACCGAAATCAACGTCACCTCGCCGACGGGAATCATGGCGATCGATGCGTTCAACGGCACCGACACCCCGGCGCTGATCTGGGACACGATCGAGGCGAAGGTTAAGGCCCGTGGGTGATTGGGTCGTCGAGTTCATCAATCGCTATTCCTATCTCGGCGTCGCCTTCCTGATGTTCGCCGAAACCGTGTTCCCGCCGATCCCGTCGGAGGTGATCATGCCCGTCGGCGGGCTCGCGGCGGCGCGCGGCGGCATGTCGCTCTCCGGCGTGATCGCGGCCGGCACCGCCGGGGCGATGCTCGGTAATCTCTTCTGGTATCTGCTCGCCCGCGCCATCGGCATCCACCGGCTGCATCCGCTGATCGACCGTTTCGGGCGCTGGCTGACGATGGATTGGGACGAGGTCGTGCGCGGCCAGAAATGGTTCGCCCAATATGGCGCGGCCTTCGTGTTCTTCGGGCGTCTCCTGCCGACGGTCCGCTCGCTGGTCTCGGTTCCGGCCGGCCTCCTCAGCATGCGAATCCTCTATTTCACCATCTGGTCGACGCTCGGCACCGCCGGCTGGACGGCGCTTCTCGCCTTCGCCGGCTACAAGCTCGGCCAGAATTACGCCGAGATCGACAATTGGGTCGGCCCGGCGTCGAAGGCGATCATCGTCGTGCTGGTCGGCTGGTACCTGTTCCGCGTCGCCACCTGGAACTGGCGCAGGCGCTAAACATCACGCCCTCGGATGGGCGTTGCGGTACACGTCGAGCAGATGCGCGGCGTCGACGGCGGTGTAGATCTGCGTCGACGACAGGCTGGCATGGCCCAATAGCTCCTGCAGCGCGCGGAGGTCTGCGCCCCGCGCCAGCAAATGGGTCGCGAAGCTGTGGCGCAGCGCATGCGGCGTCGCGCTGTCTGGGAGGCCGAGGGCGATCCGCGCCGCGCGCATGAAGCGGCGGACGATGTCGGCCGACAAGGGCCCGCCGCGCGCCCCCCGGAACAGCGGCTGGCCGCGTTCGAGCGGATAGGGGCACAGCCGGACATAATCCTCGATGGCGTCGCGCACCGGCGTGATCAGCGGCACCATCCGGGTCTTGCTGCGCTTGCCGGTGACCGCCAGCACCTCGCCCAGCGGCAGCGCGCCGCCGGTCAGCGACAGCGCCTCGGCGATGCGCAGCCCGGCGCCGTAGAGCAGCAGCAGCACCGCCATGTTGCGCGCCGCGATCCAGGGCTGCGATGCGGCATCGCCGCTTTCGGCGGCCAGCGCGCGGGCATCGTCGGGCGACACCGGGCGCGGCACCCGCCGTCCGCGCTTCGGGCTCTTGAGGCCGTCCAGCACGCTTTTGGGGGCATGGCCCTCGTCGGCCAGCCAGTCGAAAAAGCCGCGCAGCGCCGAAAGTTCGCGCGCCGCCGAGGCATTGGCGAGGCCGTCCTGGCGGCGGTTGGAAAGGAAGGCGCGGACCTCTTCGCCGCGGGTTTCGGCAAGGCCGGTTTCGGCGATGGTTTCGCCGCGGTGCCTCCCCAGGAAATCGATCAGCCGGTGCGCGGTCGCCACATAGGCGCGGCGGGTATGATCGGATCGCCGCCGATTGCCGCTCAGCCACGCCCCCCATCGCGCCGCGAGCGCATGGGCCGGGTGATGGGCGAAGCCTTCGGGTTCTTCTAGATCAGCCACCGCGCGATCATGCGCGAGACCACGGCCCCAAGGAAAGACAAGAGTTCGCTGCCATGGCCGCCGTCGAAACCGAGCCCCTGGCGCGAACCGAGCGCGAGCAGGCCCTTGGGCAAAGGCTCGGGCATGTCGAGGCGGATCAACGCCTCGGCGCGCACCAGCGCGGCCGCCGGGCCGAACACCGGGTCGCCCGCCTCGACGCCGCGCATGATCACGACCGGGCCGTCCACGCGGTCTTCCAGCACGGCGATGTCGATGCGCTGCAGGCCGCCCGCCGAGGCGCGGACCGCGGTTTCGCCGGACACCAGCGCGAGCGCCACCGCATCGAGGCCCAGGATCACCGGCCATTCCTGGGTGACGATGTGGATCAGATGGTCGAGGCACTCGGCGTCCAGCGCCGCCAGCGCGGCTTCGTGGATTTGCGCCACGGCGCCGGAATGGCCGCGCGCGAAGGCCAGCAGATCGGCATTGGCCTCATCCAGCGCCGCCACTTTCTGGCGGAGCTGGATCAGTGCCGTGTCGCGAAATTCAACGATATTTCCCATGAGCGGGGAGTCTAGGCGGAAAACGGTTAACGAGCCATCCACATCATCGCGGCCAAAAATGGCCGTGAGATGGCCGCTTACAGGATCGTGTCGCCGGTCTTCTCCCAGTCCGCGAGGAAGGCGGCGAGGCCCTTGTCGGTCAGCGGATGGTTGAAGAGCAGCTTCAGCACCGCCGGCGGCATGGTGGCGACATCGGCGCCGATGCGCGCGGCCTCCAGCACATGGATCGGATGACGGATGCTGGCGACCAGGATTTCGGTGTCGAAGTCGTAATTGTCGTAGATGATCTTGATGTCCTCGATCAGCGCCATGCCGTCAAAGCCGACATCGTCATGCCGTCCGACGAAGGGCGAGATGAAGGCCGCGCCCGCCTTGGCGGCGAGCAGCGCCTGCGGCGCGGAGAAGCACAGGGTGACGTTGACCATGGTGCCATCGTCGGAAAGCTTCTTGCAGGTCTTGAGGCCGTCGACGGTCAGCGGCACCTTGATCGCGATGTTGTCGGCGAGCGCGCGCAGCACATCGGCCTCGCGCATCATTGTCTCATGGTCGGTTGCGATCACTTCGGCCGAGACCGGGCCATCGACGATCCCGGCGATCTCTTTCACCACTTCCAGGAACTTGCGGCCCGATTTGTGGATCAGGCTGGGATTGGTGGTGGCGCCGTCCAGAAGGCCGGTCGCGGCCAGTTCGGCAATGTCCTTGGTGTCGGCGGTGTCGGCGAAAAATTTCATGGGTCTCTCAGCTCCGTTGGCGAGTCGCGTTGCGCCCTATAAGCACGGGATCAAACGCAGAGATAGCCGCCGTCGACCGGCAGGGTGATTCCAGTCACATAGGCTGCGGCGGGGGAGGCGAGGAACAGGATGGCGTTGGCCACCTCGCTTGCTTCGCCCCAGCGATTCATCGGCGTCCGGCCCATGATCTCGGCATTGGCCTGGTTGTCGGCCATGCGGCCGCGGGCGAGCGGGGTCGCGATCCAGCCCGGGGCGACCGCGTTCACGCGCACCTTGTCGTTCACATAGGCGAGGGCCAGCGATTTGGTGAGCTGGACGATGCCGCCCTTGCTCGCCGCATAGGCCGGGCAGAGGTCGCTGCCGAAGGTCGAATACATTGATGCGATGTTGATGATCGCGCCGCCCTGCGCCGCCAGCAGCGGCCGGCACAGCGTGCTGACCCGCATCGTCGCGGTGAGGTTGATCCCCAGCACCTTGTCCCAGCCTTCCGGCGTGTGCTCCTCGCCGTTCTCGCGGGCGATCCCGGCGCAGTTGACCAGCACGTCCAGCCGGTCGAGGCCTGAGATCAGCGTGTTCATCGCCTCGTCGTCGGTGACGTCGAGATATTGCAGGTTGACGCGCAGATGTTCGGGGCTGTCGCCCGGCAGCGCCGGCAAGCCGATGGCGAGCACCTCGGCGCCATGTTCGGCGAAGGCGAGCGCGGTCGCGCCGCCGATGCCGGATGTGCCGCCGGTGATCAGCACCCGGCGGCCGGAAAACAGATCGGACTTGTAGGTCATTCCTCACCCCATGCTGCGCGATTGAACGCGGGCCTTTTCCCTGCATCGTTCGCCGGCGGAGCGTCAAGGCGGCCCCCCGGCGCGTCAACCATATTGGTTGACCGGCTTTTCACCCTTCCATGCTCTCATGCGCAATGGGGCATGGGCGATATGGCAAGAAAACGGGCATCGATGATGAAATTGGGCGCGCGCTCCCCCGCTGCGTCCCCGGCCAGCGGCTTGTCGCTTGCGGGCAGCGGGCCTGTGGAAGATCCGCTGACGGTCGCCGCCCGGCTGCTCTGCGCGCAGGCCGGCCGCGCGTGGCTGAGCATGGCAGGGCGCGATCGCGTCGAAACGTCCCAAGGGGTGGCGCTCATCGTCATGACCCCGAAGCAGGTCCTGCTTCTCGAACCCGGTTCAGAGCAGAAGATCGCGGCGATCCCCAATATCTGCACCTGAATCTGCGAGACGGCGGAAACGGAACCGCCGGATAATTTCGCTGTCCTACAGCCCCCGGCTTCTGTCATGGTTTGCAAAGGGCCGGGCGGACGGTCTTCTCCTCGGAAGTTTAGACCCCCCATTAGCCTAAACTTTCTAAACTTCCGCGCTTCCGCCCGGCGCAATTTTTTCACCGGCGGCGGCAAAGGATCGCCATATAGGGGCCATGGCCAAAAAGCATTTGTCCCGGGTTCGTGTGCTGATTCTCCAGCCGGGGCTGGGGCCGCTCGATTATCGGATGCCGCGCGATGGCGTGCTCATTCCCGGCGATGTGGTGGCGGTGCCGCTCGGCCCCCGCCAGATCGTCGGCGTCGTCTGGGAAGAGGACAGGCTGCCCGCCGGCGAGGTCGCGGACGCAAAGCTGCGGCCGGTCATCGGCCGGCTGCCGGTGCCGCCGATTCCGGCGCCGCTCCGGCGGCTGGTCGAATGGGTGGCCGATTATTATCTCGCCCCGCCCGCGGCGGTGTTGCGCATGGCGCTGGCCTCCGCCTCGGCGCTGGAGGGCGGCCGCACGATCATCGAATATCGTGCGACCGGGCTGGTCCCCGACCGGCTGACACCGCAGCGCGCAAAGGCGCTTGAGCAGTTGCAGGGCTGCCAGGGGCTGGTGCGGGAACTGGCGCTGACCGCTGGCGTGTCCGATGCGGTCATCCGCGGGCTGGTCAAGGTGGGGGCACTGGAGGCGGTCGAGGTTTCTGCCGACACCCCCTTCGCCATTCCCGATCCGGAACATGAGGTTCCGGTGCTGGAACCCGATCAGCAGGCGGCCGCGGCGCGACTGATGGCGGCGGTCGATGATGGCGGCTTCCAGCCCTTCGTGCTCGATGGCGTCACCGGATCGGGCAAGACCGAGGTCTATCTGGAGGCGATCGCCGAGGCGCTCAGGAAGGACCGGCAGATACTGGTGCTGCTCCCCGAAATCGCGCTCACCGAGCCCTGGCTGCGGCGGTTCGAGGCGCGCTTTGGCTGCGCGCCGGTCGCCTGGCATTCCGATCTTCGGTCCAGCGAGCGCCGCCGGGCCTGGCGCGCCGCGGCGCAGGGTGACGCGCGGGTGGTGGTCGGCGCGCGTTCGGCCTTGTTCCTACCTTATCCGAAGCTCGGCCTGATCGTCGTTGACGAGGCGCACGAGACCAGCTTCAAGCAGGAAGACGGGGTGATGTACCATGCCCGCGACGTCGCGGTGATGCGCGCGCGGCTGGAGGGCGTGCCGGTGGTGCTCGCTTCGGCGACCCCGGCGATCGAAACCCGCGTTCAGGTCGATATCGGCCGCTATCAGGAACTGAAATTGCCGTCACGCTATGGCGGCGCGGCGCTGCCCGAAATCGCAGCGATCGACCTCCGCCGTTTCCCGCCGCCGTCGGGGCGCTGGCTGGCGCCGCCTTTGGTCACCGCGATCGAGGAGACGCTTGCGCGCGGCGAACAGGCGCTGCTGTTTCTCAACCGCCGCGGCTATGCGCCGCTCACTTTGTGCCGGACCTGCGGCACGCGCATCGAATGCCCCAATTGCTCGGCGTGGATGGTCGAGCATCGGCTGACCAAGCGCCTGCAATGCCATCATTGCGGCCATGTCATGCCGATTCCCGATGCCTGCCCCGAATGCGGCGCGGAGGACAGCCTGGTCGCCTGCGGCCCGGGCGTCGAAAGGATCGCCGAAGAGGTGGCGGTGCTGTTTCCCGACGCGCGAACAGCGGTCATGGCCTCCGACACCATGTGGTCGCCCGCCAAGGCGGCGGCGCTGGTCAGCGCGGTCGAGAACCACGAGGTCGATCTCCTCATCGGCACGCAGCTGGTCACCAAGGGCTATCATTTTCCCGATCTCACCCTGGTGGGCGTGGTCGATGCCGATCTCGGCCTTGCGGGCGGCGATTTGCGGGCGGCCGAACGCACCTTCCAGCAGATTCAGCAGGTCGCCGGCCGCGCCGGCCGTGCCGACAAGCCGGGCCGGGTGTTCCTGCAGACCCATCAGCCCGAAGCGGCAGTGCTTCAGGCCCTGATCCATGGCGATACCGAGGGCTTCTACGCTGCCGAGATCGAGGCGCGTCGCCGCCATGCCATGCCGCCTTTCGGCCGGTTGGCCGCGATCATCGTCTCGGGCGAGCATCAGGGCGAGACTGTCAGCACCGCGCGGCTGATCGGCGCCAGCGCGCCGCGCATCGACGGGATGACGGTGCTGGGGCCGGCGCCGGCGCCGCTGGCGATGCTGCGCGGCCGCCATCGCCAGCGTCTGCTCGTGCATGCCCGTCGCCAGCTCGATGTTCAGGACGTGATCCGCGAATGGCTGGGCGCGCTTGAGTGGCCGCGCTCGGTGCGCGTCGCGGTGGACGTCGACCCCTATAGCTTCTTATAGCCAAGCCATGACCGATCTCCTGCCCCTTTCCGGTATCCTCAACGGCCGCGATTTCGGCGGTTATGTCACGGCCAGCGGCCGGGTGGTGAAGAAGGGCAAGCTCTATCGCACCGCGCATCACGCCAATGCGACGGACGATGATCTTGCCGCGCTCTCAGGATTGGGCCTCTCGGCGATCGTCGATCTGCGCCGGCCGAGCGAGAAGGCCCGCCAGCCCTCGCGCCGCTGGCAGGATTGCGCCGTCACCGTCATCGAGAACGACATCGAGGAAGAATATCTCGGCTGGCAGGATTTCCTGCCCGGCAAGATTCCGACGATCGATCTCTTCCGCGAGCATATCCTCGAATTCTACCGCCGTGCGCCGTTCATGGAACGCTTCGAGGATCTGTTCGGGCGCTATTTCAGGACCCTGGCCGATACGGACGGCCCGGTGCTGATCCATTGCGTCGCCGGCAAGGATCGCACCGGCCTCCTCGCCGCGCTCACCCACAGCCTGGCGTGCGTGCACCAGGACGACATCACCGAGGATTATCTTCGCACCAACGCGCTGACTGGGGACCGGCCGGACGTTCATCAGAATGTCGCGGCTTACATCGCCGAACTCTGCGGGTCGGCGCCCACGGACGAAACGGTCCGCTATGCCCTCGGCTGCCAAGCCGAATGGCTGGACGCTTCCTTCCGGGTGATCGCGGAGCGCCACGGCACGGTCGATGCCTATCTCGAACAGGTGCTCGGCGTCGATGCCGGCACGCGTGCGCGCCTGCATGACAAGCTGCTCGGCGATTAGGGCGTGACGCTTAGAACTCCAGCCGGGTGACATGGCCCATCTTGCGGCCCGGGCGGGCCTCGGCCTTGCCATAAAGATGGACGTGCGCCTTGGGGTCGGCGAGGTATTCCCGCCAGCGATGAACGTCGTCGCCGATAAGGTTGGTCATTTCGACCTTCGGCGCGGCAAGATCGGTGGCGCCGAGCGGCAGGCCGCAGATCGCCCGGATGTGGTTTTCGAACTGGCTGGTGCGCGCGCCCTCGATCGTCCAATGGCCCGAATTGTGGACGCGCGGTGCCATCTCGTTGAACACCGGACCGTCAGCGGCAGCAAAAAATTCGAGCGTGAGCACGCCGACATAATCAAGAGCCTCGGCCACTTTGGAGGCTAGGCGGATAGCCTCGGGGGCCTGGCTCTGAACGATCGCCGAGGCTGGCACGGTACAGACGTCGAGAATGCCGTTCTTGTGGCTGTTTATTGCTGGGTCCCAATGGACGATTCCGCCCGCCGCCGAGCGGCAGACGATCACCGAGAATTCATGCTCGAACGAGATGAAGCCTTCCAGTACCGAGGTCTGGCCGTTGATCGCGGCCCAAGCGGCGTCGGCATCCGCGGGCGAGGCAAGCCGCGCCTGGCCTTTGCCATCATAGCCGAAGCGTCTGGTTTTCAGGATCGCGGGGCAGCCGATGGCGCGGATCGCCTCGTCCAGTTCGGCACGGCTCGATACGGCGCGATAGGGCGCCGGTCTGCCGCCCAGTCCGGCGACGAAGTCCTTTTCACAAAGGCGGTCCTGACCGATGCGCAGTGCCTCGACAGGTGGGTGGAGCGGGACACGCTCGGCGAGATGCGCAATCGGCTCCGCCTCGATGTTCTCGAACTCGTAGGTGACCACGTCGACCGCCTCGGCGAAGCGCGCCAGCGCCGCTTCGTCGTCATAGGCGGCGCGGGTGACCCTGGCGACGTCGGCCGCCGGGAGTTCCGCCTCGGGCGCATAGACATGACAGCGATAGCCGAGCTGGGCCGCTGCGAGCGCCAGCATGCGTCCCAGTTGGCCGCCGCCCAAGATTCCGATGGTGGCGCCTGGCTGAATGATTCGGGTGTCGCTCATTGAGGGTCTTCGGCAACCTCGGTGGTCTGTCTTGCGCGCCAGGCGTTCAGCCGCTCGGCGAGTTCTTTATCGCTGGTGGCCAGCATCGCGGCGGCAAGCAGCGCGGCATTGGTGGCGCCTGCCGGGCCGATCGCGAGCGTCCCGACCGGGATGCCCGCCGGCATCTGGACGATCGAGAGCAGGCTGTCCATGCCGGAAAGCGCCTTCGATTCGACAGGCACGCCGAGCACCGGCAGTGCAGTCATCGCGGCAGTCATGCCTGGCAGATGGGCGGCGCCGCCGGCGCCGGCAATGATCAGCTTGAGGCCGCGGCCGGCCGCCGATCTGGCATAGTCGTACAGCCGTTCGGGGGTGCGGTGGGCGGAAACCACGCGGCACTCATGTTCGATACCAAGCGCCGTCAGCGTATCCGCGGCATGGCGCATCGTCTCCCAGTCGGAGCGGCTGCCCATGATGATGCCGACAACCGGCTGCTGCTTCGTCACCCAGATCCTCCGCGACGATATTCGATCCTTTCGATGGACGTTAAGGCGCGGCGAAGCAGTTGGCAACGCGGCGGAATCGGTGTTTCGGCGCGCCCGCAGGATTTTATCCGACGCATTTGTACAAGCGCTTGCAACAATAGCGCCTTATCAACGTTTCAACGAGTCGGAGGCGTACATGAACCAAGTCCGAGGCCTGGGGGCGGTCCCGAATCAGGGAAATGTTGGCAGTCTCCCGACACGCGTGGTGAATGACGAAGGTGGCGTATTGGTGCAGTTTCCTTCGTCGGCCGTGTCGGATCAGCTGCTGCGCCGTGCGCAGAGCGAAATCGAGACCTTGCGTCGTGCGCTGGAGGATGCCCAGCGGCGTATCCAGCGTCTCCAGAGCCTTGCCGACCGCGACACGCTGACGCCGCTGGCCAATCGGCGGCGTCTGGTCGATGCGCTCACAGCCATTCTTGCCGAGCCGCAGCCCATCGCTGCGCTTCTGTACATCGATCTCGACAATTTGAAGCCGATCAACGACCGATACGGCCATCTTGCCGGAGACGCGGCCCTGCTGGCGCTGTCGCGTGCCCTACAGGCCGTCGCCCGGCCGGGCGATTGCGCGGCGCGGATCGGCGGCGATGAGTTTGCGTTGCTGATGGCCGGCGCCGACCTTCGCGACGCCCATCAACTTGTCAG
>Ga0153916_10000228_pt1 | contig 36046 bp, 33 predicted proteins | sample Opewatmetagenome_FD_109642 | JGI IMG/M metagenome (GOLD analysis project Ga0153916, IMG submission 109642) | Freshwater wetland microbial communities from Ohio, USA - Open water 3 Core 3 Depth 4 metaG | ecosystem: Environmental > Aquatic > Freshwater > Wetlands | place: USA: Ohio, Lake Erie...
ATGTCGCGCGGGTACTCCTTGTTCAGGAAGTCGCGCACTTCCTTACGCCATGCGGCCTCTTCGGCTGTGTCGTTGAAGTCCATCCAGTGCCTCCGTTCGGCGGGCGGTCGTGTTCTCAGCTATGCCTGATGATCATACGGCGCGGCCGCGATACGGGCCACCCTACCCGAACGTGGCGAACAGCTCCTCGAACGCCTTCATCTGCCCGCCGGACGCGCTCGACGGCACGAGGATCGGCGTCCGCACGCCGGCCGCGTGCCACGCCTCCATGCCTTCCTTGACCTCGCCGGCTGTTCCGTACAGCGTCACGTCCTTCAGCCAGCGCTCGGTCATCAGGCCCGGGACCTTTGCCATGTCGCCGGCCTGCTGCGCCGCCTCGATGGCGCGCATCTCCTCCTCGTACCCCGCCTCGATCCAGTAGTTGCGGTAGTTGGGCAGCACCACGTAGCCGGTGAGCGTGCGACGCATGACCGCCGCGGCGGCCTCGCGGTCGTCGGCGATGCACGTCGGGATCATGTCGCCGATGAAGAAGGCGTCGCCGCCGCGCTTGTCCGCGGGCAGGTGTGAGAGCGACGCCGCCATGTGCGAGCGGGCGCCATTGGCGAAGACGCACCCCTCGGCGATCTCCGCCGCCAGCTCGATCATCTTGTAGCGCATCGCCGCGAGCACGATCGGCGGCAGCTCGCCCGCGCCCTGCTCGGCCGCCTTCCTCAGGCGCCCGACGAACTGGCGGATGTCGGACAGGGGTTTGCCGGGCTTCACGCCGAGCCGCTGCTGCACCGGCCCGTGCGTCACGCCGATGCCGAAGTGGAACCGGCCGCCGCTCGTTTCGTGGATGAACGAGGCCTGCGCCGCGAAGTCCGACGGCTGGCGCAGGTAGATGGGCTGCACGGTGGTGCCGAAGGGGATGCGCTGCGTCTTCAGCGCGATCGCGATCGCGAGGCCCATCGCGTCGCCGAAGCTCGGCAGGTAGATGCCGGCGTAGCCGCGCCGCTCAAGCTCCTGCGCGAGCTCGATGGTCGCGTTCCGCCGCCCCGGCACCGCCGCAAGTGAGATCGCAGGCTTCATTCTGGTCTCCTGGGGGTTAGTCGTTGGTCGTTAGTCGTTGGTTTGGCGGGTCGCTCCGGCCGTGGGCGGCGACATCCTGCTGACGTCGCGAGGCATGATCGACGATCGGCGGCTGAGGGGCCAGTTCGGGCAAGAACGTCGGGCTAGGTGACGGGATCAGGCGTTCGGTCCAGCACGAAGCAGATGCGCTCGATGGCGTGGCTGACGTCGCGGCGGGAGCGCCAGCGGCGGTACATGTTCGAGCGCTTGTACCAGAAGTCGCTCCACAGGTGGAGCCCGCCCAGCGTCGAGCGGGCGGCGGTGCGCGGGGTGAACGCGAGCGTCAGCCTCGGCACGTCCTCGTACAACGGCCGCGGCGCCGCCTCGAGGTGGCCGGTGGCGAGGGCGCCGGCGAGTCCGGTGACGACGGCGTCTTCCTCACGCTCGGCCTTCGATGCCTGCGCGTGCGCGCCGGCGTACTCCATCTTCGCGTCGATCGGCGGGTGGATCTCGCCCACGAGCAGGCGCGCGACGATGCGCGCGTAGACGAGGTGCCGCTGCTCGTCGCTGAGCCGTGCCGCGACCAGCGCCTCGGCGCCGCGGGCCGACGCGAGCAACACCGCATCGACGTCCTGGAGCTCCGCCGTATCGTCGCAGCTCACGCCCATCTCTTCCAGCAGCATGCGGAGACGTGCGGTGCGGAGGCGCGGGTCGCCCTCGCCGGGCAGGCCGCGCACGCGGTCGCGGAGCTGCCGCCGCGTCTCGTCGAAGGTCGCGCGGAGGTTCACGGCATGACCTCCTTGCGCTGCTTCTCGTCGCCGGGCTGCAGTCCGAGCAGGTGCCAGAGCATGCGGCGGCGCAGCACCATCTGGTCGGGCCGCGTCAGCGCGCGGTAGCGGCGAAGCAGGTCGTCGAACTGTGCCATGTCGCCGCGCGTCCAGGGCAGCCGGTAGCCGGCCAGCCCCAGGATCTCCCGCAGGTGCTCGGAGCTGAGCGCGTCGCAGCAGAGGGCCCAGCCGACGATCCGCTCGAGCGTGAGCGGCACCTCGCCCTGGCCCTGCTCGTAGCGCGACACCATGCTCTGGCTGACGTGGAAGCCCAACTCGTCCAGCTCCCAGGCGAGTTGCGCCTGGGAGCGGGCGCGCCCGCGCATCTCGCGCAGGCCGTCGCCGATGCGGTCGCGGATGGCGTCCCAGCGGGCAATCTGGACTTCGTCGCGCTCGGCCATAATCGGCTACATCGTACCACCGGGCCGGCGCCGAGGATCAATGTTAGCGGTGCATTGGATGGGTGCGGCGGCGGGTGGCTGGTGACCGGGCTACGGGGATCCGTACCGCCCCACGAACCAGCGCCAGGCGAGCGAGGAGATCCGCTGACCTTCGGGGATGTCGGCGTACTTGCTCGCGACGCCCTGCGTGAAGAACGAGAGGGCGTAGCCGTACCGCTGGCCGCCGCGGTCGAACCAGACGATGCCGATGTCGTTGTCCGCCCAGCCCTCCGAGTAGAGGAAGCCGTTCTTGTGCGACACGGTCGCCCCGTAGCCGACGCCGGCCGGGATCAGGTAGTTGAGTCCCGGCTTGACGAGCGTCATCTTCTGGAGGAAGTAGTCGCGCCAGCCCGGCGTCAGCACGCGGCCGTCCCAGAGCGCCTGCAGCCCGCGGTTGACGTCGCGCGCGGTGATGCGATTGTCGATGCCGCCATTCTGCGACTCCTCGTCGAAGGCCGGTGGATGGTCGAGGAGCGTCGAGGTCATGCCGAGGGCTTGCATGAAGGCGTTGACCTTCGCCATGCCGGCGACGACGTCGCCGCCGCCCAGCCAGTCCTTCGTGAGGCGCCTCGCCGTGATGGGGTCCGAGCGGTTGATCGTCTCGCCGATCATGTCGCCCACGTCCGACTCAGGGTATGCCCCGCTCTGGAGATCGACCACCACACGCATCAGCGCGAAGAGATTGATCGTGCAGCCGGGCAGCCGGACGTCGTTGCCGTTGACGTCGATGACCTCGCCGGTGCGCAGGTCGGTGATGGCGACGGCCGTGTTAATGCCGCTGGCGCCGATCGTCGCGGCAATGGCGTCGCGAAGCTGCTGCATGTCCGGCCCGGCGCTCGCGGCGTGCTGGCCGCTGCAGACCGGCGTGTAGAAGGCGAGCGTCTGGCTGGGCAACCACCCCGCCCGCGTCAGCGTGTTGACGCGCGCGAAGTGCGTCGTCCCTTCGAGCAGGCCGGTCCAGACGAACCCCCAGCTCTGAGGCGCGAGCGCGCCGGCGCTGACGAACGTGCCCGGGGCGAAGCCATTGTTGACGAGGCTGAGATCCAGCCACTGCGTGCCCGCGCGAGAGGGCGTCCACAGGAAGATCGCCTGCGCGGAGTGGTCGGTCGTGCCGCGGCATTCGGCCACCATCAGGCCGGGACCCTGCGCGGGCGCCGGCTGCGGCGGCGGCGGCGGTGTCGGCGACGGCGTGGGTGTGCCGGCCGGGGTGCGGGTGCCGGTGGGGGTACGGGTGACGGTGGGCGTGGCCGTGGACACGTTGCCCGAGGCCGTCGTCCCGCGCAGCAGCACGAAGGCTGTGCTCAGCAGGGCGGCGGCCGCGACCAGCGCGGCTGCGAGCCTGACCAGCTTCAATTGACGCATCCTCTCGTCCGAAACGCCCCGCTATTGGGATTCTCGGCTAATCCGACGCCACGTTCAACGGGTGCCAGCACCCGCTGACGCTACGAATCGGAGACTGTTACGCTGCCAGCCGTGGAGAACATCGAGCTGCGGGTTCGGACACTTCGCGCCAACGCGCGCCTCCCTGTGCGCGCGACGCCGCACGCCACGGGGTTCGACCTGTACGCGTGCCTGGACGCGCCGGTCGTGCTGGGCCCGCGGCCACGCCTGATCGGCGCGGGCATCGCCATCGAGTTCCCGCCCGGGTGCGACGTGCAGGTCCGCCCGCGCTCGGGCCTCTCGGCGAAGGGCGTCGCCGTCGCCTACGGCACGATCGACGCCGACTACCGGGGCGAGTTGCTCGTGACGATGTGGACGTTCGGCGACCTCGAGCGCTATGAGGTGCGCGACGGCGATCGGATCGCGCAGCTCGTCGTTTCGCGCGCGGCACCCGTCGAGGTGGTGCGGGTGGCGGAGCTGGCGCCGACGTCACGCGGCGACGGCGGGCATGGATCGACGGGGCGCTGATGGCTCGCTTGCCCGCTTTGTTGGGGGATTGGTAGACTTCCGCAGATTCCGGACGGCGAGATCGCGCCCCGCGGCTGAAGCGCGGGGCATGGCGTCCGCCGTTGCCGCGAACGCGTGGTGGGCGTGGCCTAGCGGTTAAGGCGCCAGGTTGTGGCCCTGGAGATCGAGGGTTCAAATCCCTCCGTCCACCCCATATTCCCTCCCCCAAGAAGGAGCGCACGTGTCAGAGCAGACGCCGCCCGAGGGCCAGGCACCCGCGCCGCATTCCGGCGACGGCGAACCCGCGCCCGCCGCGGGCGACTCCGTGACGGAGGGCGGCTACGACTACACCGTCGTCGGAGATGAGGGCGGCGCCGGCGAGCGCGGCAAGCAGCCGGGCGGCCGCGTGCCGTGGCCGGCCGTCGTCGCCGCCGCGGTCGTGCCGGCGGTCGTCGTCGGCGTCGCCGTGTGGTTCTTCGCGCACGGCGGAGGCGGCGACAAGCACCGCGTCGCGGCCAACGTCACAAACGTCATCAACGCCTTCAGCCAGGGGCGCAGCGGCACCGTCTCCACGCGCTACGAAGGCGAGTTGGCGCCCGGCTTCCCGGCCGCCATCCCCTCGTACCCCGGCGCCAAGCTCGTGTCGTCGGAGCTACAGATCAGCGGCGATGACGCCGACTACCTGGCCGTGTACGACACGCTCGACGGGCGCCAGAAGGTTGCCGCCTTCTTCGGCGACAAGCTCAACGCCGACCCGTGGCAGGTCGACGCGGCGCAAGACGGGCGCGACTCGTCGCTGCGGCAGTTCAGCAACGTCAGCGACGCGAACGTGCGCGGGCTCGTGCTGGCCGCCGAATCGAAACAAGACGATCTCACGACGGTCATCGTGAGCGTGCAGGTGACGTCGGGCGCGAAGTCGCTCGTGAAGCCGACCTACACGCCGGGGCAGAGCAAAGCCCTGCCGGACGGCTTCCCGCAGACGCTGCCGGTGTACCCGGATGCGACGGTCATCGACGCGGCGTTCCAGAAGTCGTCGAACACGCACTCGTTCGCGGTGTCGCTGGTGACGCGCGACAGCGTCGCGAAGGTGATCGATTACTACCGCGCGCAGCTCCAGAGCGGCGGTCTGACGGTGAAGGACGGCGACGCCAGCCAGTCGACGCTGACAGGCGCGACGGCCGTGGAGTTCTCCGATTCCGGGCAGACGCTCGGCGGCCAGATCATCGCGGGCCAGCTCGCGGAGGACGCTAACTTCACGCGCATCGACATCAACGCGTCGACGCAGAAGTAGCGGCGAGCCGCCCGCCGGCGCTGTGTTAGACTGCCGCCGGCATCGCGCGCGCCCGTAGCTCAGCGGATAGAGCATCGGTCTTCGGAACCGAGGGTCGGGGGTTCGAATCCCTCCGGGCGTGCCACTTCTCAGGATCGAAACAGGCGCGCTTGCGCGCCGGATCGCCCTCGCCGGCGCCGGATGACAGCAACGGTGACAGCAACCCGCGGGCCGAGCGGGCCGTGGCCGCCAACGCAGTTCGCGTTCAGGCGCTGGTAAACCGCAGTGCCTGTGACGGTTGGAGAAGTGGCCGGACTGCTTCCCGAGCAAAGGGCACGAGTTCGAGCCTCAGCACTGCTCACCCAATTGTCGAGCTCCCGCGAGCCCGGACCTCAGCTCATGTGCTCCGGCGGAGCGAGCTTATAGAACACCGTGAAGGGCCCCTCGGTGAACGAGGAGTCGCTTCCGGCGGGTCTGAGGTTGAAGGCGCCGATGACGTCACCTGGCTTGGCCAGTTCGAGCGCGGGATGCCGGCCTCGCACCGAGCTTATCCCCCGGACCCACGTCACTATCGTCCCTGTAGCCATCCCCAACGCCCGTCGTCCATTCCCGAGAGTGCGCAGCTCCGTGAGTTGGCCGACCGCGTCGCTCGGCCAGCTTGGGCCGCGAGGCGCTTGGAGGCCACTCATGTATGGACCACATTGAGGCCGATAGCCGCAGTACGAGCACGTCCGGGGGGCCGGCGAGGCCAACCGATCGATCCGATCGGCGAGCGGCGCGGCGGATTCGATGACCCTATTGATGTCTTCGCGGAGGCGAATCGCTTGGTTCAGGAGGCGCAAACATTCCGCGCGTGTGAACGTGACGATTACCGGCTCTCCCTGCAACGGGACGACTTCGAGCCGCGAAGGCCAGCGGCTCGTCATCAGCGCATAGATGGCCGCGTACAGTCGCAACTGCGCGGCGTACTCCTCCTTGACCATGCGGTCAGGCCCTCCCTGCGCTTCGTAGATGGCGCCAGACTTGTAGTCCCTGATGACGGGCCCATCGGCACCGGGGACGATCGCATCGATGCGGCCCGCGGCCGCACCATCTGGCGAAGCAACCGGAACCTCCGATCCGACGAGAACAGCGTCGACGCCACCTCCAGACTGTGGGATCGCTTTGGCTCGCGCAGCCAACATCGTCGCTTTCGACAGCGTTTTCAGTTTCCGGACTTCGTAGTCCGGGACCGCAAGGTTCAGAGGTACCAAGTGCCGATCGAGCCAGCTTGACGCGGCGGATTGATCGGAGCTGGCAACCAGCTCATCCCATCGGCGCTCAAGCGCTTCGGTATCCGCGCGCTCGAAATCGCCTCGGCCGGCCTCTTCCAGGAGACGGTGCGACACCGTCCCAAGACGAGCGGCGGGCGTGGTGGGCAGCATGGCGGGAGAACCACCAGCGGCCCAGACCTCTCTGAGCGCACACGCCTGCATACCCACTGCGCGGCTAGGAGATATCGCCGGGAGCGGGCCCAGTTCCGGCGGCTTACCGATTACGCCCGGCATTGCCGTCATTGCGCGAGCGACTGGTATGACCAGCTCTCGCGACGGAGCAGGTTGAACGTGTCGAGATGCCTTACGACACCTGCGGTGGTCGCCGCGCGTGATTCGGCAAGGAGGCCGTGCGGTCGGTATGTATCCCACAGCGGATGAACGACAATGACCTGCATCCCCCCGATTTCGAAGCCCGGCAGCGGCCCGAATTGCGTCGCCGTACATCCGAACGTGGCGCAGAAAGCGTTTCGGCGTTCGGTCGCGAACGCGATCCATCCATCCATATCTGGAGTCGAGAAATCTCCGTCGAGACCGGCGCTGAAAGTTGAGGAGTCCAGGCATCGAAGTAGAGACAGTCCAAGCCGCCAGTCCAGCAACCCGTGGTAACTCATGTTGCGGTACTGACGCAGGCAGTCGTACCCGGACGAGTCGCACGCAGCACGGTGACCCGGTTCGATCAGGGCACCAATGAATGTGTTCGCGGGTTGACTGGTACTCGTTGCTCGGGCGAGGAGTGCCGCCCAATTCTGCTGGATCCAGGCGACGAAGCCAGCCCCGTTCGCGAGATGATCGCTTAGCACGATCTCACCGACTTTCTGGCCGTCGACCAATTCGACTTGGCGGACATTGCTGACGTCGAATTCCTCAGGATCGGTATCGAGAAGCTCGGCAGCCAGAGATCGGAGGACAAACGCGGATGAGTAGAATGCAGCCTTGACGGCTCCATGCGACATGAGCGGATCGAGACTCAGGCCCTGCGGCACGCCCGCAGGTCGAACGCGGAGGACATCGGTCGTCTTGGGCGACGCAAGCGCGATCTCCTCGGACGGCCCTTCGGGCGTGAAGGTGATTCCGTCATCATCCTGGAAGCGTTCATCGATCCATTGGTGCGCTAGGGACTGTCCCCGACGGGTCGTGTTGCCGAGCTGGCCACCGTATCGTGCTCCCCGGCGATCGTTGACCCTATACACGCGTCCCGCCGTTGAATAGGCTAGGCCCGTGTTAGTGCCCGGCACCGTAGTGCACGCCCGCTGGTCGGACTCGGCGACACTCGCAACGCCGATCGCCAACACTTCGCCTTCTTCCTTGGCATCCTCACCCCGGCCCAGACTCGTTCGGAACCCGAGCGGCACCGCGTACCGGAACGTCCGAAAGGCAGAGGGGGTAGCGGCGCGCGTGCACCCGCACTCGGGACATACGTTGTCAGTCGGCTCGTCATCAGAAGTCCTTGTGAAGTGGCACTGCTCGCAACGCTCCATCCACCGCCGGCCAGCAAGCGGATCATCCAACGATGGCTCCCACCGACCGTTCCTATACAGGTAAGGCGCAGTAAAACCGATCGGGCGAAATATCCGCTTGTCCTTGGTGCGCTCCGCGCCGGGCGCGAACTCTGTTATTGCCAAGTCGAGATCACGGTCGATGACCTTCGCCGAATCACCCCTTAGCTGGTGATAGAGCAACCGGCTTCGGGAGGGCATTCCGAACATGGGCAGGATGGCACCCTCCGCGAGGCGCTCGGCAAGGCCGTCCCCAGATAGTTCCGGGTTTAGGGCAGCATCCGTAATCTTGCCAAAGAGCTCGGACCGCACGAACGTCTCGAGCCCGCCTGCCGGAGGGCAGCCGGGACCCTTCGCAACGGCCGCCGCTATGTCGACGACCTCTGGCGACGTTTCGAGCCATGCTCGGATGGCGTCCCGTCGGCCGGCGTCGGCTAGCCATTGGGCCGAAAGGCCGAATTCCCCATGGGCGTCAGGTGGTAGCGGGCTCTCCCACCAGTGGACACCCGCAGCGAGGAATGCGCGTCGCAAGCTCTCCTTCGCAACGAGCCGTTGAGCTATCTCGACGCGCGAGACCGACAGGAACGGAACGGGCGGCTTGTCGCCGGTGATCCGTTCAGGATGGCGGTAGTAGAACTCGTCGTGACTGCGCCCCCGGCACAACGTTAGCACGGCGGCGAACGCCTGCCCGCGCCGCCCGGCGCGGCCGGCTCGCTGCTGGTAATTGAACCGCATGGGGGGCATATTCCCGAGGACTACCGCCTGAAGACTGCCTATGTCGACTCCAACTTCCATGGTGGTTGTGACGCTGAGCACATCTATCTCATCGACTACTTGGACGAGCGGCCTCTCAGGATCTGCAGCGACTTCGACCACGATGTCACGAAAGAGCCGCTGACGCTCCGCTTGGTCGTCTGACTGGGCGCTGAGCTCCTCGGTGTGGAGGCGCAGGGGTTGGCGCTGCTCAACTGCCTCACGCGCATAATAGTTCCGCTGGTGAAGATCAGCGCAAGTCGAGTCGGGGTCCCGTTGCAGTGGCGCGAGGCAACTTGTGCACACACCGGACGAGTGGAGGTGTGCGTTGCGGCACGAGGCACAGTGCCATACGGGGTCGGCGGGCACGGCCAGCCGCACTTCCAGTCGGCGTGGGTTGAGTATTAGATGGGAGTGGCCACCGTCGTCGCAGATCGCCGACCACACGGCACGGAGCGTTGCCCCCTCGCCGAGTCCATTTACCGCGGCACACTCCTTGACGAAGTTACGCAAGCTCGCACGCGCCGTGTTCCAGTCCGGCCATGAATGGACGGGGAAATCCGCGGGCTCTTGAGGGTAGCGGTAGAGTCCGCCCATCACGCGGACGGTCGCATCGCAGACATTCCGGAAGAGTGCCGGAGTGGCGCCGCACGCCGATGCAAGTTCCGCGAGGCGTTCGGGCGGGAGGTCGACACGCGCGTACCCTAGGCCCGCCGACTCAAAACCGAAGTACAGGCGGCTAAAGAGCACTCCGCATATCTCCGAGATGATCTTGGCGCGGAGCTTGTCTTCACGGGCGATGCGTGCTCCGGGTGAGAGATCTACACGCCAGCCCCGATCCCGACGAGACCAGTCAAAGAAGGCTGTCCAGCGGTGCCAAGCGTTGTCGTACGAGTAATCTTGGTAGAGGACGTCGTTCCCGGCCGGGTTGACGCCCAAGGCTTTCAGCCGCATGAGCAGGGCGCCTATCGAGGTCGGCTCAGTTGCTGGGTCGTCGAACAGCAGGCGGAGCGGCACGGTACGCGAGGCGCGCCGCGCGCGCAGAGCACTCACGCCTTCCTCTGCGGAGCGTCGGCGGCCCTGGAGGACCGCGGCCATATCTGGGTCGTCCAGGTCAGGAACGGGTGTTGTCGCCGCGTGTAGGAGCTTTTGGAGCCGTGCTTCCGCACCAGGATGGCTCTCGGCGAAGCGGACTGCCGCCGCCGACTGCGGCGCACCCATCGCGCTCAAATCCTCAAGCAGGAGCGGCTCTCCCAGTGCGAGAACGGCCAGCTCGTCGTACAGGGCTTCGCGAACGAGATCCAGATAATGAGACCGCTCCACGCCGTTGGCGAGCGAGGCAGCCTCTTCTCGACTGTCGGAGAACAAGACGAGCTTGCGAGAGCTAGCTCCTTCACCCGGGACCAGGTAGAAGAGCTCCTTCGAGAGGAGTTGCGTTAGCTTAGAAAAGCCAGTGCGAAAACCCCGGATGGGTGACTTTCGGAACAACTGCCGAGTGTAGTCTTTCCCACAACTTGGGCATAAGGACGGTAGCGCACCGACGAGGTCGGGGGCATAGTTTCCCGAAAGCTCAAAGAGGTAGCCGGCGACACCACCATGGGCCGACCCAAGCTGTACTCGACCACTCCTCGGGTCGAGGACGGCAGCCACCCATCGAGCCTGAGCTCCGCTACCCGGAACAAGGGCGGGCTGTGCCCAGTTGCCGGTGGCCTCATGGTGAAGTGAACGCTCTCCCGAAGGCCAGAACACGGCAAACTCGCCCCATGTTCGTCGCTCCACGAAGCGTGCTGCTTGGCGATCCGGGACCCCTTCAATGTCGGGATCGACACTGAGCAGCTCCGTGCCTCCCCCATGGGGTAAGTCCATTCGCCGCCCACCGAAAAGGGTCGTCCCGCACTGCTCGCAGTAGAGTAGTTCGAGCACGCGGTGCCGTTCATTCGGCGCATCACAGAGGATCTTTGAGTCGAGAAACAGCGGCCCCGCGGTCCGGCCGTCACCGGTGGACGAGCCTGAACAGCCCGCGGCGGTGCATGCCCAAAGCCCCTCGACATTCCTGAAGAACCAGTGCAGCCTGAAGGACGGCAAGTTTGCTGAGACGCCCCTCAGGTCACAGACCCCGCGCGCGTAAAGGAGGCCGCGTGGGGGCCGCCCGCGACGCAGCGGGCCAGCGCCTCGCCGGCGTCACGCTCCTCCCCGTCGAACGCGACCGCGCGGGTAGCGGCAGCCGCGGGCACGTACAGCCCCGCGAGGTCGTCGAGCCGGTAGCGGCGACCGGCGTGGAGCTCGACCACGGCCACGGGCAGCGGCGGCGACGACTTGTGGTTGAGCGTGCCCGGCAGGCGCAGGAGGCGGCTCGCATCGTGGCACGGGTCGAGCGCGGGACCGCCGGGCAGGCGGAGCCGCGCCCGCAGCCCCCGCATCGCGCCCTCGACCCGGTCGACCTCCCGGCCATCCGCCAGCGGCCGGGGCGCGTCGAGCAGCCAGTAGGCGTGGTAGCCGTGGCCGCTGTCGACGACGGCGGAGGCCAACGGCTCCGTCCGGCGGATGGCGCCGAGCGCGGCGGCCCTGTCGGGGTAGCGGTCGGTGTCGACGTCCGCCCACAGCGCCGCGGTGTAGGCCAGGTTGCGCCTGGTGCCGTCGTCGCCACCGCCGCGTGCCGCCACGCCGAAGAGGACGTTCCCCGTGCCGGCGTCCCCCGCCGCGATCCGCAGGGCCTGGTCGATGTCCTCGCAGAAGGCCCTCCGCGCGAGGCGCCTGCGATCGAGCACCCGCAACTCCAGGCGGTGAGCCGCGTCGAGGCGCGGGAACAGCAGCTCCAGCAGATCGTGGCCGTCCATCGTGGCCCTCCTCTCCGTCCCGGTGGCCAGATATGCCTAAGGCCCATACACAGGTGATGTATGTGTGTAGATGTGGATGGTTGTAGGTGTGTCTACGGCGCTACGGGCCTTCGCGCTCCCCGGTGGGACCGGCGTGACCCGACTACCGCGCGTTAGACCGGTTCGACGTCGACCCGCGTGTCGTCGGCCCATTGGTGACGCTGACGCGGAACACCCTAAGCGTCGCCGTCGTCAGCGTCGGCGTCAGATACCCAGTAGCGGTGCGGGTCGCCCCGCTTGCCCTCTCCACGGCGCCGCAGGGTGCCCTGCTCGAGCAGCGTAGCGATGGCGTCGAGGAGGCACCGTGCGGCTCGTGCGGCCGGCCAGCAGCCCTCGCAGTTCCCGCTCCGTGGCCGCCTCGTCCTCGCTGGCGGGGGCAACGGCGAGGAGCTCCCTGGCGACCCTCTCGCGGGCGGTCTCGGCCTCCTCGGCTACCTCCGGCTCGTCGTCGAGGATCCGGTAGCCGTCGCCCGCCAGCTCGATCGTGAGCGAGCGCGGCGTCTCGTCGAAGCGTGACTGGGCGGTGAGCACGCGGGCGTTCGGGCTACCCTTGCCCTGCGCGACCTTGATGACGATGTCCGCCCCGCCGGTGAACGCCGTGCTGCCGCGCCCGGACTGCCCGACCTCGCCGCCGGCCTTGCGCTCGTGCCGGACGATCACCACGGCCAGCCCGGAGGCCGCGGCGCGCTGCAGGGGGCCAAGCACGTCGAACGCGTCGGCCGCGCTGTTCTCGCCGGCGCCCTGCAGGACGGCGAACTGGCCCAGCGTGTCGACGATGAGCAGCCGCGCGCCGCGGCGACGGCACTCCGCCACGGCCGCCTCGACGACGTCTGCCCACTTGCGGTGGACAGCCTCGTTCCAGAGGAGGAAGGCGAGGTCGTCGCGACCGAGCAGGCGGGCGCGCGCGAGTCCATGCTGCAGGGTCACGACGCGCTCCTCGGAGAGGTACACCACCGCCGACCGGCCGGCGGCGCGCCCCAGGAACTCGCTCCCGTCCAGCACCGCGCGCACGGCGCGGAGCAGGAAGGTCGTCTTCCCGGCAGACTTCGCGCGCCCGTTGATCTCGGTGACGGCGCCCTCGGCGATGTAGCCGTGCACCAGCCAAGCCACCTCCCTCGGCGACGAGACCGCGAGCTCCGCCGGCGTGACGAAGCGGAGGGCGTCGGTTCGCCGCGGCGAGGCGTGCTCGTGGTGCGCCCGGCGGCCCTGCCTGCCTGGCCTCCCGCGGCCCAAGATCGTTCCCAATGCGCCCACGCCGGTGCGTCCTTCCTCCGAGGCGCGCGGCGTTGCCTCGTCACTCACGCTGTCCGCGTGTCAGGGGGGAGGGCGTCGGATGGTGCCCGCCCGGTCGGCGGAGCTCCTGTACAAGGATACGCCCGTGTTCGGGCCACGCCGCCGAGAACGGCGGCCACAAGCGACGGCGTCCGGAGAGTTAACAGAACATGAGGCATGGCCCCCCGCGGCGCCCCGGGGGGCGGGACGGGGAGTTGCCTCCCCGCCCGAGACGTCTGTGTGTGGGCGCTACGCCCGGGGTTCGGGGGCGCACTCGTCCGCCTCGGCGAGGCGGCGGTAGCACTCCCCGATCTTGAGCAGCATCCGCGCGCGCTCGGTGCCCGGGCCCTGCGCGAGTGTGTCGGCGAGCGCGATCTGCAGTATCCGCCGGAACTGCTCGCCCGATTCGAGTCCGTCCAGGTCGTAGACCCGCTCGAGCACGTGCTCGCGGCGCCGGTTGTAGCCGCCGAGCCGCCGCGCGTTCTGCGCATCTTCCGCTGTCTCCGGGTCGTGCCAGAAACAGTAACGGCTGTTGAGCTGCGGTGTCGCGCGGCAAGGTTCGCCCGCGCCGTTCTCCGCCTGGCACGCTACCTTGAGCGCTACCAGGGCACCTGATTCCGCTACCAATTCGCTAGCTCCTGCTACCTTTCGCTACCTCTGAGCGGCGGCGTCCTGACGAACGCCCGCCGCGTTGCCATGCCTCATCTCGGGTGTCCTACCGCGTTCTTCGGGAGGCGTCGTGTTCGGGATCCTTCCCGTGCGCTGAGCGCTCAGCTCTCACATACCGCTTCCCTCTCGGTGAAGCGCTCCCAGCGAGCGATGGCTACGTCGCAATAGTGGGGAACCAGCTCGAGGCCGTAGCAGGTTCGGCCGCTGCGCTCGGCTGCGATGATTGAGCTGCCCGAGCCGATGAAGAGATCGACCATGAGGTCGCCCGGCTCGCTGCTGTTCTCGATCGCCCGCTGGACCAGCTCCACGGGCTTCATCATGGGGTGCAGGGGAGAAGTGATGGGCCGGCGGATCTCCCAGACGTTGCTCTGGTCACGGTCGCCGCACCAGTGGCGCTTCGAGCCGTCTCGCCAGCCGTACCAGATCGGCTCGTAGGCCCGCTGGTAGTCGGCGCGGCCCAGCACGAAGTGGTCCTTGGCCCAGACGATCATGTCCGACCAGTGTGCGCCAAGTCCCGCGAGGACCTGCGCCATCAACGGAAACTCCCCGGTGCCCATGCAGATGTAGAGCGCGCCGTCCACGTGGCGGAGGAGGTTCGCGGCGAACGCGCGCACGAACGCCTCCCACTCGTCCGGCGGCAGGCTGTCGTTCTGGATCCGCCTCCGTCGGCTCCCGGGCTGCTGCCCGCCGTGGTCGCCGAAGCCCACGTTGTAAGGGGGGTCGGTGAAGCACATCCGCGCCTGCCGCCCGTCCATCAGCAGCGCGACGTCGTCGGCGTCCGCCGCGTCGCCGCACATGAGGCGGTGGTCGCCTAGGCGCCAGACCTGTCCTCGCTGCACGCGCCCGGACCCGCGTGCGGCCCCGAGCTCGGCGTCGAGATCGAAGTCCTCGAGCTGGTCGCTGCGAGCCCGCGACTCGAGGCGGCGCAGGAGCTTCCTCACCTCGTCTTCGCCGAACCCACTGACCGTGACGTCGACCGTCTGAGCGAGGTCGCGGAGGAGCTGGGCGAGCAGGTCGTCGTCGAACGTTCCGGAGATCCTGTTCAGCGCGAGGTTGAGCGCCCTGGCCTGGTCGACGGAGCAGTCGAGGTAGATCACCGGGACGGTCGCGAGGCCGACCCGCCTGGCGGCGACCGCGCGCTGGTGCCCCCCGATGATCATGCGGTCCGCGCGCCGCGCGAGGATCGGAGCCGTGAGCCCGTGCAGCCGGATGCTGCGGGTGAGCTTCTCGAGCTCCGCGTCGGAGATCCGGCGCGGGTTCCTGGGGTCCGGCCGCAGCTCGTCGACCGGGACGTACTGCACCTCGAGCCGCTGGCCGGGCGGCGCGAACAGGGGCGCGTCGAGGCGGTCCTCCGCGGGAGGAGCCTCGAGCGACGAGCGCTGCGCGGTGGGCAGGGTGGGACTGGACGTGGTCATGAACAAGACCTCTCTGGGACACGCCGGCCTCGCCCCCTGGCTGTCAGGCGAGCCGAGGTTGTCCGGGCGTGTTCTAGAGAGGTCTGCCCCGTTCGGGGCCACTCACGCCGTGGCTATGCGGTTGTAGACATGACAGGTCAGGGCGGCTGTTCGCTCGCCCGCCTACGCTACAGGGCGAGCAAGCAGGCCCGGTTGTGACATCGTTGGTGAATTCTCACGAAGGTCCCGCCGCAGTCGCTGCAAACGCTTGCGGGTGAGCTCATATCCAACGTCGTGGCGCTCGCAGACGACCCGCAGCGAGATCCCGTGCCGCTCCGCTTCCAGGTAGAGGTCGACGGCCTGGCGTTGGGCGGTGCCCAGGTTCGCACGCAGAGATGCCCTGTCAAGCTGAACCTCGACCTCCGCCAGCGCTGGATCGTCGGCGCCGCAGGTGTCCGCGATCGTTGCCTCGCCCTCGAGCGGCTCCGCATCAAGGCTCAGGACCTGTCGCTCGCTGGCCGGCGACGAGATCCCGGTGCCGAACAGTTCGCGTTCCAGCGCACGCTTTGCGAGCTCGCGCACGCGATGCTTCACGCTCCGGGTCGAATCCAGCTGCTCGGCGGACACCAGCGCATGTCCGTCTCGCGCGACGAGTTCCATCGGCAGCGCGGCCGAAGCGCGGGCCTCATAGCGTCGTTCGAGGATGATCCGCGCCAGGACGCTGGCCAGGAGCATGTCCGCCGTCAGTGGTGGTTCGCCGGGGAGGCGCTCGGGACAAAGGCGACGCGGATTATGCCTGCGATGATGCACGCTGGTCCAGCGTGGTCGCCCGGTGGACTGGGCGGCGGCAACCAGTTCCGCACGAAGCTTCGGATCGTGCGCCGCGAAGGCGCGGCGCAGCTCGTCGAACGCCTCCGCAATCTCTGCCCGCGCGCGTCCGCGAGTGCGTTCACGGTCCTTCCTCAAGGCTTCGAGCAGATCGTCGTCTTCCGGCAGCGATGGCACCGGCCCGCTACCCATGCGGTCGCGCGCGGCGGCGCGCCAAGAGGACCATCGGCGCGGCGGTGCGAGCTCGCGGAGCAGGCGCGCTCCGAGCGCTGACTCGCGCACGGCCAACGACTCGACGAGCACGAGGTGCAGATTGTACGCAACGATCTCGTGGGGACCGGAGATCGCCCCCGGCTCAATCGAAGTGCGATCCGTTCGCCAGCGGGTGAGGTGTCCGAGCGCACCGTTGGGCGGCGCGAGCCACGCAAGAAGATCCAGCGTCCCCGTCGGGGCAGAAGCGTCCGGTCGCGCGAACGGCGACGCCGGCGGCGGCAAGATCTGTGAGCCAACGCGCCATTCCTCCGGCCGCTGCCCGCCGAAGAAGAGCACCTGCCATGCAGGGGCTGCTGTGGCCTGTTCCCTGATAATGCCGGGGGCCGTCACGAAGAGCGCGTCCAGCAGCGCCGCCAGCGCACGGGAGAGGCCCAGCTCGGATTCCTCTCCCGCCGGGCGCTCGAGAAACAGGCTTACAACGGACGAAAGATCAATGCGGCTCACATCGGAGCATCGGCCGCGCCGCGCCCAACATGAGCCCCTCGACATGCGAGGAGCCCATCGTTGGCTCGCGCGTTCGCTTCGGGCGAACAGGACCGTCGGAAGCAGGCGCTCCGGGAGATCACCCCGTACTCGCGCCAGCGGCCCGGGAGGGGGAAGGCCGACGCGGGTTTGAGGCGCGATGATGGGGGTCACGGCAGACCGGCCGCGTGCACCCGTCCCCGCCGGATCTGCCGATACCTTCCCGTAGGGACGCCGCGCGGTGGCCCGGTAGCGGGAGGTACGGACGAGATGACGAGGAAGAAGCCCAGACACGGGAAGGCACGCGCCGCACACGGCGGCGCATCGGAAGAACGGACGATGCCGAACCCACCGCTGACGTGCCCTAGCGCTCTCTGCTCGCCGGGTAGCCCACCCCGCGAGCTGCGGATGCAGGGCATAGACGAGGCCACCGGGGTATCCGAGTGGATGTGCCCAGCGTGTGGTGTAACGGTGGGCTATGCCAGCTCGGGAGAGGAAGAGGACGCTCCCGAGGAGGTGTGGATGAGCCATCCGGACGCGATGACGCCCGAGCAGAAGCGGTGGCTCACCGACCCGAACTACAAGGTGTCGATTAGTATCCAGCTTCGCCTCGGCGAGTTCTTGCAGGTGGTGGGGACCCTCGACGACGAAGACGACTCCACACGGTACCTCAAGGACATAGCGCGCGGCACGGTGGAGCGGTTCCCCGACGCGGCCGGGTGGATCGTCCAGCTGGCGCTCCGGACTCACAGGAGGCGGCACCGACACAACTGGCAGGCCAGCATCCTGAAGGGGGACGAGCCGGACGGGGTGGTCTACATGGACCTCACCGCTAGGGACGAGGACGGCTGGATCCGCTGCTGCTCCGTGCCCGTGGATATGGTGGGTTGGTTCGCCCGCTCCGAAGCAGCGTAGCGATTCACGGACGGCAGCATGCACGCCGCAGGCGGGGAGGGACGGTGGCCCAGCACCGCCTCCCGGCTGCCCTCCCCAGAAGGCGCCCGGACGGTGCCGCTCCTGGTGTTGCCATGGGTCCGGGTGGCACGTGACAGGACGGACTCTTCATAAGCCGAGCGCCTCGGCGACCGACCCGCCGCTCCGGTCCTCCTCGCGCGCCAGCCACCGCAGGTACCATGGTCGACCCACACGCCAATGCTCACGGACCGAGCGCGGCCTCTATCGCACCTGCGAGAAGCTTGTTGCAGCACGAGCTGCAGCACCTCGTCGTACGACCCGCACCGGAACGCACGCTCCACGAACTCGCGCGCCTGGTCGTCCTGCCCGGCGTTCAGCAGTGCGCGGCGGACGCGTCCGATCACGTTGAACACGTTGCCGTCCTCGCCGACGAGCTTGCAGCGCGGCTTCTTCATCGCTCCTCCTAGATGTGCAGGTCGCAGCCGACGGCGAGCGCCCGCCGGTGCTTCAGCAGCAGGGCGGCCACCTCGCGGCGCCACGCCTCCTCCGGCTTCTCGTCGTGGACCATCCCCCACCAGCCCATTCGTCCCTGCTCGTGCCACGCGCCGTCGGGGGTCACGATCGCGTGGACATATTCGGGGATGTTCTCCTTGAGCTCGGCGACCGTGGCGGCGTTGTCGGCCAGCGACTCCTGACCGCCTGCATCGCGGAACACACCGTAGCGGACGACGCCGTGCCAGCGACCGCCGACGACCCACCAGTCCCACTTGCTCTTCGGGTTGTAGGTCGTCGTGCGGACGCCCGCGCCGTGGCACTCGTCGCAGTCGGGACTCGGCCGTTCGAAGAGCGGGTGCGTCTGCGCCGACGCGTGCTCGGCCGTTTCGTAGGCAGCGCGAAACTCTGCGGTGAATGCTCGCCAAGCAGCCTCCAGCTGCCGCTGCGTGACGGCGGCCTCGCCGGGCTCGGGCGTGAGCGCGGGCGCTATCTCCGTGTGGAACAGACGCCGCTGGGCGTCGTAGGTGCCGACGGTTTGATCAGCGTGGGCGCGGCCCGCCCGTTCCGCCTCCAGCCCGACGCAGTGACAGCGGTCCTGGTACGGAGCCACCGAGGTGTTCTCGTCGTAGGGCGCGAGCAGACGGTCGAGCTGCGCACGAACCACCCGCGGCCTGCGGCGCAGTTCTTCGGGCCGCAGCCCGGGAACTTCGATCAGGACGAGCGCAAGAAAGTGCGACATCGTCTATCACCTCCGCAACTACTCGCGTGTTCACGCGGGAGCCGTCCGGCCCCGCGCGTGGATCGTCGTCCCCGATCCGGCCGACGTCGGGGCTCCACGTTCCTGTCCTCGATCGGCATCGCTGTCCTCCCCGTGGGGCGCTCGTTGGTGCGCATTCATCGCTTGCGGACCCTGGCAAGTCAACGGGGATAGGGAGGACGGTGTGTCGGGGGTCCACCGGGTTCTGAGCTCGATGGGAGGCACAGGGCCCAAACGTGCGGCCAGTTCCGTGAGGTGGCCCATGTGCCCCGCTTCGGCGGCACCTCGCCACGTTGGCGGTCGTGCGCCCGACGTCGGGCGGTTCTGCTGGCACGCGGCGGGTCGTCGGCGAGCGCGGAGGAGGCACGAAGTTCCTCGTGCGCTTCGGCGACGACGGAGAGCGGCGCAGGCGGTTCGCCCCTGTCATGCGCCCTCCAATTCGCTACTCTGCGGGCGTTCCATCACACGCTCGATCGGAGGTCGCATGTCCCGCATCTTCGAGATCACCGACCGCTACGTTGAAGAGTTCGCCGAGCTCGACCCCGACGTCGCCACGGCCCGCGGCATCGTCGGCCACGAGGCCGAGGTGACCGACTACTCGCCCGAGGGTGCCGCCGCCCTTGCTGCGCTCGACCGCCGCACGCTCGCGGAACTTGGCACCGCAACCGTTCAGGACGAGCGCGACCGCATCGCCCGCGACGTGATGACCGAGCGCCTTGGCGTCCGCATCGATGGGTTCGACGCGGGTGAGTACCTGCGCGCGTTGCGCATCCTCTTCAGCCCGCTACAGAGTGTGCGAAGCGGATTTGACCAGATGCCGCGCTCCACTCAGGCTGACTGGCGCAACATCGCGACGCGACTGAAGCGCGTCCCTGCCGCGCTAGACGGCATCCGCGCGACGCTTCTCGAAGGCCTGCGACGCGGCACCTCGGCAGCGCAGCGCCAAACGCGCGAGTGCGCGACCCAGGCAGCGACCTGGAGCGGCCAGCGCGGCCAACCGTCGTTCTTCAGCACGCTGCTCGATGCGTACGACGCGACCCCGGCGCTCGCGTCCGCCGCCCTGCGAGCCGACATCGCCGCGGGCGTGAGCGCGTCGGAGGCGGCGTACGCGGGCATGCGCACCTTCCTCGAGACGGAGTACCTGCCGCGCGCGACCGATCGCGATGCCGCCGGCCGCGAGCGCTACCAGCTCCTGTCGCGCCAGTACAACGGTTGCCAACTCGACCTCGAAGAGACGTACGCGTGGGGCTGGGACGAGCTGTACCGCGTCGAGCGCGAGATGGCCGCCACCGCTGAGAAGATCGTGCCCGGCGGCAGTGTCGACAACGCGCAGCACCTGCTCGACACAGATCCCGGACGAGCGATCGGCGGCATCGACGCGCGGCGCGCCTGGCTGCAGGAGGTGCACGACCGTGCGCTCGCCGACCTCGACGGCAGGCACTTCGACATCGACCCGCGCATCAACCGCATAGAGGTGATGATCCCCCCGGCAGGTGGCGCCCTCGCGCCCTACTACACCGGCCCATCGGAGGACTTCGCACGACCCGGCCGCACGTGGTGGCCAGCGGGCACGCGCACGCGCTTCGCCAAGTGGACGGACGTCTCGACCGCGTACCACGAAGGCGTGCCCGGCCACCACCTGCAGGTTGGCGGAGTACGCTGCCTGGGCGATACGCTCTCGCGCTATCAGCGCAGCCTCCTCGGTGTCTCCGGCTACAGCGAAGGCTGGGCGCTCTATGCCGAGCGCCTGATGGGCGAGCTGGGTTACCTCGACAACCCGGACTACTACATGGGCATGCTGAGCGCGCAGGCACTGCGTTGCGTGCGCGTCATCGTTGACATCGGCATGCACCTGCAGCTCGCGATCCCGACGACCGAACGCTTCCACCCGGGCGAGACGTGGGACCACGCGCTCGGCCTGGCGTTCGCGAAGGAGCGAAGCCGGCAGGACGCGGAGTTGATGACCAGTGAGGTGATCCGCTACCTCGGCATGCCCGCACAGGCGATCAGCTACAAGGTCGGCGCGCGCGCCTGGCTCGCGGCTCGAGAATCTGCGAAGAAGCGGCAGGGAGCTGCGTTCGACCTGAAGCGGTTTCACACGGGAGCGCTGATGCTCGGGCCGATGGGGGCTCGCTCAGCTGGGCGAGGAGGTCGCGCGCGCCGGTTGAGCGACGGATTGAGTTCACTGCGCAGGTGCCCAACGGCACGACGCGCCCAATCGCCCACTTTGGCGTGCTTCACTAGAGGAGTGACAACCGCCGAGAAGACGGCACGAAACCGTGGTGCAAGACAAGTGGTCTGAGTGGTTACTCCGGAAGCGTTTCGACGGCGACGCCGAAGTGGCCAGCGAGCAGATGCGCATGCTGCGTCGCGTGCGGGACCTCGTCTTGGACGACGCCGCGTTGCATGCCGGCGATACTGCGCTCGACGTGGGTGCCGGTGACGGGCTGATCGCGTTCGGTGCCCTCGATCGTGTCGGCGAGAGCGGGCGCGTGATCTTCTCCGACATCTCGCAGCCGCTGCTCGATCACGCGCGCTCGCTTGCCGTGGAGATGGACGTCGCTGAGCGATGTTCATTCTTGAATGCGTCGGCCGACGCGCTGATCGGAGTCTCCGACGAGTCGGTTGACTTGGTGACGACGCGCTCGGTGCTGATCTACGTGGAGGACAAGCGCAGTGCATTCCGCGAGTTCCATCGAGTGCTCAGGCCCGGAGGACGGCTGTCGATCTGGGAGCCGATCAACCGCTTCACCGCGACCTACGAGCCGGGGCAACCCTGGGGAGCGGACATTGAGGGGATCGAGCATCTGGCGCAGAGGTTAGAGGATTTCTACCGGAAGCTCCAGCCCATGGATACCGATCCCATGAGCGACTTCGACGAACGCGACCTGCTCCGGCACTGCGAAGGCGCCGGCTTCCACTACGTCCGCGTCGATCTCAGTGTGTACGCAGCTCCCATTAAGCCCGCGCAGTGGGACAGGATCATCAACATTCCCGGTAACCCGAACATCCCGTCATTCGCCGAGGCCATGCAGCAGATCTTCAGCGAGGACGAGCGCCTGCGCTACACCCAGGCGCTCCGTTCGTGTATGGAGGCGGGGGCCGAGTTCAACGCTTGGCTGTGGCGCATCTTGTCGCCGTGAAGGACGGCGGCGCGGGACCGCCGGATCTCACAAGGCGAGCGTAACCATCGGGCGACGCTCGCGGTCGCCGCGGACGACGACCAGGTTCGCGGCGCACAGACAGCGCTCCGCGCCAACGCCGATTGCCGGACGCGGCCCCAGCGTGCAGCCCGGTCGCGTGGGTGGCCCCGGTTGTCCGAACAGGGCGGACACTTGCCGTGTGCGCCGCCGTGTGCCCGACGTGGGCCGAGCAAAGCGGCCAGCGCAACCACTCACCGCGATGACTCGTTGACTTCGATCGGCTTCAGAGTGATGTATGGCGGCACCAGCGCGACCTTTCGGGCGAAGCCGTTCGCCCGAGGACAGCGAAAGGAGCCGAGACATGCCGATCGAAGACAGGAACCTGGGGCCGGGGACGCGCCTCGTGGCGCGCTACAGGAAGCAGGATCGCACGTGCGACGTCGTGCAGACCGACGACGGCCTGCGCTACCGGCTGGACGACGACACGGAGCACAAGAGCCCGTCGTCGGCGGGGAAGGCGGTGGTGGGGCACGCGTGCAACGGCTGGGTCTTCTGGTCGCTCGCCGGCGCGGAGCGGCCGGCGCGCAAGCCGAAGGCCGCAGCCAAGCCAAAGAAGTCGACCGCGAAGACGGCGCCGAGCACAAAGGGCAAGAGGCCCGCGAAGAAGGCGGGCGGCAAGAGGGCGGCGAAGCCGAAGACCGCGCGTGCTGCGTCGGAGGGCGATTCGTACGGCTGCGGCGCGTGCCCGGAGACCTTCCCGACGATGAAGGCCGCGACCGCGCACGCGCTCACGCATACGACAGGCGACTGACCCGACCCCTAGTCGAGCCGACGACAGGTTCCGTCCCGGGGCCTGTCGTCGTTCCCCTTCTCCTCGCCACCTCTCGCGGACGTGCGCAACTTGGGTACAACGGGCCGGGATCGGCGGGCGCACCGCGTGTCGGCCGCGTGTGCGCCGGGAAAGCGGCCCGTGTGCGGTCGTGATCCGCTCCCGCAGGGGGATCAACGGGGGCGCTACACCGAGGTCGCGCGACGACGCACCGCGACGGTACCGCCCAGCAACATCAGCAACGCTAACCCCGCCGCCAGTGCGACCGCTACTGCAGTGCGCCGGCCGTGCCGGGAGACGCTCGACAGGCACGTAGCGCAGCGCACTATCGCCGCTGCCGCAGCAACACGGCGCCGCCGAGCGTCAGGGCGCCGAGCGCCGCTATGGCGAGCGCGAGGGCGACCAGCGCGCGCCCGCCGTGGCCTGCCGATGCCCCGTCGCCAGTAGCTGGGCCGGTAACCGGAGACGTGCCAGCGTTCGGCGTGGTTTCTTGGACCGTAGCCGATAGCAGACCGAGATCATGCAGTCCCTCGCTGAAGGTCAGCGCTGTGTAGCAAGCTCGGGTGTCGACAGCGGGCGGCGGCGAAGGCGGCGTGTTCGGCGACCAGCAGATCCGCAGATTGCCGGACGCCTGTTGCACGCACGACGACGCGACGATGAGCCCGAAGCGCGATGAAGCAGGCACTTCCGTCGGGGTGGCGCCAGGCACCTCGGTCGGCGCCGCGATCAACGGGCCGGGCACCTCCGACGGCCGGGAAGTCATGGTGTCGCACGTGACGGGCTGCAGCGTGGTCGGGTTCAATGCTTCGACGGAGACGTACTCGCCTGCGGACGCCGGCACCTCGCCGGTGATGATCATCGAGCCGGGCAGGGCGACGAGCGTGGTTGCTCCCGCCACCGTGCCCTCCGGATATCCGATTTCCGTGCCACGTACGTAGAACCCCACCCCGAAGAGACCGGTAAAGCCGGGCGGCGGCTGCACGACGACCCCGAGCGTGCCGGCCTCGCCGTTGAGCCCGTAGTTCTCGCTGTACGTCCCCTGCGGCCCGGCGTCGGTCGGCGCCGCACCGCGCACCGGCGTCACCGAAACAAGCGTCCCGAACTCGTACACAAGCACGATGCCGGCTCCCTCGCGCGCAGCTGGCGGCGCCACCCACGTGTAATCGAGGTCGTAGGTGATAGGCTGCCCGGCCACGGACGTTTGCGGCCCGGAAATCACGATCTTATACGGGAATTGCGTAAGTTCCGGCGTGGCGATGGGCGTGAGCCCTGTCGTCGGCGCGGGCGTTTGTGCGTGCGCGGATCGCGTGAATGTGAGCGCGATAGCGACGAAGGCGATGCCGAACATCAGGCAGCGCATGGCGTTTCCTCGGCGCTCGTTACGTGTGTGGACGATGCGGCGCATCACGATCGTTCACCTTCGTGTAACCGGGACGTTGGGCGACTCCCGTCCGACCTACCACGCTCCGCCTTCATGATCCGCGCCGGCGTCGGGCGACAGCGCCCAGTCCGCCGAGCCCGGCGACGACCCCGAACGCCGTGAATGCTGCCACCAGCACTCTGCTGCGGCTCCTCTCGGGCGCAGTCACCGCGGACGGTGTCGCTGCGGCAGACGGCGGTTGCGTGTCGAGTCCTCGCGCGATGATGGCGTCGAACTCCGGCGTCGTCTCGTAGAAGGGTGTCCCGCCATACGCGTAGTCCTCATCCCAGAACCGGCCTGAGTGCCCACCCGAGGGCGGCGTGTAGTAGCCGAGCAGGCCGCCGATCCCTGCGCCGCTGCCAAGGTTGCCGGCGTATGTGATCTCGTAGACCGGCGGCTCGAAGGTCGACCCCGCCGGCGGGCGCGACACCGTGTCGACCAGGGCCTTCATCACGAACTCGCGGCTCACCTGTCCGTGGATCTGGAACTCGCCGTGGTCTGTGGCGTAGAAGGTGCGCGTCTCGGCTGAGACCGTGCCGCCCGTGTTGTAGGGGCTGACCCGGTAGTCGACCCGGTCGAGGCTGCGGGCGCGGAAGTCAGCGGCGGCGGGGCTCGCGTCGAGGCGTCCCGCCGCCTTCTCCGCCAGCGCGGTGTCGACCGCCTGCCGGAGCGTGGCCGCGATCTCCGGCAGGGGCCTGTACCACCTGTGAGGCACGTTGGCGGCGTCCGACCCCTGAAACTCGAGCAGGTCGGCCGTCGGGTAGTAGTGGACCCACGCGCCACCCAGGCGCCACATCTGGTACGGCACCGCGAAGTTGTTGGACGAGTCGTAGAGGTCGTAGCGCGGCGTCGGCCGAATCGCCGGTGCCGGCACCATGACTGCGGTCGGCATGTCGTACAGCTCCGCGGACACGCCCGCCATGGCATAGTCGCCCAGCGCGCCACCCGTGAGCACCCATGCGTCGTTGCCCTTGGCGTCGGCGCGCTGCGCTGACGCGAGGATTGCGAGCGAGACGACGAGGGAGGATCCGAGGACGAAGAGCGTCCGCATCATCATGTCGGACCTCCGCACACATCGTACACCTGCGTCGCGTGTCCGGTTCCGCCGGCTCACCGGTCCGCCCCGCGGAGTCGCGCGGCGACCGCGACCAAGCAGAAGCCACCGAGCGCGAGAACCCCCGCAAGACCGACACCGCCGCGATCATCTGCCGTCGCGCCGTCTCCGGACGAAGGTAGCGCGGGAGGTGCGAGGCCGTGTGGCGCGGCGCCCGCGTCGGTGGGGGCGCGCGGCGTGATCGGAGCGGGGATCACGCGCAGCGTGATGTGCACGTTGACCACCCTGCCGTCGCGGACGGGCACGCGCGTCACCGTCAGCGGCCCGGGCCGGGCAGGACACGGCCCGGACGCGAAGCCGCAGAGCGTCGCCTGCACCGTGAGCGAGCGCGCCGGCGCGTCCGCCTCCGGCTGCAGGTTGAGCGGCACGACCAGCAGGTCCCAGTCACCGTCGGTCAACCGTCCGATCGTCCACGCGAAGGGCTGCAGGAGGCTGATCGGGCCGACGGTGCCGAGGAAGTACCGGGGCCCTTCGGACGTGGGCACACCGCCCGCCGGCTGCCAGCTCAGCGAGGCGAGCTCGTCGCGCGAGCCGCCCACCGTCGTCATCGTCAGGTCGATCTCGCCCGCGCCGTCCGGGCCCTGCCCGTCCACCGTAACGGCGAAGGCCGCGATCTCGGAGCTGCCGGGCGACTCCGCGCGGAACACCACCCATCCCGGAGCGCGAGGGATTCGTAGGAGGACGGAGCTCTGCACCGTGACGTGCACGCTCCAGGTGCCGGACGCGTCCGACCGCGTGACCGCGAGCGGTGCGCTGAAGGTCTTGGGCTCGTGGTCCGGGGCGTCCGACAATCCCGCGCTGACGGTGACGGTGACGTCCGGATTCCGATAGCCGCTAAACGTCACCGTGGAACCGAGCTCGCCGCGGTTCGGTAGGACCGAGAACCTGTAGCCCTTGGCGGACGCCGTACCGGCGCGGCCCGCGAGGATCACGGCCAGCGTGAGCGCCAGGAGGGACAGCCCTCGAAGGGCGGTCGCGAGAACGGCGCGGATGTCGAACCCACACGGCATGGAGTCGATCCTACACCCCGCCCGCCGCGCCGTACCTTACGCGCGCCCTACGCATCGTTCACAGGTGCGTAAGGCTCGCGCAGACGCCCATTCGGTCAATCAGCGGACTCGGAGGCATTCTTGGCCTCACAGCAGCACCCGACGGCCTCGAGCCGATCGAAAGAGGGCCGATCGGCACTGGTGGCGCCGCGAGGGCAGATGTCAGCATAGTGAACACAATTCACTATATTTCGTGAGGGCTGCCGTCATGCACAATCGGGCGGCTAAGCAACCGGCGCAGGAGCGCAAGCGGCTCATCGTCGAAGGCGCCGAAGGGGTCTTCGCCGACCTGGGCTTCGCCGGCGCGGACACGAGGGCGCTCGCCCGGGCCGCGGGCGTCTCGGCCCCGGCGCTGTACCGCTACTTTCCCAGCAAGAAGGACCTCTACCTCGCGACGCTCAAGAGGGCCGGGCCGCGCCTAGCCGCCATCTGGGGGCGCGTCGCCGGAGACGTCGCGGATCCCCTGGCGGCGATCTGGAACTTCGGACTCGGGTACTACGACGACGTGCAGAGCCACTCGCCGCTGGTGAAGCTATGGTTCCTCGCACTGTGCGAGTCGGACGATCCGGAGGTCCGGGCGGTCTTAAGAGAGAGCTTCACGTCGTTCGCCGATCAGCTGCAGACGAATCTCGAACGCGGCAAGCGCGACGGCCTCGTCGGCAGTGACGTCGACACGCGCATCGCCGCATGGGACTTCGCGTCCATCGGCCTGACGCTCGACGTGATGAACCTGCTGGGCCTCGATCACGAACTCGACCGCGGCAAGGTCGAGCACTGGGGCCGGCTCTATTTCAAGTCCATCGGGAGGGACAGCGGTGAGTCCGTCGACGACGGCGCGCGCGCCGGCAACTGAGGAACGGTGCGCGTGCGGCAACCTGGTCGCGAAGATCACGCCCGCGGGCGTAGAGATCCTCTGCCGGCGCTGCAAGCGCGTGCATCGTATCCCGTGCCGACCGACGGAGCGGCCGACCCACGCGCGCGACGGACCCGAGATGCGCCGCCGCTGCCGACGAGGCCAGAGGTCATGAATCCAGAGCCCGGTCGATGCGACGTGCACGACCGGGCTGCTTGCTTTGTCGCGAGGGAGAACAACGATGACGGCCAGCGAACTGACGCTGAACGCAGAGGCGGAGAAAGATCTGTTGCGCCGCTGCTGGATGTGGCACGACGCGCGCTGGTTCGCCGCCGTCGCCGGCGAATTCGGCATGGAGGCGGCCAATCGCATCAACAGGCACAACGTGCGCGCGCTCGGTCAGACGGAGATGCGGCGCCTGATGAAGGCGCTGGCCGTCGATCGCGTCGAATGCCTGGCGGAGGCGCTGGAACTGTACAACGCAGGCCGGGTCCTGTATGTGCCGCCGTCGCTGATGGACGCGGAGGTCGGCGCGGTCACGTCCGACTCGTACGAGGTGGTGTTCCGACGCTGCTTCGTCCACGAGAACATCGTGCGGGCGGGCATTGCCGCGACGTACGAGTGCGCGGTCTTCGATCGTATCCAGGGGTGGCACGACGCGTGGGGGTTGCCATTGGTCGAGGACCTGCCGGTCAGGACCTGCGCCCTGGCCGCGGGAGAGCAATGCCGGCAGCGGTTCGCCATGCGGCAGGAGAGGAGAGACGTGTGATGGCTCTGGACACGGTACCGGCCACAAACGGTGCTAGAAGTACGATGGAACGGCCCGACGCGATTGTGATCGGCTCCGGGCTGGGGGGCTTGGCCGCTGCCGCTGCCTTGGCGAAGAGCGGCAAGAGGCCGCTGGTGCTGGAGCACCATTTCCTGCCCGGCGGGAACACGCAGACGTTCCGCCGGCGCAAGATGTTCGACTTCGATGTGGGCCTGCATGTCATCGGCGGCTGCGAGGCCGGCGGCGCCTTCCCAAGCATGCTGGAGCAGCTCGGCGTGGAGGGCGTGGAGTTCGTCCCCATGGACCCGGATGGCTTCGAAACGGTCATGACACCGGACCTCACGTTCGGCGTCCCCGCCGGCTGGGATCGCTACGAGGAACGGCTGCGCGAGGCCTTTCCGGGCGAGCGTGCCGCCATCTCCCGCTACATCGAGTACGTGCGATTCGTCGTCGCCGCCGTGGGCGGCGCGGGCGGCGAGCCGCCGGCCGTGCAGCGGCTTCTCGACAAGCCCTGGGGCGAGCTGACCCTCGGTGACCTCTTCGACACCTTGGAGTTCAGCGTGCGCCTGCGCCACGTGCTGGCCGCTCAGAGTGGGGCCTACGGGGCGCCCCCATCGCGGGCGTCGCTGGGAGAGCACGCGATGGTCCTGGACCACTATCTGCACTCGGGCGGCTACTACGTGCGCGGCGGCTCGCGGGCGATTATCGATGGCCTCCTGCGCGTCATCCAGGGTGGCGGCGGCGAGGTGCGGCTACGCTCGCGCGTGGAGCGCATCCTCATCGAGGACGGGCGGGCGGCCGGCGTGCGATTGGCGAAGGGGGAGGAGTTCCGCGCGCCGCTCGTCATCTCCAACGCCGATGCCAAGAGGACGCTGCTGGAGATGGTGGGCGAAGAGCGCCTGAGCCCGGCTTTGGCGCAGCGAATGAAAGAATTCCGAATGGCGCTGCCCATGTTCATCATCTATATGGCGATGCGGGTGCCGCCGGAGGAATTGGGGCTGCCCAACAGCACCATCTGCCTCATCCCGGGATATACGCAGGAGGAGGACTACGAGGCGTGCTACGCGGGCCGGGTGCCGGACAAGCCGTTCGTCATCATCTCCATCGCCTCCCTCAAGGACTCGGAGAGCGAAAACATCGCGCCGCAGGGCTACACCAACCTGCAACTGATGACGGTGGCTCCGGCCCAACTCACGTCGTGGGGCGCTGAGCGATCACCCGCCGAAGGCGGCCGCTACCGGCATACCGCAAGCTACGAGGTGACGAAGGCGCTCCTGCGCGAGCGCATCCACGCCTCAGTGGAGGAGCTGATGCCGGGGTTCATCCGCAATGTCGTCTGGGAGGAGTGCGCGACGCCGCTGACGCAGGAGCGTTTCACACGCTCCACGGGCGGCACCGGCTACGGCTTCGAGCACACGCCCGACCAGTTTCTCAGCAAGCGCCTCTCGTTCCAGACCGAGGTGCCGGGCCTCTACCTCTGCGGGCAGAACACGATCATCGGCCACGGCATCCTGCCGGCCGTGGTGAGCGGGGTGAGCGCCGCGCAGGCAGCGCTGGCGGCGGGCTAAGCCTTCCGCGCGAGACAATTGGCCCCTTTAACGACCGCCAGTATAGCTAGCTGAGCAGGCAACGGACTTCTGCACAGAGTAGCCGCAGGGTCTCACTCGTCGCCGATCAGCTCGATCTGGTCAGCCTCCGCGTAGACGACCGAGAACTCCGACCAGCGCCCTTCGCGGAACGCGCGCCACGGAGTGTCGAGTCTGACCTTGTACGGCTTGCTCTTCGGGTCGAGGTCGTGCTCGACAACCGTGCCGATCCCTGTCGGTGCGTTAGGGTAGACGAACCGGACCCGGTCGCCGACGGAGAAGTCGGCACCGGGCTTGGCCAAGGTCTTCGGTCTGCGTCGACGAGCCAACGCGCGCTCCCTTCCGGTCCTGTACTCTATCAACAGCTATCGCGCCTGAGCGTGTCACCCTGTTGGCGACGTTCGGATCGAGAACAACTCCGCGACGTCTCAGGCGCAGTTGAGCCCAGGCTCGCCACGTCCATTTCGCGCCGGCACACTGGCCCACGCTAGGGACGCCCCGCGGCGTCAACTTCAGGCAACTCCCTGCCGCCGGCGATTGACTTCGCTGAGGGTAGGCGTAACATAAGGACCGCCCCCCGCTAGGGGAGCTACTTCGCTAGTCCTTCCAAATCGGGTACTGCTGCGCGCGACGCAGCTTGAAGTCAGCCTCCGGTAGCCGGAAGGCGACCGCCCGCACCTTCTTCAGCGTCGCGGCGATCTGGCGAGCTTCCGCGGCTCCGAGCACGGGCCCGAACAGTTCGTCGTAGAGTCCTCGCGAGATCTCCACGATCTCCGCGGTGAGCTTCCGGCCCTTATCCGTCAGTTCGAGGCCTACGGCTCGCCGGTCGTTCGGGTCGGGCAGACGTCGTACCCAGCCCCGCGACTCGACGCGGTGGACGATGCTGGTAATGCTCTGCGTCTCCTGGAACAGCAGCGTGGCCACGAGGCTCGGCTTCATCGGCGCGTCCGCATAGTGGAGGACCGCGAGCACGCGGGCCTGCGACGCCGAGACCCCGAGGTGGTAGAAGCGCCGCTCGAGCAACTTGTAAGACATCCAGTAGATCTCGCTGACGAGCGCCCAAGGCATGAGCGCGAGATCCATGAACGTTGGCGCCGAGGGTGGCGTGGTCTTCTTCGCTGCCGGCATGGAGGTCACCTCACTGTGTCGCTCTCGCGCGAACTGCGGTGCTCGATTTCGTCCGCATGCCCTGCGTAATGGGTCTGGCCCTTGTACGTGTACTGGAACAGCGACGCGACGCTCATCGGGTTCCCGGTGCGCCAGCGAAACGGGGAGGTTCGCTCCCAATCTTGATCTGAGAGCGCCGCAATGCTGTCGACGAGGGCGCTGTGTGCGACCTTCGCGTCCTCGATGACGTCTTCAAGCGTCTCGTGTTCGGCGTCCGCGAGCGCGTGAGCGTTGAAGGCGGCTTGATCATAGTCGGCGAACGACGGCCGGCGGCCGCGCAGCAATTCGTCCAGGCCGCGAACCAACTCGCGATCCCAGGCCGCGATGTGCACGAGCATCTCTCGCACGGTCCAGTCACCGTAGATCAACTCACCCTCACTTCTAGCGGACGCTGCCGTCAGCAATCGGCGCATATCCGTCCGGAGGCGATCCACGAGATCCTGTCGACGCATGAAACCACTTGCGCACCGGTGGCGCTCGGTCGGCGGACTGAGCGTACAGAGTTCGCGCAGGAACTACAATCGGCTGATGGCCACGTGCGGTACAAGTCGAGCGACCTTGGGACCGTTTGCCGCTCCGCACTGGGTGGATCATGCCATCGGGAGATCGCCCGAACTGCGAGCGTTGTGGCGAAATGTCCGATAACTACGGTTATCGGCCACGGTTTGTGTGGACCTTCACCTCGAACCGACACGTCTCGCGGCGCGGTGTGTTGTCCCACGCGATGGACGGCAACGGGCGGCACGGGGAGTCCCGGGCGGTGGTCGAGGCGTGGGCGGCGGGGCTGGCGGCGCGCAGCGGCCCTTCGGTCTGGAACGCCCACGTTCGGACGACGGAGGCGCCATCGGGGTCCAGCAGCGTGAAGCGATACGCCTGCGACTCGCGCAAGGGTGTGTTCGGCCGAACCGTCAGGGCCGAGGGACCGCCGCTGGCCGTGAACTCGACCGCGGGCTCGACGCGGAATCGCCGGGCAAGAGTCGTCTGGTCGAGGTCAGCGGCACGCGACTCGAGCACGAACGTGGTGTCCGGCTTGATGCCCGCCGTGCTGGCGCGGTCGGGGCGTAGCGCGTACGTCGCGTCGAGCGCCGTGATGCCGACGGGCTCCCAACCCACAGCCGCGGGAGTGCGATCCGCCGGCGGTTCGATCGTCGGGACGGAGGTCGGCGAGGGTGGCGCCGGCAGCGTGGCTTCGGTAGCCGGGGTCGAAGTGGGCTCGCGCTCGACCTGCGGCGCGCCTTGATCGTCGCCGCCGTCCCGGGTGGTCCACGCCCACACGCCGAACCCCATGCCAGCGAGGACGAGCATGACCGCGATGGCGGAGAGCCACGCGCGCCGTGTGTGGAGCAAGCTGAGCATAGTTGACCACGTCTTGAAACCGTACATACTTGGAACGCGCATCGGAGCGAAAAGGTTAACGTCCGACCTATCGGTGGTTGCGCGCGACCACGGCGGCCGGCCTCGGGAACGTCCGTGAGGCGCGAGGTTGGCTGCCAGGCACGAGTGGCGCGATCAACATCAGGGCGACCGTAGCGAAGTAGGGCTGAGGGGATGGCCGCAGAAGCCCCGGACGAATCGATGGTGCGGGCGCTGCTTGCGCAAGCCGCCGATGATCGCGGATCGCTGCTCACGTCTGCGGACGACGTCGCGGCGGTGCTCGTCGAGGGCGACTGGATCGTCGTGACCGTCGGCGCCGACGCGCCGTCAAACGACTTGCTCGCTCGCATCCACGAGTGTCTGTCGCGAGCCTGGCCGCAGGCGACGATCGAAGTTCGCGCAGGCGGTCGTGTCTATCGCGGGGGAGAAGGATACGGCACGGGACGCTACGTGATCGCCGTCCTCGGAGGCAAAGGCGGCGTGGGCAAGTCGACGGTCGCGGTCAGCCTGGCGCTGACACTGTCGGCGATGGGGATCTCTGTCGGCCTGATCGATGGCGACGTGAACGCCCCTGACATCCCGCACATGCTCGGCGTGCGCCCGACCGAGCCGCCCCGCGGGCCTGGCTGGCAGCTCGGATCGCTCCATCCCGTGCCACCGTCGAAGCGGCCGCACCCTTCACGGCGTTACGGCCTTGAGGTGATGTCAGTGGGCTTTGTTGTGCCTGAGCGATTCCGCGCATTACGACCCGGGCGATGACGTCCTCACTCTTCCGCTATCTCGTCTTCGAAGTGGCATGGTCTGCCGACGTCCTCGTCATCGACACGCCGCCGGGCACCGGTGAAGAGTTGCAGGTGGTCGCGAGTGAACTGCCATTGTCCGGCGCGATCTTCGTCACGACGCCTCAGGACCTCGCCCAGATGGACGCGGAACGCACGCTCGCGCTGCTGACCGAACACGGCGTGCCGGTGATCGGCCTCGTGAAGAACATGGCGTCGATGACCTGCCCGCACTGCCAGCGCGAGATCGACATGTTCGCAGCCTCGACTCGGCTCTCCGACGCCGGCGTGCGCGTCATCGGCGAGATCCCGTTCGACGTACGGCTGTCGGTAACCGCCGACCACGGCCTGCCGCTGGTGCTCGGCGACCCGCGAGGCCCGATCTCGTACGAGTTCGCCCGTATCGGGCGTGCGACGACGCGCTGGCTCGAAGAGCGTGCGCCACAGTGGCCGCGGGTTTGAAGGTGCACATTGTCTTGTCTCCAGTACGGACGTAGAACGCGCAAGGTTAACGTCCGATCTATCGGCGGCTGGCGGGCGGCGATCGCCATCACTAACACCGGCTGGCACCACCCACGCTTCGGCCGAACCAGTCCTCAGAGGCTTCGCTGCACGGGAACGTTTGAGCGAGACGCGACGTCCTACTCTTGAGGAGGTGCGCGCGAATGGCCAAACATCGTGTCCGGCTGGTCGGCGCCGTCATCGTGGTGGCCTTTGCCTGGGGCTGCGGAAGGGGGCACAACTCAACGGCCGTCGAAATCTGTCCGGCCCTCGGCGAGAGCGGTGCTGCCCTCAGCACGGTCACGGCATCCGGAGGTCGTGTGCGCTGGTCACATCCGCCGGAGATGTTCGCCACGGCGCATGGCCAGAGCGTGGCGCTCTCGCACGGAGAGTCAGAGTGGTGTGGCATCGTCGCGGACGTCTTTCACGTCGTGACCAGCGACATACCTCTCGTCGTGGCGCCGGGCGAGACCATCACGGTGCCCAACCCGCTTCCGCGCGAGCACCTGTTTGAGGCCGGCATTGGCGTTCAAGACGCGCGCGGCGAACCGACACCGACTCCGGGACGTCTGACTTGGCCGTTCGGCCCCTCGGGTGGCCCTGGGCACGGGCTTCGCTACGACGACCACGGTCTCGCGTTCACGGCCGAGGGCACGCCGGGACGGTATGTGGTCAGTCTCTGGGTGAACTTGGCGAAGCGCGCGGACATCTTCTCTTCGTCGAACCGCTCCGCATACTATGCGCTGCTGATCGAGGTCAAGGAATGACCGGAGGCGGCGGTCGCCGGAGGTGTGGGCGAGCCGGCGAGGGGTCGCGACCAAGATGCCGATGGTCGCGCGGTCGGTGATAACGGTGAGGAGCCGCTGCCGCACGCGCGGAAAGAACCGCGCGACGGGAGCGCGCGGAGACGACGAGACATCGACGCGATTTACGCCTCCGGGCACGATTGTGCGTGCCGCGTGAAGTTAGGGGGCGACGACGACGTCACCGGCCGGATAGGCGGGGCGGCGGGCGATGATCTGCATGGTGCGCGCGTCAATAACGACAAAGTCCAGCAGATGGAATGCGTACAGATAGCGGCCTGCGCCATCGAAGCGCATCTGCCGGTACCCGTAACCCAGGTCGTCCGGCATCGGTACTTCCCGCGTGATCTCGAACGATGAGGCGTCGATCACCTGCATGAGCGGCGTGCTTGGCGTGGGCGAGCCGCCCGTCGGACACTGGAGCTGAGTGTCCGGTGACTTGAACCGGTAGAGGCTGCGTCCGTCGGGCGACAGCAGCGCCCCGTGCGCAAAGACGATCCCCTCGTCCGCCTCGGCGGTTCCAGCAAGGTATGACAGAAGCCGGCGTAGAGCTGAGCGCCGCTCGTGGATCGGCGTGGTAGCGGACACGCGCATCGTGGCCGTGTCTACGACGGTCACGACGTCAGTATCCGGATGGAAGACGAAGTACCTCGAACCGTCAGGCGAGAGTACGCCCGTCCCACTATAGGTCGCGTAGCATTGCGAGCCAGCCGCGTCGGTCACAGCCTTCTCGCCGTAGGGAAGCTGTGGCCAATCGAGTTCGTCGCGCGTTGTGCCGGACGAGACATCGATCGCGATGAGCCGCGTTGGCAGCACCTCGTCGTAATGAAAGTCGTTCCCGAAGAGGTAGAGCGTGCGGCCGTCAGGTGAGAGAGCGCTGCTGCCGCTGAAGGGCAGCGGCGTACTGGACAGGACGCTGTAATTCGCCGCAGCAGCGACCGTGGCGAGATGAGACTTCGGCGGGTGGCCTCCGTCCGTCGAAACGACGTAGATGCGGCTTCCGTCGGGACTCCAGTGCGCGACGAGCGACTGTGCGGAAAGGAGTGGGCCGGTCAGCGGCCTCCACTCCACCAGGTCGAACAACGTCAACTCGTGCAGCCCGTTGCTGTCACGGGGCTCGTAGGTCAGGGCAAGCGTCGTCCCATCGGGCGAGACCGCCCATCCGCCGTCGTGGCCGAGGTGGTATGGCTCGTAGCCGGGCAGATCCTTTCCGGTGAGCGGGTCGACCGGCTTCAAGTACAGGCCACGTGGGTCGTAACCCCTGCCCCAGGCGTCGTCGAGCGTGCTGATCAGGTACACGCTGCTTACGCCGGAACGTGACGCCTGCGCGGGCGCTGTGGTCTGAAGCTCGGGGCCCGCGCTTCGCCTTCCCGTGCCGCATGCTGCGAGCAGAAGCGCGAGAGTCACGGCAAGCAACAATCGCTCCATGAGCCGATTGTACTCCCGCCATGACGTGGTTCCGGGCGCCAGCCCTACGCTTGTCCGACGACCTCGCCGGGCGGTGCGGTGGTCGCCGGACTCACCGGATCTGCTACCCGCGCCTCCGCACCGTTACGGCACTCAGGGCGATCGAGGCCACGGCGAAGGCGGCCATCACGAGGAGGGAGCGGCCGAGATGGGTGCCCGGGAGATTGGTTAGGGCGCTGCGCATTGCGTCGGCGACGTACGTGGGGGGCATGTAC
>Ga0153916_10000229_pt1 | contig 35995 bp, 32 predicted proteins | sample Opewatmetagenome_FD_109642 | JGI IMG/M metagenome (GOLD analysis project Ga0153916, IMG submission 109642) | Freshwater wetland microbial communities from Ohio, USA - Open water 3 Core 3 Depth 4 metaG | ecosystem: Environmental > Aquatic > Freshwater > Wetlands | place: USA: Ohio, Lake Erie...
ACCAGAACAATTCCCAGGACTAGTATACAGATTAAACGAACCAAAAACCGCAACCCTTCTATTTAGAAGCGGAAAAGCAAACTGCACAGGAGCAAAAAACGTAGAAGACGTACGAAAAACAGTGTGTATTATAGCGGAAAAATTAGAAAAAATAGGTGTAAAAGTATATAAAAATCCTGAGATGGTCATTCAGAATATTGTAGCTACATCTGATCTGGAAGGTGAGCTTAATCTTAGCGAAGTAGCTATGGCGCTTGGTTTAGAAAATGTGGAATATGAACCAGAGCAATTCCCAGGACTTGTTTATAGAATTAAGGAACCTAAAGTAGTGATGTTATTATTTGGCTCTGGTAAAATAGTATGTGCAGGTGCAAGAAAGACAGAAGATGTATTATTAGCTGTTAATAAATTATCTAAAGAGCTTTCTTCATTAGGTCTTCTCCATAAGTAAAGATTATCTTCTTTCTTTTTCAAAATTCAATATTTTAATAATGACGCAAAAACTAATCTATTATTTGTTTGTGGCAGAAGAAAAAGGAATAGAAAAATCTAAACTACTAGTATAAAGAGTTATTGAAAAACTAGATATTGATATTTTCCAATAGTATTATAATTCTAACTATTTACTCTTCTTTTTTGTTGTTAAGATTATTTCAATTGATGATACATTTGATGTTCTGCCTTCTTCATTCGTAATACTTTCTGTGCCAATTTTTATATCTTTTAGCTTTGCATCAGTAATAAATCTGTTTCTCACAATTTCTGCAGTATCTACTGCTGTACTTATTGCCTTGCCTCTTGCTTTAATAATAACTTCATCAGAACCACTGCCCTGAAACTGTGTTACTACTGCAAGTACATAACTCATCGGAGGCTTATGCCCAACAAATATTACATTTTCATCATTTTTTCTTTTTTCAGCTGTTTTTTCGTTTTTTGTTTCTTCTGTCATAATTTTTTCCTCTCTTTAACTATAAATAACATTATATCAATTAAAATTAAATAGTTTCTGTATAAAATAAAGACTCACATTTAATGTATAAGCAATAGTAGTTTTATTTTATTTATATTTTTTTATTTTAATTTTTGTTATTAAAAAATTTCTAAAGGTTTATGTATTAAAAGTATATTCAAAGATTTGGGGGAATTTGGTGGACCAAAAACAATGGCAAAGGATGGGTCTTCCATTTCCGATTCCGTAATTTGAAGGTTCCGTAATTTAAAAGTATTTGGGGAGTTTTGCGAGGGGATACCAAATACGACTTACAAAGACACGCGAATCACGTAAAAACGTGCAACGCCTGATTCCCCCACCAAAAATTTGGTTTTTAGAAATGAATCTGTCTATTAGACAAGTAATAATATTTACGATTTTGTAAAGTCAAGTAAGATCGGTAACATTTTTCATTTGATATAAATTTATAGTCACTTTATTTATCCCAGAATTAACAATTAACATCATTACGACTTTTTATAATTATATTTTAAATTTTTGGATTTGCCAAAAAAATTTATTTATTTTTATCAGACTAAAGGATTAAAAATAACTTTTCATCTGTTTTGTTGCTGATATTTTAATTTTCAAGAAAAAAGTTTATAAATAACATACTTGTTTAATTTATTTTGCGGGAGGAATATTATGCTAAATAAAAAGAATATTGAAAAAATAGTTGGTGTTTTATTTTTTTGCATGATTTTCATTTGTTGTTCTACTGGTTCCGGATTAAATAAAAGTTTTGAAAGGCAATCTATTACAGCCTCATCTGGTAATATTTTGTATGTTGGTGGAATTGGACCGGGAAATTATACAAGCATTCAGGATGCTGTTGGTAATGCTTCTTCTGGTGATACGGTTTTTGTTTTTAGTAACGCCAGTTCTTATCATGAAAACGTTGTTATTAATAAGAGCATATTTCTAATTGGTGAAGATAAAAACTTAGTTATAATAGATGCTGGTTCTTATGATGCAGCTGTTACAATCATTGCTGATGATGTTTTTATTAGTGGTTTTAAGATGATATGTTTCCATGATAATCCTAATCAATTTGATTCAGAATTAATCGATATTCTTTCCGTAAAAAATGTTACTATTAGGGATAATATTATACAACAGAATAAAATATATGTGGGAAGTGACCGTGGTGGGGTAATTCTTAGGAACTCATCATATTGTTTTATCCAAAATAACACAATAATTAAAGAAGATGATACTCGTCCATGTTGGGGTGTTGTTCTTATGCTTGGTTCGGCTTTCATTAATATTTCAGGTAATGAAATCAATCTTTATACAGGAGGCATTTTAGTACGGGAATGTTCAAATAACATAATTTATATGAATTATTTACATCACAATTATGAAGGCATCAAAACCGTTTTTGGCAACAATAATACAATTATTAAAAATATTATCAATTTTAATGATCAGGGAATTAGAATTGAAGATGGCTATAACAATATCATTTCTCAGAATACTATTACAGATAATGGTGAGGGTGATGATGTTGATGATGGGATTGGTATTATTGGTGGTTCAGAAAATTACATTTCATACAATCATATTTCAAATAATAACCCATGTGGAATACGATTAATAACATTTGAACCTTCTTATATAACATATAATAACATTACATTAAATAATATAGGAGTTTATTGTGACCACGCGTATAATAACGTTATTTCTAATAATAATCTTTTATTTAATAAAAAAAATGGTTATTTTGAAGGAGTAGCAACTATATTATATAGAAACATTTGGAAAGGGAATTATTGGAATCGACCAAGATTTATGCCATATCCAATTTTTGGTAAAGGTTTATTTTTGCCATTGGTTAATTTTGATTGGCATCCAGCAAAAGAACCATATGATATATAGAAAAACCTAAACCAAGGGTCCTCTACTACAAAAATACTTGGTTTTTTGACTATTTAAAATTAACCATTCTGCACCTAAAATCAAACAATTCCTTCTCCTGTTAATTATGAATAATGGTGCAAAATCAGGAATTTAGGTGCACGTATGTTAAATACGTTTTTACAATCTCCTTTTAGTCCTTTAAAATTAGATTGTTTTCTTTTTTAAAAAAAAATTTTTATTAAATTAACCGCGTCTGACCACGAACTTTATAGTTTGAAAGTTCTTTAAAAACTTCATCCTCTTGCAGACTTTTCATAATATCCTCTGTTGTTGGTGAGATTTTAATATCCCTAGTTCTGCCGTATCTGCCTTTTGAAATTACACGGGCAGTTATTATACCAAGCATGTCGAGCTCAGATATAAGATCTGCAACACGCCTCTGGGTTAGGGAATCCGCCCTTGTTTTTTTACATAAATCTTTGTATATCTCATAAACATCCCCTGTAGTTATTGCACCTGTTGATCCAGTTCTTTTATTATGTTTTTCCTGCAAAAGAATAGCAAAAAGTAATAGCTTGGATTGAGTAGGCAAAGTACGTGCGACCTCCATTATACGATTTATTTCTATTTTGTTTTGGGCAAGCTGCACATGTTTTTTTGTTATTCGTGGGGATTTGGCTCTTTCAGCAATCTCAGCTGATATTCTAAGTAGATCCAAAGCACGCCTTGCATCACCGTGCTCTTGTGCGGCAAGTGCCGCGCATAGAGGAATAACATCTGAATCAATTGCGTCAGATTTTAATGCAAGCTCAACACGTTGATTTAAAATATCTTTAAGCTCATCAGCATTATAGGGTGAAAAAATCAAGTTTTCTTCGCCAAGGCTTGATTTAACACGAGGATCTAAAAATTCAGTAAATTTCAAATCATTTGATAATCCTACTATAGATACCTTAGATTTTTCAAGATCAGAATTTATGCGAGTAAGATTATACAGTGCTTCGTCTCCTTTTAATTTATCTACTTCATCAAGAATTATTACAGTTACTCCGCCTTCTTTTTCAACCATCTGTTTTAATTTTGCATAAACCTCATCTGTGGGCCATCCTGTAAAAGGTATTCTTTCTGACCAGTTATCTACAAAATGATTAGTGATGTTTTGAAGAAGACGATATTGAGTATCTACGACCTCACAATTAATATAAATGAAATTAACTTTTTTACTTGTTTCTTCTCCTTTTTTCAGTAGTTCCTTTCCAACAAACTTTGTTACAGCAGTTTTACCTGTCCCTGTTTTTCCATAAATAAAAACATTTGAGGGAGTTTCACCACGTAAGGCTGGTACTAGAATTGATGCTAGATGATCGATTTCTTTATCTCTATGTGGTAGTAAATCAGGAATATATGTAGGTCTCATAGCCTCCCTGTTTGCAAATAGACCATTAGAGTCAAGTAAATGACCAAATATATCACTGTTTATAGTAGTTTTTTTAATCGTAAAAATAAATCTCCCGGGACCACTGTAATCAGTAATTGTATATTAAAAATTTGTGTAAAATTTTTTTTAATTTTTCTCCTTATTTTCTCCTGTTGAATAAAATATAGCAAGAGGCCTTTATTTCGTGTGGAAAATTCTCTTTAAAGATATTTTATATTTTAATATTTTTTTATATTTATATTTTTAAAAATCACAATATTAAAGTACTATTAATTTCATATCTTTCTGGCTATACTCACGTCTTAAATTTTTTAATAATTGATACTCACAATAAATACTTCCACTGGAAATAAAGGGGTCTATCTTAATATAAAAAAACTAAAAAATTAAATAAAAAAATAATAAAAATAAAAGGGAAATTTTCTAATGTTTCCCAATAATGATTACATCTTTAACAGATTTAATTGATTCAAATGGAAAAACAAGATTGCCCTGTGTATCTAAATGATAAAGCCTTGGATCTATATCATCAGAGGGTTCAACTAGAATTCCAACTAATTTACCAGTTCTGCTTTCCACTGTTGCATTTCTCATTATGCCTAAATATAAACCCTCTTCGCTCATAACTGATTTTCCTCTAAGCTGATTTTCTGTTACCTTCATTTTTTTACCATCCTTTTTATTTTAATATTCTACAAATATTGAATATCTTTTTCACTTTTATCTTTTTTGGCTATGCCGCTACCTAGCGTTTCTGACACTTTTTCATAAAATTTCATCATATTTGGTGTAATAGACGCTCGAACAGCCTCCATTGCCTTTTCAAAATGCGATCTTTTCACTTTCTTTGCTTCATCGTTTTCCCTTATTGCAAGCATAGCAGCTTCTCTGCATAAGGCTTCTATATCAGCACCAGAATAGTTTTCACAAAGCTCAGACAACTCGTCCAAATCAACATCTTTTTCAAGAGGCATAGACTTAGTATGAATCTTAAAAATCTGAAGTCTTGCTTTTTTATCAGGGGAACGAATCAAAACTAAACGGTCAAATCTACCTGGTCTAAGCAAACCCGGGTCGATAATATCAGGTCTATTTGTTGCACCTATCACAACCACTCCTTCCATACTTTCAAGACCATCAATACTAGTTAAAAGCTGATTTACAACACTATCAGTTACATGTGTTCCTACATCTGTTCCTCGTGGTGGGGCGATAGAATCTAATTCATCAAGAAATACAATAGTGGGAGCTACTTGTCTGGCTTTTTTAAATAATTCTCTTACAGCTTTTTCACTTTCCCCAACCCATTTACTCATAACTTCCGGTCCTTTTATGGAAATGAAGTTTGCATTTGATTCACTAGCAACCGCCTTTGCAAGTAATGTCTTTCCTGTTCCTGGTGGGCCATACAACAAAATCCCTCTAGGTGGGGTTATACCCATTCTTTTAAAAACATCAGGTTTTGTAAGAGGCCACTCAACAGCTTCCTGTAATTGTTGCTTTGCTTCCTCAAGACCACCTATGTCCTCCCAAGAAACTTTAGGAATTTCAATCAAAAACTCTCTCATTGCGGAAGGTTCAATACCTCTATGGGCATTTTTAAAATCATCCATAGTAACTTCCATTTTTTCAAGAAGCTCAACTGGAATTGGTTTCTCAAGATCAATATCTGGTAAATATCGTCTAAGAGCACTCATTGCAGATTCCCGTGCAAGAGCCATAAGATCAGCACCTACATAACCATAAGTTATATCTGCAAGATCTTCAAGAACTACGTCTTTATCCATTGGCATACCACGGGTATGAATCTGTAAAATTTCTTTTCTACCGTCCCTATCTGGTGCACCAATTATAATTTCTCTATCAAATCTACCTGGCCGTCTAAGAGCAGGATCAATTGAATCTGGTATATTTGTTGCACCAATTACTATAAGTTTTCCTCTGCCTTTCAATCCATCCATAAGAGTTAGCAATTGAGAAACCACTCTACGCTCTACCTCTCCATGCACCTCGCTTCTTTTCGGAGCGATAGCATCAATTTCATCAATAAAAACAATAGATGGTGCATTCTTTTCAGCTTCTTCAAATATTTTCCTTAGATTTTCTTCGCTCTGACCGTAAAATTTACTCATAATTTCAGGACCATTAATTGTATAAAAATTCGCATTTGATTCATTTGCAACCGCTTTTGCAATAAGTGTTTTACCTGTTCCAGGCGGTCCATGTAAAAGAACTCCTTTAGGAGGATCAATACCTAAACGGTCAAAAAGTTCCGGATGTTTAAGAGGAAGTTCTATCATCTCTCTAACTTTTAAAATTTCCTCATGAAGACCACCTATATCTTCGTAACTTACACGAGGTCCCTCCATTTCAACTTCTCTTGCCGCTTCTTCCTTAACTTTAATAAAAGTCTCCTCACTAATAGATACGATGCCGCCGGGGTTAGTGCTAATAATAATGAAGGGTAGTGAACTTCCAAATAAAGCAATCCCAGGGATTATAACACTGTCTCCCTTGGTTAGCGGCCTTTTCAATAAGCCTTTTTTAATTAAAATATCAATACCTTCTCCAAACTGTATTTGCTGGCCCTTTGATATCAAAGGAGCAAGTGCGACCTCTTTTGCCTCTTTTACTTCCGCTTTTCTTATCTTTACACGATCACCGAGTCCTCCACCACTATTTTTCCTTGTTAAATTATCAATACGAAGTATTCCTTTGCCCTCGTCAGAAGGATGAGCTCTCCAAACAACGGCTGCAGTTATTTTCGTACTTTCTATTTCTATAACATCCCCTATGGATAAATCTAAAGTTAATCTAGTTTGATTATCAATACGTGCCCTACCATATCCTACATCTTGTTGGAAAGCTTCAGCAATTTTTAACTCTGCTTCCTTTTGTTTCATAAATACTCCCACCAAATAGATCTTTTAGGGCTAATGAACAAGTTATTATTATATTTTTTCTGTTGTTATGGAGTACAAATAGTATTTTTTTGGTTGTTTTTACAGATAAATAGGCATTAGCATAACACAATATTTAAATTAACATATTAAAATTAAAATGAATGGAAAAAATGAAATTGAAACATTATTCATTAATATTTTCTATTGTAGGAATTTTAGTTTTATACTTTCTATTAAGAAGCTCACAATCAACTATGATTAGTATATGTGAAATACCTAAATATGAAGGTAAACAGGTTACTATAGAAGGAATGGTGATTGAGCATCATCTAACAAAATATGGTAGTCAAATAATAAAAATTGAGAGCAATAATGCTACAACAACAGTTTTTATTGAAGGAAAAACAGAGGTGGAATTTGGTGACAAAATACAAGTTACTGGAGAAATACAAAAATATGAGGGCGAATGGGAGATAGTAGTTAATAGTCTAAATATGGTAAAAATAATAGAAAAATGGGGCAATCGTTCTTTTCCCCTTTGGCAACTTGCGGAAAATCCTAATAAGTATCTTGGTTTAGATATCAATATAACCGGTTATATAGATTATATTTCTAATTCATATTTTTACATTGCAGATTTTGAAAGAAAATATTCTTTGCCTGTTTTTTATGAGCTTGGGAAAAATATAACAATATCCCCTGGACAAAAAATAAGTGCATTCGGACAATTTTTATTTGACGAAGAAAATTTTAGGTATAAGCTGGAACTTAGCCAAGAAATACATAGTATAACCACTTTGGAGGAATAATATTTGTGTTGCCTCTCGCCCTTGTTCTTCTATTTTGTATTCTAGGTGTTTTAACCGGTGTTTTGACAGGAATTTTACCAGGTCTTCATGTTAATAACATCGCTTTAATTTTTCTTTCTTTGTCAAGTGCAATTGTATCAGCATTTAGTTTTCTTTCTGATTATGGGATTTCCACAGATTTCATATTAGTTTTAATTTGCGTTTATATAATTTCTGTCTCAATAAGCCATACTTTTCACGACATAATTCCTTCTACTTTTTTGGGTGCACCCGATGAAGATAAGGCATTAACTGTTCTTCCTGCGCATTCTCTTTTAATGGAAGGTAAGGGTTACGAAGCTGTTACTTTATCAGCAATAGGTAGCTACGGTGCGATTTTATTTTGTTTCTTTTTAATTTATCCAATTCGTTTTATTATCGGCGAACCTTTGTTTTTTTATGAATCATTAAGAGAAATTATGTTGTTTGTGCTGATAGCCGTATCTTTATTGTTGTTAGCAACTGAGAAATCCAAAATTTATATTTTTGGAAAGAAGGGCATTACCCCGTCTATAGTTGGAATTTTATTTGCAACAGTTGTATTTTTAATTTCAGGTTTTTTTGGTATCATAACATTTGAGCTTTCAGTTAGTTCCCCAATAGGATTATCTTCGCCTGTTTTATTTCCAGCACTTGCTGGACTTTTTGGTACACCAACGCTTTTAACCTCTCTTATGACAAAACCAAAGCTTCCTAAACAGAGACTTACGGAAGTCTCTTTTGATAAAAAAACAAAGAAATCCTTGTTTTTATCTGTTGTTACCGGTAGCCTTGGTGGAGCTCTTGTTTCTGTTATACCAGGGCTTACTTCTTCTACAGGAACAGTTATTACAATGACTGCAAGAGGGAAATCAGATAAAAGACAAACTATTATTACACTTTCAGCTGTTAATACAGCTTGTGCTTTTTTTGTTGTTGTAATTATGTTTATCACTCTTAGAGCCAGAAGCGGTGCAACACTTGCTGTAAAGGATCTTGTATCTGTTGTTGAATGGACAGAACTACTTATGCCAGCAAATCTTGTTTATTTTTTAATAGCACTTATTTTTGGGGGAATGCTTTCTTATTTTTTAACATTGAAAATTGGGAAACTTTTTGCTAAACATTTTGCAAATGTTCCTTATTTATTATTGATTAAATCAACAATCTGTATGGTAATAATTCTTGTTTTTCTTTTTACAGGAGCCCTTGGTATAATTGTTTTGTTGGTTGCAACAGCAATAGGTCTTCTACCTGTGCAATGGGGTGTTAGAAGAAGTCATTGTATGGGTGTTTTACTAATTCCAATTATTCTATATTTTATTTAGATTTGTTACTTAATTATAATTTTTAACAAGCTTAAAAACAACGAAAGAAAAATATTTGGACCTACACCTTTTGTCAAGAAGAGAAAAAGATTAGATGAGATAATTGAAATATTTCTAACTAAAACTCCAACAGCTACTACTTTTTGAAATCTAAATACTATTCAGAAGCATTATTATATATTTTCTCAATAAAAATATTCATATCTGAAGTCTTTCTTGCATATTTTTTTTCTATATTTTATTAGATATATATCCAAAAACATTTTAATACCGACCCTATAGCTAACATAGTTTCTAATAAGGAAGGGTCATGAGGAATGCCAATTGCAAGTGCAACACCAAGTATGAATAAAGGCAATAAAAGTGTACAAAGAACTGGAAAGTGCCATAAACGAGTTGTATTATCTTTTTCACAATCACAAGGAAAATCAGATAGTTTCTTTAATATTCCATCAAGTTCATCATTATTTTCAATAACACCAATTATTTCCTTTTGCAATCTACCCCGCAGTTGTTTAAACCTTATTGGGCTACCTTTAATTTCAGATTTTTGTATAATACTCTGAATTTCTTGGTTATTTGCTATATACTTAATAGTTTCAAGTAATTCTTTTGTATTAGATTTCTTTTCAAGTAAAATAGTATCCTTAGCTATAATTGGTTGAAAACTAACTACAATAAACAGGAAAATAACTGCTACTACTAATCCTTTCTTAATTCTTTTATCTATCATTTACAATTACCCCCGAATTGAATATTATATATTGCAAATAATGATCTTAATAGATGCCAATCTAAATGAAGTATAGATTTTATAAGTTGAATATTTTGATTATTATATAGGGGGTTTGCATTATAGTTTTTAAGTCTTAATGAAACATGATTTGCCAAACCTGTTGGATAATTTGGTCCTAATTTAAATTTTAGAGCACTTCCAATAAAATAATAACCAAAAAGAGTATCAGTGTCAGCTGCTAAATATTTAATTCCAGTAAATCCGATACCACCACAATAACTTCTATACATTAATGTTGCAATAAAACGAAAGTATTGCCCATAAAATAAGGTATATTCCCAATTTATTTTCCCATTTAAACCAAATGTATATACCCAACCGTAGGCAGGATAATAGGAGTCATACCCTAGAAAGTGACTATAGGTACCAAAACCCATTATTGTAAAAAGACCTATCCCAGAAAATGGAATAAGGCCAATCCAACTATCTGTAGTAACTCCTGTAACCAAACAAAGAAGGTTTTCATTGCTATTTTGACCAACACCCTCGTAAATTAGATTAGGATATTTATTGCCAATTGTTTTAACTAATTCTTTTGCTTTTTCAATACTTAGATTATCTGGTAGCAAACCATATTGATCCAAAGATTCAATTGCTTCATAATATATATTGATAGTTTCTTCTTCAGTATCAGCATTTTTTAACTTATTTTTTAATTCATTAAAAATATTATCCAAATAAACCATCTGTTGTTTGGTTAAAAACTTAGTTTGATCTTCTATTCCATCAACTTTACATGTACTAACAGTTACTTCAACTAAATCTGATTTCTTTTCAGATAAAATAGTATCTTTAGCAATAATTGGTTGAAAACTAACTATAACAAATAGAAAGATAACAACTACTACCAACCCTTTCATGATAATATTTTTTTGCATATTTCTTTTTACCTTCTAATTATTTATATTATTATGGCCAAGGTGGATCTGCTGGTTGTTTATATCCCAATTTTACATGCTTTGCGTAACCAAAATAGTAACAAATACCCGCTTTAAAATTACTAAAATGAAATCCTCTAAAATCTTTAACACCTGCAACAGTATAGGAAAAACCACGAGTATAATAATCAGATGAAAGTTGACCATAAAATTCACCATTCCAACTTATATTTCCATTTAATCCATTGGTATAAACATATCCTGATGCTGGATACCAATGAGTAGGTGGATCTGTTTTACCTTGAAACCCACTTTTATATTCATATGGCCATGGCCAAACTCCGTAACAAATGGTATTAGATATTGCTATTGGTCGAATATTTAGAAACCATATATTTCTTCCAATCATGCTAAAAAAACAAGTATAAGATGTCTGTCCATTTATTTGACAAAAAATATTTTCATTATCTTCCAGATTATTAACAATATTTTCAATATTCTGAGAATTTAATTTAGGTTTTTTTTCAGTTACCAACTGTTTTGCTTCTTCAAGATTTATACATTTAGGTATTAAACCAATTTTATACAAGGATTCTATCATTTCATAATAAATTTCAACTATATCTTTCACTGTAAGAATATTATCAAGTTTTACCCTTAAATCATTAAATAAAATATCTAACATATCTGCTTGTTGCTGTTTTAATACTAATTTATGGTTTTCAATTTTATTAAATTTACATGTACTGACGATTACTTCAACTAAATTTAATTTGTCATCTTGAATAGTTGTAGTTGATATTACTGGTTGAATTGTAGTGCTTAAAAAAATAAAAATAATTCCAGTAGCAAGGGTTTTTACTAACCACTCTTTCTTCATATTTACCTCCCTCCAAATATATATTCTTATTTGATTAGAAGTATATAAATATTGGCTCTTTAATGACAAAAAAGTCTTTTTATTGTAAATTATTTATTATTTAGTTTTCAATTACTTTAAAAAAATCATTAATTTCTATTTCATATTCTTTTCCAACAAGCAATGCAGCTATATCTTCATCTATATTTTTTTCTTTTGAAATTTCATTTATTTTATCAATAATCTGCTGCTCTTTTAGGTTAGTTTTTTCATGAATTTTTTTAACAATTTGTTCCAAAATATTTATTTCCTCAATGCCCTTTTGATTTTTTTTCTCAAAAAATACTCGTTTAGACGGAGAAAAACCAAGAGGAATTGTAATTTTATTTATATCAAAGGAAAGCAAAATTTGATCATCCTCTTTTATTAATAAATTCTTTTTAATTGCATCATTTAAAAATTTTTTTGCATCTTCCGGTGAGAACCAATTTAGATCCATTGAGAGATTCAAATAAAGTTCAGAAAAACTCATTTTTTCTTTCCCACTACGTTTGAATAAGAATGCAATTATTATCTCATTTTCAGAGACCATTTTTAAACTCCTTTAAATTATTTATATCAACTAATAATCCCGTGACACCAATTTTTTCCCAAAAAGAATGATTTTTAACATTGTTTTCATAACAATAAATTTTATTTTGCATTTTATTTAGATACTCTACGAATTTAAAATCTTGTTCTATTTCTTCTCTATTATTGAAATTCACAAAACCATCATATTCTTTTAAGAATAAATCATCACTGCTGTAATTTTTATAATCTTGAAGTTCAATATTTATATAAACTTTATTTTCAGAAATATCTCTTATATCAGAGATACTAAATAATGGGTTTAAAGTTCTTCTTATTGTAATACTAGTTGCACCTGTCATAAAAATATCAATAACATCTCCAATATTTCTAGGTCTGCAATCTATCCATAAATCGTATGAGTTTGATAATTTTTGGTAAAAACAAAGATTTGGTTTATTCTTTTCAATTCCATCTAAATCTAAAATATAGAGTTTTTCTCCTTCTTTAATATATTGAGAAATACTCTCTACAGAAATAAAGTAATTCAATTTATTATAATTTTTTAAAGTGATACATGGAACAATTTCCATATTTAATATAAAGTATTAGAAGTAATAAAAGTTTTCTAGCACAAAATAAATCAAAGCAGAGATAGAATTTATTTTGCTATTACTTTTTCCACTAACCGTTTTTCTGCTTCAGCTATTATGAGTCTTGTTTTTATAACAGTATCAGGGTTTAGAGAGATGCTGTCAATACCGCATTCAACAAGAAACTCTGCAAATTCAGGAAAATCAGATGGTGCTTGACCACAAATACCAACCTTTCTTCTAGGATTATGGGCATGTGCAACATTTATTACCTGAGAAACCAGTCTTTTTACTGCATCATTTCTTTCATCAAAAATATGTGCAACTAAATCTGAATCTCTATCTAAACCAAGTGTTAATTGTGTTAAATCGTTTGAACCAATACTGAAACCATCAAACACTTCTGAGAATTGATCTGCAACAACCACATTAGAGGGTATTTCACACATGACATAAACTTCCAGGCCGTTTTCTCCTTGTTTCAATCCGAATTCATTCATTGTTTGAATAACTTTTCGTCCTTCGTCTGGTGTTCTACAGAAAGGTATCATTGGTTTTATGTTTGTAAGACCCATTTCATCTCGTGCCTTCTTTAAAGCTATACATTCCAAGCCAAAAGCTGGTTTGAATTTATCATCGTAATAACGTGACGCACCACGCCAACCTATCATCGGATTATGCTCCTCAGGCTCATAGAGATACCCGCCAACCAGGTTTGCATATTCGTTTGTTTTGAAATCAGACATACGAACAATGACATCATTTGGATAGAATCCTGCTGCTATTTTTGCAATACCTCTAGCCAGGTTATCTACAAAGAATTCAACTTTGTCTTTGTAGGCACCACTTTTCTCATCAATTTTCTTTATAACTTTTTTTATCTTTGGATCTTTATTTGCTTTCTTCTTTAATTCATTATATTGAATTAATGCAAGAGGATGAATTCCAATATACGAGTTTATGATAAATTCTTCTCTGGCAAGACCCACGCCATCATTTGGTATCTGACCTTGAGTAAATGCCTGTTCTGGTACACCTGCATTCATCATTATCTTTGTTTTTGTTTGAGGTAGACTGTCTAGTCTTAACTCATTTACTCTAAATTTCAATAAGCCATCATAAATTCTGCCAACGCCCTCACTGCAATCAACTGTTACTTTGGAACCTGCTTTTATTTTGGATGTTCCATTACCAGTACCAATAACACATGGAATACCTAATTCACGAGAAATAATCGCTGCATGGCATGTCCTACCACCTCTGTTAGTAACAATTGCACCTGCGATTTTCATGATCGGTTCCCAATCTGGATCTGTCATGTCTGTAACTAGTACCTGTCCCTTTTGGAACTTATGGATATCTTTTGAGTTTTGGATTACATTTACATTACCTTGACCAATTTTACTTCCAACGGCCTCACCCTCAGCTAGTAAATTTCCCTTTTCCTCCAGTATATAGGTTTTTAATGTAGCCATATCTTTTAAAGAATGAACAGTCTCAGGTCTTGCCTGGACAATAAAAAGTTCATTTGTTTTTCCGTCTTTAGCCCACTCTATATCCATTGGTTTTTTGTAGTGATCCTCTATTATACAAGCCCATTTTGCAAGCGTTATTATTTCATCATCATTAATGACAAATTTTTGCTGATCGCTTTTACTAACTGGTTTTTGTATTGTACCTTTTTTTCCGTAAACTAATTTTTTGTCTTTTGATCCAACCTTCTTTTCAACAATTGGTTTGAATCCTTTATTTAAAGTGGGTTTAAAAACATAAAATTGATCTGGATTTACTTTTCCTTGTACAACATTTTCACCAAGACCATACGCACCAGTTATATAGACAGCATCCTTAAATCCACTTTCTGTATCAATTGAGAAAGTTACACCAGATGATGAAAGATCAGAACGCACCATCTTCTGTACACCAACAGAAAGATACACGCTAAAATGATCAAATCCCTTATCAACACGGTAAGATATAGCTCTGTTTGTAAATAGAGATGCAAAACATTCTCTTGTTTTTTCAAGAAGTTCTTCTTCTCCTCTAATATTCAAATAGGTCTCTTGTTGACCGGCGAAACTTGCATCAGGTAAATCTTCTGCGGTTGCGCTGCTTCTAACTGCTACATCAACATTTTTACCATAGCGTGTTTCCATTTCTCTGTAATGTTTACGTATATCTTCTTCTAGTTCAGGCGGAATAGGTGTTTTTTTAATTAAATTTCTAATTTTTTCTCCTCGCTCTGCAAGATTTCTTACATTATGAGTATCTAAATCTGAAAGGATTTCCTTGATTTTTTTATCTACACCTGCTTTCTCAATCATGTATTGATAAGCATAAGCAGTTATTGCAAAACCAGATGGAACATTTACTCCTTTTTTCCCAAGATTCTGTATCATTTCACCTAAAGATGCGTTTTTTCCACCGACCAAGGGCACATCTGCTATTTTTAGTTCTTCAAACCATTTTATAAATACTTTTTCCATATGCATTCCCTTCTTTTTTATATTTGATTGTAATCAGGTGCAGACATTCAAATTGTATATTAAAAACTTGCGATAGAGTATTATTTAATAAAAAAAGGGTTTTACAATCTTATTATTTAAATATTTTAATTTTTTTAAATTAAAAATCATCTTCTAAAAAAACAGCAGCTGCAATAACTGTAGTCCATAGACCATTTTTGTCTCCTTCAGCTGTTTGCGCAACGCTTTGTGTACGAACAATTTGTCTGCTCATTTTGTATTCTTGTTTTCTTTTATCCCATGCTTTATCAGGATCAAATTCAAGTCCTAATGTTGTTGCAAGCATTGTTGCAGCAAGGTCCTCTGTGTAATCCTCTAATTTTTTACTAATAGTACCAAAACTATGATGTTCTGATATATAACCATAAGATTCCCGGTTTTTAGGAATAGCAACTCCTACCGCGGCACCAATAAGTCTATTTGGTTCATTTGTATTATTTCTTGACATAACTACATAAGTTATTTCACCAGCTCTAAGACATTTTATTCCTTTCTCTTTTGAGATTATTTTGCAATTCGGTGGAATAATACTTGAAACATATACCAAATTGCATTGTTCAATATCAGCATCACGTAAAGCTAACTCAAAAGATTGCAATTCGTGTTTGTGTCTCCCCACGCCTTTAGTAAAAAAAACCCTTTTTGGTACCATAATTTTTTACAAATAATGTAAATTTATCTTATAAAGATATCTATAGTTTTAGGATTTTTCTTCCCCAGTTTCCTCTTCATTTTCTTCGTCGATTTTTTCTGCTTCTTTTAATTCACTTTGTTTTTTTAGAAGTTCTTTCATCTGCTTTTGTACATCGTTTTGTTCAGGTTCTATAGCCTCTTCTACTTTCTCTTCTTCATCGGTTTCATCAGGAATTTCAGCATTACTTATCGGTTTTTTACTGGTTTCTTTTGTTTGTATCTTCAGTAAATCTCTCATTTGTTTTTGTAAATCTACCTGTTGTTTTTGGAAAGCAACTTGTTCCTGATGATAAGCTGTTGGTACATTTTCCTGTACAAGTTTTTCTATTAAGTTTTTTATTTCTCTATAAGGATGTACTCCATGTAATTCAAAAGAACTTCTGCTCCTAGGGGTTTGCACTTCTTTTCCACCACCTGCAATCCCTAGCAACTTTGCTTTTTTTCCTCCAAGCATCATCCCACCTGCTGCTAAAGTCTGGTCACTACCTAAACCCAAACCAGATTGTGTTATAGGAATAATAGTACCAAAGTTGAAAATCTGGCCTAAAATGCCTTGTTTTCCAAACACAGTTATTTTGTCATATCTAATACTCAACTCTGTTTTGGTTAAATAACCGCTCATAAGAATAATTCGTAAATTTGTTATTATATATTGATGAGATCTTCTATAGATTTCAACTATTAAAAAACCTATAATAGAAACTGCAAAAGAATAAAATGGTATAAACAATGGCGCAACATCTTTATTTAACCAATTCTGCCAGATCATCAATGCTATTGCACTTACAAAAACAGATAAATAAAGAAAAAAAATAGTCCATCTAATTAAAATTAAAGATGCAATAACACCAACAAATAGTAACACAAGTCCCCATGCAAGTAGAATAAACCACTCGTTTCCACTAAATAGTGTTTTGTATTCTGAAAAATTTACTAACCATCCTAAAACTACTCCCCATATTATTAAAAATAAGCATAGCGACTGTAGCTTCATGAAAGAAAGTGGATGAGGCGATAGGCTTTTTTCAATCAATTCGTTTTCTAGAAATTCTTCTTTTTCCTTTTTTTTCTTCGTCATCTTTTCCCCTCAAAGGTTTCATGCCAGTCTTAGTATTAAATTTTTTGGTTTTATATTTTAATAGCAAAAAAGTAACTAAAATAGTTGAGAGAATCATAATTGATAATGATACAATCTTTGTAAAATCTGATGGGAAATAAAAAAAGAAAACACGCGTAAGTACATATGAGGATGGTATTGTTATATATGGTAAAAACCTAGATTTACCAGGTATTTCATCTGTCGTTTTTATTAAAAGTACTATAGCATCAGCAATAATTAGTGCTGTAATTGAAATAATTGATAACCAGCCAAATATTGAAAATAATTCTACATACAAAAATTGATTAATTAATATTGATAAATGAAAAAAAAGATATGCTATAACAAATAAAATTATTATATACAATGGTTTGAAAGAAATTAGTGACCATATGTTTTTTAGATCATATAACATGTCTATTTTTTCGTGTTTTTTTTCACCAATGTAGCTTGGTCTTATTCCCATGCCTAAAAAAATTAGAAGAAGCAGAAAACCAAAATGCCCGGGATGCAACAAATCTATATTGCTTAAGAACCCAAAAAATTTTTCTGAAAAATTATATAGACTTGAACCAAAAATTGTTATTTGTCCCCCAAATGTGTACTCTGTTCCAGTTATATTTAAGGGTATTACTAATTCAAGACCTTCAACTTTTAAAAATATTAAAGAGATGAGTAACAAAAAAGCAGGTATAAAGAAAGGCCCGATGAATAGAAAAGCATTTGCAATCCATTCAAATATCCCTGTTCTTTCTTTTTTTGGTGAAACTCTACCATAGTCTACGCTTATAAAAAAATCTGATATCCCACTTTTTGTAACCGTATAACCAAGTGCATGGCAAATTGTTTGAAACAATATTCCTAGGAAGTTTGTAAATCTACAAAGAGGTTCGTGTTTATGTCTAATTTTTTCTAAAAGAAATTTTTCACTTTGAATAAAAAGTAATTGGATAAACCAAAATAATAAAACTCCTAGTATTGGTGCTAAAGGTGCAAATATTACAATATCTATTGAGTAACCTTCCATCTCTCTCCACTTTAAGATAGTGAGTTTTTAATATAAAATAGTATCTTTTCAACAATTATTTTTTTATTAAAACAAATTTTAGATAATATTCATTTGAAGCTCATTGCCCATATAATCATATCCTTTCCAAGAAGATTCATTAAATGGATTTGCAACTATAATATGTACCCGACCAAATTTTTCAAACAAATGCAAATCAGCATCTGATGGATGAAACGAAAAAGAAGGATGGCTATGTACTGTACCAACTATGCTAAAATCTATAGGAATCATATGTAGTTGAAATATTGCATGGGAATCACCTGAAACTGTTCCAGGTAAAATTACTATTTCGGTTATTGTATCCTTTAAATTATTATCAACACGTAGAAGACCACCAAACTCATTTGGATAGTTTGATTTTGATACTTCCAAAATTAGATTTAGACATTTACGAGTGATTTTCCATTTTTTTTGAACCAAAGGCGCTTTTTCTTTTTTACTTCTTTTTAAAAATCCCATTGTTTTTATCGCACCAGCTTTGATCTAACCATCTGATAAAATGATTCGCCAAATCTAACAAACCTTGCTTTTTTCTCAGAGCCTGTTACAACTATTTTGTTTTTAATATTCACATCTTCAGTGTGATAACCATCAATTACTAGTCTTGTTTCTTTGCTTTTCGGCATTAGTCTGATTCCTATTTTTTTATCCAGAGGTATAATCCATGGGCGTGCAGATAGTTTAAATGGCGCTAGCGGTGCTATTACCATAGCATCCACAGATGGGTCCATTATAGGTCCACCAACACTTAATGCATAACTTGTTGAACCAGTAGGTGTAGCAACTATTACTCCATCTGCACCCAACATCTCAAGTAATTCATTTTCCACAAATAATTTAAGATACAAAATCTTTGCAATCTTAGCAGTCTGTACAGTTACTTCATTTGCGGCATCAGGAAGTCTCTTTCCATCAAGCATCACTTTTAGTTTTGCCCTTTCTTCAACATTATATTTTCCATCTATTATTCTTTTTAATCCTTCAATAGCAAATTTCGATTCAACCTCTGATAAAAAACCCATGCCCCCAGAGTTTATCGCAAAAATCGGTTTTTCAACGGATTGCAAAGCTCTTAGAATAGTTCCATCTCCTCCAACTGTTACAACCATGTCAGCCTTTTTGTTTATTTCATCCAGTAAATATCCTTTTATTCCTAGTTCTTTTGCAAAACTTTCTTCAACAAAAACCTCGTCGTCTTTACTTAGAAATTTATAAATTTCTTTTGCTACAGATGAAGCTTTTCTGACCTTTGGTTTACAGGTTAACCCCCATTTCATAAACATTCCTTCCATCTCATACGAGTTTAATTAAAGGTGCTAACTTCTTCAATAAAGTAGGATGTTTAAATACCAATGCTTTCACAAGACTCAGGGTACTAAATTCTTGGAAATTATAATCTTTAACTGAATCAGCAAGCATGTTCAGAGTTTTATCATCAAAATCAAGCAGTATTTCTTTAACAACATAATTTCTATGTAATTTCTTTCCAAAAGCCTTTTTCCAACCAGCTTCATAGGCAGATAATGTTTCTTTATCAAATCTCTGTTCTTTCACTGCATTTCCAATTGTTTTACCAGCTATTTTACCACCTTCTAAGGAAGTTGTAAGCCCACCACCTGTTATAGGATCAACATGGCGCGCCGCATCTCCAACTAAAATAAGATTATCTTTTACTGTTTCAATAGGCTCAGCAACAGGAGTTGCACCAGCTATAAGTCGAACTGGTTCACCTTTTTTAAGTTCAGGATGACTCGCTATAAACTTATCAAGTAGTTTCAATGCCATTCCTTTTTCACTTAGACTGCCTAAAACCCCTATACCTACATTAGCCTCGTCTTTTCTTTTTGGAAACACCCAAACATACCCACCAGGTGCAATTTTGTTTCCAAGATAGAAATCACAATAATTATTATTGCAATCAACATTTGTCAATGTATATTGGGCACAAGATTCCAGATCATATGGTTTAAGTGTTGTTTTAATACCTGCCCATTTTCCAACTTTAGATTCCACTCCATCAGCACCAACAATAACATCTGCTTTAATTTCAAATGTGTCATCAAATTTTTTAACTTTTACGCCAACTATTTTTCCATTTTCTTTCAGTAGTTCTGTAGCCTCTGTTTTAAGCATTAATTTCGAACCAACTTTTACCGCAGATCGAGCCAGTTCCTGGTCAAAAATATCTCTATATAAAACATATCCTGTTTCGTTTCCTGCCATATCAGCGGATATTTTTACCATTGTTTTATCAGGAGAAAAAATTCTAGCACCATCTACTTTATTTGCAATCCATCTCTTACCTTCCAATATATTCCATTTATCGATTTTCTGACTGACTCCTTCACCGCATAAGATAGGTACTCCGACTTCAGAGCGTCTTTCTACAATTAGAACTTTCGCACCAGTTTCTGCTGCAAATCGTGCTGTAGTACTTCCTGCTGGTCCACTTCCAACAACAACAACATCGAATTCCATTTTTAATGTACCTCCTCGTCAATAGCACCAATTGGACATGTTTTAATACATATAGCGCAACTTATACATTTGCTGGTTGTAACAAAAGCTCTGCCTCCACACATTGAAAGTGCATCCTGCGGACATACAGATATGCAACCACCACATGCTAAGCATTTTTTTTCGTCAACTATAGCTTTAGGCTTTTCCATATGATTCGCCTCTTATAATCCCCGAAGCAATTAGATGTGCAACACGTATTGGCTCGGGTACGACACCTCGTATTGTTGAAAGCTTTATTATTTCTTTTGCATCTTCAATATCTATACCTATACATTTTATGTATATTGGATTATATCTGGTTTTAACAACATGTAAACGACCTTTTTTCATAAGATTCAAACGATTTTTCCAATCTGCAAAATTATTTTTTAAGGCTTTTTCTATTTTATAAAAATCAGGTTTATCTCTGGTAACTGTTATAACAGTAAGATTGGTGGATCTATGCACCTCTTGGATGTCAACGACATTAAATCCACCAAAAGTAACACCATCTAATAAAAGGGCTTTTAATTGTTTTTTATGTTTTGTGTTTTTTATCATATCTATGCAGGTAAATGTTGCATCATCTCCATCTATTGAAATTTGTCTACTTAAAACGCATTCTAGATATTCTCCACCACGCATTACAACACCGATTAAAGTAGCATACTTGTCACTAAAAGAAAAGGGGGAATCATCAACACCTAATAGTCTGATTTGCTTCTTCATTTTTAAAAAAATGAATCTCTTAGGTTCTAATAAAGTTTTGAATTTTAATTGTCTATTTGTAGCATTTAAAATAAAATCTGGGAAGAATAACTATTTTTCGTATGTAATACATTTTTTTCAAGTAGTTTTTAACTTGAAAATCAAAAACAAAAAATATTATAGTAATTATATTTATTATATCAGACAATATATGGAGGATATATTTTAGATGAAAATACTTCTTCTTAGGCAAGCTGAGGAATATATACAGACTGGTATATTGGGTCATCCTCCTAATGTTTCATCAATTTATCCACCTCTTGGTTTAGAATACATCGGGTCGTCATTAGAAAATAAGGACCATAAGGTCGAAATTATTGATTTTGGTGCAGAGATCGTTTCAGAAGAACATCTGAAAAATTCTTTGATGTCATCTGATGCTGTTGGTATGAGTGTGTGTACTAATAATTATAAGAACGCTGCAACAATTGCAGAAACAATTAAAGAGTTGGACCCTGACATTCCTTTGATTATTGGTGGTCCACATTGTACATTTCTAAAAAAACAATCCTTATTGGATGTGCCTCATGCTGATATTGGTGTTGAATCTGAAGGAGAATATGCAATTCTGGATTTAATTAGGGTTTTTGAAGCAAGAAAAAAGTTGTCGAATGTTCCCGGTATATTTTACAGAGAAAATAATCAAATAAAATCTGGTAAATCCTTAGAAATAATTGATAAATTGGATACTTTACCTTTTCCTGCTCGTCATTTGGTGGATAAGTATGATTACGGTAATCTTCCTTGGGGTTACAAGTTTAAGAAAAAATTTACATCTATGATTACTAGTAGAGGTTGTCCTTATCGCTGTCGTTTTTGTACAAGATATGGTAATATAATAAAGAACTGGAATTTTCGAAAAAGATCTGCTGAAAATGTTGTAAAAGAAATTCAAGAAATAAATAATAAATACAAATCAGTTGCAATATTAGATGACAATTTTCTAGCTGATATAAAAAGGGCTCATAAGATATTTGATATGCTTTTAGAAACAAATACAGTTATGGATTTAATTATTATAGGTGCCCGGGTTGATTCAGCAGATAAAGATTTATACAAAAAAATGAGAAAGGTAGGTGTTAAATATATAAGTTTTGGAATAGAATCTGGAAATCAGGATGTACTTGATTTTTATAACAAAAAAATCACTTTACAACAAATTCAAAAAGCAATACATTTAGCAAGAGAGATGAATTTCATAACTCAAGGTACCTTCATATTAGGTGCTCCATTTGAAAAAAACAGACATATTGAAAATACGATTAAATTTGCATGCTCCTTACCTCTTGATATTGCTATTTTTCAACCTTTGTCCTATGAGATGGGTTCAGATTTATGGTTTGAGGCAGTAAAGGATAAAAAAATATCAAAGTATGAGTATCAAGTAACTGCTGATTCACATAGAGATTTGGGGAATTTTAATGCAGAAAAACTCAATGAATATTCAAAAAATGCATTTAGAAGGTTTTACTTAAGACCAAATTATATAATTAATCAAATTTATAAAACTCTATGGCAGAAAGATTTTGATCATTTTAAGGATGTTTGGAAATTTGTGTTTTCTTCTCAATGGAGAAATATCTTAAGTTAGATATAAAAATCAACATTTTTGAATTTTATAAAATTTTTAAAGTAGAGGTAAGTCTCCTGTTACCTGATCTATAATATTATCTGGTGCAGGCCCTATTCCTAAAACTGTTTTTGTTCCAGCAGGTATTTCAGTATGACCTGCATCTTCAACAATATAGGCAAAGATGTCAAGTTCCTTAGCTTTCTCTTTAAGAGGATAAAAATCTTTCTCACTATCTACTTTAACAATAGCTTTTTTTGCACCTTCATTTTGCCATTTGGTAAACCATCTAGAGTTGAGTTTTTTAGTTTCTAAAGCACAAGCAACGGCAGCATGAGCAACCTGAGCAGCTAGTTTACCTGGGGAAAGCTTAAGATCTTCTCTAGTAACAATCACCATTTTGTATTCAAACTCCATCTTTCTCTGCCTCTTTGCAACCTAAATCTTTGAAAGATTCACGCCGCCATTTTTCCCCCATAAGTTCAGCTTTATCCTGCTCAACAAGTCCTTTAACAAGGAGAGTTTTTCCCATATCTTCAATATGTATAAGTGGTACTCCAAGATATTTAGTTCCAGATTTCACGATAAGTATATCGTTATCTATTGCAACACTTTCTCCAATTTTTCTACCTGCTCCATCTAATACAAACCTGCATAAAAGATTGTTTTTATAAGATTCTATTTTTTCTAATTCTATATCTTTTTTACGTTTATTTCTCGAAAAGATAAATACAGTAGCGATAGTTCCTAGTAACATAGTAGAGCCTCTAGCATATATTGTTGTCTCCCAGCCACAGTATCTACGATTCTATTATAAATCTTGTGAATTATACCTCTATTAAATCATGCTGGAATATGATACGGTAGTAGTTGGTGCAGGCCCAATCGGCGGTTATGTTGCAGGAAAAATTGCAGAAAAAAAATATAATGTAATAATATTTGAAAAAAACAAGCAAATAGGAACGCCAGTTAAGTGTGCAGGACTAGTAAGCCCAAGAGTATTTAATTTTCTTGATATTCAAAAAGAAGAAGTTATACAAAACACACTAAAGGGGGCAAATATTCATTCGCCTTCTGGTAATATTTTAACAATAGGTGGAAATCGAATTCATGCATATGCAATAGATAGAACAAAATTTGACAATGAAATAATAAAAAAATCAAAAGAAAAGGGGGCTCAGGTTTTCTTGGATAGTAACGTTTTATCCGCTCAAAAAATTGGGGAACATATAGAAATTACAACCTCGAAAAAACATGAGGTTAAAACCAAATTAGTAATAGGTGCAGATGGTCCATATTCAAAAATTAGAGATAGATTTATTCTACCTGAACCAAAAGAATTTTTAAGAGGAATAGGTGCTGAAATAACAAATACAAATCTAAATCCAGAGTTTGTGGAAATTTTTGTTGGAGAAAAAATCGCTCCAGGTTTTTTTGCATGGATAATACCGACAAATAATAAAGGAACAAAAGCAAGAGTTGGTTTGTGTATAAGTCAAAATATAAATGAATCGCCAAAGTTTTATTTTCAAAATTTTTTGAAAAACAAAAACTCATCTAAGTTATTGGAAAATATTGAGATTGTAAAATACATGGGAGGAGTAATACCACTGGGATTTCTAAAAAAAACATATACATCAAATGTACTTGTTGTTGGTGATGCAGCAGCACAAATAAAACCAACATCAGGCGGTGGGATATACACAGGATTACTCTCTGCAAGTCATTGCGCAAAAGTAGCATTAGAAGCATTACAGAAAAATAATTTTTCTACACAATTTCTTAAAAAATATCATAAACTATGGTATGCAGACATAGGTATGGAATTATTCTTAGGCATGAGATTTAGAAAAATCTTTAAAAATTTAACAGACAATCAAATGGATAAATACATAAAAAAATTCCAAAATCCAAAAATCACAGAAATTATATCAGAGTATGGTGACATTGATTATCCTTCAAAACTAGCAGCACCTTTATTAAAAAAAACTCCTACATTAATTAGTTTGATTCCTAGTTTAATTAAAAAAAAATAGATGTTTTATAGAATTTTTTTCTTATTTAGAATTCGGAGGAGGTGGTATGTAATAATCTTCACCCTCATAGCCAGATAAATCCTCTTGTTCAACTTTTGGTACAGTTCCTTTTTGTTTCCTTTTCTTTCTGATAATCAGTATTAAAACAATCAAAATAATTGTTATAACTAAACCAACAATGCATGGTATGAAAACCCCAATTATAAATAGTGCAGACGGCCTCAACTTGCATGAAACTACACATGTTAGATTTGCCTCCGATTTGCTAAATGAAATTTCAAAATATTGTCTTCCATCGCTTAGCTCTTTTTTTATTGATCTGTTTAATGGGTCATTAACATCTATAGATATACCATTTGGAAATATAATTTTGTACGTTATATTCTCGTTTGGTAATCCCGTGAAATTAAAAATTTTTGTTGGAATATCAAAATTAGGTAGAATAATAGAAAAATCAAATGAAATTTGGTATGAACAATGACTGTATAAAGATGTTTTAATTGGACTATTTGCATCCATTTTAGAAATATCTTTATCCCATGCAAGTGAGTTATAAAAAACATCTCTTTTTATATTAGAGTTGATTTCTAGGCCTGGTAATAATCTTTTAAATAAGGTTTCATAATTGTTTTTTTCATTATTTAGAAAATTATTTACACTATTTTCATCAAATACATTTTCTTCTATACATAATCTAAATGCATCGGAATTTAAATAATTTAAAGAAATTTTATTTGGAAGAACGAATTCTTTAGGTAAAATTGTTACATTATAATTCCTCTCTCCATTTAAATCAATCCCAAAAGTTAATTCTGTTTTTGCTGTTAAAAAGCTAAGTAAATTCAGATCAGAAGATTTAATTTCAATTTCAATAATACTATTTTTATCTTCATGATTATAACTAGCAGCATTATCTGATTTAAATTTACCAGAAATTGGAATACTATCATTCCAGGTATAAACATTTTTGTTTTCTAGATATATATTATTTGGTAGATACAAAGTCACGTTATAATCATAACCTAAATTATTTAAATTGTCCCCAAAGTTGATATTCTCCTTTGAAATACTTGCATCAGCACCAGAATTAATTAACCCAAAAAGTGTTCTACTGGAAATATTAAAAATTTTTAAATTTATACTATTATCCGTTAATATTGCTTTTATATTTGGTTTATTATCCATTTTTAAAATATCATATGGTTCAATGCAATCAGTTGTTGTTTCATTATCCCAAATAAAAATTAAATCAAGAGTTTGATTTAAAAGCGATTCTTCTATAGCTGATTTAATTTTTTGTTGTAATGATTTAACAGTTTTATCATAAGTTACATCCCAAGATAATAAATTATTATCTATAAACAGTCGAATTCCATCAGCAGGCATAAAATTTAGGTTATAAATGAAGTCAGGTATAATATTATAATCTCTGATATCTACACTTCTAAGTAAAATATTACTATTCAAAATAGTTGTTGTTGAATCTTTAGTGTTCAATACAAATTCTAAAAAGATATCTTCAGAATCTAATTTGGATGTAGTAGGATTTGCTTTTTTTAATTGAATTTCAGCTTTTGCGCCAGGGCTATTACCATTGGAGTTTTTGACCTCCCAGCCAATATTAGTACCAGAGACAGATCCAGTAGTTCTAACAAAAGAAAAAGAGTTTCCAAGATTAAATATATAATTATTATTCCAACCAGGTTCTGCTTTAAGATTAAACGAGTAGTTTACAAAAGCACTCATATCTAAAACACCGTTAACTATACTGTAAATATCTGCTGTTTCTTCCATATTAAAATAAGAAGGTGTTAAATCTACACTAAAATTGTTATAAAATTTACTGTTTTCATAGCTTGGAAGTATCCGTAAAGATTTTACATTGTTTTTCTCAAAACTCTGAGTTAAGGTATTTTTTGTCAATATCTGAAGTTCATATTCTATAGCACCAAGTATTAATTGATCAGTGTTTGCTATCAACTCAATTTCTTCACCGGTATAGGTGACTCCACTACCAGATAAAGTTAATTTATTCACAATAATTTCAATATTTATAGTAAAGTTTGTTGCACTTGCTAGTTCAATATTAAAAGTCGCATCAACAAGATTATTAATCGGATCCTCTGCATTTGCTGATTTAACCATAAAAAATGAAGAAAAAACTGATGCAGTTAAGACTATGGTTATTAATTTTATTAAACGCATTACACCCACATCCGCTAATAACTAAATAATTGCCATTTTAAAAACTTTCTTACCAAAATTTACGAAATCGCTAAAAACTCATATGTAATCTCAAGGTTGTTAAAAAATGTATATTGTTGGCGGAACAGCATCTAAAACAATTGCAGAAGATTTATCAAAAAACCTAAAAATACCCATAGCAAATACTATATCAAAGCGTTTTCCAGATGATGAATTATATGTACGTATTATTGATGATATATCTGGAGATCATGTAATAATTATTCAAACCACTTATCCAGATTACAATATTATAGAGCTTTTTCTGTTACAAAATGCAGCCGAAGAAGCAGATGTAAAAGAAATTTCAGTTGTTATCCCATATTTTGGTTACGCAAGACAAGACATTAAATTCCAAAATGGAGAACCAATAAGTGCAAAAGCTCTAGCGAATCTTATAAGTTTAAATGCCGACCGTGTAATTACTGTTGATCCTCATAAAGAGCATATTCTTGATTTTTTTTCGACTAATGCTTTCAGTTGTACTGCTGTACCAGAAATTGCTAAATATTTAAAAGAAAAAAACATTGATTTAATTCTAGCACCTGATAAAGGGGCACTTGAGAGAGCCAAACAAGCTTCAAAGATAATTGGATGCGATTTTGATTATATGGACAAAACAAGAATAGATGGTACAACTGTAGAGATAAAACCAAAAAAATTAGATGCACAAAATAAAAATGTTGCAATAATTGATGACATCATTTCAACGGGTGGTACAATGGCTATATCAATTCAAGAACTTAAAAAACATGGTGCAAAAAAAGTGTCAGTTGCATGTACACACGGTCTTTTTGCTGGTGATGCTGTGAAAAAACTAAATTCAGCAGGCTGTGACGAAATTATATCTACAGATACTATAATGAGTGATTACAGTAAAGTAAAGGTTGCACCTTGTTTAACTCCTTTTTTTAATAAATTAATATAAGATAATTATAAATAACACTATTAATTTACGGTTTGATTATTTCACAGGTGAAGATTGATGAGAAAAAGGGCACAAAGAAGAGAATTAACTGGTATAGAAGAACCACAATATATTTCACAACATGCAAAACAAATATTTGAAAAAAAACCGTTTAGAATAAATAAAAACTGGTGGATCGCAATTATCTTGATAGGAATATTCCTTTTAGTATTATTCTTTAATACGTACTACAATCTTACCAGTGGGGTAGCAATAAATCCTGAAGGTGAAGGTTTTGAAAAGTTCTACCTCTCAGGGCCAGATCCATATTATAACATGAGGCTTGTTGAGGGAACATATAAAACTGGTATATATCCATACTATTATGAACCTGATCCTTTGCTTAATTATCCTCTCGGAGTAGGAGGAGGCAGAGCTCCATTACTAAATATGATGGCTTTAGGTTTCAGCAGGTTTCTAGCACCATTTATGAATGAAATTGATGCAATTGGTTACTCAATGCAGTTTATTCCTGCTCTTTTTGGAGCGCTTCTTGTATTTGTTGTTTATTTTATAGGAAAAGAACTTTTTAATAAAAAAGTAGGACTTGTTGCAGCAATGCTTATTGCATTAATACCTGCTCATCTCAGCTCAGGTCATGGATCTGCATATAGTCTTTTTGATCACGACTCTTTAAATCTTCTCTTATTCTCTCTAACCTTTTTATTTTTGATAAAAAGTATTAAAGAAGAAAATTCAACAAAATCATTGTTATATGCTTTATTAGGTGGTATTTCTCTTGCTGGTTTATCTTTGGTATGGGTTGAGGCTCAGTTTCTATATGTTGTAATTGGGATATATGCAATTGTACAGATGCTTATTGATATTTTCACTAACAAAATTGAATTTAAAGTTTTTAGAACAAGCTCAGTTCTTTTACTAACAGGTTACATTATCTCTTTACCAGTTTCTTTTAGATCTACTACTGGATTTTATACAAGTCTTCCTTTATATATTAGTTTAATAGTTATTATTTTCGGAGCAGTTTATTACTTTTTAGGAGCAAAAAAAATACCTTGGACAATATCAATGCCTACTATATTTTCAATTGCTGTTGTTGGCTTAGTTTTTATTTATTTTGGAGAAAGCCTAATTCGCTCTATTAATTTTTTATCTCCACTTTTAACAGTTAGAACGATGATATTCGGTAGCGGTATATATGGAGATAAGGTTTCAATGACTATCGCAGAAGCTAACACTTACGGTATTAGTCAAACTGTAATGTCATATGGCCCTGCTCTTTATTGGATAGGCTGGTTCGGTCTAATCTTACTTTTTTATTATTATTATAAAAATAATCTACGCCGAGAATATTTGTTTATAATTGTATTATTCTTGGTTGATATATGGTTGGCCGGCATTGCAGGTCGTTTTATTAATGATATGGTTCCAGTAATTGCTTTACTTGCTGGTTGGATTTTATGGTTTTTTGTTGATTGGTTAGATTACAAACAGATGTTAAGAAATATAAGAGCAGCTGGCGGTGGCTTTCATGGGATTCGAAGAGGAGTAAAATTCCTTCATGCTTTTGGTATTATTCTTATTGTTTTTATTGTAATTTTACCAAATTCTTATGTTGCTTTCGATGCTGTTGTACCTTACAATGTTTATGAAAAAACTCCTGGTAACTGGACATCAATTAAACAGGAAATGTTTGGAGAAGATTATCGTGGTGCATATGGTTTAGGAATTGTTAAAGAAAAGTATTGGACGCATGCACTTACCTGGTTAAACGATCAAGATAACGATACTATTGACGTTAATAGACCTGCTTTTACATCATGGTGGGACTATGGATTTTATGAAGTAGCATTAGGCGGTCATCCAACAGTTGCTGATAACTTCCAGGATGGTATACCCCCTGCTGCTAATTTTCACACGGCAACAAGCGAAGAGGAAGCTGTTTCAGTTTGGATAGTTAGATTATTAGAAACTAATCGAGTAAAAAATAAAGAGATTTTTTCAGAAGACGTCGTTCAAATTCTTACAAATTATTTAGGTGAAAATGATACTTATAACGTTAGTAATTGGATGAGTGGATTTTCATCTCCCTCCTACGGAGTTCCTATTGGAGCAGAGTATGATGAAAAAACTAGTAAAGAGTATCCTGTAGGTCAACAATATCCTATAAATGCAGCTTACCACGATATAGTCGGACTTCTTACAACTAATTTAAAAGATGATCAAATCACTTGGCTTTATCATGATCTTCAGAATGTTACCTCTTGGAGCATTCGTTATTATGGAGTAGAAGGTTATGATAAACAGATTTTCAACATATTTGCATTTTTATCAGATAAAAGCTTGCTTTTAGTTAATGGTATCGGAGACGATTTCATTGATTTAAAATATAATGGATATGAAATAGATAGAACAACAGGAGAAAAAATAGGTGGTGATCAAACATGGGATGCAAAAACAGTTATAGCTTGGAGTGATCAAGAAAGATCAAACAAGAGAATAACAGGTACTACTCAGTATTATAAAGATCCTTATTTTGAAACTATATTCTATAAAACCTATATCGGCCCTTCACAAGGAGAATCAGGTAGCAAGCAAGAGTATGATTGGCAAATACCATGCATTGATATGAAGCATTTTTATGCTGAATATATATCTGATTTCTCTAATCCAGAACTCCAATATTATAATACAGGAAAGGCTGCTGTTGTTATAGCTAAGTATTATGAAGGTGCGTATGTGAATGGTTCGGTTTATTTCAATGGAAAACCAATCGATGCTGAGGTAATTGTTCAGAAGAATCTAACTTATCGGCCAGATTTTGAAATTCCAATTGATCATGATAAAGACGATGTAAACGCTTCTAATAGTATATTTAATTTAATTGCTGGAGCAGGTGCTAATCTTCAGATTCGTAGGATACTTGGTGATGCAGTATCTATAGTTAAAAATTTTACTTTCGATGGGGTAAAGGATTCCGAATATGCCCCTATTAGTGACGATGATGCTATGCGCAGATCAGGCAATTATGAAAGGTTGTTAAATATTAGTATTCAACCAGCGAATATTTCTGGTTACATATTTGACGATAAAGATTATGATGAAATTTTTAATAGTTCAGTTGATCAACCTTTGAATAATATTAATATTATTGTAACTGAGATATTAAGTGTTAAAACCCAAACTGATCCAAATACAGGACAATCACAACAAACCATAGAAGATACAGGTAATACTATAAATGTAACAAATGGTGAAGATGGCTATTACAATCTTTCAGGCCTTCTTCCAGGACTATATAGACTACAGTTTTATGATGAAAATGACTACTTGCTTGATATTATTGACTTGGAGTTAAATGAGGGAAATAATAGTTATAATGTTAAAAAACCAAAAACTGGAAATATAGAAGGGAAAGTATTTTACGATGAAAACTTGAATGACAATTATGATAATGGAGAAGAAATAACTCAAGCAGAGGTAAAGATATATCATTATGATCCTTTAACAGGCGGTGAGATATTAGAAGGCGAAACTACTACTAGCAGTAATGGTAATTATTCATTTAAGGATCTTTTCCCTGGAAATATAAATGGAAAAGATCTAAATATATACATACTTAGAGCTAATAAATTACCAGATTATGAATCTGAATCTGCAGTTTATCCTGTAGAAAACCAGACTATTATTGAAAATATTTCAATAGGTCTAATTCCAGTAAATGTAAGTGGTTATACAAGATATGAAGGAAAAGTAATCAGTAATATTACAATTAATTTTGAGCCAGATGAATCTATTGATAAAAACACTGCAGAGTCAGGTACAGCTACTTCAAAAGTCGATGGTTCCTATTCATTAGATATTTCTCCAGGATACTATAATGTTTCAATAAGTAAGAAAGAAGGATTTACAGTTGTTTATTCATTTAGTGGTAAAATAAATCTATCAATTGGACAAGGCAGTACATCATATGATATTTCTATGTTTAAAAATTCCACAACAGTAAGTGGAAAAACATCATTTGAAGGTATAAATAAAAATAATATTAGTATAATATTCGAACCAGATGGCTCTGAAAATAATACAGCAATAAAAGAAACAATAAGCACTGATACCAACGGATTATATAAAGTTGAACTTGCTCCAGGTAAATATAATATAACTGTTAATCAGACTAGAACTGAAGATGGTCAAAACTATACTTATAGTTACAAGGCTTCAAATGTAGAAATATTACTTGTGGAATCATATGAATATAATATTGCCCTGGCAAGAGATGCTATTGGCTAAAAAGGTTAGTTTTTAAACTAACCAAATTTTATTTAATCTTGTTTCAAATACTTTTTAATATGCTGAACTCAGAAGAAGGTAAAAAAGCAGTAGTTTTTGCAAGAAATATTATTGAAAAGTATGTAAAAAATAGTAAAACTATTATAGCTGATCTCGAAGGTGTTTTTAATGAGAAACAAGGTGTATTTGTAACTATCCATACTTATCCTGAGCATGACTTGCGAGGTTGTATAGGAATTCCCTTACCGGTTATGCCTTTAAAGGAAGCAATAATACAAGGGGCACAATCAGCAACAAGGGATCCAAGGTTCCTTCCACTTAATAAAGATGAACTTGATCATATAATAATTGAGGTTACAATTTTAACAAAACCAGCGCTAATTAATGTAACAAAACCACAGGATTATCTAATAGAAATAGAAATCGGTCGCGATGGCCTAATTGTTGAACAAGGTTTTTTTAAGGGTTTACTTTTACCTCAAGTTCCAGTTGAGCAAGGTTGGGATAAAGAAGAGTTTCTATCTCAAACTTGTATGAAAGCAGGACTTATGCCTGATGCTTGGTTTGATAAAGCTACAAAAATATCAAAATTTAGCGGACAGATTTTTGCTGAGGTTAAACCAAGGGGAGAAATTAAGGAGAAAAAACTTAATGAATCTTGTTATTGATGGAAAGGCTTACGTTAACGGTTGTTTTCAAAACTGCTGCATAGGAATCAAAGATGGTAAAATAATTGAAGTAAAAAAGATATTAAAAGGAGATAAACATCTTGATTTTGGTAACAAATTAATACTTCCCGGGGGAGTTGATATTCATGTTCATTTTCGTGACCCCGGGATGACCCATAAAGAAGATTTTTCATCAGGCTCTATATCTGCTGCTTTTGGTGGCATTTCTTGTGTTTTTGATATGCCTAATACGATTCCACAAACAACTACTATCAATGAACTTACTGATAAAATTAATTTAGCTAGTAAAAAATCGTTTGTTGATTTTGGGATATATTCTGGTGTTACAAATAATAATATAAAAGACATTGAAGCTTTAGCAACCAAATGTAGCGGTTTTAAAATATACTTAGGTACTTCAACAAATACACTTTTATTTGATAAAAGAAATTTAAAAGATGCTTTACAAAAAATTTCAAAAACAAATAAACCTGTTTTGTTTCATGCTGAGGATGAGGAATTACTTTTAAAAAATAAGCATGTTGAGAATAATTTAATTGATCATTTAAAATTTAGACCATCAATATGTGAAGTTAATTCAATAAAAGATATTATAAAAGAGGGCCAAAAAATTTGTTCAAAGATTCATATATGTCATATTTCTTCAATTGAAGGACTTGAAATTTTAAAAAAAAGACCAAATAATATAACTTGTGGAGTTACTCCACATCATACTCTACTTAGTGCTGATAAAATTAATTTTTTACAGACTTTTTACAAGGTTAATCCACCAATTAGATCAAACTTTGATAAAGAATCTTTATTTAACGCAGCAAAAAACGGTATTATTGATGTAATAGAATCAGATCATGCACCTCATACAAAAGAAGAAAAAGAAGCTGTTTTTGATAACGCCCCATCTGGGATGCCTGGTGTTGAAACAATGCTTCCCTTGTTTTTATTTTTAGCAAAAAAGGGGTTAATTTCTTTTTCTAAGGTAATTTCTCTAATTTGTGAGAAACCTGCTGAATTACTAAATATTCCCAAAGGACTTATACAAGTTGGTAGAGATGCAGATTTAATTGTTGTTGATATTAAAGAGGAAACTAGAATAAAATCTGAGGACTTGCATTCAAAATGCGGATGGTCAGCCTTTGAAAATTGGAAAGCAATTTTCCCAACACATTTTTTTATTAGAGGAGAAAATGTTATAGAGGATAATGATATCCAGGTGAGTCAAGGATTTGGCAGATTTATTGGAGATTAAGACATGTTTGATTTTCTTCCAGAATGGTTTCAGATATTTTTCTTTTCAGCAATTCCATGGCTTGAGGCACGATATATTATACCATATGCTATGCTTGATTTACATTGGAATTGGTGGCAAGCTTTTCCGCTGGCAGTTGCTGGAAATATTTTACCAATTCCTTTTATACTTATTTTTTTTAAGTATGTTGAGAAGTTTCTACGAAGATATAATTTTTGGACGAAAATAATGGATTGGCTTTTTGCTAGAACAAGAAAAAAAGCAGATAGTAAAATAGTAAAATACGAATATCTTGGTTTGTTAATATTTGTGGCAGCACCTATTCCGTTTACTGGTGGATGGACTGGTGCACTTATTGCTTATTTATTTGGTTTGGAATTCTCTAAATCCTTGCTTGCAATAATTATTGGAATTGTAATTGCCGCACTGATAATGATATTTGTTACATTGTATGTTAGTTGGTTACTCTCTTATCTTGGTATAAATGTATAGGTATATTTATGAATGAAGAATTAAAGGTGCTGGCACATAAAATCGTTGACAGTATTAGTAGAAAAGTAAAAAAAACAAGTTTAACAGATTTTTACAAATTTGAAAGTAGTATTAGCATTGGAGCTGGTGGAGATGTTACAAAATTTATTGATAAACTTGCTGAGGATGTAGCTATTGATATTCTTGATAAATCTAAAATAAAAATTAATTTGTTAAGTGAGGAAGCTGGTTTTATTAATGGTAGATATAAATATACATTTGTTTTAGATCCTATTGATGGTACTAGAAATGCCTATAGAGGAATTCCTTTTTACGCGGTTTCTTTAGCAATAGGTAAATCAAAAATGAGTGATGTAGAATACGCAATTGTCAAAAACATACCAACAGGTGATACATTTACAGCAGAAAAAGGTCATGGAGCATTTTTAAACAAAAAAAGAATAGGTGTTCCAGAAGTTCCTCATAAAGAGCCTCTTTCATCTCTTGCCTTGGGTATTAATTTTGATAAAGTAACAATTTCACTTGCTAAAAAAAATAAAGTGCGCTCTCTAGGCTCTGCTTCACTTGAAATGTGTATGGTTGCAATAGGTGCACTTGACTTTTATGTTATTGGTAAAGAATATATTCGTGTTATTGATATTGCTGCTTCAACTCTTATTTTGAAGGAAGCAGGTGGTTTTGTTAAAAACATTTATGGTGAAGAACTAGACTTGCCTTTTAATTTAGATGAGCGAAGTAGTGTTGTAGCTGCTTGCAGTGAAGAGTTGATTAAAAAAATTATTTCGCAGCATTGAAAAT